>Ga0105046_10006197_pt1 | contig 18878 bp, 14 predicted proteins | sample MAT03_FD_78385 | JGI IMG/M metagenome (GOLD analysis project Ga0105046, IMG submission 78385) | Freshwater microbial communities from Lake Fryxell liftoff mats and glacier meltwater in Antarctica - MAT-03 (megahit assembly) | ecosystem: Environmental > Aquatic > Freshwater > Ice > Liftoff... | reverse complement strand
TGGCCAATACTTCGCCTTCTTCATCAAGCCGACGTATCAATTTAACAAAGTGGCGGGCTGAACTTTAAGGGGGCGCAACACACGTTGTGAAAGCGGCCGCGTAGGCGGCAAATCCCTTGCCATTCACCACCAGCGTCAATTCGTGTTCCTCAAAATCGGGGTTGCTGATGAGGCGATACATGCGCGGCCGGTCTGTCACCACGATGGCCTGGCCGGCCGCGCTAAAGGCCACATCGACTCCGGCGTTCAGTGGCTGAAGCGGCTCGTTGTCTTGCAAGAGATAGAAACTGGGTTGTTCGACTTTGCCGCCGCCTAGCACGCTTCCGAGCGCGCCGCTTCCGAGCGCGCCGCTTCCGAGCGCGCCGCTTCCGAGCGCAATGCCACCCTGGCCCTGCAACATCAGTTCGACCACATCGCCCGTCGGCGAGAGCACCATGTTCACGTCTTTGGCCTTGTAGCGAAACGTGATGCGGCCCTGCGTGCCGGCCAACTCCACATATTCATCCTGCGAGCGCCATGCGCCCTGTAAATAGACCTGCTTAGGCGCATCGGGTATGGGTGTTGCGCCCTTTTTAGGAGCTTCGGATCTGCCGGGATACAGCATCACCACACCTTTCTCAACGCCTTCGGGGTTGCTCACATCACTGCGCTCGTAGCCCAGGTAGATTTCGGGCGAGGGCCGGTAGCAGCGCGCGCCGGCCCATTCAGCCAGCGCAAGTTGGCCGGCAATTCCGGCGCATGAATTATTTTTGACTCAAGCATGAAAGAAGGGATTCAGACAGAATGACAAAATGAACAATATAAATTGCTATGTATTTTGTCCTCAAATAAGAGTATGAAAAGGGATGACTCCAATTCGAGCATTCACATTGTCCATTTTGTTTATTCTGTCCAAATCTGTTCAAAAATTTCAGCTGGGTTTGTTCAACGCGGCCTGCTCTTTGCTCGGCGGCTGCAGCAGTTCCAGCGTAATGCCGTCCGGGTCGAATAGATAAATGGCGAAGCCGCCCTTGTTGACGCCGGCCTCAATCGCCACCGGCTTCTCGGCTTTGAATCTCACCCCCAACGCTTTCATGCGCTCGAACTCGGCGTGAATGTCGTCGGTGACAAAGGCCCAGTGGCCGTTGGCTTTGAAGTAGGTGTTGAGATCATTGCCTTCCTGCGGGGCCGGCAAAATGTATTCCACCAACTCGATGTGGTGATTGGCCCCATCAGCCAGCGGCTGCCCCGGCACTTTGAGTTGGGCCACTTTTAGATGCGCATCGCTGTAGCCGACCAGTTTGCCGGTGTAGGCGTTGTGCTGCTCCTGGCCGCGAAAGTACTCCAGGCCGAGCACTTCGGTGTACCACTTCACACTGGCTTCGAGGTTCTTGACGGTGAACGAGACGTGAAAGATGCCTTTGATCATGCTGGCGATTGTACTAACGGCCGCCTAATTCATAGGGCCATCCGTTCAGCATAAGTAACGGAATCGGAAAATCCCATCCACTACGCTTATTTATGCGGCTGTGCCCAGCAGGAAACGAGCCAGGTTTGTAGCCGGCTGATTCACCAGAATGTTGAGCAAACCCGTCTGCGAAATGGCCAGCAGGATCAGAATGCCGAAGCGTTGAAACTGCGCAAAGTAGGGCTCTACGGTTTCTGGCAACAGGGTAACAAAGGCACGTGCGCCATCCAATGGTGGAACCGGCAGCAAATTAAAAATGCACAGGAAGGTGTTGAGGCTGACGCCGATCGCCATCACGGACTGTGACACGGTGACGATTCTGAATGTGGTCAGCGAAGCCTCGCTCAAGCTGATGCTATCCAGCCCGCGATAAATGATGGCAAATAGCACGGCCAGCAACAGATTTGCCGTCGGCCCGGCCAGAGCCACCAGCGCCGCTTTTTGCCGCCACTCGCGCCCAAAGTTGGCATTGTTAATCGGCACACTGGCCCAGCCAAAGCCGACCACCAGAAACAACACCGACCCCAGCAAACTCAGTTGCTTGAAGGGATTTAAGGTAATGCGGCCATGATCCCGCGGCGTGGAATCGCCGAGGCGGTCGGCTGCGAGCGCGTGAAACAGCTCGTGCAGTGGAAACGCGATGAGCAGCACGAGGATGATCACGGCCGCCCAGGTTATTGCCTCGTACCAATCGGAGATAGAGATGGCGTCGATGAGTCTGATAATTGGTCCGCCCATGATTTACTCCTGCGTTGCCGTGATGTAGGTGAGGCAATGGTAGGGGCGAAGCATTTGCCGCGAAACCTTGGTCTGACATAGACCTATGCGGCAAATGCTTCGCCCCTACAGTGACGGTGCGGACGGGGAAGTGCGATTCTTAATCGCACCGGCTACTTCAAAAGTTTCAACGCGCCTTCGACGATGGCGCTGGGCTGCGGCAAGACTTTCTCTTCCAACGGCCTGGCGCTGTGAATAGGCAGGTCGAGGCCGGCCACCCGCACAATCGGCGCATCCAGCTCGTAGAAGGCCTGCTCCATCACCCGCATGGCCACCTCGGCCCCAATGCCGCAGCTTGAATGGCTCTCGTGCGTCACCAGTAATTTATGCGTTTTCTTGAGCGAGGTCACGATGGTGTCCATGTCCATCGGCACCGTCGTGCGCAGGTCAATCACCTCGGCGCTGATGCCGTGTTCCTTCTGCAACGTCTCGGCCGCCTCCAGCGCAAACAGCAGTTGCCGCGAGTAGGACACGATGGTGAGATCAGTCCCTTCGCGCTTCACGTCGGCCTTGCCAAAGGGAATCGTCACATCGCCGTCGGGCACTGGCCCCTTGGTGTTGTAGAGCAGCTTGTGCTCGATAAACATGACCGGGTCGTCCTGGCGCAACGCACTCTTGAGCAGGCCCTTGGCATCGGCCGGCGTCGAGGGCAACGCCACTTTCATGCCGGGCAGGTGGGTGAATAACGTCTCGAAGCTCTCCGAGTGTTGCGCGCCGTTGCCGCGGCCGCCACCCTGTTGGGCTCGAATCACCAGCGGCACCGTGACGCGGCCGCCGCTCATGCTGCGCAACTTGGCCGCCTGGTTCCAGATCTGGTCCGCGCACACCAGCGCAAAGTCCATGAACATCAGCTCGGCCACGGGGCGCCGGCCGGTCATGGCCATGCCAACGGCCATGCCCACGAAGCCGGCTTCGCTGATGGGCGTGTCCTTGACGCGCTTGGGGCCGAATTTCTCGATGAGCCCTTCGGTGACGCGAAACACACCGCCGTAGTGGCCGATGTCTTCGCCCATGAGGACGATCTTGCCGTCGCGCTCCATCTCTTCGCTCAAAGCTTCGCGCAGGGCTTGGGTGTAGGTTAGTTCTCTCATATTTAGTTGCTGGGTGTTGGTGGCTGGCTGCTAGCGGCTGGTCATTACCAGCAACTAATTCACTAGCCACCAACAACTTCCTACGCCCACACATCCTCATACACTTCGCTCGGGTCGGGGGCGGGGCTCTCTTTGGCAAATTTCACGGCGGCGTCGATGCGGGCCTGAGACTTGGCGGCCAGCGCGGCCAGCTCATCCGCGCTCACACCGTAGTCGCGCTTGAGCAATTCGCCAGCCCGCAAAATCGGCTCGTGTTTGCGCGCTTCGGCCACCTCTTCCTTGGTGCGATAGGTCTCGGCATCACCAACCATGTGGCCGGTCAGCCGGTAGGTCATGGCTTCGATGAAGGTGGGGCCTTCGCCGGCGCGGGCGCGCTCGGAGGCCGCGCACACGGTGTCGTAGACGGCGACAATGTCGTTGCCGTCGATCTTGACCGCGTGCATGTTGTAGCCCTTGGCCCGGTCGGCCACGGTGGCCAGCGGGTTGCTGTCGGCCAGCGGTGTCATCTCGGCGTACAGGTTGTTCTCGCACAACAAGATTAATGGAAGTTTCCACAACTGGGCCATGTTCATGGCTTCGTGGAACGCACCCTGATTGATCGCACCGTCGCCGAAGAACGTGATGGCGACTTTGCTCTTGCCAGGGGGCGCATCATCCATCTGGGCAGACAAGGCTGCGCCAGCGGCAATCGGCACGCCGGCTCCCACGATGGCGTTCTCGCCGAGCAGGCCAATGGTCGGGTCGGTCCAGTGCATGCTGCCGCCCTTGCCTTTGCTGATGCCAGTGCGCTTGTTCAACATCTCGGCCATGGCCGCGTTGACATCGATGCCCTTGGCGATGCAGGCGCTGTGGCCGCGGTAGGTGCAGGTCATGTAGTCGTCGGGCCGCAGGGCGAAGCACGCGCCGACGGCGGTGGCTTCCTGGCCGATGCTGGGGTGCAGCGAGCCGCGGATTTCTTTCTCCATATACAGCTGGATACAGGCCTGCTCGAACGAGCGGCACAGATGCATGCGTTCATACATGGCAAGCAATGTGGATTTATTCATGGCGTAAATTGTTCTTTCAAGATTCACAAATCAAACAGTCAAAACTTAGCGCATATTGTCTCAAATGGGCTTGAGTTGCAACAGCCATATCGGCCAGTAAGTTTACCGGGCTGCAATTCTCAACGCCGGGTGGAGCAGCACGCTATCACGGCCGTCGGCCAATGTTACGCGCTTCAATGTGCCCTCATCATACAGACCGATCAGCAGCTTGTATTCGCCCGCAGGCAGATCGGCCGGCACCTCAAAATGGTGCGTGTCGGCAATGAATTCCCCAGCCACCCAATCGGTGGTGGGCCGCTCGGCCATCTCGCTGCCTGGCATTTGGTCATTCCCCACAATCCGGTTGTTTTGCGCATCGACTAACTGCACAAACACTTTCAACCTCGCCTCCAACGGCGCGCCCGTGTGCCAGAACAGCGTGACAGTGATCGGTTGGCCGGCCTTCACATCGGCGTCTATTCGATAACCCGCGAGAGCAACTCCATTGTCGAAAGTTTGCGGTTCCAGTGTAATGCCTTCGGGCAACACAAAAGTTCGCGTTGGTGCCGTCACGTTAATCTGGCCAATGGGAAGCGCTGACCCATGCATGCCGGTGATGAGCACGGCATAGTCGCCGGCCTCGGTCTGAGGTGGGATGCGCATGGCGTGGCCGGCGCGCCATACATCGCCCGTGCGCCACTCGCGGGTTGGGAAACCAGGCACGGGCCCGGCACATCGCAGCGGCACGGTTCGATCCGGCTGTTGCAGCACAAAGCAAATCTCGTCGTCGGTGGCCGGCGTTCCCTGCGCCTGCCAGTATGTCTCCAGTCCAAAGCTGTCCCCTGTGTGCAAGGTCAAAGAGGGCGGTAGGGTGTGGCCGATCAAGGTTACGTCGGCAGTCAGTGGGACATTGACGCGGTATGGAATTTCAAGCGTGGCGGGGTCGGTCAATGTTGTGGGGTGCGTCACGGTGATCGTCAAAATCTGTGCGGCGGTTGCAGCGAAATTTTGGTTCAGCCGCCCTCCACTCGCATCCAACGCGGGCAGCAAACGCCGGGTGTCGCCGTAGTAATAGACGCTGGTTTCAACGATATATTGCCCTGGCGGCGTGGTTGCGTCTATGGGAATGCGGCGCGTATCCAGCAGGTAGTCGCTGAGGGTCGCGCGCGAGGTGGGGAAGATTTGGTTGGGATGCGGCGAATCGTAGTGACCATATTCCACGCCGTTCGCGTCAAAGACTTTGGTGCTGATGCTGAAGTCGGCACCGGTTTGCTCGATCAGCTTCCAGAACTGGTCGAACTGAAAAATCTCTCCTGCGGCCACCTGCCGGTTTGGCGCATCCAGTCCAATCAACCGAACCTTGTTGTCAAAGTTGATATTGCGCGCATCGCTGACCTCTGAGAGTGCATCGCCGTTGAGCCGAGTGTGCCGGAACACGTTGTCGGTGAGATCAATAACGCTTGTTTTGAAGGTCGTCATGCCGGCCAAACCCATCCCGAGCACGAGGAGCCAGCTTATGCGGATGTGGGTCATCGGCATGCTTTCTGGCTGCATCACGACCGTGCGCCGTTTGCGCAAGAGATGCCAGACGCCGAGTCCCAGACCTAACACGACTGTGCTGGCCGAGATGAGCTCAGCGGCGCGCTGAATGGGTGTGCGCTCGAAGCGAATCTCGACGGCATGAGTGCCGGCGGGTAGGGCGATTTGCATGAGGCCGTTGGGTGTGCTGGGATGCAGTGAGGTGGGTTGTTGATCCAAATAGGCATTCCAACCCTCAAAGTAAAACGTATTGACTGTTAGGGTGAACGGCGTTGCCGATTGCGTTCCGAGGGTGTAGCGCAATGGGTCAAATTGCGCCGAAGTAATTTGAGTGCCGGTGGGCAACTGGCCGGCATCAATACGATTCGTAATGTGGGTAGGATCGAACGCAGGCTGGCTCGGCACTTGCACCACAGCGCGCGGCAAATATTCGCCAAAGGAGGTGGTGCCGATGGTGCCCAGCCGGCGCTCGGTGTCCCAGACCTCGCTGATCGTCGGTGCGTGGGTGATGGCGGCCGAATCTACATTGGGCGATGTTTGCCAGGTAAATGCATAGATGGCCATGCTGATGACACAGGCGGCACAAATTCCATTGGCCACGTTTTTGATCCAGGCTGAGCCGGCAGATTCCAGCGCGGCAAACCCCAAGCCCGCTGCGAATGCCAGCCCCAAACTGGCGACGCCCAAAAAGCGAAATGGGTATTGCAGGAAACGCAGCACTGGAAATAGTTGCCAGATGCCGTTGGATACGCTCAGGGTCATGCCGCACGCCACCAGTGTGGCCAGTCCAATTAACCCAAACTGGGCACGGCTTTGCGACGGCCAACTACGTGGACGCATTACGGCCAGCACGATGCCCAGAAAGGCCAACCCCAACGCGATCCAGCTCAAGCTGGTCGGCACCGTTTGGCCGATGAAATGCGGGTCAGGCGCCAGTGGTGGTGAGAGGAGTTGGCTCAGCGTCAGAAAATGGGCGCTGAAATCAGCGTAGCCACCTGTGCCGCGCTGAATTTGAATCAGACCGGTTTCGAGTGGTGCCGGCAGCCAGAAGAACGCCGTCAACCCCAGCCCAATCAGCAATGCCCCAGCCACACTTGCCCCAGTGCGCAGCGTCCCGCGCCAATTGCGTCCACCATAAGCCCATGCGCAGCTGATGAGATAGGCGCCGGCCAGCAAGCTCACCAGCAACGCGGCGATAACATGACTGAGCACAACCGCCGCATAGGCTGCGACGATCAGCAAGCCAAATCGCCATTGACCCGTCTGGGTGAGGCGTTGGATGCCGAGGAAAACCCATGGCGCGAGCGCCAGCCCAATACTCTCGGCGAAGCTGCCCCGCGTGAACAAATTGAACAGCGCATACGGCGCGAACACGTAGGCAGCAGCCGCAATGAGCCCTGCGCGCTGGCTATGGCTGACTGCGCTCACCCAGCCATACATGCCCACGGTCGCTGCCACAGCACTCAGCGCCCAGGTGAGCTGCATGGCCGGCAGCAGCGCCAACCCGGCTCGATGCACCAGCGCCCCCAGCGCATACGCCAGTGGCGGGTGGTAATTCATCAGTGGATAGCCGTAGCCAAATGCAAAGTTGGGCAGCCAGCGGCTCCACACAATGCCGTGCGACCACAGCTCATCCCAGGCGGCGATGCGATAGAAATGCAGCAGCGCATCCGCGCCGGTGGGGATGGGGCTGGCAAACAGAGGCTGAACCGATGCGATGCCGATGAGCGCGCAGACGATGAGCGGGAGGCCATGAGCGGAGAGCGGAGAGCTGTGAGCTGAGAGCGCGGAATATCTCGCGCCGCGCCCGTTACTCATTGTTCATCGCTCTTCGCTCTCTGCTCACAGCTCTTTGCTCCTAACGTGTATTGATCGAGCCGCGCACGTAGTCGGCATCGTCGCTGACCAGGAACGCCAGTAGTTTGGCAACGCCGATGGGTTCGCCCAGGCCCTGGGTGCGGCCGAACTCTTTGATGGCTTCCTGCGGGTCCTGGCCTTTGCTGAGGGCTTCTTGTTCAATGACGGATAATTTCATGGCGGTGGTGATGTTGCCGGGGCAGACTACATTGACCCGAATGCCCTCTGGCCCCAGTTTGTTGGCCATGGTGATGCCGAGGCTGCTGACGCCGCCCTTGCTGGTGCCGTAGGCATACGACGAACTGCCGGCGTGGGCAGCCCCCGACGAGATCAGCACGATAACGGGTTTGCCACCGGCCGCGCCGCTCTTCTTGAGCAACGGCGTGGCATGTTTGGCGCACAGGAAGCTGCCGATCGTGTTCACCTCGACCACCTGCCGATACACATTGATATCGAAGTCTTCGATGGGCGTGTAGGCACCTTTAAGGATGCCGGCAGTTTGCACCAGCGCGTCGATCTTGCCGTGGGTCGCGGCCACCTGCTCGCACAGGGCTTTGACCGAGCCCTCGTCGGTGACATTGACCTTGTGGAAAGTCCCCTTGCTGGCGGCGGCCGTGGCCTGGCCCTCTGTCTCGTTAAAGTCGGCCACAATGACGGTGGCACCGCGTTGGGCGCACAGTTCCACGGTGGCTTTGCCGATGCCGGTTGCGCCGCCGATGATGAGTATGGTTTTGCCTTCGAGAGTCATGCTGCGATTTTATGCGAAGCGGCGTTTTACGGCATTGGCATATGTGCCTGTTGGATTGTGTGGCGCTAACTACAACGCAACGGCCGCGATGCCTCGCCCGCTGCTCGTCTCTATATCGCCATCCTCGACCGTTGGCACAGGGGGTTCTGGCGGCGGCAGCATGGCCTGATATTCATTCCAATCTTTCCACACGCGCACGGGAATGCGCCGCTTGCCCCACGAGCGGGCGTTGGTCAGATCGCGGCGAACATCATCAGAGTCCAGCACCATGTCGAGGTGTTTGTTGCCGACCATGCCGCCCCTATCGCGGCATTCGAACACGCGCGGCAGGCCAAACGGCATTTCGTCCAGCATGATCTCGAAGAGGGTGCCAAAAGGGTAGCGTGGGCCGCAGGCGACATGACCCATCTGCGGGCGGGTGCCGTCGGCCATGATTCCGTTGCCATTGATGCCGCCGGCTTGAGGAACATAAATTGTCAGCGTCATGGTGAGCAGGAGCGCTGGAATCATCGTCGGGCCCATCCCTGCAATAAACGTGCAAATGATGTCAACCCACAAACAGATGGCGGCGTTGTAACACTGTCGCAGCAAAGTTTCTTCATGGAATCTCGCGAGGTCTGAATTTCCCGGTTTGAGCGAACCGGGATTCAAAAATTCTACATGAAGAACAGATTAAGGTAGTTCGAATTGATGAGGGTGACTGGCCGGATGGCCAGGGTAAAAATAGCCTGCAGCAACTTTGTCTGTTATTTGATTGCCGGGCCAGATTTTGATTCGGTGGCGGCCTGGGCCGGCATGCTGCGAATGCGGCTCACCGTCTCCAGCGTGGCGCGTTGGCAGCGCTGCGGCGGCAAACCGCGCAAGATGAGTTCGAGGTCGTCGGTGACCATCTCGCCCATTTGAGTCCAGATTTCAGGGACATTGCCGGCCCGATGCGCACCCAGCACCGTGTTGGGAGTTTGACGGGCGCGTTGATCGGCCGGGATGGGCTCGATGGGAAACACGTCGGTTGCCACGCGAATGTGACCCCTCGCGGCAGCATCCAGCATGGCATCGAAGTTCACCACGCCGGCGCGGCTGGCCAGCACAAACACTGCGCCAGGTTGCATCGCTGCAAATTGCGCCGCGCCGATGAAGCCCTGATTTTCGGTGGTGGTGGCCGTGAGCACAAACAGCACTTTCGAGCGCGCAAATAGCGCATCGAAGCTCACCGGCTCAACCTGCATTTCGCGCAGCACGCTGTCGTGCAACCACGGATCGTGCACGATGAGGTCGCGCGAGAAGGGCCGCAACAGCGGCAACAACGCGCGCCCCAGATTGCCGCAGCCCAGCAACCCCAATGTCTTGCCGTGCAACAAAAACGAATCGTAGTTGTCGGCGGCCCCGTACATCGTTTCATCACCGCGCCGGATGGCGGCATCGGCCTGGGGAATGCGCCGCGCGGCTGCCAGGGCATAGCCCAGCGCCATCTCGGCCACGCTTTGCGCAAACACGGGGCCGGTGGAGATGACGTGGATGCCGCGCCGGTGGCACTCGGCATAGTCCACATTGGGCAGGAAGTTGCTCTCCACATTGGCGATGAGCCGCAGGTTCGGCGCGCGCTCCAGCCGTTCGCGCGGCATGGATGTTTGGCCGAGCAGCGCAATCGTGTCCGGCAAATACTGTTCGATGTGGGCGTCGCTGGCGGGAGAGCCGTCGTGCCAGATCACCTGCCCCAGCTTTTCCAGCCGCGCTTTGTCCTGGGCATTGAAAAGCGAAGCGATGGTGCGCGGGTAAGGGTCGAGCAGGATGATAGGTCTGGGTGTGCTCATGGGTTTTATCTTTGTGTTGGAATGGAGGCTTATGAAGTTTAGGAAATAAATCCGGTAAAAGAAAAAGGACGATTGCGAGTCATGATCGAAAGCCCTACCCGAATGTCGTCATTCCCGCGGAGGCGGGAATCCAGACGTCCCAATTACGGTAACGTCAGAGTTACGCCTGGATTCCCGCCTCCGCGGGAATGACGTTGCTCTGTAAGGACTTCCCTTGACGTTTCGTGCTTTACCGATTTAATTTCTTAACCTTCATAAGCCTCCATTTCAAGAGACTCAGGCGATCCATATGCCTGAGTAGTAAATCTAGAGGTTATCTTGACGTGCTCACAGCGTTGGTGTGAAAGACACTATCCATGTTTTCGGCGGCCAGCACCGGCGCTTTCTCGTGCAGGAAGCAAGCCGCGGCGCGATGCGGGTCGGTCTGATACAGCGGCGGCACCTGTTGCAAACACTTGGGCATGGCCATGGGGCAGCGATCCGCAAACCGGCAGGCGTGTTCACTGGGCTTGGCGTTGGGAAATGCGGGCTCGGCCTCGGCCGTCCATTGCCGCTCGGGATTGGGCACGGGTATGGAGCCGACCAGCAATTGGGTGTAGGGATGCTTCGGATTTCTAACCACCTCGTCCACACTGCCGGCCTCGGCCACCTCGCCGCGATACAACACGATGATGTTGTCGCAGATCTGGTAGGCCGTCGTCAGGTCGTGGGTGATGTAGAGGATGGAGATGCCGAAGTCATCCTTGAGCCGCTTCAAATTGCCGAGCACGGTGGCGCGCAGCGATGCGTCGATCATCGACACCGGCTCATCGGCCAAAATGATCTTCGGTTTGAGGATGAGCGCGCGGGCGACCATCACGCGCTGGCGTTGGCCGCCGCTGAGTTGATGCGGATAGCGGCCCAGCGTCTCCTCCGGCCGCAGCCCGACCGTCTCCAGTGCCTCCTCAATCAGGTTCCATTTCTCGGCCCGCGTCTTGGCCAGGTGCATGTAATCGATCGGTGTGGTGAGCACGTGGTCGACCTGGTAAAACGGGTTGTAGACCTCGAAGGGGTCTTGAAAGATCACCTGGACATCGTTGAGAAATTCGCGCGACTCGGCGCTGGATAGCTTGCGCAAATCCTTGCCTTTGTACGAGACGCTACCCTCGGTCGGCGCTGTCACACCCAACAGCAGCCGCGCCAGGGTGGTCTTGCCGCTGCCGCTTTCACCGACGACGGCGGTGATGGCCGGCGCGTTGCCGCTGATCGACAACGAGAAGTTATCGAGCGCGATGGTTTTGGTGCGGTCGAACAGGCCGCCGCCAAATATCTTCGTGACGTTGCGCGCTTCTAGTAGGGTTGTCATAAGTCTGTATTTGCTTGTAGTTGCTCAAAGGGAAGACTTTACGTGGCAACGTCATTCCCGCGCAGGCGTGAATCCAGTGCTTGATCTACTGTTGTGTTGGGGTTACGCCTGGATTCCCGCCTGCGCGGGAATGACGGCTTAGGTTGAGTGCCTTGACTTATTGTTTGACGGCCATCCACTTGATTTGTCATTCCGTGACCAGATGGCAGGCCACTGACACATCGGCTTGCACCTCGCGCAGCTTCGGCACCTCGACACGGCAGCGATCCACCGCCAGTGGGCAACGGGCATGAAACACGCAGCCGCTGGGCACATCGAGCAACGACGGAGGCAGGCCGGGGATGCCGATGAAGTTGCCTTTGCTCTCGGTCGAGGGCAGGCTGGAGATGAGCAACTGGGTGTAGGGATGGCGCGGCCGTTTGAAAATCTCGCGCACCGGCGAGACCTCCATCAAGCGGCCGGCATACATCACGCCCACCCGCTGGACAAATTGAGCCATCAGCCCCATGTCGTGGCCGACCAGAATCACCGCCGCACCAATCTCGCCCTGCACCGATTTCAGGGTTTCCATCACCTGCCGCTGCACCACCACATCCAGCGCGCTGGTCGGCTCATCGGCGATGATGACTTTGGGCTTGAGACTGATCGCAATGGCGATGACGACGCGCTGCTTCATGCCGCCGCTGAGTTCGTGCGGGAACATGTGGGCCACTTGCGCTGGAAGCCCCACTCGCGCCAGCAAATTCTTCACCCGCTGGTCCATGTCCGGCTTCGACAGCTTCACATCGTGGTCGGTCAGGCCAATCGCAATCTGATCGCGCACGCGCATGACTGGGTTCAACGAGTTCATCGAGCCCTGGGCCACCAGCGCGATCTGAGACAGCCGCAGCGCCTTCATCTTCGCCTCGGGCAGCGCCAGCAGGTTGATGTCATCGAGCCAGATGTCGCCGGAGACGGGTTGGCCGGGTGGCCGCAACAGCCGCATGATGGTCAGGGCCATGCTGGATTTGCCGGAGCCTGATTCTCCAACCAGGCCGAAGCGCTCACCGGCACGCACAGCAAAGGTCACCCCTTCGACAGCGTGAATCGGCCCGCGCGGTGTGTCGTAGTGGACGCTCAAATTGTTGAGACACAGCACCACCGGCGCGATGCTCTCATCGCAAATGCGGACGCCGTTGCCGACCAGATTTTGCTCCAGCGGGTCCTTGGAAACGCGGGTGATGAACTTGCGGATGCGCGGATTGGCAACCTCGTCGAGGCCGACGGTGATCTGGAACAGGCTGATGAACAGCAGGCCGATGACGACGATGGGCGGCAACCACCACCACCACCAGCCGTTGATGACAGCGGCGTTGTAGTTGATCCAGAACAGGGTCATGCCAATGGTCGGCGAATTCATCGGCCCCAACCCCAGCACTTCCAGGCCAATCGAAGCCAGCACAGCGGCCGAGATGGACCCCACCAGCGATGCCGCCAGATACGGCAACAGGTTGGGCAGAATCTCTTTCAGGATGATCATCGGCCCTGGCATGCCCGACAAACGCGCGACCTGGATATAGCTGCGCTCGCGCAAAGTCAGCACTTGCGCCCGAATAGTGCGGGCTGGATAGAGCCAGGCGATGGACGCCACCACCAGGGCCATCTGATCGACACTGAGGCCGCCGCGCACTTTCATGGCGATGATGATGAGCACCAGCAGACCTGGAACGGTGAGGCCGATGTCGACGATGCTGCGTATCAACGTGTCGATCCAGCCGCCGTTGTAAGCGGCGATGAAGGCCAGTACCGCCCCGATGCCAAGCCCCAGAAACCCGGCGATGAGGCCGATGCGCAAAGTGAGCGGCGTGCCGGCCATCATGACGGCGAATAGATTGCGCCCCTGCTTGTCGCTGCCAAACGGCAACTCCCAGGTGGGTGACTGGAGTGGCTGCACCGAAAGGGGCCGCGCCTCCTCCAGATCGACGAACCGCGAGCCGATGGTCGATGACAGCAGCAATACGAGAAATAAAATCAGGCCCACGATCAGAGCCGGGTTCCGGCGGCCGTAGCTGGAAGCGCGGCCCATCACTGCTTTGACGCTCTGGCCTTCGAGACGAATCTCACGGTCGGAGCGCTCGGTGGGGCTGATGGGTGTAATTTTTGCTGACACGTCAGGCCCTCCTGTAGGTGATGCGCGGGTCGAGCAGCGGATAGATGATGTCGAGGATGAGTGTGCCCAGGCCGATCGAAACAATGACGATGAAGATGATGCCTTGCACCAGATAGTAATCGGAGCCGCGAATGGCCTGATACAACATGGTGCCGATGCCGGGGTAGCCGAAGATCACTTCGACCAGCACGGCTCCCGACAAAATTTGACCCAGTGTCAGCGCCAGGGCCGTGATCTGCGGCAACATCGCATTGCGCATGGCATAGCGCCCGAAGATGGTGCGGCTCTTCAGGCCCATTGCATCGCCGAAGATGGCAAAGTCTTCGCCGCGCGTCATGATCATCAACGAGCGCATCCCCAGCGCCCAGCCGCCTATCGACACGAGGATGATGGACAGCGCCGGCAACATGGCGTGCCGGAGCACATCCCAGGCAAAACCCAGGGTAGCGGTTGGGACGGTACCCACTGAATAGCCGCCATACATGGGGAAGATGCTGAGAAAAAAGCCGAAGGTATACACGAGGATAAGGCCGAGCAGAAAGTAGGGAATCGCGCTCATCATCATGAGCGGCGGCATGGCGAACTTCAAGAATCGCGGTGCGCCGGGCCAGGCTTGCAACGCGCCGAGCAAATTGCCGATGACAAAGGCCAGCAGCGTCGTCACGATCAACAGCCCCAGCGTCCACGGCACGGCATCGGCCATCATGTCGATGACTTTGCGCGGGTAGTTGGAGATGGAATAGTTGAAATCGAGCCGCGACATATCGGAGAGATAGGTCAGGTATTGCTGCCACAGCGGCTTGTCGAGGCCAAACTTGATCTCGTATTCCTTGACCATCTCTTCGAGGCCGGCCTGCACCGAGCCGCTCAGCGCAGACTGCGCCACCAACTTTTCGCGGATGGGGTTCTGGCCGCCCAGCCGGGGCAACACGAAGTTGAACGTGGCCGCGGCCCAGACGATGGCCAGAAAAATAAAGAAACGTCGAACGATGTAGCCAACACTCACAAGCGTCTCCTCCGAGTTAGAAGTTTGTCAACGCACAGGGTTTCGGAGACCCAACCCCTAATCAAGATTGAGAAATTTTTCAGGATAAGCCACGGGTAGGGGCGAAGCATTTGCCCGCACAGGTCTAGGCAAGCAAAAATTTTGGCGGGCAAATGCTTCGCCCCTACAACTACGATTCAATATCCCGCTTTTTTCTTCAAGCACTAAAAGGGTCGAGGGTCTCCGAAAAGCTAACCAGTGCAAAGGTGGACGAGTGCATTCGCCAAAAGGGGCAAGTGGGCTTCTCATCCACATTTCGCGAGAGAATTTCGTAGGGGCGCAGCATGCTGCGCCCCTACCTGGGCGTATGCCCCTTTTGGCGAATACACCCAGGTGGACTCCCCCTTATTTACACGGACGGCTTTACGTTGTGCAGCACCAGCGCAAAGGTCAGGTGCCACTGGGCCGAGTTGGTGTAGGGGTTCTTCTCGTCGGGCATGTTCGTCCAGTACTCGGTCGTCCACGGCAGGCGGTGGAAGCCGTGAGTGAGCTGGATGTCGGGCAGCTCGGGCAGCCAGATGTCCATCGCGCGCTTCCAGATGTCGATGAGCTTCTTGGTGTCCGTCGGCGGCGTCACATACGCCTCGTCGGCCAGCTTGTCGAAGGCCGGGTTGCTCCAGCGCGAGAAGTTGACGGCGTGGCCGCCGGGGATGGCCTCGGAGCTGCTCTGATACAGCGCCAGGGTTTCCTGTGGCTCGCGGCAACTCCCGCCGTGGCCGAACAGACAGCCGGTGAATTTCCCGGTAGAGAAGTTGTCGAAGAAATCCGGCGGCTCGGAGTAGCTGCCGTCGATGCCGGCCCGCTTCAGCAATTCCACGACGACGGGGCCGACACTGGTGAAGTCGAAGAAGCTGACGATGTCGAGCTTGACCGGCTGGCCGTTCTCGTCCATCCACATGCCGTTGCCATCTTTCTTCCAGCCTTTTGCGGTGAGCAGCGCGTCGCCCTTCTCCACGTTGTATTCCAGCGTGTTGTAGATTTTGAGCGCCGGCGCGGTTGCCTCAAAATACGGCTGCAACGGCGGGTAGTCGGGCATCGGCAGCGGGGTCGCCTTCGATGCGCCAGACCATGACACATCCACGATCTTGGAGCGGTCGATGTAGTAGCTCAGTGCCCAGCGCACATTTTTGTCGCTCCACGGCGCCACTTCGTTGTTGACATACAGGGAGTGCGGCCACCAGTCCACGTAGCCAAACGGCGATTCCTGACCGGTCCAGGAGGTTGCTTTCGGGTTGCCCTTGAACACGGTCGGGAAGCTGGAGGGCTGAATGCCGGTGGTGAAGTCCACCTCGTTTTTGATTACGGATTGCAGCAATTGCTGCTCGCCCTGATCTGGCAACAGGATGAAGCGTTGCACCTCGGGGAGCGAGGCCACGCCGGCCTTGACACCCCACCAATCATCGGCGCGGTCGAGGATCTTCTGCTGCGGCGAGGTCTGCACCACCCGCCACGGGCTGGTGGTCACGGGCCAGCCCTTGGCCATATCGAAGTGAGTGAACGTGGACACGTCCACGCCCTCGAAGATATGCTTGGGCAGCATGTAGACGCCGATGTCGAAGTGATAGGTCAGCAGCCAGAAGAACCGCGGGGACGGCACTTTCAGGGTGACTTTGGTGGTCAGCGGATCGATGGTCTCGGCCTTGTCCATCACCTTCTCGACGTTGCTGCCCCAGCGAATCTTGGCACCATATTCCTTGCAGGCGTTGAGGGTAAACGTCACGTCCTCGGCGGTGAAGTCTTTACCATCGCTCCATTTGATGCCGGGGCGCACCTTGATGGTCAGCTCCTTGAAGTCATCGGAGTACTTGTAGCTCTCGGCCAGCCACATGTATTCCTTGTCTGCAAAGGCGCTGTAGAAGGCCAGCGGCTCGTACATCAGGCCAACGGCGAACTGGTGGTTGGCGACGGGCACGAAGGGATTCCATTGATCCCACTCAACAAACTTGCCCTGACTGCCGCCACGCACGGCGATGAAGGTGCGGTTGCGCGGGATGTCCTTGAGACCGCCCGGGCTGGCGGCGGCCGGGGCCGCTGTGGCGCTGCCTGCGGCTGTGTTTCCAGCGGCTGGGGGAGCAGCGGCTGGGGCTGGGGGTGCGCAGGCGGCCAGCAGCGTTGAAGCTGAGGCCGCGACACCCACGACTTGCATATACCGGAGGAACTCGCGTCGGGATACACCCTGACTATTCTGCGAACTTGGCATTGCGTGTCTCCTTTCTTAAATTGGGGTTGGGGAATGACCGATCCCGTTTGAGAGTCTATAACTCAGCACATTTTTAGGCAAATGCGGGTGCGGCATGCGCGGAAGCGGGTAGGAAAATGGAATGGAGGCTTCAGCCGACTCCGGCCCACAAACGGGCGCGGGGAGTCGGCTGAAGCCTCTATTCCAAGATGGTTGCTTTGCTTAAGCCTTCACAGCCCCAGCCCCAATGCCGGCCACCACGAAGCGTTGCGAGAGGTAATACAAAATCATCACCGGCAGCGCGGCCAGCACAGCGCCGGCCATGATGAGGTTCCAGCGGAACACATCGCCGGTGATGAGGTATTGCAGTGCAACCGGGATGGTGCGAATGCTGGGCGAGGTGGTGAAGATCAGCGCCAGCAGCAACTCGTTCCACGCGCCGGTGAAGGTGAACACACTGACGGCGATCAATCCCGGCGCCGCAATCGGCAGCAAAATGCGAAACAGCGCCTGCAATCGGGTTGCGCCGTCCACCATGGCCTGCTCTTCCAAATCAAAGGGCACGCCGCGAAAGAAGCCCATCAGCAGCCAGGTGCTCAGCGGCGCGGCGAAGGTCAGGTAGACAAAGATCAACCCCTGCAAGGTGTTGCCCAATTGCAGTCGGTTGATGATGACGGCCAGCGGAATAAACAGCAGCGACGACGGCGTGAGATACGAGAACAGGATCAGCCGGCCCATCCACTTGCGGCCGGGGTAGCGCACCCGCACCAGGCTGTAGGCCGCAAGACAACTGATGAACACCGACACAATCGTTGACAGCGAGGCCACGATGAAACTGTTTCTGATGTTGATCAGAAACTGATATTGGGTGAACATCAGCACGTAGTTGTTCAGGGTTGGCCGCAGCGGCAACAGCGACGGATCGCGGTAGATATCGCGCGGCAGTTTGAGCGACACGGTGAACATGTAGTAGATCGGGAAGAGAATGATCACCGCGATCAACAACAGCATCGCGTAGTAGAAGATCTTCTGGCCGGCAGGAATTCGGTTCAGCATTACAGGGGGAATTGTTGGTGGTTGCTAGTGGTTAGTTGCTGGTTGTTGGTTGCTGGTCTCAATACCAGCAACCAGCAACTATCCACCAGCCACTAGTCTTCGGTATTGCGCTCCAGCAGCTTGACGCCGATGAAGGCCAAAATGGTGAACACTGGCAACATGGCTACGGACACGGCCGAGGCTTCGCCGATGCGCAGGGTTTGCAGGCCAAAGTAGGCCAGCACGGGGAAGGTCATGGTGGCGTCACTCGGCCCGCCCTGGGTTAATAGCCAGATGTTCTCGAAGCCGTTGGTGGTCCAGATGGTGCTGAGCAGGACAATGACCGTGATGACGTGGCGAATGCTGGGAATGGTGACGTTCCAAAACCGGTGCCAGCGATTGGCCCCGTCGATGGCCGCGGCCTCATACAGCTCCTCGGGCACAGCCTGTAACGCCGCCAGAAACGAGATGACCCAAAACGGGAAGCCGCGCCAGAATGTTGCGGCCACCACGCTGGGCATGGCCAGATCGCGGGTCATAAAATCGATGCTGTTGAAGCCGAGCCCTACCGCGATGATGTTGAACGCGCCGCCCTGTGGCAGATACATCAGCCGCCAGGTGAGATAGGCCACAAACGAGGGCATCGCCCACGGCAGCAAGATCAGCCCGCGCCACAGTTGCCGGGCGCGAATGGCCTGGTTGAGCAACAGCGCAATTCCCATGCACAAGACCAGCTTGAGCGTTTGGACGCTGCCGACCAGCACGATCGTGTTGGTGATGGTCTTTTGAAAGCTGGGCAGGCCGGCCAGATAGCGGAAGTTGGCCAGACC
>Ga0105046_10006193_pt1 | contig 18880 bp, 17 predicted proteins | sample MAT03_FD_78385 | JGI IMG/M metagenome (GOLD analysis project Ga0105046, IMG submission 78385) | Freshwater microbial communities from Lake Fryxell liftoff mats and glacier meltwater in Antarctica - MAT-03 (megahit assembly) | ecosystem: Environmental > Aquatic > Freshwater > Ice > Liftoff... | reverse complement strand
TGAACAGCCTTTCGGGTACGACGAACTTCCCGCCCTGCTTCAGGAGTCGCTCGATTTGTACGGCGTACGGCGACCTTACCAAGTGGCGGTACGCCGTTGCGACGACGAGACCATTGAGCTGGGCTACCACCAGGAGGATGTAGAAGGTCAAAACCCTGTGGCCTGCAAAGGTCGTGACATGCCCGAAGGCTGCCATTTCATTGAAATCACCTTTGAGAAAACCGCCGAAAAAACGACGTTTTGGGCGGGTAAAAGCTGGATATTGTTGGTGCTTCTGGGTGGATTGGCCGGGTTCTATTATTTCCGCCGACCCAGACCGAAACCCAGCACGCCTGCATCCGCAGTGGAACCCGACTGGGTGGCATTTGGCAATTCACGTCTTGATGTGGCGGGCCAGATACTCCTGTGCGGCGGTGTGCGCCAAACGTTGACTTTCCGGGAAGCTAAATTGCTCCACCTGTTTGCCAACAACCCCGACAGGTTGCTCGAACGGGAAGAAGTCCTGCGCCAGGTTTGGGCCGATGAGGGCGTGTTGGTAGGTCGCAGCGTGGATGTTTTTGTGTCGAGGTTGCGCAAAAAACTGGCTGGCGACCCGTCCGTCGGTATCGTGGCCGTGCACGGCGTTGGGTACAGACTGGAAACGGGGAAAGGGGGTTGAAAAAAGAATAACAATTTGACAATCAAAATGATGGTATAATTTTTTTTGATCGTTTCGGAAAAACATATTTATTATTTTTATATATTTTATAAATTAATATTAGATTTCTATCGAAATGTTTAAAACAAAAAGTATATGAATTTTAAAACAAAGCTACTATCTTTGTTCGAAAGGTGATTCAATATGAGTAATATTTGTAATGGGCTTAATCAGCGGTTGTTTGCCGAGTTTTTTGCAGGAATCGGGCTAATGCGTTTAGGCCTAGAAAAGGCAGGTTGGAAAATAGCTTTTGCCAACGATATTGATCCAACAAAAGAACGGATTTACCAAAACCATTTCAAAGATTCAATTAATCATTTCCACCTTGGAGACATTCACCATTTGAAGAGTAACCAAGTACCTAACGTTGGTTTGGCTACGGCTTCCTTCCCCTGTACGGACTTATCGTTAGCCGGACGCAGGGAGGGATTGTCTGGAAGTCAATCTTCTGCTTTTTGGGGATTTGTGAACGTTTTGAAGGAAATGGGAGAACGACGCCCACCGATTGTCTTACTTGAAAATGTAGAAGGGTTTTTGACATCCCACAACGGGCAAGATTTCAAAGAAGCTTTACTTGCACTTAACGGTTTGGGCTATTCAGTTGACACTTTCATTGTTGACGCCGTTAGGTTTGTCCCTCAAAGCCGTGTACGTCTTTTTGTTGTCGGGCATCAATCAGCCGGGGAGCCTGAAAAGGTGAGCGAAAAGCAGTTATCCTTTTACCAAAGTGATTTGAGGCCCAAAAAACTTGCAGACTTCATTCTTAAGCATCCTGAAATAAATTGGTGCATTCGGGAATTACCTAACCTTCCCAAAACCAATGCTCGGTTAATTGACGTTATCGAAGAAATCCCGGAAACCTCAAAAGATTGGTGGAATGAACAACGGGTAGAGTACCTACTAAACCAAACGTTTGACAGACACCGGGTTTTGATCGAAACAGCAAAGAAGGGGAGTGAATATACCTATCTTACCGCCTTTAGACGAGAAAGGGAAGGCCGTTCAATGGCTGAAATTCGGTCGGATGGAATTGCCGGATGCTTAAGAACGCCAAAAGGAGGGAGCGCAAGGCAAATTTTACTTCGTGTTGGTAAAAGGGAAATTAGTATTCGTCTTTTGTCTCCTCGTGAATGTGCAAGGTTGATGGGGGCAGACGAATACATTATTTCTGGGAACATCAATCAGGCGTTATTTGGTTTCGGTGATGCAGTTTGTGTTCCAGTAGTAACTTGGATTGGTGAAAACTACCTGAATCCTTTACTTTCAGAAATCAACAACGTAACAGCAAAGCAAGAATGTAAACATGAATACCAACCAGCCGTTATTGGTATTTGAAAAATGGTATTGGTCTCTTAAAATTGTTAAAGCAAACAATGGCCCAGCAAACGGCACAATTGCCGCTACGCTCGTATTGTTAGAACGGTTGAAAGAAAAATACGATTTGGATTTTGAAACCCATGTAGCGTCTGGTGGCGCACAAATCAAAGGAGCAAGCGGCACAGCTGTTGCGGCAATCCTTAGCACCTTTGGGGAAACGCGCTCATTTGCCAAAGAAGGCGGAAGGACAAATCGAGGAGGACAGGGAGATATTAGACCATTATTTAAGTCTTTAGCATCCCTTAATCTTGATCTGCTTGAAGCAGAAGATCGAAATAAGGTTTTGATCTCATTTCAAGCATTTTTGGTTGACCGTGTGCGGGATTTTCATAACCGCCAAAAGATCAAATTGGTTTTTAATTCAAAACTTTCAACCTGGCAGGTCATTCACGACCTTCTCGAATTTTCCCAAAATGAAGGGAAAGCCGGGTATGTTGCCCAACATTTGATAGGGGCAAAACTGCAACTTAGATTTCCTAATGTGACTATTTCCAATGAATCAGCAAGCACAGCAGACAAACCGACTAACCGTGCGGGGGATTTTACCATAGGCAACACTGTCTTTCACGTGACCGTTTCTCCTATGGAGGGCGTTTACAAAAAATGTCAAGAAAATCTTAAGGAAGGCCTAAAGGTGTATTTGATTGTTCCTGATGGAAAACTTATCGGCGCTCGGCAAAATGCTGAACAATACTGCAACGGGCAAATTGCTGTTGAATCAATCGAATCGTTTGTTTCCCAAAATATTGAAGAAATCAGCGTGTTTGCCTCTGATAAGTTGAAGTACAATATTGTTCGCCTTGTTAAACTTTACAATAACCGGGTTGACGCCGTCGAGGTGGACAAATCCCTAATGATTGAACTTCCCTCCAACTTGGAAAAATACAATGGCTGATGTTTTCTCATCGGAAAATCACATCAACCGACTTGTCTAAATCCACCAAAAAATAAAAAGCCCTCGTAAGTGCTTGACTTACAAGGGCAATTTTGTTTTTTGTGATCTCGCCGGGATTCGAACCCGGGACCCTTTGATTAAAAGTCAAATGCTCTACCGGCTGAGCTACGAGATCAACGCTCTTTAAAAAGCGGGGCAAAGATAAAGCGTTTTATTTCGTTCGTGCAATAGGGTTGTATTTTTTTTCCAAATAAAAATTTGAAAACAACAAACAGGCAAGGCGCAACTTACCATTTGTTTGGGTGCAAACTTTCTGAACCTGTTTTTAAAGCAGATTAAACCAATCCGACGGTGAAATTGTTCCGTACAAAGAAGTAAATTTTTTCCCACAACCCTGAAGGACTACCTTTGCACCACCTTACCGCATCATTTCATCTTACCTGAACCGTACGCCATGGAAACCATACGCCAAAAACAAATCGGTGAACAAATACGCCGCTTTTTCGGCATGCTGCTCTCCGAAGAAGGAAGCCTCATTTACGGACGCGACAAACTGGTGACGGTAACCGGCGTAAAAATGACGCCCGACCTGCTTACCGCAAAGATCTACATCAGCGTGTACGGCTCCGAAAACAAACAAGAAGTCATCCTTCAACTTGAAGACAGTTACCCGCGCCTGCGCCAGGCCCTCGGCAACAAGGTGGGCAAAGCCATGCGCCGTGTGCCCGAACTCGAGTTTTTCCTCGACGACACGGTGGACGAAATGTACCGCGTGGATACTCTGCTCAACAGGGTGAACGAGGAGGATAAAAAGAAGTCGTAAAAGTCGGTTGCTGTGTTGACCGAAGGTAAAACATTAGGGCACCTCACGTTTTCGCATCTCACAATAAAACCCGGGTGGATTTCTCCTAAACTCGAAATTGAGGTTGTGTACGACCTCGAGGTGTCTCCCGTCGGTCGACATGAAAGCGCTTTTTTGTGTGCTCTTTGTATCAATGGTAGATTTGACAGCAGGTATGCTGGGTAATTTTATTTCCGCTGATTTTCCAATTTTGAAGAAATAAACGCTGTCATGTCGAGTGAAGCGAGATACCTATTTCTTCCCCCCCCTTTGCTTTGCGGCTTTTTTGATCGGCTTTTTGTACTTCGACTTTTTGGCATTGATGCGCCTGTTGCCTAAGTTCACCTTTTTGTTTTTTTCCAGTTTTTCCATAAAACCTCCGCCGCGCAACGTGGGTTCGGGCAGGTAGTTTTTTTGTGTAGGAATGTAGCGTTCTTCTTCCAGGAGCTGGTCGGACACCTCTACGCCTTCCGGAAAAGCCACTTGCGGCACTTCTTTTTCCATCAAATTTTCGATGGCTTCAAACGATTCCTGTTCGTATTCGGCCACGAAGAGCACGGCCGACCCGTCGCTGTCGGCACGACCGGTACGACCAATCCTGTGGATGTAGGTTTCGGGTTCGTCGGGGGTATTGATGTTGATGACGTGGGTCACGTCGGTCACATCGAGGCCGCGGGCCATGATGTCGGTGGCTATGAGGCCTCGGCACGTTCCTTTTTCGAACGATGCCACGGCGTTCATGCGGAAGTTTTGCGATTTGTTGCCGTGGATGATTTCAAACTGCTCGGGGAACTTGGTCTCGAGGCGTTTGTGGATGATATCGGCCAATTTTTTGGAAGCTGCAAAAATGAGCACCTTTTGCATGCTCTCGTCGGTGGCAAGCAGGTGTTCGAGCAGGTTGATTTTGGTGTAAAAATTGGGTGCCATGTACACCTTTTGGTCGATACGTTCCAGGGGTGTGCCCGAGCGCATCACTTCGATGGTGATGGGTGAGCGGAAATAATCGTTGATCATGGCATCCACTTCTTCTGTCATGGTGGCCGAAAACAGCAGGTTTTGCCTTTTGGGCGACATCATTTCGAAAAGCCGTATGAGCTGCGGCCTGAAACCGAGGTCGAGCATCTCATCCACTTCGTCAATCACCAAGTGTTTCACCTGTTTGATGCTCACGGCGTTGGTAAGCACGAGGTCGAGCAAGCGGCCGGGCGTGGCAACGAGTATGTCCACGCCGTTCATGAGTTGTATTTTCTGGGTATTGATGTTGGTGCCGCCGTACACACATTCCACGCGCACGGTCATGTGTGTGGTGAGTTTTTTCGCTTCGCCTTCGAGTTGCAGGGCTAGCTCCCGCGTGGGCGCCAGAATGAGGATGCGCGGTTCTTTTTGTTTGGAAAATACAAGCTGCCGTATGGTGGGCAACAGGTAAGCGAAGGTTTTGCCCGTGCCCGTTTGGGCAATGCCTACCACGTCGCGTCCGGACATGATGGTGGAAAAAGCCTGGTACTGAATGGGCGTGGGTTCGGTGAAACCCAGCTCTTCAATTGCCTTGAGCAACGAGGCGTTAAGGTTGAGCTGATCGAATGTCATGCCGCAAAGGTAGGCATAACCTACGGTTTGGCGTAAGGGAAACGGCTGATTAAGCGTGTGTTGTGGTAACTGTCTATACCGCTCGTGGTCACCACCCCTGCTTTTTCGAGTTCGATGAAGCCGTCGGTGCCCAGCAATCCCTCCTGTAACCATACACCTCTGACTTCGCCCACCACCAAAAAAGTGCCGTTGTGGCGTATGGGAACCACCTCCACAAGCTGCATGGCGTATTGTATCGGACTGGCGGCCACAAACGGCGCAGGACATTCGGGACGCAGGAGCGGCTCCAACCCTGTGGCATCAAATTCACTTACATCCACAGGATATTTCGCGCTGCACTGGTGGGCCTGCGCCACCATGGCTTCAGTAACCGCGTTCATGGTGTACCAGCCGGTTCTTTCGATGTTGGTCAGGGTGTCGGGCGCCGCTTCGCGCGGACGGTTCACAAAGCCCACCAGGGCCGGGTCGGCGCCCAGGTGCACCACGTTGTGGAACAGTCCAAGGTTGTACCCGCCGTTTGCGTGCGTGGTACCGATAAGGTGCGTGCTTTTGAAGCCGCTCAGACTGTTGATGAAGTTGCCGCGTGTGAAGCGGTCCCAGGATGCGATGGTATCGGGTGTGAAGGTTTGCATGGTTGGTTTAACAAAAGATTGCGGGGGTGGGTTTAAGACATGTATGGTCTCCCATGCGGGAGGCTGGGCATGTTGCCACGCTTCGCGTGTGATGACAAGGCAGCTTCTTACTTCAACATCAATCCACAATTTGGTGAGTTAGAAATTACTGAGCCTTTTGACAGTGCGTTTGAGGTACGTGGAGTTCATGGAAATGACCAGAATTGGCGAACCAGTAAAATTATAATTGAGGGCAATTCTAATGGCGGCGTTTGCCTTTTGCCCGCAGATACCAGAATCATGATTCATTGCTTAAATTGGCCGGTCACCATACATTGGGATACAGTATTGCGTAAACAGATCAGTACATGCCATAAAAATGTGATATTAACCCCTTCATCTTTAACCTTTCTTTTACAACACTGGTTTGAATCAGACATTTACTATTGTATGATGAGAACAGATAGTCTCCGGAAAGATTTTATTTACGAGCAAGAACCAGTGTATCAAGGATGGCTGCTACAACACTCTTTTGAAGTTCAAGGTCAAGGTCTGACCGAGATCAATGGATTGTATTATACCGGCTTTTCATGCCCCCTATTGCTACACCCTTCTCAACGCCTCCACACCAACGCATGCACCCTCTTCCGTAAGGGTATACTCCAATCCTGTGGCAGACGGTAAGGCCACTGTGGTTTTTGCGCATCCCGAACGGGTGTCAGCCGTCACCCTCTCCGAGGCTGCGACAGGCAAATCTGTTCAAGTACCTTCGCAGGCGCCTTCTGACAAATGGGAACTGCCAGCCGCAACACCGGGGGTTTATTTGCTTACGGTTTGGTTTTCCGACGGCAGCCGTACGGTGCGAAAGGTTGTGGTTTTTTAAAGCCTGTTTAACGCCCGATACTTCCAATACGTCTCCAAAGCCGCAATCCGGCAGATGGTGAAGCCCGCTTTGCCATCCAAAAAACCCAGTCTTAAGACGTAATTCCGGAAAAATTTAAACACTGGACTCAGCCACATGCGCCACCAGGCCCCTTTTTTACCCCGGATTTTCATGGCCTTCGCAGCAATATTGGCGTATTTGTGGGCACGCTGCAGATGCTCCTCCACGGTGTAATAACTGTAATGCAAAATATCGCCATGCAGGTGTTGAACGTTGCCTTGCAATACCACCTTGTCGTGCGGGTTTTGACCTCCCCATTGGCCTTTGCGGCGGTCGAACAGGCGCAGTTTGGTGTCAGGATACCAGCCGCTGTGGTGGATCCATTGTCCGCAGTAGTTGGTAAGTCGGTTCATTTCGCAACCGTCGTGTTGCCAGTTGTTTTTGACGGAGAGAATGGCGGCGTGCAGTTCGTCGTTTAAAGCTTCGTCGGCGTCGAGGCACAATACATGGTCGTACGTTGCCATACCGAGCGCCCGGTTTTTTTGTTCAATGTGTCCGTCGAAGGCGTGTTGTTCGAACCGTGCGCCGCGTTCGCGGCAAAGCCTTTCCGTGTCGTCATTGGAAAACGAATCGAGCACCAGCACCTCGTCGGCAATGCCGCGCAGGGCGTCGATGCAACGCCCGATGTTGCGCTGTTCGTTGTAGGTGATGATGACGGCGGAGAGTTTTACTGCCGTCATTGGCCGATCAAAATGGGTGCGCCTTTGCCGCCATTCATGATCACTACTTTGGCGTTGGGCGAGAGGGCCAGTTCTCTTTGCGCCTTGATTTGTTCGTATTGCAGGAGTTTGTCGGTAAGCGACGAGGTGAGGATGCGCTGGTAATCGGCGATGCCCTGGGCCTCCACCCGTTTGCGGTCGGCTTCTTGTTTTTCCTTGTCCAGCACGAACCTCATTTTTTGCGATTCCTGCTCGGCGTTGATTTTGGCTTCGATGGCCATTTTTACACTTTCCGGCAAATTGATGTTGCGAATGAGTACCTGCTCAAGCACGAGTCCACGCCCCGCAAATTCCGTTTCCAAGGCTTTGAAAAGCCGCTGCTGGAACTCATCGCGCTTGGTGGAATACAAAGACACGGCATCGTAATACGCGGCATAATCGCGGATTTTGGTGCGTGTCATGGGCCGCACGATCACGTCGTGGTAGTTTTTGCCGATGCTGCGCAAAATTTCGGGCGCTTTTTCAGGCACGATGCGGAACAGAATGGTGAGGTCGAGTTGCACCTCCAGACCGTCGGCCGACAACACGCGGATCACGTCGTCGCTCACACGCCCGGCACCTTCACCCTCGTGTACACCCGACATGGTGTAGTTCTGCGTACGCGCACTGAAATGAATCACATCCATCATGGGGTTCACAATATTGAGACCTTCGTACAACACGCCTTCCTGGACTTTGCCGAAAAGCGCTTTTACGCCCACTTGTCCGGATTCAACCTGTACAAACAATGAAGACATCACGCCCAAAACAGCGATGGCGATACCCACCATGCGGCCAATTTTGCCTACCTGCGCGCGGGCAGGACTGGCTTTGGCGATGGACCAAGTGAAAAAAACGACGAAAAGACCAAGGAATAGGAAAAACATGGATCAGGATTTAAGGATGATCAGGATTGGCTTTGATTTTATGGCGACACCTGAAGGTACAAGCATGGTGAAGATATTCCGACACTCCTTCAAATCTATTGGAAAACTTCCAGATTGGATCAATCTCCAGCAATAGGCAACTTACATAGCCGCGCTGAACTGCCGCAAAAACCGCACATCGTTTTCAAACAACAAACGGATGTCGCCGATGTCGTACAAACGCAATGCCTGCCGCTCGATGCCCATGCCGAAAGCATAGCCGCTGTATTTGGTGGAATCGATGCCGCAGTTTTCAAGTACCTGCGGATCCACCATACCGCAACCAAGGATTTCGAGCCAGCCGGTGCCCTTGGTGAGGCGTTGGTTTTTTTCGGTGTCGGTGCCCAGCCACACGTCCATTTCCGCAGAAGGTTCGGTGAAGGGGAAAAACGAAGGTCGTAAACGGGTTTTCGTAGCGCCGAACATCTCCTGCGCAAAATAAAGGAGCGTTTGTTTCATGTCGGCAAACGACACGTTTTCATCGATGTACAAACCTTCCACCTGGTGGAACTGGCAGTGCGAACGCGTAGAAATGGTTTCGTTGCGGTACACGCGGCCCGGCGCGATGATGCGAATGGGCGGTTTGCGGCCGGTCATCACGCGCGCCTGCACGGGCGAGGTGTGCGTGCGCAGGAGCATACCCGGAGCATCCACGATGTAAAAGGTGTCCTGCATGTCGCGCGCAGGGTGGTCTTCCGGCGTATTCATGGAGGTGAAATTGTGCCAGTCGTCCTCTATTTCCGGACCATCGGCCACGGAAAAACCCATGCGGGTAAAAATGTCCACAATGCGGTTCATCGTTACAGCCACGGGGTGACGGGCGCCAATAGGCATCGGTTCGCCGGGCGCCGTGAGGTCGTATTCCTGACCGACTGCGGCTTCGGACAAGGCATCCATCGCGTTTTTCAACGTTTGAAATTTCTCCTCTGCCGTTTGTTTCAAGGTATTCACCAAAAGCCCGTAAGCTTTTTTGTTTTCGTTGGGCACCTGGCGCATTTCTTCCATAAACGCTTTCACCACACCTTTGGCGCCGAGGTATTGAATGCGGAATTCCTCCAGTTGGGCCGCATCGGCCGGGGATGAAGCCGCTATGACATCGATGGTTTCCTGTACTTTTTTGAACAAATCGGACATGTAAATAGGCGTTTTTTGTTTTGCCTGCGGCAAAAATCGGTTTTTTTGGTGGAACTCGGATATGGTTTAGAAAAAACGTTTGTACTCCGCAGCTACATTACAAATTCAAATCAAACCTTACCCAATCCACCGTCGTTATCGCCGACGACGGCATGTTTTCATTTTTCAACACAAAAAACAGGTTGTGAAAGCTCCTGTCGTCCATGCCGGAATTCAAGTTAACTTTCAATTCCTGTACCTCCATGTTTTCCTTGCGGTTGAAAACAGGAACAACGGTCTGGCCCAGCACTGGACCGTCGGCGCTGCCGAGCCTGATTTCCAGGCGACCTCCGGCATATTGGAACTTCTTGTCGCCCGAACCTATGCCCACCACCACACTGTGAACGCCCTGTAGGTCCACATGTCGGAACACAAAAAGGCTACCGTGTTTCAGGTCTGAGAGCACCACCGTATCGCTGTTGTTCAAACGGTAAAGCGTGATGTTTTTCGACATGCTGTCAGCCTGCTCGGCCTGCTGGAAGGCAGGCCTCAACGCGATGGTTTCGCTGTTTTCGAGCGGCATCTGGGTTTTGCTGCCTTTGTCTTTGTAACTCGCTTTAAAAATGTAGGTACCCGGCTGCTCTTTCTTATTTGCCGGCGCTTCGGGTACGCTGAGTACGTATTTTCCCGTCAACGCAATGGTTTGTTTCACTTTGGGCGCATCGGCAAGCGTTAAAATCCAACGGATCATTTCGCCTGCATCCTCTTCGCTCACCTGTGGGTGGGCGCTCATCACCGTTTGTCCCCAATTGCCCGCGCCGCCCTTGATCACTTTTGCGGACAGGTTACGCACGGCAAAATCGTCTTTGCGGTAACGCGCTGCAATGGCCTGGTACGATGGTCCGTTCACCTGACGGTCTTCGGCGTGGCAGGTTTTGCAATCGCTTTTATCAATCAAACTTTTACCCTTGGCGTATTCGGTTTGTTGCACCGACATTTGGTGCCCCTGCGCGATGGCTGTAATGTCAAAACCCGTAGCGAGGTAGTCGATGTTGGCGGCCACGGTTTGGGGGGCAATTTGCCCTTTTTCCAACGATCCGTCTTCCTGATCGGTCACCTGCACCTGGTAGCGCAGCGTATCGCCTGGTCGGTAAAAACTGCGGTTTCGGCCTTTGAAATCCCAAAAAACGTTGGGCATTTCATTCCCCACGTTGATTTTAACCCTGTTTTTGCCTTTAGCGCCACTGGGATCGATGGCCGTAAGTACCGCCTCGTAAGCGCCCGGGGTTGTGTAAGTATGCGCAATGTTGTCGAGTTTCGAAATTTTGGGGCGCTTGCCTTTGCCTGCCATGGCCCATTTGCGGCGGTGGCGGTCGCTGAGTTTCAAAGGTGGTGTTTGGTCTCCGAAATCCAGGGTGTAGTCCAGTTGATCGCCGTCGTAATCCCTGGATTTTCCAATGGAAAAAACCACGGTGCAAGGCGTTGCTCCTGCTGTTTTGTCCACGGCAAGAAGTGGTTGTGGTGGCCTGTTGCCGCGCAAGTAGTCGATGCGGCTTAGGCGCGCGTCGGGGTTGGACGAAAACCACTGGGTGCCGTATTCGAGTACCCAGACGGAGCCGTTTCGGTCGATGATCATGTCCATCGGCCTCGAAAATTTCAACGAATCGAACAGGGGCTCCATGCGTGCGAAATTGCCCATGGAGTCGAGTGTTACGGCCATCATCCAGTTGCGCATCCAGTCATATGTGATGAGTTTGCCATTGTAATATTCTGGAAACCTTGTTTCCGCAGGGTATTTATCGGTGTAGTACACGGGGCCTGCCATGGCGTTTCGGCCGCCGTTGCCGGTGAGTGGAAACTCTTTTGAATTGCCATACGGATACCAAATGAACGCTGGTTGGGCGGGCGGCAACTCACGGTCACCGGTATTGTTTGGCGAGTTGTTGATGGGGTGCGCGGGGTCGTAGAGCGGACTGCTTTTTTTCGTTGCAAAATCGTATTCGCGGTAAGGTTTGTTGTCGCCCACAAACAGCGGCCAACCAAAAAAACCTGCCTCCTTTGCGCGGTTCACCTCATCGTGGCCTTGCGGACCAAGCGTGGTATCGGGGTCGCCGGAATCGGGGCCCACCTCGCCCCAGAAAAGCAGATCGCGGCGGCTATCTATGGAAATGCGGAACGGGTTGCGGCAACCCATCACGTAAATTTCGGGCCTGCCTTTTCCGTTGGGGGTCGGCAAAGTGCCGGGCGCAACAGCAACCTCGGTGTCGGTGAAAAGGTTGTTCTTAGGACAAACATATCCGCCTTCGGGCAGCGGAAAAATGCGCAGGATTTTGCCGCGCAGGTCCATGGTGTTGGCCGACGATTTTTGCGCATCCCAGGCGCTGCGACCCGGACGCTCGTCGCTCGGACTGAACCCCTTGGAATCGAACGGATTGGTGTTGTCGCCCGTGGACAAATACAAAACGCCCTTTTCATCAAACTCGATGCTGCCGCCAGTATGGCAGCATTCCTCGCGTTGCACAGGCACCTTGAGGATGATTTGTTCGGAAGCTCGGTTGAGGGTATCGGCCTCAAATTTGAAACGGGACAAAATGTTTATGGATTCCTTGCCGACGGGAGAATAATACAGGTAAATCCAGTGGTTCATTTCCCAGTTTGGGTCGAGCGCCATGCCCATCAAACCGTCTTCGTGTTCGGTGTGTACGGGTAGTTTGTAGGAAATGGTGGTGAGGTCGGTAGCAGGATCAAAGATTTTGATGTTTCCGCGGCGTTCGATAAATATGACCTTGCCGTTGGGAAACATGTCGAGTTCCATGGGCTCCGTAAGTTCGGAGGCCAAAACGGTTTTGACAAAACGGGTGGGATCTGGACGGCGCTCAGTCCGACAGGCGCCGAAATCGAGGCGGCGGTTCAGTCCAATGGCGTATTTCAAACCGCCGAGCAGGTGCTGCAAAAAGGCGGGTTCTTTGTAACTTTCTTTGGTGTGACCTCCAGCGGTGTAAAAAGCGCGGCCGCCGTCGTACTCGTGGTACCAGGCCGCAGGGTGTTCTTTGCCCATGGTGCCGCCTTCATAGGTGGTTTCGTCGAGGTTGAGCAGTACGTTCACATTGGGGTTTATGTTGCGCAGGTTGTACCACTCGTCGTGGCGCTGCCAGGTATCGCTGAGGTGTTTGGTGCTGGGGTGTTCGTGGTTGAGCACCTGTAGGGTTGCATCCTGGTTGTGCGGGTGCCCGTTGAAATAGCCACCTACCAGGCCGCCGTACCAGGCCCACTGGTACTCCGTATCGGTGGCCGAGTGGATGCCCACAAACCCACCGCCAGCCTGGATGTAGCGTTCAAAAACATTTTCCTGAACGGGATCGAGCACATCGCCCGTGGTGTTTAGAAAAATGACAGCGGCGTAACGCGACAGGTTTTTTTCATTAAAATCATCGGCGTTTTCGGTGCTGTCCATCACTATGCCGTTTTCCTTGCACAACTTGCGCAAGGCAGCCACAGCGGTGGGAATACAATCGTGCCGGAATTCCGTTGTTTTGGAAAAAACGAGGATACGCGCTGGAATGTCGTTGCGTTTGGAACAGGAAAAGGTAAACAAAAAGAGGCTAAGGGGCAACAGAAGCAGGAAACGGGCTGTCATGGATGTGTGGTTGTTACACGAAGGTGGGAAAAATGCTTCATATTTTATAGTACCGGGCACTTCAGTCCCTAACTTGAGGGCAAATTTGACACCATGTCCGACCGTACGTACCATTGGGGCATCGTTGGCCTGGGCCGCATAGCCCGCAAGTTTGCCGAAGACCTGCAACGCCTGCCCAATGCACGCCTGCATGCCGTAGCATCCACCTCCCATGAACGTGCCGCCGCGTTTGCCTCCGATTTCGGTGCGCCGCACGCTTTTGGGAGTTACGAGGACATGGTTTCCTGTCCCGACCTCGACGTGGTGTACATTGCCACGCCCCACGTTTTGCATTTCGAAAATGCGATGATGTGTTTGGAAAACGGGTTGCCGGTCCTATGCGAAAAGCCCTTTGCCATGAACACTTTTCAGGCACGGCGAATGGTGGAAGCCGCCCGCCGCAACCGTGTGTTTTTTATGGAAGCTTTGTGGACGCGTTTCATCCCTGCCGTGGATTACGCCCTGGCGCTTGTGGAGCAGGGAGAAATTGGGCAGGTACACACCGTTAAATCCGATTTTGGTTTCAACATGCCGCTCGACCCCGGGCACCGACTTTTCAACAAAGCCCTGGGAGGTGGCGCTTTGCTCGATATCGGTATTTATCCTGCGCTGCTGGCACTGCTCGTTTTAGGCAAACCTAAAGCCGAGGACATCCAGGCTTCGGCTGCTTTTGGCCCTACGGACGTGGACGAAACCACCGTGTTTACCTTCAAATATCCCAACCAGTCCATAGCCTTGGGGCACGCCTCCCTGACCGCAACCACACCCATTGAAGCCTGGATTCACGGCACTTTGGGCGCCATTTACTTTTACCCGCGCTGGCACCATGCGCACAAAATCCGTGTGTCTATTTACGAAGGAAGCAACGTGGTGGAACGTGAGGTGGACATGCCCTACGAGGGCTGGGGCTACCATTACGAAGCCGCGCATGTGATGCTGTGCCTGGACGAGGGGTGGCTCGAAAGCGACAAACTGCCCCTGGAATTGTCGGTAGAACTTGCCGAAACGCTGGATGCCATTCGGGAGCGCATTGGTTTGGCCTACGATTGATTTATTTCGTTGCCGTAAACACCAGGCTGCCCAGATCTCCACAGTAAATTTCGAGACGGTCGCCTTTGATGTCGAAATGTTCAGCTTTTTGAAGAACATCGAAATACTGTTTTTCAAGTCCTGATGTTTCATTGCAATACATGTGCGTTGAAAAAACACCCGTTAGTGTGATTTTTTTCAGGTTTTTAGCATAGCTGCCTCCGTAAGAATTGCAACCGCCGAAGCCTGAAATTTTTTCGTTTTCAAATTTAACCGTAACCGGTTTTTTCAACGTTTCGGGCATGGTAACGGGTTGAGGAGTAACCGCAATGGTCACCAATTGCCACATGGTACCTTCCAGCGAGGCGCCCGATTGTTTGGCATCTTCGCAGGCGCCCATGGTGTATTTTTTTATGCCCACACATTCGGCAGAACAGGCGTTGGGATACGTTTTGCCGTTGCAACCGCACACAGGATTGTAATCCATGGTACAGACACAGTTGGCGTTGGGGGTTTCAACACATTTTTTGGAGGTATGGCATGCACCTAAGGCGAGCAGGGTAAAAACCGAAATAAGCAGTAGTTTCATCACAGTATTATTGGAAAAATGAATTTTTAACAAAAGTATTTTAATACATAGCTCTTCAACCAAACAGAACCTCAACCACATCATCCAGTTTGAGGTTGAGCAGGGTAGAAGCTCTACCCATGTTGATTGAAATTTCGAGGTAACCGGCGCTGTTAAACAGGCAAAGCGGTTCGCCGGGTGCCACGTCGCAATAATCGTTGCTCAAACGGGTAAGCGGATCGTTGCGTCGGAAAAAGAGGGAAAACGTCCGACCGTTTTGTTGTTTTTCAAAAACATCACGGTGGATGTTCACCACCGCATTGTCGAAATGGTCGATGTGGATCACGGTGCCGCGAATGCGTGTCTTGGTAATGACCGGTTGAATGCTGAAGCGTTGCATGAGCGGCGCCGGATGTTCGCCAAGCTCTTCGAATGCTGCCCCCGAAACTAAGTGGGCCACCGACTTTGCGAAAACGTTTTTCACCGCAAAATGCTCGTTGAGGGGCATTACATTGCGCATGTCGGCCTGCGAAAGGTCGTTGAACAACAAACTTAACAAACCATTATCGGGCGCGATGAAAAAATGCCCGCTGCGCCGCGCCGCCACAAAACGGTAACCTTCTCCATAAACGCAGTTCACTCCAATACAGTGAATGGTACCTTCCGGAAACTCGCGCCAGGCATTTTCGAGCACAAAAGCGGCCTGAACGATGTCGTATGGACGAATATGGTGCGTAAGATCCACCAGTTGTACCTTTGGGGCAACACGAAGCACGGCGCCTTTGAGGGCCGGTGCGTAGAAATCGTTGTTGCCGAAATCGGTGGTCAGGGTAACTAAGGTCATGGCTGCGGAACCAACAGGTTGCTTTTGGTGTTGTTTTTGAATCGCGATTGCATTAAGTTTGTGGGGACAATATCCCAATTTTTATCCGTTTCAACCGGCATGGCTTGCTTTTGAAAACAAAACGTTGTTAAACAGTTTTTTAAACATCTGCGAAGCCCGCTGCTAAAAATTATAAGGACGTAACTTTTGAGCGACATCATTCTTACCGTAGACGGGATCGAACCCGTAGTACTCTTCGGCGAAAACAACGCAAAGTTAAATCTTTTGCGCAAAGCCTTTCCCGATGTGGTCATTACCTCCAGGGGCAACAGCCTTAAAATGACCGGCGAAAAAAAAGACACCCAGGCCGCCAAGAGCAAATTTGAGCTCATGGCCCGTTACGTGCGCGAACACAACGAGCTGCCCATGCAAACCGTCGTCGACCTGCTTGGCGGCGAAAATCCCTTTGAAGTACGCATCCCGGTGAACGGCACCGGCACCGACAATGTGATTTTGTATGGCCGCGACAGCCGCCCCATCCGCGCAAAAACCCGCAACCAAAAACGCATGATCGAAGTGTGCGAAACGAACGACATCGTTTTCGCTGTCGGTCCGGCCGGTACAGGTAAAACCTACACCGCCGTGGCCATAGCTGTGCGCGCCCTGAAAAACAAACTGGTCAAAAAAATCGTGCTCACCCGGCCGGCCGTCGAAGCCGGCGAAAAACTCGGTTTCCTGCCCGGCGACCTGAAGGAAAAGGTGGACCCTTACCTGCGCCCGCTCTACGACGCGCTCGACGACATGCTGCCCATGGATAAGCTCAACTTTTTCATGGAAAACCGCATCATCGAAATCGCACCGCTGGCTTTTATGCGCGGCCGTACGCTCGACAATGCCTTCATCATCCTCGATGAAGCCCAGAACACCACGCCACTACAGATCAAAATGTTCCTCACCCGCCTCGGACCGTCGGCCAAATGCATCATCACCGGCGACCTGAGCCAGATCGATCTGCCCCACCACCAGCGTTCGGGCCTGCGGCAAGCCATGGACATCCTCACCGGCGTGGAAGGCATCGAAACCGTTGCCCTTACCATCGAAGACGTGGTGCGCCACCGACTCGTGAAGGAAATCATCAAAGCATACGATAAAATTGAAGGCGAAGAACGCGCCCGCAAAGAACGCAAACGACTGGCCTTGAGCGAAGGTTTCGAAGATTTGCAAGCAGCCGAAGCAGCGAAGCGCCCACCCGAAACGGAGCAATAACGCTATAAATCATGCCGAAAATAACCATTCGCAACCTGGGGCCCATCATCAGCATTGAAGAGCTGGAGATTAAGGATGTTATGGTATTCATAGGCCCTCAGGCGAGTGGGAAAAGTACGGTGGCGAAGGCGGTTTATTTTTTTGAGTCGTTGGGGGGTGTTTTGGCAAATGCTTATGTCAGAAGATTTGTTGAAAAAGAAGCAATTGAAAGGGTACTAGGTTTCATCAATTTAGGTGTCGTTAAATATTGGCGTGTGCTTTTTCCTGAACTCAAACTGCATAACTCATACATCAGATATGAATTTAGGGATGGTGTTTACATTGATATATACGATAAAGATGTTGCGACTATCGTTGATTTCTCGGAAAACATCAAACTAGATATATCAAATAATATAAATACATATTTTTTAAACAATAAAATATTTCTCTCGCGCACCGGGTCTCCTGCATATTTTTACACAAATCCAATAGGATGGGAATTTGTACATAATTTTTCAAATTTCTGGAGTGATAACAGCAAGACAGTTTACATTCCTGCTGGCAGAAGTGTTTACGCATTTTTATCTGAAAATATTTTCCGTTCAATTGAAATAGACTCACCCCCTCAAAAGGACGTTATTGTCACATTTTTTGATTACCTATCTCGGATTAAAAGTGCTTTAAAGTCCCAAAATTTATTAACTTTGATTGAAGAGCAGGATATATTGTATAAATCCCAATCTCAAGGCTTTTTATTAAACAAACTTGCTCTTGAAAAAATCAATAAAATCTTAAAAGGTCGTTATGCCAATGAAAACGGGGAAGATCGTATTTATTTACAAGGTACTGACAATTATGTTAACCTTCGAAATGCATCATCAGGGCAGCAAGAGTCTTTATGGATATTGATGTCGCTGTATTTTGCAATTGCAGAATTATCCAAACACCGTTTCATTATCGAAGAACCGGAAGCACACCTTTTTCCTGATTCACAAAAGGAAATTGTAGAACTAATGGCCATTTTTGCTAATGCACCTCTCTCCAACCGCCTGCTCATCACCACCCACAGCCCCTACATCTTAACTTCACTCAACAATCTACTTTACGCATACCAGGTAGGGCAAAATGATGAACAAGGTGTTTCAGAAATCATTGGGCTTGAAATGTGGTTGAACCCAGATCGGGTGGCGGCATATTACGTGGATAATGGAACGGTGGCACCGATTATGGAGGAAGGATTGATTCAGGTAGAGCAAATTGATGCGATTTCTACCGCCTTGAACATCAAATTCGATCAGCTTTTCCATTTTGATCATGAGTAAATGTCATTCCTATCCCAAAGACTATATTTATTTTGAAGACAAACGCTTTGATGTTGTTCTTACAGATTTAACCAATAGTGGTGGCTGCAAATACAAAGCCTTTAATCCAAATAAAAAGCTTTTAGCCTGTGTAAAGGTTGAGGAAGGAGTAATGCAGAATGTTTCAGGTAAAAAATGCGACTACTTGCTTTTAATTTGTTCGGAAAAGGCTGCAGTATTCATCGAACTAAAAGGACAAGATTTTGCCCATGCCATGACCCAATTAAATGAAAGTATTCGTCATTTGTATCCTCCATTAAGACAAGCAGGATTCAAGAAATGCAGGGCTAGAATTATTCTTACAAAACGGAAAAACACACAATACAACAGCAATCCCAAATGGCTTAAACTTAAAAAAACCATTGATGTATTCGACGTTGATTTTTCATTTCACATGGAAAAGAAAACGGATAAACTTTAATTTCACATGACCTCCACCGTAAAATATTTAGGCGAGCTCCGCACCGAAGCCACGCACCTGCAATCG
>Ga0105046_10006190_pt1 | contig 18883 bp, 12 predicted proteins | sample MAT03_FD_78385 | JGI IMG/M metagenome (GOLD analysis project Ga0105046, IMG submission 78385) | Freshwater microbial communities from Lake Fryxell liftoff mats and glacier meltwater in Antarctica - MAT-03 (megahit assembly) | ecosystem: Environmental > Aquatic > Freshwater > Ice > Liftoff... | reverse complement strand
CTTGCGCTGCTGACAAAGCGTCTGTATCGTGGCCGCGGAAAGCTTGGGTTCCGGCGCTTCAATCTCGGGAAAAAGGCGGGTCGACACCGAAGGCTTCATCTGCTGGTAGAGTTGGTACGGCCCAAATGCGGAAAATGAAGGGGTCGAAGACATAAGACCGCGAAGCATGTCCGCCATTCCGCGAGCCTCAAGAAAAAATCCGCACCCCGTTCTCCGTTACCACCGCATCCACCGCCCGATCATGCGCCTCCACCGGTAATTCCGGCAGCACCTGCACCTCAAAACACACACCCACCAACCGCGCCCGCAAATCCGGCAAGGCAAGCAGCCGATCATAAAATCCACCGCCGCGTCCCAGACGCATTCCCGTTTCATCAAACGCCAACCCCGGCACCAACAACACCTCCAGCGCCGCCACCTCGATCCGTCGCGCTCCGGCACCCGGCTCCCGTACACCAAACGCCCCGGCCACCAAATCCCCCACGTCCACGATTTCGTAAAACCCCAACTCATCCCCCTCCACCCGCGGATATCCACAAAGCTTCCCTCCCCCGCATAACCCCGCCACAGCCGGCTCCCCCCGCAATCCCGCAAACAACCCCGCACATCCCGCCACGCTCCACTCCGCCAGCCCCGCAATGTGCTCACAAATCTTCGCCGACTTCTCCGCACGCACCACATCCGACATCGCTCGAAGCAACTCCTTCACCTGCGCACGGCAGTCCGCCTTCCGCGTTTTCATCTTTCGCCCCTTCTCAATTGTTTTGCGCCTGACACCATCGGTTCCATATTAATCACAGTCGTGCCACGAAAGAAACCACAGCCAAAAACCACCGACATGGAAAACCCCGGATGCAAGGTCGGTCTGCGCCCCAAAAGCGGCTGGCACAAACGCAATTTCCTCACCGAAGTCTTCATCCCCTCACTCTTCCAAAAACGCAGCGGCGCGCATATTCCAGCAGCTTTCCCCGAACTCACAAAAAGCGAGATCGGCATCACCTGGATCGGCCACGCATCCTTCCTCCTGCAAATGAACGGTCACAGCCTGCTCATCGATCCCAACTGGTCGAAGTGGCTCAAGGTTATCAAACGTGTGCGCCATCCCGGACTCCACCTCCACGAACTCCCCAACATCGACGCCGTCCTCGTCACACACGCCCACTTCGATCATCTCGACAAACGCACCCTGCGAGAAATCGCCAGCGACCAACCCATCGTCGTCCCGTTCGAAGTGGGAAACCTTGTGCACAACCTCGGGTTCCGTAGCGTCCACGAACTCGACTACTGGCAGACCTACGAACTCGGCCCCCTGCGCATCACGCTCACCCCCTGCCACCACTGGGGCGCACGCTTTTTGCACGATTCCCATCGCGGCTTCGGAGGCTTCATCATCGAGTCCGAAGGCCGCACCGTCTTTCACTGCGGCGACACTGCATACTTCGAAGGCTTCGCCGAAATCGGCAGCCGTTTCGACATCGACATCGCGCTCCTGCCCATCGGTGCCTACGATCCGCCCAGCGGACGTGAAGTCCACATGAACCCCGAGGATGCCGTTCGCGCCTTCGCCGATCTCCGCGCAAAAACTCTCGTCCCCATGCACTACGGCACCTTCCGCCTCAGTTACGAACCCCTCGACGAACCGCCCGCCCGCCTCATCGCCGCCGCCGAAACCATGGGCATCGGTGAACGCATCTGCATCATGACCGAAGGCCACCCGCTCGTATTCTGACCCAACGCAAAAAAGCCGGTCAATTCCCGGAATCCATCGACCCGGCCTCACGCCTCAACCTTGGCGAAGCGGCAATTTCGTCATCCTCCGTCCACATCGAGCGATCTTCACCCGCCGACCTCACCTCCACAGCATCCTGCGCAAGCAGATGGAAAAAATACGGCGTCCCGTGCCGGTCCACCAACTCGCCCCGCGCATTGATCGCGGCATGATCCGGCGGCAGAATCTGCAACTGCCGCGGATTCGCCCCCGACAACGCACGGACAAACCCAGGATTATCCTCCGCCGTAGGCAACCCGCCAAACGTCTTCAGATAAAACTCCAACAATCCATAGACCACCTTCGCGTCCTCCCCGCCCGAACCATCCTTCGCCAACAACCGATCCGCCAATGGCGAACGATCATCCACCGAAACCACAGGCGCAACTGAAACCCGAGCAACCGCCGGTTGATCCGCACGCTGCACAACGCGTTTCGGCTTTTCCTGCACCCCCTCAACCTGACTCCCGGTTCCCGACGCAGAAACTTCGGGCGATGCGGTTGCCATCTCCATTTTGTTCACCCCGCCCTTTTTATCGCAGCTCTTGAGCAACACAGGCGCAAGCCACGCAGCCAAACCCGCAACCACCACCCCAACGCCCAACCCCCAACGAGATCGCCATGCTTTAATCACGTCCTCCTTACCAAACCCTTTCCGTGTATTCCGTGGAAAAAATCCTCATCCCATGAACCCCAGATTCGGCCGCGCAAACCGCCCTATGTTCGGCAATACCAACGGTAAATCCCCTTCCTGCACCCCGAACCACCGCGCCAGCGTCGCGCTGTACTCATCCACCGAAGTCGTCGGAATCCAACTCCCCCGGCTCCCCGTGTCATCCGGCCCGTTCGCCTGCAACACCGGCATCGCCCCAAACATCCGCCCGCCCTGCACCGCACCGCCCGTCACGATCTGATGGCTCCCCCACGCGTGATCGCTCCCTTTTCCGTTCGTCGAAAACGTCCGGTTAAAATCCGACGCCGTAAACAACGTGACCTTTTCCGCAACGCCTAGATCGACCGTCGCCTGATGAAAGTCCGCCATCGCATTGTCCAGCTCCGTCATCAGCGCCGCGTGATCATTGAGCTGATCGTCATGCGTATCAAAACCACCCATCGAGCAGAAAAAGATCTGCCGTTTCATCCCGAGCGATTGCTGCGCGGAAATCAGCCGCAGAATCATCCGGAGCTGACCGCCCAGCCGCGAAAGCCCGGTCCCCACCACGCAATGCGGAAATTTTTCCGTGTAAGTCGGAATGCTCACCAGCGTCGCCTTCAACAACGTGTCGTTGGCAATCGCACGATTCGTGATGTTCGCATATTCGCTCTCAAAAAGATGCGAGTAACTGAGCCCCAGCGTGTCTCGCAACCCGCCGTACGTCTCCTTGCGCGGCGTCCACGTCGCCGTGTACTCGTTCAGCCCGATGCTGCCATTCGATGACACATGATATTGAAACACCTCGTTCCCGACCTGAAAAAAATTGTTCCCCGCCAGCGAGATGTTCATCGAGACCTGCGAACCCTCGTTCAGCGATTGCAGCAAATCCGCAAGCCGCCCGCCCCAGCCCACCTTCTTCGGCGAATCAGGCACCGACGTCTGCCACTGCACCTGCTGATCGTTATGCGAAAAAAGGTAGGGTGGAACCGCAGCACCACCGCTCTGGTACTCCGCCTTCGTGATCGGGGCAACCAACGTCCCGACGTTTGCCACCACCGCCATCCTGCCGTTGTTATAAACGTTCCGCAACAACGGCAGACTCGGGTGCAACGCAAACTGCCGCCCATCCCCTCCCGGTGTCGCCAGCGGCAGGAGATTCGTCCGCGGCAAAGCCAGAATCCCGCGCGCCGCCGCGTACGCATTGTATCCCGCCGTGTCGTAGGGCACGACCATGTTGTTCCCATCGTTTCCCCCAAACAAAAACAAACACACCAGCGCCTTCGAATCGTCAGGCACCCCCTGCGCGCTCAGCGTCGCATTGAAAAGCCGCAACGTTCCCATCGTCGAAAGCAACCCGCTCAGGCCAAAGCCCGCGCACGTCGCCTGACCCAAAAACTTTCTCCTGCTGATGCCGTCGTCGTGTGTACTCATGATGTTTTCTCTATTTTTGAATGACGTACCCGGGTGATGCGAAAATGAGAAATACCGCAAGCTGCGCGCGCTCGCGCTGACGCGTTCCCGTAGTGTCATACCACGCCGGCAATGCCGCGTACACATCCATGATTTCCTGCCGCAACGCCGCGCTCATTCTGCCGTTGAGCAGCTTTACGTTGAGAAGGTCCAGCATGGCCTGACGGTTCTCCGTCGCCGTAAACACCGCCCGATTCAACACCGCCACCTCGTCGTCAAAATTCAAGTACGCGTAGGCATTCGCACCCTGTGCATTTTTCTCCCGTGTCCAGATCCCCCAGAATATCGCCGCGTGCTGGTTGTTGATCTGGTTGATCACCGTGGTCTCCGACGTGATCTGAAATTCCGGTGCAAACAAACCAGCCGCCGCGATCGGTCCAGGCTGAATGTAACCCGGTTGAAAAAAGTTGAACACCGACGGCGATTTCAACGCCGCCTGCTGCGTGAGCCCGTATTGGAGATCGATGAAAAGCCGCGTGTCCGGCGGCAGCGGAGCCGACAACTTCATCGCCCGTAGCAAATGCGACATCCGCAGCAGCGGCTCCCGCTGTTTTCCAAAGCCGCGATCATTGTAGAATTCCTCGCTGCGCGCCTCAAAATCCGTGAGCACCGCACGCAGCACCGCCTTCATGTCTCCGCGCACACCCTCCCCGTTGTTGTTAAACACTTGTGCAACACGGTAAATGTAACCCGGACTCGGATTACTCGACACAAACCGCTGGATCAACTGCCGACCGATGAACGGCCCGACGTTCGGATGGTTGAACAACGCGTCCATCGCATTTTCCAAATCGAGCTCACCAGTCTGTCCCGCCGGGACGGTGATTCCGCCCACGATCTGCTTCGCCCCGGTATCGTGGTAATTCGGGAACATCATCAACTGCCGCATCTCATCAATCGCACTCCAGCGGAAAAAGTTGTTCAGATTCGATGGCGGAGCTAGCGGATCGTACCCCGATCCCCAACCCGTGAAAATGTGGGCAAGCCCGACAATGTCGTTCTGCGTGTACGTCGGGACCGGCATTCCCTCGTGCCCAAGTTTCAAACTTCCGTCTGGATGCAGCATGCTCAGACCAATGGAAAATAACTGCATCACCTCGCGCGCATAGTTTTCATCCGGCTCCGCACCCGTCGTGATATCTGGCTTCTGGTTCCGTACCATGCTCAGGTATTGACCCATGATCGGACTCAACGTGACCTTTTTCAGCAAGTCCCGGAAATTGCCGAATGCCCCCTCCAGCAGCATGTCGTAGTAATTCGTCAGGCCCGCGTGCGAACCTTCGAGAACACCCACATCGGAAGCCACAAAAATCTGACTCAGCGCAAATGCCATTCTCTGGCGCAACTGATCCTGCCCCTGCAACGAGTGCTGCCACCAAGCCTCCTGTCGCGGTCCCTGCCACCCGTCATCCTCATTATTGCTCCGGGCCAGCAACTCCGACCGCCGCGCCTGCACGTAAGGTAGATGCTTCGTTGCCGCCAACCCAAACTGCTCGGTCAACCAGGCGTTGATCCCCATACTCTGCAACCGCGTGATCTCCGCCGAAGTCGGACCATACGTCGCCTGCATTAGAAACCGCGCCGCCTGTCCAGTCGTCAGTGTCGTGCCGCTGAGGACCGGCGGCGCTGGCGGAACCGGCATTTCCTGCCATCCCTGTTCGCGCACAAATCGCCCCGAGATTTCCCCACCCGGATGCGCGCTCGATTTCACCCGCATAAACAGCGTTCCGTTTTCCAGAGCTGCAACGATCTGCTCCCTTGTGTACCCGCCCGCAGCATTAAACTCCCAGCGCAACAACGGAATCTGACCGTTCGCATGACTCCACACCGCCTGCCCTCCCTGACCCGTGGTGGAAATGAACAACTCCGCACCGGTCTGGCCCGCCGTGAGATTGCCGAAGCTCAAGCCGTAGGTCGCAAACACCTTGTTCCCCGCCACGCGCAGTGCTGCCGTTCCATACCCGCCGGAACGCGTCGCCGTATCCGGCCTCAACGTGGCCACGTAAAGAACGTCCGGCGCGTCGTCGATCAACACCGTCGCACGCGAAGGATTTCCTACTTCATACTCCGGTAGCGCTTCAACTTGCAGCGTAACGTTTTCCGCCGACTCCACGAGAGCATCGGGAAACGGCACAACGTCTATTTCCACGCTCTTCTGCGCGACTCCAAACACCGCCGTTCCGCTCAACGCCGCGTAATCCACCCCGGACTGCGCCGTTCCACTCATCGTGTAGCGCACGCGAAGCGGCGTGATGTTTCCCGATCTAAAAAGGGTAAACCGTCCGCTCTGCCAACCAGCCTCATAAGCCCGCGCAGCCGATGCCCCGGCCGTCAGTGTGTTTTTAGCACCCACCATGGATCGCGCCGTCGCAAGATCCGCCGTGCGCGGGATCGTCTGCGCGTTGGTCCTGTCCGTCCCCAACAACCGCTCCTCGTAATCACTCAACCCGTCGCCATCCGTATCCGCATCCCGCACCTCCACCCGAAAATACAAACCCCGCCCCTCCGCACCCTGCACCAGCGAAGTTCCGGACATCGAAACGAACTTCCCGCTCAAAACCTCTCGCACTGCATTCAACGTCGGCCCAGTCCACGCCACCGAGAGGTGATCACCACCCGTTCCCTCACGGTGAAACGCCTCAAAATAATACGCACTGCCCGAAACCAAGGCCTTGGGCACCGATTGCTGCACCGCAAATTTCGTCCACTCGCGATACCCCGTATAACTCGTCCCCGACGCGATGAGTTGCTTGTTCGCCGGGTTCCTTGACGTTGACAACCAAAGCTCCGTGTGATCATCGCCAGCGATCCAGAACGTGTAATTCCCCGTCGCAGGCGGCACCAGCCAACCGCGGATCCACTGGCCAAAATAACTTTCACTCGGACTCGTCTGCGGCGTTTCCACAAACTGCAAGATCCGCGTCTCGTTTGGCGGGCGATTTGTCGCCGCAAAATTCTTGATAGCCGCGAGCGAGGCGTTCGTCCCCGTCCAGCGCACCAGCGGAATTTCGCCCGTAACAAACGTACTCGCCAACGGTAGCATCACTTCCGCCGTGGTGCCGTTCCCCGCCACTTCCGCGCCCACCGCGTTCCACAACCCAAGGTCATGCGAAACGAAGAGCTGATACCGCTTCCCATCCGCCGTCGGCCACCGCAGACGCACGGTTTCCGGGTTCACAAAAAACATCTCCGACACCGCGAAGAAATTCGTCCGGTCCGAAGCCGAGGTTCCCGCGGCAGCCTCGTCCTCATTGTTCACTCCATCTCCATCCTCATCAGCAGACCGCGAAAGAGCCTTGCCCTGCGCCGCTTCCCAAATGTCGCTCATTCCATCCCCGTCATCGTCCAAAGCCAAAGCCGACAACTCACCCCAAGCCAAAAAACATGCCGCAGCAACAATCGCATGAAGGCCCGGGAGAGAACGCATACCCAACCTCCTAAAGCAGACGCAATGCCGCATCAGCAACTCAATCTACCTCACACCGATTAAGTCACTTTTGATTGTATTTAAAATATCATTATTGATTGTCTTAATGTCGTTTTCGCGAAAAAAGAGAACTTTTATCACGTTCGAAATAAAAAATATACTTTGGCATCCACGATGCTTTGTAAAACGAATATACATTGTAACTACCAACACCCACATCCCATGAAAAAGTCTTCCACCAAAAATCATAGAACATCCAGAAGGCCCCTTTGCCTCGGTGACGTCGTCGCCGCCGTCAGCGCCTCCAGCAAAAACACCCGCGAAACGGTCGCCGCCGTCGTGGACCTCCTCGAAAGTGGACGCGTCCGTCTGCAGGCCCTCGGTCGTCCTGTTCGCGCTCACGTTTGCTGATCGCTCCACGTTTGCATCTGCTCCGGAAAACGACACACCGAACAGTTGGTCGCGTCCCGACGACAAAAATCTTCGTAAATCTGCAATAGCCCCTGCTGACATACCACGCGTTTCAACATGGCGCGTGACCTTTCCACGCCGCCAAAGAGACGCACCCCGGCCACACGAAGCTTCTGACTATCCCCCGGAGCTACCCAATTCCGGAACGCCTCCCACACCTCCTCCCCACGACGCAGCGCCAGCGGGAAAACCACGTTCGCTAGAATCGCATCCACCCGCTCCGCTCCGACCAACGCCATCGGCTGCGGCGTACGTTTCGACGTCAGCGTGTAATGATGCTGCCAGTATTCGTGAGTTAAACCACCCAGCACGTCGCGAACCGCGTCCACGTCCGCTCGCTCGATAGCTTTTCGCAAGCGGTTCCACCGCTTTAGCAACACGGCCAAAGCACCGATCCGGCGCTGCGGATGATTCATCGGCCGCTGCCCGCCCATGCGCCACGACTTTCCCGAAAGCACCAAACGCTCACATTCGCCGCGCCACTTCCACCACCCTTCCCAAAGCGTGCGCAGATAATCATGCGTATCCGGCGAAACCTCCAACTCCTTCGCAGGCAAAAATCCTGCGCACCCAAAAAGCAACGCCTCGGCATCATCCCCCTGCTTGCGCAAAAAGGCCAACGTCAAACGCTGCGCCATCAACAAAAACGGCAGCTTATTCGACTTGTACCCCAGGCACTCCGCCAACGCGTAAAACAAGGCACCGTCAGGTCCATGAATTTCACTCCATCGCGCGATGCGCCGGCCTTTTTCCTCCGCCCGAAAACGTCCAGCCGCCTCCAAAATTCCAAGCACACGTTCTTCCCCAGCCAATCGCAATGGAGCCACGCACCGGCCCGGAATCGCCAGCGGTTGCCCCGAAGCCCGGGCCTTGCCTGGTGAACCCAAATCCAACCGCACCTGCGGAATCGCCCGGTGCAACGGCGTCCGCGCAAACGCTTCCACCCCGCCCTTGGTAAACACGTGCAGCACGACGTTTTCATAGTCCGGATTCGTCGCATGATCATGCCGCTCCCAGTCCCGCGCATCGCCATCGATTTCAATGTCCCCGCGCCGCACCTCCTCGTCCCCGATTGCCACAGCACACTCCGCAAAATCCGGCCCGCGCTCCCGGTTCCACACGCCAAACTGCACAATCCGCACGGGATGCCCATCGGTGGTCACAAAATCCCGCCCAAAATCACCCGCAAACCAGCGCCCCTGAATTTCCAATTCTGAAGCCGTCTCAACCTCCACCGGAAATAAATCCTCACCCACACATCCTGCCGATTCACGCAGAACCTCATACCTCGCATCTTGAGAGTTTTTCATGAAGCCAAAAAGAACGACTCCAAGAGGGAATTTCAATGCACAATTCGCAAGCGGGGCATTTTCACCCCTTACGGAAACGCGGAATAGCGCAGGGCAAACTCAAAGCGCACCAAGATTTCAACTTTAACGCCTCCTCTACGCAGAGTTCCCTTCGCGTGTTTCGTGTGATAAATCAGTGCTTCCTCAACGCCCCGTTGGCACCGGACTTGCCGTGGGACTCGGCTTCGGCGTCAATTCCTCGACGATCCCGCGCAACACGCCCGCCCCGCGCGTGGCTGCATGCTCCTCCGCCAACCTGCGCGCACTCCGCAACACGTCCTCCTTTTTCCCGGCAATACGCTGCGTGTTCACCTCATGAATCGCACAACGCACCGCATCCTCGGGATCTTTATAAAACTCCCGCGCCTTACGCCACGACGCCCATGCACCATCCAAATCATTCACTGAGGCCTGCAACAATCCCAACCCCTCGAAAACCACACCCGATTTCATCTTCATCCCCGACTCGCGCAGCATCTTCCCTCCCGGTCCGCGCCCCTTCGCAAACCATTCCAACGATCCCGCACGATAAGCCGTCCACTCGTTCACCGGAAGATCCGTGTAAAATTCGTTCCATAACGCAAACGGCTTGTAGAGCGGATCCCCGACGAAAGTAGTCATCCACGAAAGCGCTCGCTGCGACGCGTACGCTGCCTCGGCAAAACCCATCCCCTTCGCCAACCGCTCCAAGAAAATATCGAACCCCGGCGTAAATCCGAGATACGGCTCGTACACATTTCCCATCGTCGCCGCTGCACCGCGAGCCACCATCGGCCCCACCCAGTTGCGCTGCGGATCGCGCACCGTCCACCCGCTGAATGAATGCAAATGCACCGCGATGGCACCCGGCACAAATTGAAACCTCGGGTCACCCACCGGCGGCACTGCGTGCTCCCCATACCACCCAAAATACAACGCCGCATGTCCCATCGGATACGCCTGCGGAAACATTGCTTCGCCCCCGTCCAGAATCACCGGATAACCCAACTTCCGCGCCTCTTTGGCAGCACCGAGAATCCATTTATCCCCCTCCTCAAGTCCCCCGTCCTTCAACCCGCGAATGTCCACATAACAAAAACCCCATAGCCCGTTCTTCTCCACTTCTAACGACCGGTCAATCATCGTACGCACCGTTTCTCCCGAAGAACCATCCAACCGGCACACCCAAAGCATCCAAGGCACATTTGAATCCTCCGCCCACGCAAATCCGCGATACACCGGATTTATAATTGCCCCGGAGATCGTTCTCGAAAACCGGCCCAGCACTGACAATTCACTATCCACACTCGCATCATTCCGATGCGCCACCGGTTCAGGACCGCTGGAAATATCCCCAACGTATGCCGTCGTCGCAGAAACTTTCAGAGGCACTCCGCGCATTAACACCACGTAATGCAGAGAACTCTTTTCCATCGCTTTGCCCCCCGCGCCATCACGTTTCACCGTCCACCATCCACGAGTTTCAAACTCCCGCGCCAGCGGTCCGGCGATCGTCTGATCAAACTCTTCGCGCGTGATTTCCTCCGCCTGGGAACAGTCGATCCCCACCAGTCGATCAGGATCAATGCCGCGTTTCGCAGCATAATACCTCGCCAACTCCACCGATTCCCGGTCCCGCTCGTTGAAAACCACCGCGATCTGCTTCAGTCGCGGATCGTCCACACGCGACTCGCCGAGCCGCAAAGCCTGCCCCAAAGCCACGCCATGCAACATCAAGAGGACAAGAATTATCCGCGTCATAGCTCCAGCCTCAATCCGTCATACGCCACACGCACATTCTCCGGCAACCCGGCTTCCGTCGCGATATGCCCGGCTTCATGACACAAATGCGTAAGCCACGTTTTCCCCGCACCCACTCGCTGCGCTACTTCCACCGCTTCACTTATCGATAAATGTGTCGGATGCACCTTCGGACGCAACCCGTCGATGATCAACACCTCCGTCCCCGCAATCAGCTCCAGTGCTTCATCTGGAACCTGCTTCACATCACTCACATACGTTGCCACCTTGCGTCCTTCACGGAGAAAAAGATACCCGTTCACCTGCGCCCGGCCATGCACCACAGGAAACGGCACCACCGTCGTTTTCCCCAGTTGAAACGGCCCCTCAATTAAACGCGGCTCCGGCAAAATATAGCCCGGAAACCGAAACTGCCCGCTGAACGCCCACGCAAAAACCCGCTGCAAATCCTCCATCGTTTCAGGCGACGCATAAATCGGCATCGCGCGCATCCCAAAACAAAAAGGCCGCAGATCGTCGAAGCCCATGATGTGATCCGTATGACTGTGCGTGAAAACCACCGCATCCACGCGGCCCACCTTTTCCCGCAAACATTGCGACCGCAAATCCGCTCCCGTATCGACCACCCACGCCATCTCCGGCGTCTCGACATAGATCGACGAACGCGTCCGCCGATCCCGCGGATCCTCCGATAAACACACCGCGCAATCACAACCAATTACCGGCACTCCCATCGAAGTGCCCGTCCCGAGAAACGTGATCGTAAATTGTGTCTGCGTCATCCTTGAAAAGCCCGCGCACCTTGGCAGAATCCCGACGTGCCCGCAACGCTCACCTCGCTCCGCATCCGCAACCTTGCCCTAGTCGAATCCCTCGACTGGTCGCTCGCACCCGGATTCACCGCCATCACCGGCGAAACAGGCTCGGGAAAATCCGTCATCCTCGGCGCCCTCAAACTCATCCTCGGCGAACGCGCGGATAAAACACTCATCCGTTCGGGATCCGATCAATGTTCGGTCGAAGCCACGTTCTCCGTGGACGACTCCACCCCTTTCAACGCCTCGCTTGATGTCCACGGGATCGATGCCTGCACCGACGGACAGCTCCTCATCAAACGCATCTTCAGCGCCTCGGGCACCAACCGCCAGTTCATCAACTCCTGCGCCACCACCCTCAATGTACTGAAGGATCTCGGCGACAACCTCGTCGATCTGCACGGACCGCACGATCACCAGTCCCTGCTCGCGCAGAACACCCAACTCGATCTGCTCGACGCCTTCGCCGCATCCGCTCCCGCACGATCCGCCTGCTCCACCGCATACCGCACGCTGCGCCAGTTCATTGAGGAACGCGACAGCCTCGCCGCAAGCGAAGGCGCTCTCGAACGCGAACTCGATCTGCTGCGCCATCAGGCCGACGAAATCGCCACCGCAGCACTTCGCGCCGAGGACGAAGAGGAAACCACCGCCCGCTGGAAAACCGCAGCCAACAGCCGCAAACTCATCGAAACCGCGCAGCGCATTGTCCAGAGCCTTGCCGAAAGCGAAGACGCAGCACTCGTTCGCCTCGGGGAAATGCAACGCCTCTGGCGCGAACTCGAACGCCTCGATCCATCGCGCACTGCCGACGCCACCCAATTCGCCGAAGCCGTCGCCGCTCTCGAAACCTCCGCCGACTATCTCCAGCGCTACATCGCCACCCTCGACATCGATCCCGCTCAACTCGTCACACTCGAAGAACGCGTCACCCTCATCGAAACGCTAAAACGCAAATACGGCGGCACCATCGCATCCGTCATCGCCCACGGCCAAAACGCCACCGAACGCCTCAGAAAAATCGAATCCCGCAGCGACGAACTCACCCGTCTCGCCGCAGCGATCAAGGACGCTGAGGAAAAACTCAACGCCGCCGCCGCCACACTCACAGCGCGCCGCAAAAAAACCGCACCCAAACTCGCCACCGCAATTCAGGAGCAACTCAGGGCGCTCGGATTCCAACGCAGCGGCTTTACCATCGAACTGCTCCCCCTCCCCTCACCCGCAGCATCCGGTGGTGAAACCGTCGAACTCCTGTTCGCTCCCAACCCCGGTGAACCCGCCAAACCCCTGCGAATGATCGGCTCCAGCGGCGAAATTTCCCGCGTCATGCTCGCGGTGAAAACCGCGCTGGCGACTGTGGATCAAGTCCCCCTCATGGTCTTCGACGAAATTGACGCCAACGTCGGTGGCGAGATCGCGCACGCTGTCGCCGATAAAATGAAATCGCTCGGCGCACGGCATCAGGTCCTCTGCATCACTCACCTCCCACAGGTCGCCGCCGCCGCATCCCACCATTTTGTCGTCAGCAAAGAGTTCAAAAACGACCGCACCCTGTCCACCCTCCTCGAAGTCACTGGCAATTCCCGCACCGAAGAAATCGCCCGCATGCTCGGAGGAAAAAGCGAATCCGCGCTGGCCCTCGCAAAAAACCTCCTGAAATAGTCAGCACCAAATCACAACCCATCCATGAACAACCGAACCCATGCTTTCCTAGGCTTCGACGAATCGACTTACCTGACATCGAACCCCGATGTTGCGGCAGCCGTGCAGAACGGCGGTTTTGCGTCCGGTTGGCAGCACTACCTTTTCTTCGGTTCACGCGAAAATCGTCCCGGCGTTCCACCCGGGGTCGATCAGGCAATGCAAGTCCTTCACGAAAAAGATTCCGCCGAACCAGCGCCTCCGGAACACCTCAGGAAACGGGTTCACGGCGCGGAAGACATCGAAAGTTTCGAGCAAGTCGGCAAAATTGTTGCTTTCAATATCTCTTCCGCCACCCATTCCGAATTTCCCTCAAACACACCATGTCGCATCCTCGACTTCGGCTGCGGTTGCGGCCGCGTCATTAGATATTTCAGCAAGCTGATCGAAAATGCTGATTTTTACGGATCAGACATCGATCCTGAGGCTATCGCGTGGTGCCAGGATCATCTTGCGCACCTCGGCCAATTCGTCGTCAACCCGCCATCACCTCCTCTGCCCTTCGAAGACAACTTTTTCGATTTCGTTTTCTCGATCTCCGTTTTCACCCATCTGCCAGAGCAGATGGAACTCACCTGGCTTGCCGAACTTCGTCGCGTCACCAAACCCGGAGGCCTCCTTCTCCTGACTTCCCATGGCGACCACCTGCTAACGCCCTACGTCCCAGAGGAAACCCTGCGGCAATTTCAGGAATCAGGTTTTTACTATCTCGTTGGTGCCGAAACCGAAGGGCTTCCAAGCTTCTATCAAACCTCCTTTCATACCGACGAGTACATCCACAACCGCTGGAGCCACTTTTTTAAAATCGAAAAATTCATCAAGAAGGGGATCGCAGACAATCAGGATCTGATCCTCTGCAGAAAAAAAGCATGAGATGGGTTCACGCGCTTTCCCTCCAAGTCCTCAAAAATGCGGCTCAAATTTGCGTGTTGATTTGAAATAATGCAGTGCTAGTTTTGCGGCCCTCAAAAATGCCAGGGTAGCTCAGCGGTAGAGCAGGGGACTCATAAGCCCTTGGTCGGGAGTTCGATTCTCCCCCTTGGCACCACTCAGGAGCCATGCGTTTATTCACCACGGATCACGCGAATCGGCGCGGATACGGAAAAAAGCCCGTTGACTGTCGTTACCTCATCCGCATTTATCCGTGCCATCCGCAGTTATAATCCTCCCTGCCTCCTTACGCTGCGTTTACCTACGAGGTCGCGCCGCCAAACAACGCTGGCCGGTCCGTCGAACGCACCAGTTCAATGTCGCCGTAAAGTTCGCTCTGCACCGCACGCACCTGCTTGAGCCGGATCAACTCCAGCAAAGCAAGAAACGTCACCACAACTTCCGTACGTGACGCCACATTGGCAAACAACTCGGAAAACCGCAGCGGCACGCCTGCGGCAGACATTTTCATAATCAAATCGATCTTGTCGGAAACCGTGAAATTTTCCTCGAAAATCTCCCGCAAATCCTCCGGCTTGTTCAGCCGCTTGACCACCTTGTTGAACGCGTTGATGAGATCAAAAATACTCACCTCGCCCAGCGGACGCTCCGGCTCGAACTCCGGCATCTCCGGCACCCGCGCAAACATCCCGGACTGCTCGGCTTCCTTAAACTGCAGATGCGCCGCCGCATCCTTGAATTTCTTGTACTCCAGCAACTGACGCACCAGTTCCCAGCGCGGATCGTTTTCCTCGGCCTCCTCCTCGGGCGGTTGCTGGTCCACCGGCAGCAGGCTCCGGCTCTTGATATAAATCAGGTTGGCCGCCATGACAACGAACTCCCCTGCGACATCGATATCCAGCACCTTGATGAGATCCATGAACTCAAGGTACTGCTTGGTGATGTGTTCGATCGAGATGTCGTAAATGTCTATCTCGTCGCGCTTGATGAGATAGAGGAGAAGATCGAGCGGCCCTTCAAAAACTTCGAGGCGGACTTTGTATTCGTTCTGCATGAGGGTAAGGGCGCATATTTAACTGAGCCATCCCTGCTTGAGAAGCGCAATGTTCAGACCTGAACCCCCTTCGCAAGCGGCTCAAACTTCAGAGGCAATTGCCGCACACCGTGTTGGTATTCGTCGAGCGACCGGCGCACCGCCATGCCCAGCGCAAGATGCGTGAACGGCTTTGCCAGGAACTCGCGAATTCCCAAATCTGCGGCCTTTTTCTCGACCTCCATCCCGCCGATATAACCGCTTGCCAAGACCATGGGAACATTCGCCCCGCGTTCGTGTAGTTGCACCACAAGATCAAGTCCGCTCATGCCCGGCATACTAAGATCCGTGATCACGGCATCGAACGCTCCGTGTGTCTCGTCCCACAATTCCAGAGCTTCAAATGGCGTTTGCACCGCCATCGCCGCATATCCCAACACCCGCAGAAGCTGGACTGTTACGGCCCCGACAATCTCCTCGTCGTCCACCACAAGGATGCGTTCGCCATTGGAAACCGGAACCGCCGTGGTGTCCGGTGCTTTCGTTTCAGCATTCAAAATCTGGTGCTGCTCAAGCATGGGAAAAAACAACCGGAAGGTTGTTCCAGCACCGGACTTGGACTCCACGGTGATAAAACCGCCGTGATTTTCCATGACGCCATGAACGACCGCGAGCCCCAATCCCGTGCCCTCACCAGGATTTTTGGTCGTATAAAAAGGCTCAAAAATGCGCTGCCGCACCGATTCATCCATGCCGCAGCCTGTATCAGACACTTCAGCACAAACGTATTGCGCCACTTCTCCAGCATTATGTGAGGCCCCCAGTCCAGTAGGTGGATCGGCGTGAAGTAATCGCATGGAAAGCACTCCGCCACGCTCCCGCATGGCGTAGGCTGCATTGGTTCCCAAGTTGAGCAATACGCGGTGAATTTGTGATGCCTCCGCAAAAACCACATCCTGATTACTTTTCAAATCCCCGCGTAATTCGATGGATGCCGGCAGCGTGGAGCGCAGAAGTTTGAGCGCCTCAGCCAAAACCTCACTCAGCACCGTGGGTCGTTTTTCCAACGGTTTCTGCTGACTAAATGCAAGAATCTGCTGCACCAGTTCGCGCGCACGGTGGCTGGCTTTCAATATCTCCCGCAGATTGGCATGCAGCGGGGCGTCGGGGTCCAGATGCTGCGAAGTCAGTTCCGCATGACCGAGAATCGCCGCCAGGATGTTGTTGAAATCATGCGCAATCCCGCCCGCCAAGGTTCCAAGTGCCTCCATTTTTTGAGACTGCATGAGCTGCAACTCGAGCGCACGCCGCTCACCATCGGTCCGACGCGCCTCCGTGATGTCCATGAACGAGGCAACCACCGTCTGCGGTTTCCCGTTCTCATCGTGCGACACCGTGGTCGTGTTAACCAACAACCAGACCAGCGTCTCATCAGATCGTTTCGCACCCATCACGACAGCATTCTGGGGTTCGCCAGTCAAAGCCGTGATCGTGACGGGATACTCATCAGAAGCAAAAGCAGACCCGTCTTCGCGGATCATATTCCAGAACCCGTCTCTGATGTTTAATGAGAGGAATGTTTCTTCAGAAATCCCAAGGATGCGTTGTGCACTCGAATTGCTGGCTATGATTTTACCCGAGGCTTCCATCAAAATAATCCCTTCGGCCAGCGAGCCGATCACAGATTTGTAGCGTCGTTCACTCTCCCGCAACGCATCTTCCGCAAGTTTCCTCGTGGTGATATCGGAAATCGTCCCGGCATATCCAATCAACTCACCATTGGAGGACACCATCTTGTCCGCACGAGCCGAAACCCAGCGCACTACTCCATCCGGTCGCACCATACGGAACATCGAATAATAGGGGATGTTCTTCTGCACCGCAGTTTCCCAATCCTGGGTGGCCCGCGCCAAATCCTCCGGGTGAATCGCCTGAATCCAACCCGACCCTTTCGCGGCCTCCACTGAAATTCCCGTGATCTCACACCATCGTGCGTTGACGTATAGGCAACGCTCATTGACGTCCTGCTGATAAATTCCGAGAGGCGAATTATCACTCAATACCCGGAAGTGCATCTCCCGTTCCGCAAGGGCTTCCGAGAACTTGCGCTTTTGCCACAGGGACCACACCAGGAAAATGATCAGGTAGCACAGCGAAACCGTCACCGCAACCGTGTACGGGCTCGTCGTATCATAACTTTTCAAGTCGGAAAAAATGCTGGCAAACGGACCATCTTCAAATGGCAGGCCTTGAAATCCGGGATTGGCAAGCTGCTCGAAAAGCATGGTGAAAATTTCCTATCTCACTTCAAACTTCGCGCCGTCCGCAGGCTGGAGATCGCTGCGGCACAGCTTCGCGTACATGCCTTCCTCCGCCAACAGCTCCTCATGCCGTCCGCGTTGAATGATGCGACCGCGCTCCAAAACCAAGATCTGATCCGCGTGGCGCACTGTGGAAAGCCTGTGCGCGATCACAAAACTCGTCCGGCCTTTCATCAAACGATCCAGCGCCTGCTGAATCTGTCGCTCCGTCGTGGTATCCACACTCGCCGTCGCCTCATCCAAAATGAGAATGGGCGGATCCTTCAAAAGTGCGCGGGCAATCGAAACCCGCTGCTTTTCACCCACGCTCAACTTCACCCCGCGCTCCCCGACCTTGGTATCCAGGCCTTCAGGCAGTCGCTCCACAAACTCCAGCGCGTTGGCCGCAGCGAGCGCCTCTTTCAACGCCCCCTCGTCTGCATCAGCATTTCCCAAGCGCAGGTTGTCGCGAATGGTTCCGTTGAAAAGAAAACTCTCCTGCGTCACCATGCCAATCGCCCTTCTTAAATCAGCCTTGGAAATATCGCGCAACGGCGTGCCGTCAATCGTGATCTCACCTTCATCAAACTCGTAAAAGCGCGTGAGCAGGTGAACCAGCGTCGATTTACCCGCCCCCGTCGGCCCCACAAGCGCAACGGTCTGGCCTTCCCAAGCATGCAGACTCACTTTTCGAATCACGGGCGATGCCTCATCGTAGGCGAAGGAAACATCGCGATAGCGCACTTCGCCTCGAATCAATGCCGGCGCACGTCCCTCGAAGAGCGCCTCATTTCCCAGCTCCTCCGGTTCATCCATAATCTCAAAAACACGTTCGCCTGCAGCGCGCCCGCTCTGAATCAACTGATTCAGCGAATGCAACCGGCCAATCGGATCATAGAGAAAACCAGCAAGCATCAGGCACTTCACCAAATCACCAAGCTGCATATTGCCTTCGAGCACTGCATGCCCGCCGAAACCCAGCACCATCACCAGGCCGCATGAGGAAAGAAACTGCATCGACGGATTGTAAAACGCCCACGCACGCATCACGACGAGCGTCGCATCGAATAATTCACGACTGACCTTGTTAAACCGCGTATGCTCTTCCTTTTCCCGAACGTAGGTTTTGATCTGGCGAATGCCCGCGAGATTATCGTGCAGCAACGAATTCATCGCCGAGGAAGCGCGACGTTGCAGGCGGTAGCGCTTATGGGCTGTCAGCGTGTAAGCCAATGCACCTCCCGCAAGCAAGGGAATCGG
>Ga0105046_10006189_pt1 | contig 18883 bp, 20 predicted proteins | sample MAT03_FD_78385 | JGI IMG/M metagenome (GOLD analysis project Ga0105046, IMG submission 78385) | Freshwater microbial communities from Lake Fryxell liftoff mats and glacier meltwater in Antarctica - MAT-03 (megahit assembly) | ecosystem: Environmental > Aquatic > Freshwater > Ice > Liftoff... | reverse complement strand
TGGATGAAGCCGCAATCGCGCACTTTTGCAGGCAGCATCGGATCCGTCGGCTGTCGTTGTTCGGTTCGCAACTCAGAGGCACCGCAGGGGCCGAGAGCGATATCGACTTGCTGGTCGATTTTGTGCTGCCGGAATTCGAGTGAATGACCGGAACCTCGGGTCCATTCTTCACCAAATGCGCAACGTTTTCAGTCAAGCAGGCTTGGCCATCGGAACCTTGCGATACCTTGACGCAACCAGTCACAGGGTTCCACGTCATTTCCGTCCACTCGATGTTCGAGCGCGACGCCATGTTCAGTCCCGGTGGCGTTGGTCAAAACAAGTCGGGCTGCGGTCCGAGTTTCCCGACAAGCGCATCGAAGTATCGCGAGATGTTGCGTTCGATGTCCATCGTGCTGAAATGCACGATCAAGTCAACACGAGGCACGAAGCGCAGGTCGATGGGGATGGCGCGCAGCGCCATCCCCATCAAAGCCCGGCGATAGGGCAGACTTCAAGCCCCGGCAGCACCCCGTCCAACCGCAAAAGCTTATCGTCCGCTGTCATCATCGCTGCCTGTTTCGCCACCGCTGTGCCGAGGATGATCGCGTCCGGCAATTTGACCGAACGCGAACGCCGCAGCTCGTTGACATGACCAATAAGTTCCTGGTCGGAGAAGCGCAGGTCGACAACCTCCACCCGGTGGCAGAATTCGTTGAACACGTCATGATCCGCATTCGTCAACCCTGCGAAACCGGAAAACTCCAGGCTCGTGATGACCGAAATTCCCAGCCATTCGGCTTCCTCCGCCAGCGTCGCCAAACCGACGTGGCCTGCCAAAAGCGCAATGACGGCGTTGGTGTCGAGTAGCAGCGCTTACCAGGCATCGCGTTGCGCACGCTGCTCGAGAACCGCGTTGCCGCGCCACGTGAGTTTGCCGAGCAAGTCGCCAAGGCAATACCGACCCTGCGACGCGCCGGCATCGGATTCCTCGACGACCACCATAACGGACTGGTCTGGTATCGGCGCGGGCGCGCCTTCTAGCCAACGCAACGTGGAACCGTCGAGCTTTGCGGGGTAACTCTTGAGCATCGGATTTCCTGGCGGATAAGTGCTGACAATCATACTACCCACGCCGCACGTAGCGGCCGAACACCCTGCATTTCGTCATCGGCTACGTGAGCGCCAGCGCGGCGGCCGACACGCTGCTGCTCTATGACCGACTGTTCGCGGTGACCAAGACCATGAACAGCACAGCCGTGGAGGCCGTGCGCGGCACCTTCACGCGCTACCAGAGCGCGGTGGCCACGCAGGGCACCAGCCTGACGGAAACCACCACCATGCCCGAGACCAATTACACCATCACCCAGGGCACGATGACCATTATCGAGTACGGCAACTCGGTGCCCTACACTGCGAAGCTGGACGACCTGTCCCTGCACCCGGTGAAGGAAGTAATCGCCAAGGTGCAGGAGGAACGACGCCAAGAAGGCCTTCGATATCGCCGACTACAACCAGTTCTACGCTACGCCGTTCACCGGCCTGCCCTGGTGCTGTCGTCAAGAGCGTACAACCGCAAAACCGGACCATGCCTGGCGTGCCCTTTCACTTCGCGGATCAAGGGCTATCCATTCGAGTTGCGCTTGCCGGCGGCGTGTGCGGTACAGGGCGCGGTGCTGGTGGATCACGTGAAGAATCAGGACTGGCAGGCGCGCCGCGCCGAGCGGGCCGACACGGTTTCCGGGGATTTTGCGGATCAGGTGGCCGATCTTGTCGATGCGCTGATGCGCGTGGCATAGGCGTCGAAAACCTTGTCCCCAAACTGTTTTCAGAAATCAATCATCCGCGACTTTCAATAGGGTCTGCCGCGATCGCCGATGGGCGTTAGCAATTTGCAATCGAGCTGGGTCGTCAGAGTCCTATGCGCCGTCGCGACCTGTGTGACCTGGCCGGCCACGTCATTCGGACAAGTGAACGTCATCATCTCTGATGATTTCTCGGCCGTCTACCGGGAGGTGCTGCCGGAATTCGAGTGAATGACCGGAACCTCGGGTCCATTCTTCACCAAATGCGCAACATTTTCAGTCAAGCAGGCTTGGCCATCGGATCACAAACGCCCGGAAATTTGGCCTAAGATCATTATTGATCTATCACCGGGGCAATGACCGGCAAGGAAGTCATCGCCAAGCTCAAGGCTGCCGGTTCAAGTCCCTCAACCGGATACACGGCAGCCACCACATTCTGACCAAGGGCGGCCAGGCCGTCCCGGTTCCCGTGCATGGCACCCGCGATATCGGCGTCGGCCTTCGCGCCGCCATTTAGCGCCAGACCGGCGTCAAGCTAAAGTGAGGCACCGACGTGGACATTTGCTACCCTGCAAACATTGAATTGCAAAAAGACAAAACCTACCTGGTACGGTTCGTCGACTTGGCGGATACGTTTTCGGAAGGACACACCAGGGAAGAGGCTTTGTTCAATGCGTCCGTCGCGGCCAAACCGTTCCTTTCGTTCGCGATCCGGTAGAGCGGGCAGTCATGCTTCGCGCGCCGCGGCACGCAGTTTCTTCAAACCGCCAGCCAGCGCCGTCTGCAACATCATGGTGTCGGCTCCATATGCCATCATGCGGAAGCCCAACTGCCGGTATCTACTGGCCCAGTCGTCGTCGGTTGGCATGAAGCCGGCGGCTTTGCCGTGGCGGCGACAGGCGGCGACGAGGTTTTCGACGGCGCTTGTGTAGCGCGGATGATTCCATTGGGCCGGGATGCCCATGAAGTTTGTCGTGTCGAAATGTCCCAGCCAGCATACGTCGACCCCGGGTACCGCTGCGATCGCGTTGACGTTGTCGTGCCCTTTCGCGGTCTCGACCAAGCAAATCACCAGCGTGCGCTCATGCGCAAGCCGGATTTTCTCCACGACTTCCATGTCACTGTAGTCATCATGCGGCGCGACCCCGAACGCGGCGCCGCGCACGCCGAGCGGCGGATAGCGGGTGCACGACACTATGAATTCCGCCTGTTCGCGCGTCTCGACCATTGGCACCATGATCCCCATCGCCCCCAGATCCAGCGCGCGGGCGATGAAGTGATACTGGGTCGCCGGAACCCGCACCATCGGCACCAGCCCGATGCCGCGGCAGAGCCCGATCTGGGTTTTCAGCGTCTCGAACCCGAGGCCGCTGTGCTCCATGTCGAAGAGCACGAAATCGGCGCCGGCGCTGCGGACGATCTGCGGCAGGCCAGCGGTGAAAAATTCGAAAACCATCGTGCCATAGCTGGATTCGCCCGCGGCAAGCGCGGCCTTGACAGGGTTGGGACGCATTGCCTGATCTCCTTTGGGTCCGCTACGGGTGTGTTTCGTCACGGCGCGGGATTGCGCTGTTAGCGCAGCGCTTGACTCACTGGTATGATGAGTATACGATTCGCCGCCATGACGCGCAATACCTTCCGGCCGATCGATCGCCAAAAGCTCCGTGATGCGGTGCTGGAGCAATTGCTCGCCGCTATCGATGACGGCTACTACCAGCCGGGGAATGAACTACCGTCCGAACGTGAACTGATGGCCGAAATGGACGTCGGCAGGCCTGCGGTGCGTGAAGCCCTTCACGTGCTGGAAGAGCGCGGGTTGATCGTGATCGCCCATGGCCGTCGTGCGCGACTGCGGAAACCCGAGCAGTCGGGCGCCGCGGGCCTGGCACAACGGATTACGCAGGCCAGCACTGCCTTCCTCGACCACGAGTTCACGTCCGTCGAAGATCTCACTGAAGCGCGCCATCTGTTCGAGGCCGAGATAGTGTGGTTGGCCGCCGAACGGGCGACGCCGGAGGGCATCGCCCTGATGCGCGTCGCGCTTGACGAGAATCGCCGCGCCATCTCCAATGCCAAGGCTTATCTGGCCACCGACATGGCCCTTCATCGCACCATCGCCGCGCTTGCCGGCAACCTGTTTTGCAGCGCTGTAGGCGAGGCGCTCTACGCATGGCTGCCGCGCTTTCACATACGGATGGTGCATGTCGAAGGGGCCAATCTTCTCTCGTACGACGAGCATGCGCGGGTAGTCGAGCGCATCGCTGCACGCGACCCGAAGGGCGCCGTGAAGGCGATCGAGGCGCATTTGGCGCGTAGCCACCCGCTGTACCAGCGCTTTGGCGCGCAGCCGGCAACGTCGCTTGCTGCGGCCCCGCCAGGAGTAGTCAAGCCGCGCGCCCGTCGCGGCGCATGATGCACCACGCGTTCGCAAGCCCCCGTCGATAGCCCGTCATCGCGCCCATGCGGCCGACGCGGGAAAAACAAGGAGACAACAATGAGCCACCTGATGCAATTCAAGCCCCTCGCGCCGCAAAGTCGCCGTAGCCCGCTGGCAAGCTTCGCCTTAGCGCTTGCACTGACCGTTGCGATGGCCGGCGCTGTGCTGGCGAAGGACTTGCGCTTCGGTACGCCGTTCGTCAACGGCAGCAACCTGCACAAGGGAATGGAAAAGTTCGCCGAGATCGTCAACGCCGAATCGGGCGGTCGCCACAAGATCCTGGTCTATACCGACAGCCAGATCGGCGACATCACGCAGTTGCTCACCGGGATGCAACTGGGCACCATCGACATGGCATATCTCGGCATCGGCAATGGCGCGAGCCTGAAGGGCGGAGCGCCGCTCAACATCGGCTACACGCCATACCTGTTCAGGAGCAAGGAGTGGGCCGAGAGAATCCTGAACGGCCCGATCTTCGATGAGATGTTCGAGAACCTGGCCAAAGAGTCGGGCGTACGCGCGTTCGCCGCAGCCGGTGCGCGCTCCGGCCGCGCGATCCAGACCATCAAGGGTCCGGTCGTAAGGCCTGACGATCTGAAAGGCTACCGACTGCGCATTCCGCCGATCGACATGTTCCGCGCCGCGTTCGAACCACTGGGCGTCAAGGTGGTGCCGATGGGCCTGTCCGACATCTACCTGGCGATGAGCCGCGGCCAGATCGACGGGCAGGACAACGGTTTCGACCTCGCGCTGACGTTCAAGTGGCAGGAAGTCGCCAAGCACTGGTCGGCGACTGGCCACGTCTTCGAGCTGGCGACCTGGTACATCTCGGAAAAGCTTTGGCAGTCGATGACACCCGCCGACCGGCTACTCTTCAAACGTGCGGCGCGCGAAGGCGGCGCGGTGACCACGCGGCTGGGCGAGGAGATCGACCGCGGCGGCGTGGAAGCGATCAAGGCGGCCGGCGGTACTTACACCATGCCGGATATCGCGGCGTTCCGCAACGCATTCAAGGATGTGCACAAGCCCTACGAGGGCAAGGTGTGGCCTGTGGGACTGGTCGACAAGATCCGAGCGATGCAGGTTTCAGGCGAGGGGGCGGGGCAGGCGAAGTGAGCTGCGCGCTGCGCTGGCTGGACCGCCTGCTCGCCTGGTTTGTGGCCGCGCTTGTGCTCGCGCTCGTGGTGATCGTCACCGGTCAGTTGGTCGACCGGCATTTCATGGACATCCCGATCCATGCGCCCGACCAGTACGCGCGCATAGGGCTGGTGTGGCTGACCTTTCTGGGCTTCGCACTCGCCATCCGGGGCAACGTGGCGGTGCGAGTCGACATCATCGATCACTTCCTGCCACCGGTCGTGCGGCGCTGGGTCGGCATCGTTTCGGATGCGACCCTGCTGCTGCTGTTGGGCCTCCTCGTGGTCAAGGGTTGGGTCGTCTATGAAGTGGGCGCCGGCCAGCTGATACTGGGAACGCCATTCACCGCGGGCCTGCCCAATGCGGGGTTGGTCGTCGGCGTCGTGCTGATGTTCCTGTACGTTTTCCTGCGTCTGATCGCGCGCTGCCGCGGGCACGAACCTGAAATCCTGGAGCAGCCCGCGTGCTGACGCTGTTGTTTGTCGCGTTCCTGCTGCTGCTGGTCATCGGCTTCGATGTCGGTTTCTCGATGATCCTCGCGTCATGGTTCGGCATTCTGACCAAGACCGAGCGCGCGGTCGACGCCTCGATCATCCCGCTGACGATGATCTCCTATGTTGACAGCTATGCGCTGGTGCAGATTCCGCTGTTCATCCTGGCGGGCGAACTGATGAACCGTGGCGGTCTTACCCAGCGCCTGATCGAGTGGGCTTCGGCGCTGGTCGGGCGCCTGCGCGGGAGCCTGGGGCACGTCTCGATCCTCACCAACTTCGTCATGGCGGGCGTTTCAGGCTCGGCCGTCGCAGACGCGGTGGCCACCGGCAAACCGCTGATCCCGGCGATGAAAAACGCCGGCTACGACCACGGCTACGCGGGCGCAGTGATCGCCGCCGGCGCGTTGCTTGGACCCATCATCCCGCCGTCGATTCCGATGGTCGTCTACGCGCAGCTGGCCAGCCAGTCGGTGATCAAGCTCTTCATGGCCGGCGTGGTGCCCGGCGTCTTGCTGGCCGCCGGCTTCATGGTGATCTGCACGCTGGTTGCCAGACATCGCCAGTATCCGTGCGCTGAGGCGTCAAGCTTGCGCCAGCAGGTACGGGCCACACGTCGCGCCGGCTGGGCATTGATGATGCCGGTGATCATCATCGGCGGCATCCGCTTCGGCCTGATGACCGATACCGAGGCCGCGGCTGTCGCCGCCATTTATGCGCTCGCGGTAAGTCTTTTCGTGTATCGCGACTTCAAGCTGGGTTCGTTACCTCAGGTACTCGCCGCCACCGGCCGCTCAAGCGCACTGATCCTGTTCCTGCTCGCAGCAGCGGGACCTTTCAGCTGGCTGGTCGCGGAATCGCAGATCAACCAGACCATCGTCGCCCTGATCCGCGACTTTTCGACCAACCCGCTGGTCGTGCTGCTCACCATCAACGCGTTGCTGCTTGTGGTCGGCTGCGTGATCGAACCACTGCCGGCGATGGTCATCTTCGTCCCGACGCTGCTGCCGATCGGCGCACAGCTCGGCATCGACCCCATCCAGTTCGGCGCGGTGATCGTGCTCAATCTGATGATCGGCTTGTTGCATCCGCCGATTGGCCTGCTGCTGTTCATCGTATCCAGTGTGGGCCGTGTGCCGATCGGCTCGGTGATGCGGGAGTCGCTGCCGTTTCTGCTCTGGTCGTTGATCGTGCTGGGGCTCGCGATCGTGTTTCCCGGGATTACGACGTGGTTGCCTTCGCAGGTGCGGTGAGGTTTCCCCTGCGACGAGCCTGAACCAGCCAAGCGTCAGGCCAGCGACTTGATCGAACAGCTCCTCGGACGGATTGGATAGGAGGCGGCGTGGCGATCAAGACGCACCACCATGCTCGATGCCTACGCGAGATACCTGAACGAGCGGTCCATCTCAAGGCCAATCAGGCAGATAGATTTACCCTCGAGGCCGGCCGCGTCGTCGTCACGCCGCAAACGCCGGGGCAGCTCACCCTCGCCGAGCGGCTGGCACTGTACGACCCCGTCCCGCGTGGCGGCGATCCGCCGACCTCAGATTCCGACAAGGTGGTGTAGCAAGACCCTCGATCCCTGAAAAAGGCCGGCGCCGGTATCGGGGACCATGGTCACCTGCTCATGATTTTCGAGAGATCAAAATTGCCAGCGTCGATTTCTGAATCGCTCGGCCCAAACAATCGCTCAAGTCCGCAATCATGCAGCCGCTTTGACGAGCATCACGGAAATCACGCGGCGCTTCGGCATCTGGTCATAGGTACGGCCGTTCAGCTCACGTCCAAATCGTTCCTTGCGAACGCCGCCCCATTGCTTGACGAAGAACGGCACGTTCTGCTTTTCCGCCTGCAAACGGATCTCCTGAGCCCAGACTTCACGCATCAGACGGGCTCCCGGGCCAGACTCGCCGCCGACGATCACCCAGTGGATACCCTCAAGATTCATCGGCCCCAGCGAAGAGATCAATGGTCCGCATGACAGGAATCGCACCGCGGCAGGCACTCGCCGCAAGTTGTCGATGCGGCTGACCACACGCGAGCGCCAGAGCCTGGCTATCGTGCTGCAGGGTTTGCAGGGCTACTCGGTCCTCACGCTCGGCCTCGACCTGCGCATGACGCAGCACAACCGCTCGAGCGAGCGTCTGCTCGGCCACGGCACCTCGATCGCCGGTCGCGCCTGCAGCGATTTTCTGCGTGACGATTCGAGCGAGCCGGTGGACCTGGCGGCCAAGGCCGAACTGGCCGTCCGCCAGGGATGGGCATCCTTCGAAGCGGAGTACCGCCGTGCCGACGGCGGGACGTTCTGGGGTGACACGATGGTCACTACCATCGTCGACGAAGCGGGGGATCCGTCCGCCTTCGTGATCGTCGCCCGCGACGTGAGCGAGCGCCGCCGCCGCGAGGAGGCCTTGATCGACGAGGCACTCACCGACCCTCTCACCGGTCTGCTCGACCGCCGCGGCCTGGCCGCGCGGGTTGCGCCCTGCCTGGAGGAAGCGCGCGTCGGCAAGGTGCTGACGATCGCGGCATTGGCGCTCGACATCGACTTCTTCAAGCGCGTCAACGACCGCTACGGCCATGACGGCGGCGACGCTGTGCTGCGTCACCTCGGCCAACTGCTGACGAAGCAGTTTCGACGCGGTGACATCGTCGCGCGACTTGGTGGCGAGGAGTTCGTGGTGCTGTTGAGGGACGCATCCGACGCGATCGCCATGGACTCGGCCGAGCGGGTGCGGCGCATCCTGGAACACACGCCGCTTTTCTGGAAGAACGCTACGATCGCCGTCACCACGTCCATCGGCGTTGCATCCGATGCCGGCTTGACCGAAGTCGAGCGGCTGCTGGATGACGCCGACCTGGCGCTCTACCGCGCCAAAGCCGAGGGACGAAACCGGGTCGTGCGCCTATAGCCTCGCGGCTGAACTCCGATGATCCCAAACGGGGGGCGGGAGGAGTTCCGCTGAAAGGGGTACTCACGCGCCGCGGTGCTTCATGCGACACCCAAGACGCCGATCGAGGTTTTTTCGGCGCATTTATGAATGCTGCTTAATCACGCCCGTTGGTTCGGGCAGTCGTAAGCCATGAGCGGCCTGCGCTTTGGCCTGGAGGGGAGCTGGGGCCGAGGCCTGAGCCCAAGAATCCCGGAAACTTTGACCCCGGCCGCTTTTTCCGCACTGCCGTCATCAAGCGTTCCAAGTGACGGCCGTCAAGCGAACATCGAACGCCATGCTCGCTACCGACCGGCATGCAGCAAAATGTACAACGTTCACAAATGCACTCGAAACATCGTGCGCCCGCAGGGAAGAACTCGTGCACTGGTCCGAGGCAATCCCGCTTCCGCCGCCCGATCGGCGCCTCAGCCTGGCGGCAGTTCCTTGAAAGGATTGAACACCTTGAGTCCAGGTCGGAGAAAATCCTTGTCGTTCCCGGTTGCGATCGTCAAACCGTGGCGGCGCGCCGTGGCGGCGATGTATCCATCTTCCACAGGCATTCGCTTTCCATGCTTCTCCAGCAGATGCTCCTGGTCGGCCCAGACATGGGCGACCGAGACATTGAAGCCCAGAATGCGCCCTCCCAGCGCATCGACCAGTCGGCGCAGCCAATCCTGAAGCTCAATACGTTGGCGCCCTTCCTTGGACCGCACCCAGTACGCCAACTGGGCGATGACGATCGCACTGGTAAAACACCGGTCCCGTTCCTGATGAAGCCACTTCACTACCCGTGCATCGCCCTGCCGCTTCGCCGGCTGGCAGATCACATCGGTATCGAGCAGCCAACTCAAAGTCGGCGCCGCCGGGCGACTCCCTTGCGCCGCGGCGGCAGGTCGTCGATGTCTACCGGGCACTCGCTCAGAATGGCGAGCCAGTCACCCACGCCTGCAATGCGGCGAAAAACGATTTCGCCCTCATCCGCATCAAAGCGGGCCTCGAACGCTTCGCCCGGCGATGCCGGCGCCAGTGCGGCCGGTACGGTAAGCCTGCGTTTCGCGTCAAGCGTAAGTATCATGGTGGGATTGTCCCACATCGGCATAACCGGGGCAATTGCGAGTCTTTTCCAACGGAGCGGCGCAAAGGGATCAGGCTAGAATTATCCTGTGATGGCCTTTCCCGGCGCCTCGCCGCCCCAGCGTCCACCTGCCAGGCCACCCCCTGCACATGGTCCTGCGCGGCTACAACCGCGAACCCTGCTTTTTCGCCGAAGAAGATTTCCACTGCTTCCTGCACTGGCTCGAAGAAGCACTGACGTCATGTGGCGCGGAACGTGCGCAGCGCGAAGAAGATCGCCGAGGCGCTGCGGATAAGGCTTGTCAGGAAATCGGAAGTAGCATCTGATTCCACCGAACCTGTCGTTCGCTTGGTGGATCCCGTAAAGCACGGCGTCCACGGCATTCAAGAATGCGCGCCGCGAATTTTATGCAAATATGCGAACCAAAGTCACCAAACTTCTTGCTCTGATTTAGGCTGACGGCTGGCGCCTTGTCCGCTAAAAAGGTAGTCATCGACAGTGTCAATCACGCATCGTAACCGGGAACGGTCACCGTTTCGGGCAAAGGAAGCGTTGAAGTCCCCTCAGGCACGCTGAACAGCATCCTCAAACAAGCCGGTTTGAAGAAGTGAGGTAGCGCATGCAATATCTCGTCGTGATTGAAAAAGGTCCATCGAGCTTTGGCGCGTATGTGCCCGACCTTCCTGGTTGTATTGCGGTTGGCGAAACGCGGGCTGAGGTGACGAATCTCATCCACGAAGCGATGGAGTTTCATGTTGAAGGGATGAAGGCGGATGGCTTGCCTATCCCGAAACCGCATTCCAGCAGCCAGCGCATCTGCAAGCCGACCTGCGGTTTGCGGCGACGGCATCGGCACCTTGAGATGACGCGCGCCGGATACGGGGTCGCGTTCAACCCAGGGGTGCGCGGGCGCCGTGCCCGCATCGGGACTTGTCAAGACCGATAGCAAATCCGCACCGACCTTGAGCAACCCGGACCAGGGGTCCGGTTGCGCTGGTGGCGGCCCGTCTTGCCCGCCGGTCGGAGGTGGCAGGTCGTGCGCGTCGGTCGGAGGTGGCAGGTCTTGCGCATCGGCCGCGGCTGGTCCGCTTGCGGCCGCAGCGACGCCCAGGAGCAATGGCGGGGTTTCCGCAAGCGGTTCTTCCAGCGCCGCGGCGACATTGACCGCTTCTTCCGCCGGCGCCGTCGCCTCGCCCTCGCCCATGCGGCCGGTAACTCTCTCCACATCCTTCATGAATCGGCTCAGGCGCGAACCGCCCAACACGATCTCGCCCGAGCCGCCGTCCAGGATGCCCGCCGACAGCGAGCGCTTGAAGGCCAGCACCGAAAGCATGCCTTCCTCGATGGTCCCTTTGGATACGTAGTTGACGATCTGCACCGGGCGCTTCTGCCCCATGCGATGGATGCGGGAGATGCGTTGCTCCAGCACCGCCGGGTTCCACGGCAGGTCCATGTTGATAAGGGTTGAGGCGTGCTGCAGGTTCAAGCCCTGCGTCGCGGGAAACAGCAAGGCAGCTACGACCTGTGGCAGCACCGTACCGAGTTGGAATACGGCGTTACGAACAACTTTCAGGTAGCGCTTTACCTGAATAACTATGCGGTCAACGCCAATGCCAGCGACGGCGCCGGCAACAGCAGCGGACCGTACGTGCCGGAGAATATCGACCAGTCGCGGCCTTATCGTTCGGGACTGCGCTACGACTCGACTTCGCTGGAATTCATCTATCGACTCTGGAGTCCGTACACCGATCCGCTCGGCGTCGCGCTGTACTACGAGCCGGCGCACGGCCCGCTGCCAATCGACCGGCGACAGGTCGGGAGGTGCATGAGTGCGGACAGTTTCGGTTCCCGTTCCGGCTTGGCGGTTTTCGCTTTCTTCGTTTTCACTTTCACTTTCACTCTTCCTCGTTGACGTGGGCTCCCGTGCCGCTGCCGCCGCTGCCGCAGGAACTCCTGACCGACGTGGCCGAAGCCCTGAACCAGTTGGAGGAAGACCGCCGCCAACTCGATGAACTCAAGAGCCTCGCCAAAGCGGTCGAGCGCTTCGACCAGCGCTATCGCGTCTACGCCGGCATGCTGAGCCGCCGCCAGGCGCGCGAACTGCGGCAAGCCCAGACCGATTTCGACAACGCCAGCCATGAGCGCAACCAGGCGCTAAGCGCGCTCCAGAGCGCAACGGCAGCCGAAGCTCGGGCGCGCGAAACGCTCGAGGAGGCCCTGCTCACCCTGGCGGCGCAACGCGTGCGCCAGGAGACACTGCAGTCCGACCCCGTCAATCAGGACGCCAACCGGCTCGAAAGCGCTGAAGCGGACGCCGACAAGCGCCGCGCGGCCGTCGCGACAGAACAGGCCGACTGCGCGCAATCGCGCGATCGCTGGGAACGCGAGCAACAGGCAAGCCGCCAAGCCGCACAGAACGCGAAGCAAGCCGGGTTGGCACTGCAGGCGGTGCGCGACGAAAGCATGCAACTCGCAGAAGCCGTGGGCGTATCCGCGGTGTTGGCCGAAAACCCGCTGGCCGCGTTGCCGCTGCCGGCCGTGGTCCAACTGCCGCTGCGCGAGTTCGATGCCGCGCCGCTCGCACTGCGCAACGCCGTGGCCACGCGCCGCGAACAATTGGCGCTGTTGCAGCGCCGTCATGGTGAGTTGCGGCAAGCTGAAATCGCATTGGCAGGGCGCCAGGAGACGGGGCGCGAACGCCAGGCCGAACTGGAAGACGCGGCGCAACGCCGCAGTCTGGCCGATGGCGCCGTCGAACAAGCGGGCGCGGCGCTTGTGGAGGCCTGGGCTATGCATTGCACCGGCCTGACCCAGCTTCGTTTCGACAGCGAAGGCCCGTTGCAAGCCTTGAACGATTGGGTGCTGTCGGCCGAATCCGACAACCCGGCGCGGCAAGCGCTCGAAGCGGGCTATCGAGAATCCGGCGTACGGCACGCGACGCGACAGGCGGAACTCGGCACCCGGCGCGATGCGCTGCAACGCGAGCGCGGTGAACTCGAAGCCGAGCAAGCGCGCCTTGGCGCCGGGCAGGACACCAGCCCGCCGCAGCCCTACACGCGCACGGCCGAAAGCCGCGGCCGGATGGCCGGCGCGCCGCTGTGGCAACTGGTTGATTTCCACGACTACGTCGATGCGGCACAGCGCGCCGGCCTGGAAGCCGCACTTGAGGCTTCAGGCCTGCTCGATGCCTGGGTCACACCCGACGGCGCGCTCATCGGCGCCGATAGCGATGAAGCACCGTGGCTGGATGCGCAATGGATCCAACGCCCGCTCACGCCTGGCGCGTCGCTGGCCGACTGGCTGCGCGCCGACGTAGCGGCCGCCGCGCCGGTGCAAGCCGGCACAGTCGCGCGCCTGCTCGCCGGCGTGGCATGCGACGGTTCCAACGATGCCGCCGAAGCCTGGGTGGCGCCGGACGGGCGCTATCGCCTGGGTGCGTTGGCGGGCGCCTGGCACAAGCCGCAAGCGGTCTACATCGGCCACGCCGCGCGCGCGAAGGCGCGGCAGCAGCGCCTGGAAGCGCTAGCGCGCCAACTCGAAACCGTGGCCGAAGCGGCTGCGGCCCTGACGCTTGAATTCGAGCGACTCGAAGCGGAGCGTCGCGGGGCCGAGCAGGAATGGCGTGGCGCCCCGTCGGAGCAGCCGTTGCGGCAGGCGCTGATGCACGCGTCCGCCTGCGCGCGCGAATTCCTGACCGCGCACGAGCGGCGAAGCCAGGCCGAAGCCAGATGCCGGGAAGCCGAACAAGGCCGGCACCAAGCGCACGCGAACCTGGAGCGCGACGCCATCGACATGCGGCTGCCGACAGCGGCCGACGCGCTGGCGCCGATCGGCGTGTTGTTGGATCAATTCAACGACGCGCAATACCGGCTGGTGCAAGCAGCGCAGCAATGGCGCCGCGCGCAGCCGGAATTCCAGTTGCAGCGATCGCGCGAAACCGAGGCGCTGGCACGCTTGCGGGAACGCGAGGAAAGGCTCGCGGCTGCCCGCACCGAAGCCGAAGAAGCGCGCGCCCGGTTCGAGGTTCTGCATCAGGCCGTCGGCGCGCAGGTCGATGACCTGCGCCGGCAACTGGCCGAAGCGCGCCTGGCGGTGCGCGCGGCCGATACGGCCCAGAGTTCAGCCACCGAAGAGCGCCGCCTCGCCGGCGAAGCGCGCGTCAGCGCGGAAGCCAAGGCGGAAGCCGCCGACAGCGTGCTGCGGCAGCGATTCGAAGCCCGCGCGGGCGCCATGGCGCGGCTGCGCAATTTCGCCGCCAGCAGCCTGCTGTCGTCGGCGTTGCCGGACATCGAAATGCCGGACCCGCACGGCGCCTGGAGCATCGAACCCGCGCTGACACTCGCGCGCCGCATCGAGCAGGCGCTGGCGCACATCGCCGACGACGAGGCCGCCTGGACCCGGGTGCAACGCCAGATCACCGAAGACCTGCAGGAATTGCAGCGCGCGCTGAGCGCACTGGGCCATCAGGCGCCCGCCGAACCCAGCGACTGGGGCCTGGTCGTGCAGATCATCTTCCACAACCGGCCTGAACGCCCGGATCAGATCGTTTTGCGCCTGGCCGACGATATCGCAGAGCGCGGCGAACTTCTCAGCGCGAAAGAAAGCGAGGTGCTGGAAAACTACCTCCAGGCCGAAATCGCCTCTGAAGTGCAACGCCTGTTGCGCGCGGCCGAGCAGCGGGTGCAGGCCATCAACAAGGAGTTGCACAAGCGTCCGACCTCGACCGGGGTGCGCTACCGCCTGCAATGGCAGGCGCTGGGCGAGGACGAAGGCGCGCCGGTCGGACTCGAAGCCGCGCGCACCCGGCTGGCGAACACCAGCGCCGACCTCTGGTCGGCGGAAGACCGGCGCGTCGTCGGCGCCATGCTGCAGCAACGCATCGCTGCCGAACGCGAACGCGGCGATGCCGATCCTGGACGGCACGCGGACGACGGCGGCGGCAGCCTGGTCGATCAACTCGCGCGTGCGCTCGACTACCGCCGCTGGCACCGTTTCCGCGTCGAACGCCTGCAGGATGGGCAATGGCGCAAACTCTCCGGACCGGCCGCAAGCGGTGAGCGCGCGCTTGGGCTGACGGTGCCGCTGTTCGCCGCCATCGCCAGCTTCTACAGCGAGGGCAGCAATCCGCACGCGCCGCGCCTGATGCTGCTCGACGAAGCCTTCGCCGGCATCGACGACGCGGCGCGCGCGCATTGCATGGGGCTGATCCGCGAGTTCGACCTCGATTTCGTCATCACCAGCGAACGCGAGTGGGCCTGCTACGCGGAACTGCCCGGCGTGTCGATCTGCCAGTTGCAGCGGCGCGAAGGCATCGATGCGGTATTCGTCTCGCGCTGGACCTGGGATGGCCGCGCGAAACGACGCGAGGACGATCCGGACCGGCGGTTCGCGCCGACATGAATAGCGCCGATCCGCGACTGCAGAAATTGCTCGGCGGCGCTGCGCTCGCTGGCTTGCGCGCGCGGCTGCGCCGCCACTTCGAACGCGCCGCGCCGGACGCGCCACCCGGCGTGCTGCGCCTGGGCTCCCTCTGCGCTACGGAAAGCGAGGCGTTGGCCCTGCTGACGCGGCGTTTGCCGCGGCAGGTGAAATCGATGCAGATCGACGTGGCGGCGCTTGACACCGCATTGCGCGAAGCCGGCATCGCCGGCTCGCTGCGCGAGGCGCTGGAATGGCTCGATGGCCCGATCCCGCACACCGCTATGATGCGTGCCGCAGCGCTGGCAAGTTGGTCGACTGTGGTGGCCGGCTGCGCGCACCCGGCGCTTGCCGAGTTCCTCGGCACACCGGCCGCGGCGGGCCTGCTCAAACGCTTGGCCAGACAGGACGCCGCAGCCGCCGCGCAGCTACTCGAGCGCGCGGCCAGCGTGCTGCACAGACTCCCCGTCGCCGGGCTGGCGCGCGCCCAACTGGCCGCCGAAACGCTCGGCAATGCGCACGCGCTCGACAACGGCCAAGCTGTTGCAACGCTGGTTTTGGCGGCCTGGCGCCAATACGAGTCCGGGCTCTCGCAGCCGGGCGGTCCGCCCGATGCCGAAGCCGACGCGCCGGGCAACGCGGTAGAAGGGCGCGTCCGCGATGTCTGGGCGCGCGCCGGTGTGCTGGTCAACGAGTTGGCCCGGCCCGCGCTGTTCCTCAATCTGCCGGTTCGGACCGGCGCGCTGCTGCCTGCCGCACTCGGCGAACCCGCTTACCTGTCGCTGCGTCGCCTGTTGCGCTCGCCGCCCTCGTGGGCGGTGGCCGATGTGACGGTGTACGTGTGCGAAAACCCGAACCTGGTGGCCATCGCCGCGGACTGCGTGGGCGCCCGCTGCGCTCCGCTGGTCTGCACCGACGGCATGCCGGCTGCCGCGCAGCGAAGCCTGCTCGTCCAACTGGCGCAAGCCGGCGCCCGGCTGCGCTATCACGGCGATTTCGACTGGGCGGGACTGCGCATCGCCAACTACGTCATGCGCACCTGGGAGGCGCGGCCCTGGCGTTTCATGGCACGGGATTACGAGGCGGCCGCCACAGACGCCCCGCACACGCGGCGCGATCTGGACGGTGCCGGCGTCGAGGCAGCGTGGGACGACGCCTTGGCGCCGGCGATGCGGCGCCAAGGCGTGGCGATCGCGGAAGAAGCCGTGGCCGCCTCGTTGCTCGAAGATCTCGGGCAGCCCTGACCTGCGGGGAGCGAAAAAGCGCGGTCCGCCGCGCACGTGCTTGAGCAGACGTTTGAATGCGGCCAGAACCGCGCGTGATTTTGGCGCCGAGAAATAAGCCGCCGTGTTCAGCACCGCGAGTTTTTCCGCGACCGCCGTGGCGATGACCACTCGCCGCGCGTCGCGGTTTGGCAAGCGCGTCAAAGACTGCTGCAGCCAATTCGCTGCATCACGTCGTCCCAGGGAATCCCGGACGGGCCTTCGCTATCAAGAGCATCAAGCCGGCGATCCAACTCCTCGCGCCGCGCGCGGGTCAGCGGCAACGCGTCCGGTGCTGCCGACAAACATGGCGCTGCCGGGGCAGGTGCGCGAAGCAAAGAACGCAGTGAGCGGTTCGTCCAGGCGACCGGCCGATCCTCGCCCGGAGCTTGAAGTCCGAACTTCTCGATTTGCCAGCAAGATAATGAAGGAGCGCGCAATTGTTTGATTTATCGATGATTTTCGGGATCTCCGTTTTCATTATCACCCGGTGTTGAGAATGACCTGCGGGTTCCAAAGCCATTAAAAAGATAATAACGATGTTAGTAACTACATGATTTATATTGAATTTTAATCAAACTCCGGTTTGTTATCCAGAGCCTTAGATAACAAATCCGGTGTTTCGCCGCCGTCCTGCGGTTTGGCATAGGCCATGTTTCGTTTGGCGCGGTCTGGCAGCGGCACCAGCAAGCCTTGGTCGCGCCAAGCGATCAGCAGCTTGGAAGCCTTGAGCGTATCCACTCCGGCCAACTTGCACAGCTCAGCATTCGCAATCGACCCGTGCTGGTCGATCCACGCACTCACTTCATCCCACACGCTCGGTCGCTCAAGGTTGAACAGCGTCACCGTCACGTTCTCGACCGCAGCATCGAGGTTCTGCGCGTACTGCGGCGGATAGAGTTTGGCGGCGGCCATTTCGGCGAACATCATCTTCACGCCTTCACCCGCATCGATATTCGGTGGCGTATCGAATTCGCGCAGGTTCAATGCGATCAGCGCATTGCGCGCCTTCGACCCGGCCTTGTTGATGTTGGCCGCCGTGATGTTGCCGGGGAACGCGCCGGGGCTTTCGATTTCGATGCGGTCGTCAAACACCCGAATGAAAATATCGCGGTTCAAACGGTAATCGCGATGCATCGCCGCGTTGACAATCGCTTCCTTGACCACCCGCTCCGGGTAGACATGCTTGGTCTTGAACCCGCTCGACGAAAGTGTCAGCCCAGCGGCCAACTCCTCAAGCACCACCTTTACCGCCGCGTCAATCTGCTCAATCAGCGGGCCGCGAATCGTCTTCGGCGCTTTGCGCAAATTCGGCGTCGAACCCGGCACGGCAGTCTTGCCGTCATAGACCATGAGCCGCACGTCAGCGCGTGAATCGTGCGCAGCCAGCAAGCTGCCCGGTTCATCGGCGAATAACAACACGGCGGCGCGCGTCGGCCGCACTTCGTCGCCAGTGGCGTCGGCCAGACCGATACGCTGCAATTGCTCGGCGAACGAACCGGATTTCAAACCACGCGCCACAGCGAAGCGGCGCCAGGTTGCCGTCTCCAATAGATTGAGCGCGACCGGCACCGTCTCGGCAGCAGCACTGCGCACACCACGCCGGTAGGAAAGATCAGCGATCTCGGCCGCGTTCATTTCACGGTTGGACGCATCCATGCGCGTCCAGGTGCCATCGCCGATCACGGTATGCACCTTGTCGCTCTTCTCGACCCGCAGCAACACCACATGGCCCGCATTGCCGTCACGCAGCGTGCATGGCAGGCGCATCCAGTGCAGGCGGTCGATGGCGGGAGCAAAGCGCGCCATCACCTGCCGCCGGAAATCGTCAAACGCCTCCACGTTCTCCTCGATGCCGATAGCGGGTTGCCTGGCGATGCGCCGGCTCGTCGGTCGCGTTGGCCGGTGGCGCGACGGCTGCCTGCGAGAGGAGAATCGGCAGGGCATCAACAAGGAGTTCCACAAGCGTCCGACTTCGACCGGGGTGCGCTAGCAGCGCTGGTGATTGTGGGCGTGGTGGCGATGCTGGCGCACAGCCCGGTGCGTTCGGCGCTCTGCGGGTTCGCGGCGGTGCATTTGCATTTCAACTGCGACCTGCTCGGTTCACTCGGCAACGAGCCGGACGATTTGTGGGGCATTTCCTATCTGTCGCCGTTTTCCTCCGCGCTGGCTGTTGAGTGGAGCGGGCAATGGCCGCTGGTCGGGGGGCAGAACATGCCGGTCACCGCTATGCTGATAGCGTGGCTGCCGGCGCGTGCATTGCGCACCGGCTATACGCCGCTGCGTCTGGCGAGTGCGCGCGCGGATGCGACGCTGGTGGCGGTGCTGCGCAAGCGGTTTATGCAG
>Ga0105046_10006187_pt1 | contig 18885 bp, 17 predicted proteins | sample MAT03_FD_78385 | JGI IMG/M metagenome (GOLD analysis project Ga0105046, IMG submission 78385) | Freshwater microbial communities from Lake Fryxell liftoff mats and glacier meltwater in Antarctica - MAT-03 (megahit assembly) | ecosystem: Environmental > Aquatic > Freshwater > Ice > Liftoff... | reverse complement strand
TGGCCCGGCCGGGAGTGGATGGAGAGCCCGACCCGGGTCGACTGCGACGTCGCGGTGGTTCCCCGCGGGAGCATCGCTCACGCGGGAGCGTTCCCAGACCTTGTGTCGGTCGCGCTGTGGGAGGTGCTGGAGCCGTAGTTCGCAGACTGCCTGCCGGGCGAGTGTCGTGTCGCGAGCTCTTCTTCCGCATCTGGGTACATGACGTGGTGCACCGCCCCCGCAAACGCGATCAACGCACACCGGGGTTCCAATTGTCGACATAAGATGTGTTCGGGGTGTGGTCGCATCAAGAACATGATGGCGTGGGCTCGTGGCGCCATCGTCGAAAGATCATTAGATCACCGGGGAGTATATCAGGATCTATCTGGGTGGGTGTACATTGATCCAATCCTTGCCAAGGATCTTAACTTAAAGAGTCACCTTCCGGACCTGAAGCTGATCCGGTACGACGTGATCCCCGAGCCGCTCGACGGCGACGTCCTTCCCGGCGACCCCGGCTGGGACGGTGTGTTCCGGCCCAACCCGCCGCGGCCCCAGGCGCGCGGCACCAAGTTCCGCGCGAGCGACTGGACGGCGTGAGCCCCTCGCGGCGAACGGCGACGGAACGCGCGGCGGCCTTCGCGAAATGACCCCGATGGGATTTGAACCCATGTAGCTACCGTGAAAGGGTAGTGTCCTGAACCGGGCTAGACGACGGGGCCGTCGGTCACGGGGCATTCTAGCCGGGCGACGGTGGATTCGGAGATGGAGGGGTCGCATGGAGCGGAGCGGTGAGCGTGCGGGTGGGGGCGGGGGCGTGGCTGGCGTCGACGGCGTGCTGGGGATCCATCACGTCACGGCGATCGCGTCGGATCCGCAGCGGAACGTCGACTTCTACGCGGGCGTGCTGGGGCTGCGGCTGGTGAAGGTGACGGTCAACTACGACGATCCGGGGTCGTACCACCTGTACTACGCGGACGGGGCGGGGTCGCCGGGGACGGTGCTGACGTTCTTCCCGTGGCCGACGGCGCCGCGGGGACGGGTGGGGGCGGGGATGGCCTCGGCGCTGGCGTATGCGGCGCCGTCGGGGTCGCTCGGGTTCTGGGCGGAGCGGCTGCGGGGGCTGGGCATCGAATCGAGCGTGGGCACGGGGCGGTTCGGGCGGGACGTGCTGACCGCGCAGGATCCCGACGGGATGACCGTCGAGATCGTCGCGGACGACGCGGCCCCGGCGCGGGTGCCGTGGGCGAGCGCCGGGATGCCGGGCGAGCACGCGCTGCGCGGGTTCCACTCCGTCACGCTGCGCGAGGCGACGCTGGACGCGACGTCGAAGACGCTGACGGAGACGCTCGGATTCCGCGCGGCGGGAACCGAGGGCACGCGTCATCGCTTCGAGGCGGGGGGCGGCGGGGCGTCGGCGATCGTTGATGTCGTGCTCACGGGCGACCCCGCGCCGGGGCGGGGGGCGGCGGGGACATTCCACCATGTCGCGTGGCGGGCGCGGGACGATGGCCACCACGAGGCGCTGCGGGGACGGATCGCCGCGGCGGGGCATCGCGTGACGCCGGTGATCGACCGAACTTACTTCCACGCGATCTACTTCCGCGAGCCGGGCGGCGTGCTGTTCGAGGTGTCGACGGACGGGCCGGGGTTCGCGACGGACGAACCCGCGGCGACGATGGGGACGCGCTTGGTGCTGCCGCCGCACCTGGAGCCGCGCCGGGCCGCGCTTGAGGAGACGCTGCCGCGGCTGGTGCTTCCGGGCGGGGTGCGGCCGTGAGCCGCGCGCCGATCGCGGGGTTCGAGCACGTGCACGAACCGGGGGGCGCCGGGGAGGCGCGGACACTCCTGCTGCTGCACGGCACGGGCGGGAACGAGCACGACCTGGTGCCGCTGGGGCGGCGGGTCGCGCCGGGGTGGGGGCTGCTGAGCCCCCGCGGGCGGACCCTGGAGCGTGGGATGCCGCGGTTCTTCCGGCGACTGGCGGAGGGGGTGTTCGACCTCGAGGACCTGAGGGTGCGGACGGCGGAACTGGGGGCGTTCGTGGACGCTTCGGCGACGACGTACGGATTTGACCGCGGGGGCGTCGTCGCGCTGGGGTACAGCAACGGGGCGAACATCGCGGCGAGCCTGATGCTGACGGCGGATCGGCCGTTCGCCGCGGCGATCCTGCTGCGGCCGATGGTCCCCTTCGAGCCGACCGCGCCGACGGACCTTGCTGGCGTAGGCGTGCTGGTGCGGGCGGGGCGGCGGGACCCGATCGGAACACCGGCGATCTCCGAGCGGTTGGCGACGCTGCTGCGGGGGGCGCAGGCGGAGGTGGATCTGCAATGGCACGAGGGCGGCCACGAACTGGCGGCGGGGGACGCGGACGCCGCGGCGGCGTGGCTGGAAGCGCGGGCACGCTGACTAGCATCGCGGCGTGAGCGAAGTCCCATCAGACGCCGTGCCGCCCGTTTCCGACCTGGCCGTTCCGGACCCGTCCGTCTCGGGCCCGCCGGTCACGCCCGTACCCGTGCCGCCGGGCGTCGGAGAGGTGCTGTTCTTCGGCGGGACGTTCGACCCGGTGCATCGCGGGCACGTGCGGCTGCCGGTGGCGGCGCGGGACGCGGCGCTGGGGGACGGAGGCTGGCTGGTGTACGTGCCGGCGTCGCGCTCGCCGCACAAGTCGCGGGGGCCGGCGGCGACGGACGCGGACCGGGCGGAGATGCTGCGGCTGGCGCTGCTGGGGGTCGAGCGCGTCGCGGTGTGGACCGACGAGGTCGACCGCGCCCGTGGCCGGGGAGAGGCGGGTGGGAAGCCGCCGCCGAGCTTTACGGTCGAGACGCTGGAGCGCGCCAAGGGGGCGCTGGGGCCGGGCGTGCGGCTCCGGCTGCTGCTGGGGACCGATCAGGCCGCGGCGTTTCATCGGTGGCACCGGGCGCACGAGTTGCTCGTGATCGCGCCGCCGGTGGTGATGCTGCGAGAGCCGATCGGGACGCCGGATGATCTGAGGCGGACGATGGGGGCGACGGGGGCGTGGAGCCGCGAGGAACTGGGGCGGTGGGCGGACGCGGCGGTGGACGTGCCGCCGCTGGACGTCAGTTCGACGGCGGTTCGGGATGCGCTGCGGCACCGGCGCGGGGACCGCGGGGGGCTGACGCGGCTGCTCGACCCACGCGTGCTCGACTACATCGAGGGGCGCGGGCTGTACGCGCCCGAGTGAGGCGCGTGGGCCCGATGTTCCAGGCGATGGAGGCGTGCCCGAGCGGCGCTCAGCGAGCGGCGGCCTTGAGAGCCTCGGCCTTGTCGGTCTTTTCCCATGTGAAGTTGGCGCCCGCCGGGGTGCGGCCGAAGTGGCCGTGGCGGGCGGTGGTGCGGTAGATGGGCTTGCGGAGGCCGAGGGTCTCGATGATCCCCTTGGGCGTGAGGGGGAACGCGACGCGGATGGCGGCGGAGATCTTCTCCGGGTCGGCCTTCTCAGTGCCGAAGCAGTTGACGTAGACGCTGGTGGGCTCGGCGACGCCGATGGCGTAACTGAGCTGGACCTCGCACTCGTCGGCGAGGCCCGCGGCGACGACGTTCTTGGCGATGTAGCGGGCCATGTACGCGGCGGAGCGGTCGACCTTGGTGGGGTCCTTGCCGCTGAAGGCGCCGCCGCCGTGGCGGCCGTAGCCGCCGTAGGTGTCGACGATGATCTTGCGGCCGGTGAGGCCGGTGTCGCCGTGGGGCCCGCCGATCTCGAAGCGGCCGGTGGGATTGATGTGGGTCTTGATGCCGGGGTTCCACCACTCGCCCAGCACGGGCTTGAGGATGTGGCGGACGACCTCCTCTCCCAGTTGCTTCTGGCGCTCGTTCCAGGTCTTGTCGTGCTGGGTCGAGAGGACGACGGTGTCGACGCGGACGGGGCGGAAACCCTCGTACTCGACGGTGACCTGGCTCTTAGCGTCGGGGCGGAGACCGGCGACGGTGCCGGCGCGGCGGATGTTGGCCTGGGCCTCGACGAGGCGGTGGGCGAGCTGGATGGGCAGGGGCATAAGCTCGGGCGTCTGGCGGCAGGCGAAGCCGAACATCATGCCCTGATCGCCAGCGCCCTCGGCGTCGACGCCGCGGGCGATGTCGGGGGACTGCTGCTTGATGGAGGTCAGGACCGCGCACGACTCGTGGTCGAACTTCATGTCGGCCGAGGTGTACCCGATTTCCTCGATGGTCTTGCGGACGAGGTCGGGGATGTCGACGTAGGCGGTGGTGGTGACCTCGCCGGCGATGACGGCCATGCCGGTGGAGACAAGGGTCTCGCACGCGACGCGGCTCATGGGGTCCTGCTCGAGCATGGCGTCGAGGATGGCGTCGGAGAGCTGGTCGGCGACCTTGTCGGGGTGGCCCATCGACACGGACTCGGACGTGAACAGGTGGACCTTCGACATCGCCGTCTCCTCCAGAATGCGGATGCGGCCTCGGGCCGCGGGGCCCAAGTCTAGAGGGGGTGAAACGCCCGGGGCGAGCGCCCGGGGGGCGGGCGTCGATATCCTGTGGCCCATGGCCCGAACGCCCGCTGCCGATGCTCCGCGTACACCTCCCCGGCGCCCCGCCGCCCCCATCACCTACGCGAGTTCCGGCGTCGACATCGACCGCAAGGACGCGTTCACGGAATCGCTGGGGGCGATGCTGCGGCGGACGTCGACGGATCGGGTCATCCCCAACCCGGGCGGCTTCGCGGGGCTGTTCAGGCTCGACTTCTCGCACAAGCTCTTCGCGCGGAACTACAAGAGCCCGGTGCTGGTGGCCTGCTGCGACGGCGTGGGGACGAAGGTGAAGCTCGCGGCGGAGATGGGCGTGTACGACACGGTGGGGATCGACCTGGTCGCGATGAACGTGAACGACCTCATCGTGCAGGGTGCCGAACCGCTCTTCTTCCTCGACTACATCGCGGTCCCCCGGGTCGACACGCGGCTGCTGAACGACCTCGTCAAGGGGATCGCGGAGGGATGCCGGCGGTCGGGGTGCGCCCTGCTCGGGGGGGAGACGGCGAACATGCCCGACGTGTACAGGGACAAGGACTTCGATCTGGCGGGGTTCTGCGTGGGGGTGGTGGAGTTGAAGCGGCTGCAGAACGCGGCGCGGGTCGGCGCGGGGGACGTCGTGCTGGGGCTGGCGAGCGACGGGATCCACAGCAACGGCTACTCGCTGGTGCGGAAGATCGTGGCCGAGGCGCGGCTGGACCTGAACGCGGCGTACCCGGAGCTGCAGCCCCCGGCGAAGAAGCGCGGGAAGCAGCCCGAGGCGCGGACGCTCGGGCAGGTGCTGCTGACGCCCACGCGGCTGTACGCGGACCCGATCGTGCGGCTGCAGCGCGGCTATCGCGTGAAGAACGTGATCTCGGGGATGGCGCACATCACGGGGTCGGGGCTGGCGGGGAACCTCTGCCGCGCCCTGCCGACCAGGCTCGACGCGGTGGTGGACACCGCGTCGTGGCCGGTGCCGCCGGTGTTCAGGTTCCTGCAGGAGCACGGGGACGTGCCCGAGGCGGAGATGCGGCGGGTCTTCAACATGGGGATCGGGTACTGCCTCGTGGTGCGGCCGACGTTCGCGGAGTCGATCGCGGCGAGGCTGACGGAGCTCGGGGAGACGGTGTACAGGATCGGGGAGGTGGTGAAGGGCGGGGGGAACGTGGTCGAGCGGTAGGGGTGGAGGGGCGGCGGGCGCGGTCGCGTCCGGAGTGCGCGGAGGGAGAAGGCTCACGCCGAACAGTGCGAGTTCCGGCTCCTGCGGCTTGCGCCAGGGGCCCTGATGAATCAGCCCTGGAACGCCTCGGCGGGGAGGGCGGCCTGGGCGGCGTCCTTGGTGAGCTTGGCCAGCTTGTGGAGGTACTCCACGACGACGATGACGAAGGTGGCGTGGCTCCACGTGAGGGGGCTGACGCTGATGGGTTCGCCGGTGTAGGGGTGGTGCTGCTCGGCGAGGACGCCGCTCTTCTCGGCGCGGTCGACGCACCAGGCCAGGATCTCGGCGGCCTCGTGGAGCTCTCCGGCGGTCTTCGCCTTGGCGATGACGTACTGGGCCCGCCAGAGGGTGCAGATGACCCAGGGGTTGCCGGGGACGACGTCGACTTGGTCGCGCTCGATCTGGTGGTAGTAGTCGCGCTCGTAGCGGGCGTAGCCGCCGACTGGGGTCTTGACGGAGAGGCGCTCGCGGATGGCGGCGGCCTCGCTCTCGATCATGGGATCGTCGACGCTCAGGCCGGCGAGTGCGAAGAGGGCGAAGTTGGCGGAGTCGGCGGTCATGTCGAGGCGGTACGCCGCGCCCGGCTCGGGGATGACCATGCGGGCGAAGCGTTGCTGCTCCTCGTGCCACATGTAGCGGCGGAGGGCGATGGTCATGCGTTCGGCGCCCTCGCGGAACGCGCTCGCGCGGTCGTGCTCGCCGAAGTCGGTGGCGAAGAGCGCGGCGGCGTTCAGGGCGCCGATGGTGGCGGCGACGGTGAACGTATGCACGCCCCGGCGCTCCTCCCAGAGGTCCCAACTCTGCTGGGGGAGGCCGCGCTGATCGCGGTAGCGGAGCATCCACTCGGCGGTGCGGACGACCAGCGGCTCGTAGAGGCTCTTGACGAACTCGACGTCCTTGAAGGTCTCGAAGTGCTTCCGGAGGCTCCAGAGGACGAGCGCGGTCTCGTCCTGCTGGATGGGGAGGACTCGCTGGCCCTCGAGCATCCAGGGGTGCCAACTGCTGGCGAGCTCGCCGGCGGGGGTGTACTTGTGCAGGAAGAAGCTGTCCCCCTTGAGGGCCTTGGCGCAGTAGCGGAAGAAGTTCCGCGAGAGCTCGCTCTGCCCGGTGATGATGAGCGAGTAGGCCACGAGCGCCCCGTCGCGCGGCCAGCAGTAGGAGTAGTGGTCGCCGCCGAACTGGGTGATGTCGCTGTCGTTGGCGGCGATGATGGCCCCGCCGTTGTCGATCTGCGTGCGGAGGACGAGCTGGCTGCGGTGGAAGAGGTCGGCGACCGGGGCGGGGAGGGGGGCGAGGTCGATGGGTTCCTTGCGGACCCACAGGGACCAGTAGGACGCGGTCCGCTCGATCATGCGGTCGGGGCCGGTCTCCAGGATGCGCTGGTTGAGGGCCTTGACGTTCTGGTAGGAACTGCCGCAGGCGAGCCAGGTGGTGACGTAGGCGGTGCCGTTGGCCGGAACCTGCAGGTTGTATCCGATGGTGGCGTCGACCGAGCCCTGGCTGATGGCGTTGCGGCCGAGCTGGCCGTCCTCGGCGTCGCGCCAGGTGCCCTCGGCGCCGCGGACGCGCTTGGTGCCGATGGCCCAGTTGTCGATGCCGCACTTGGACTCGTCGCAGGCGTTGAAGAGGAAGTAGGCATCGTCCTTGTAGACGACGACGGCGCTGGTGGCGGGGTCGTAGTTGGCGGTGTCGCCGACGGGGGTGCCGCGGATCGAGAGGTCCCAGTGGCTGAAGAGGCGGACGTCGCGGTCGCGTCCGGTGAGGTCGCGGACGGTGGCCCGCCGGAAGTAGACCGGCTCGTGGAAGTCGACGGCGTCGTTGCAGACGATCTCGAGCCCGAGCCCCTCGTGGCGGAGGAGGACCTCGGTGACGAGCGTGTCGGGGCGGTAGCGGAGGGTCCGCTGCCAGCCGATCTCCTCGACCCAGGCGAAGTGGCCGTCGGCCCAGACGCCGAAGCGCTGCACGTGGCCGTCGGTGTGGTCATAGCGGCCCACGTGCGGGTAGTAGATGTCCCGGACGCGGTAGAGCCGGTCGAAGGTGATGAGGAGGTCGCCGTTGCCAACCGGGATGTCGCGCGGCATTCGGTCTCGCAGTGGGGAGGCCAGGGGAAGGGCCGGGGACGATCGTCGATCGCCGCGCCGGCCCTTGGGTCGGGAGCGTACTCGGTCCGTCGGGCCCGACGCGTGAGGGCCGCTTCAGCCTGGCGTCGGGGCCGAATCCCGGCGGGGACGATGCTGGATCAGAGCGGCCCGCCCAGGAGGGCTGTCATCGCCGCGGATTGACCCTCCGCGACGTCGCCCGTGGATTCCCGGGCGTCGCCCATCGCCTGGATGCGTTCGCGGAGGTCTCCGATGTAGGTGAGGCGGATGCCGAAGTTCTCGCCGACCTTGACGGCGAGGCCGCAGCCGATGAGCTTGTTGTTGACGAGCAGATCGAGTTCGCTCTCGGCGCCCTTGGGGAGCTCGATGATCGCGCCCGGGACGAGGTGCAGGACCTCCGAGACGTCCATCCGGCGTTCGCCCACGCGCACGACGATGGGCACCTCGAGGCGCAGGATCTGCGCAAGATTGGGTCCGGCGGCGGGGCCGAGGGGCGGAGTCGCCGCGGAACGGATTGGTGGGGCGGCGAGCATGCGGCGTCCTCATCGGCCACCGGGGGGCCGGACTTGCGCTGCTCGCAAAGGGGATGCCATCAGGGCACGGGGCGAGAGGGGGCGACCGGCGGTCAGCCGTCGTAGCGGCCGATGATCAACGTGACGTTGTGGCCGCCGAAGCCGAAGGTGTTGTTCATCGCGTAGCGGACGTTGCGCTCGCGGGCGGTGTGGGGGACGAGGTCGATGTCCATCCCCTCGTCGGGAGCGTCGAGGTTGATGGTGGGGGCGACGACGCCGTCGCGGACGGCGTGGATGCAGGCGATGAGCTCGACGGCGCCGGAGGCTCCCAGGCAGTGGCCGTGCATGGACTTGGTGGAGCTCATCATGAGCTTGCCGCCGGCGGAGCGGCGGGCGTGGGAACCGAAGACCTTGAAGACGGCGGCGACCTCGGCCTTGTCGCCCAGGGGCGTCGAGGTGCCGTGAGCGTTGATGTAGTCGATCTGATCGGGGTTGACACCGCCGTCCTCGAGGGCCATGCGCATGGAGCGGGAGGCGCCCGAGCCCTCGGGGTCGGGGGCGGTGATGTGGCCGGCGTCGCCGCTGTTGCCGCAGGAGACCAGCTCGGCGTAGATGGTCGCGCCGCGCCTCTTGGCGTGCTCCTCGGTCTCGAGGACGCACATGGCGGCACCCTCGGACAGGACGAAGCCGTCGCGGTCCTTGTCGAAGGGGCGGCTGGCCTTGGTGGGAGCGTCGTTGCGGGTGGAGAGGGCCTTCATGGTCATGAAGGCGCCCACGCAGAGGGGGGTGCAGGCGGCCTCGGCGCCGCCGGCGAGCATGACGTCGGCCCAGCCGCGGCGGAGGCAGTTGATGGCGTCGCCCAGGGCGTGGCCGGAGCTGGCGCAGGCGGTGGCGTGGGTGCTGGCGGGGCCGCGGAGGCCGTACTTGATGGAGATGTTGCCGGTGGCGGCGTTGGCCATGAGGCGGGGGACGGTGAAGGGGGAGAGCCTGTTTGGGCCCTTGGTGGTGAGGACGATGACGCCGTCCTCGATGGTCTTGATGCCGCCGATGCCCGAGCCGACGACGACGCCGCAGCGGTCCTGGTGCTCCTTGGCGAAGTCGATGCCGGAGTGGCCGACCGCCTCGATGGCGGCGGCGAGGCCGAGGTGGCTGAAGCGGTCGAGTCGCTTGGCCTCGCGGTGGTCGAGAATGGAGCCGACGTCCCAGCCCTTGATCTGGCCGGCGATGCGGACGTCCCACTGCTCCTCGGCGTAGAGCTTGAAGTCGTCGCCCTCGATGAGGGAGATGCCGCTGCGGCCCTCGCGCATGCCCGCCCAGGTCTCCGTGGCGGAGAGCCCGAGGTTGGTGACGGCGCCGAAGCCCGTCACCACGATCGTGTGCCCGCCGGGACGTCGTGTGCTCATGTGCTCGCGGCTCCGGTGTCGCGCCCCGCCCGGGTCCATCTCGGCGCGTCGTCGCGGGGGCGGCCGGGGCGGGGCCCCGCGGCGGGCCGCGGATGGGTCGGGGCCGCAGGGGTCAGTTCAGGCCGTGCTGCGACTTGATGAAGTTGATGGCGTCGCCGACGGTCTTGATCTTCTCGGCCTGCTCGTCGGGGATGTCGGTCTCGAAGGCCTCCTCGAGCTCCATCACCAGCTCGACCTGGTCGAGGCTGTCGGCGTTGAGATCGTCGGTGAAGGACATCTCCCGGGTGATCTTGCCCTTGTCGTGGCCCATCTGCGTGGCGACGATCTCGACGACCTTCGACTCAATCTCTTGCTCGGTCACTTTCCATCTCCGTGAGGCGCCGTCGCGCGTCGGTCCAAGGCCGTGTGCGTCCGCCCCGGGCCTCGACGCGGCGTCGTGCCAGGGGGGAACCCGCGATGCGGGGCGGATTCTACGCGGACCGCCGCCGGGAGAAAAGTCGGGGGCCACGAAGGCCGGGTGGGCGGGGCGTTCAGGCCCGGCGACGCGTTGCGGGGCGTGGATGATGGGACGGGCGGGGGGGCGCAAGAAACGCCGTCCGACGCACGGGCACCCGCCGGAATCGGACGGGGTGCGGGGCTTCGCACGGGTTGTGCGGACGCGGCGCGGCGGGGGGAGGTGGAATTCAGAACAGCGGCTTCTTCCCCGCGTATCGACTGACGATTGGTCCAGCGTCGGGCACCCGCCGGGCAGTACGCCCGGCCCCCGGGGCCGGGCCGATGGGGTCGGGCGCGGACGCCGCGACCACCGCGAGGGGATAGGTCAATGACCTCCATGCCAAGAGAGCCCGAAGCGTTCGCCGAGACGGTCGCCACGATGCTGCGTCGGCTGCAGCCGGAGTTCGCGATCGACCTGGTGGGTCCGCGCGAGATCCTGGTCAACGGGCGGCGGCTGGACCTCGAGAACCTGTACCGGATGGTGAACCACGAGCCCGGACGCGGGACGGAGATCGTGGAGCACTACCTCGATCAGCTCTTCGCGGGGGACTCGATGCAGCTGGCGTCGATGTCGCTGGACTTCGCCCGGAACCGGATCATGCCGCGCATCCAGCCCGAGACGATCTTCAACCACCTCTCGCGGGAGCAGGTGGCGCACGTGCCGTACGTCAACGACACGGTGGTGGTGTTCGTGACGGACCTGCCGCACATGACGGTGTCGATCACGGTGGAGCAGTTGGTCCGGTGGAAGCTCTCCATCGACGAGGTGGAGGACATCGCGCGGGCGAACCTCGACCAGTACGCCCCCGAACTCGAGGTGCAACTGGTCGAGTCGAAGGAGGGGGGGAAGGCGGCGATCCTGTCGCAGCACGATGGCTACGACGCCGCGCGGCTGCTGCTGGGGGGGCTGTACGACCGCCTGGCGCCGCAGCTGGGGGGGAACTTCTTCGTGGCGACGCCGGCCCGGGACATGTTCGTGGCCTTCAGCCACGGGCCCGACCCGTTCCTCAACCGCCTGAAGGACCGCGTCGAGCACGATTACCGGCGCCTTCCGTACCCGATCACGTCGGACTTCTTCTATGTCAGCCGCGACGGCGTCGCGGGGACGCGGCCCGCCGCGGCGGAGCGGGGCGAGGCGGCGTAGGGACCAGGGATCCAACGCGGCCGTCCGAGGGTGCGCGATTCCGCCCCGCGCTACCCTCCGGCCGTGATCCTGCTGATCGACAACTACGACTCGTTCACGTGGAACCTCGTGCAACGGCTGGGAGAGATCGACCCCTCGCTGGTGATCGACCGCGACTTGGTGGTGGTGCGGAACGACCGCATCACCCCCGACGAGGCCGCGGCGCTCGACCGGGGCAAGGGGCCGTCGCGCGTCATCATCTCGCCGGGGCCCTGCACGCCCAACGAGGCGGGCGTCTCGTCGGCGATCATCGAGCGATTCGCCGGGAAGGTGCCGGTGCTGGGTGTGTGCCTCGGGCACCAGTGCATGGCCCATATGAACGGGATGACCGTGGCGCGGCACGCCATGCCGATGCACGGCAAGACCAGCCCCATCAACCACGACGGGCGGGGCGTCTTCCGTGGGCTCTCCGACCCGTTCGAGGCGACGCGCTACCACTCGCTCGTGGTGCTGCCCGAGACCATCCCGGCGCGGGTCGAGGGGAGGGACGGGTGGGAGGTCTCCGCGTGGACCGACGAGGTCGACGCGGCGACGGGTGCGACGCGCCGGGTCGTGATGGGGCTGCGGCGGGTCTTCGCCGATCCGGCCAAGCGCCCGCTGGAAGGGGTGCAGTTCCACCCCGAGAGTTTCCTGACGCTCGAGGGCCCGAGGCTGCTGCGGAACTTCCTCGACTCGTGACGGGAGCGACTCCGCGCTTGGCCTAGGCCCGCCGCCACGGCCCGTTGATCGCCAGGGTCAGCCCGTCCCCCTGCAGGTTGACGAAGAGGGTGCTCCCGTCGGGGGAGAAGGTGACCCCGGCGAACTCGGAGCTGCTCTTGGCGTTGCGGGCGAGGCGGTAGACCCGGCCCTCGGGCGTCACGCCCGCGAGGTGCTGCACCTTGCGGTCCTTGAAGATGCTGTCCTCGCAGAGGATGAGGTCGCCCCACGGCGCGGCGGTCAGGTTGTCGGGGCTCTGGAGCACGTCGGGATCGTTGGGCTCGACGAAGAGTTCCAAGAGGCCCGGGGCCTCCTCCTCGCCAGGCTTGCCCTCCGCGGCGGAGGGGCGGTACCGCCAGAGCTGGCCGGTGGAGGCCACTCCGCCCTCGGTGCAGACGAAGTAGACGCCGTCGCGGGCCTGCCACATCCCCTCGCCGCGGGCGAAGAGGGCGGCGCCGTTGGCGTGCTCGCGGGAGCGCATCTCGTCCTTGGGCGCCTCCGGGTCGACGTCGAACCACCGCACGGGGAGTCGGCTCCCGACGGCAACGGCGGTCTGCTTGCGATTGCGGGTGTCGAAGCCGTCGGCCCCCTTGATCGCGAGGGCCTGGAGGCGCCCCCCCTTGCTGAGGCTGCCGAGCCGGCCGGACCGGTCGGCGGGGAGGAAGCGGTAGAGGAGCCCGTCGCCCCGGTCCTCGGTGAGGTAGACGATGCCGGTGGCGGGGTCGACCGCGACCGCCTCGTGCATGAACCGGCCCATCTCGCGGATCGGGTGCGGGTCGGCGAGGCCCATCTCGGCCGAGGCGGGGACTTCGAAGACGTAGCCGTGCAGCTTTTCGGTCTGGGCGTCGGGGGTGCTCACGTCCTCCTCGCAGGAGAGCCACGAGCCCCAAGGCGTGGGGCCGCCCGCGCAGTTGCGATTGGTGCCAGCGAGGCTCATCCAGCAGCGTTCGACCCGGCGCGTCGCGGGATCGTAGACGAGCGTCGTCGTCCCCCCCAGAGAGGGGAGCGTGCCGAAGCCGCGGTCGTAGATCCGCGTCGCGTCGACCGCCCCGAGGCGCTCATTGGCGCTCCCGAACGGGCTCTTGACAAGCCACGACGCCTCGAGTTCGTGGTTGCGGACCAGCAGCGTCTTCCCGTTCGGGCCGGGAAATGTGGCCATGCCGTCGGGCTGGCCGGGGGTCACCAGCCCATCGTCCATCGGGTCGCCAGCGCGGGAGATCACGGTGTACGAGAACCCTTCGGGTAGGTCGAGGACGCGGGCGGGATCGAGGAGGAGCGGGCCGTACCCGGCGTCGGTCCCGGTGTGCCGGAGCAAACCGGCGACCGACCGCTCCGCGGCGAGAACGGCGTGGAGCCCCGCGAAGGCCATGGAGAACGCTGCGCCCCGCCCGAGAACCTGCCGCCGGCTGAGCTCCATCGCCATCTGCGTCTCCCGCGGGGCGCGAATCGGCCCCGTCCACGATCATTCGACGCCCGACGGACCGGCAGGGTCCGCTGGCGGCGTTCCTCACGAAAGATTCGCGCGTTCGGCCCGCGCGCGTCGTCACGGGGCCGCCTCGCTACCCTCTTGCCGATGATCACGCCCTCGCCCACGTCGAAGTTGCAGCCGGGCCAGGCCCGGGGGATTCTCGAGGCCATCGTCGCCGAGACCGCGACACGTCCGGGGCACATCGTTCTGGGCGTACCCGACACGAGTTATCAGCTGCACCTCCTGCCGACTGCGGCGGTGGGGACGGCGGTGGGGGGGCGTCTGGTCGGCACGATCCGCGCGACGGCGCGTCGGATCGACGCCGTGGGGACGGGCGGGGGGTATGTCGAGCCCGTGGCGGGGCGGCCGCGGCGGGTGCAGGGGCGGGTCCTGTCGGTCGACGGCGGAGTGGTTGTGGTCGACGCGGGGGTGCCGATCCATTGCACCCCGACCGATCCGCGGCAGACGGCGGCCACGTTCGAGGCTGGCCAGCTCGTGAGCATGGACGTGCTCGACGGAGCGACGTTCACGCCCGCTGGCTGAGAAAGCCCCCGACGGTCCCTTCGCTGGGCTGGTGCTGAGGGAGGCGGACGGGGAGCTGATTCGGGCGCGGACGGTGGCGCCGTGGCGGCGGTACGTCCCGGCGCTCGACAAGCGCGTGCCCGGGGCTGCGGCGCGGCGGGACCGGGTGACGGTGCTGCTCGATGCCCACGCCGCGGTGCTCGCGTTGCTGCATCGGGCCCGCGCCGTGCGGGCTGACCTCGCGGCGACGGCGGCGCTCGACGGCGCGAGATTCCAGCGCTCCGCTGCAATGGGCCGGGCGGTACCGACGTTTGGCGGTCGTGGGCGCGGCTTGGACGGACGAGGGTGGCGCGCGTCGCGCCCCCGGCCCGGCTACCCGCCCCATTCGGAGTTCAGCGCATGAAACTGCTCGCCCGCGCCGCCGTCCTGGTCGCCCTCCTCTGCGGCATGGCCGCCGTCGTCACGCCCACCCCCGCCCTCGCCGGCCCCCCCGGCGGCCCCGGCGACGAGATCACGCGCGGCGCCATCGCCGGTCGTGTCGTCGTGGCGGAGAAGGACGGCGACGGCGTCCGCCCCGTCCCCCGCGCGACCGTGCAGCTGCGCAAAAAGGGTTCCGACACCGTGCTCCGCACCGAGAAGACCGGCCCCAAGGGGCAGTTCGAGTTCCGCGGCGTGCCCGCGGGCGAGTACGTGGTCCGCGCCGGCAAGCCCGAGCTGGGCGTCGGGATCGAGGCGGCGACGGTCGAGGCCAAGAAGGTCACGCGCGTCCGAGTGCTGCTCAAGAAGGCCTGAACCCTCACACGGCGGAAGCGCCGATCTCCCGGACGGGGGCCGCGTTCGACGCGGCTCCCGTTCTCGCGCGCAGCGATCGGTCGTCCCCCGCGGGCCGCTCACTCGATCCGCGGGTCGATCCAGCGGTACATGACGTCGACGGCGAGGTTGAAGAGGATGAGCATGGTCGCGAAGATGAGCACGACGCCGATGATGAGGAAAAGGTCCTTGTTCTGCACGGCGTTGACGAAGTGCTGGCCCATGCCGGGGACGGTGAAGACGCGCTCGACGACGAAGGAGCCGGTCATGGCGAGGGCGGTGGCCGGGCCGAGGTAGCTGAGGACGGGGAGGAAGGCGTTCTTGAGGGCGTGGCGGAGGAGGACGCGGGTCTCGGAGACGCCCTTGGCGCGGGCGGTCCTGATGAAGTCGGCGGACATGCAGTCGAGCATGCCCATGCGGGTCAGGCGGGCGATGTACGCCGCGAAGGGGAGGCTGAGCGTGACGGCGGGGAGCACGAGGTTGCTCACGTGGCCCCACTCGCCCACGGCGAACCAGAGGAGCCAGACGGCGAAGACGAGTTGGAGGACGGTGCCGATCACGAACGTGGGCTGGCTGATGCCGATGAGCGCGACGGCGAGGGTGGAGACGTCGGCCAGGGAGTTGGGGCGGACCGCGCCGACGACGCCGGCGGAGAGCCCCACGACCAGCGCGAGGAGGATGGCGGCGCCGCCGACGGTGACGCTGACGGGGAGGGCCGCGGCGACGATCTCGTTGACGTTGCGGTCGCGGTACTGCAGCGAGGGGCCCAGGTCGAAGACGCGGCGCTCCGGGGGTGCGACTCCCGCGGCATCGGCGGCGGCTCGCTCCCGCGCGGCCTCGCCGCTGAGGTTCTCCTGCACCCACTTGACGCCGCTGGCGGAGTGCAGGTACGAAGAGTAGAAGTTCCAGAAGCTGTCGAGGTTGTACTGGGCCTGCATGGCCTCGACGACCTCGGGGGGCGGGCGGCGGCCCTCGGGATTCTCGAGGGGGTTGCCGGGCACGGCCCAGGCAAGCGCGAGGGTGAGGGTGTAGATCGCCCCGAGGATGAGGGGGAGCTGCAGGAGGCGGCGGGCGATGAGGCCGAGCATCGTCGCTACTCCGCCGCCACGGCGGAGCGCCGGCGCATCGAGCGGGGGACGTCGGGGCCGCGCCCGTCGCCGAGGATGTCCATGAGGTACATGTTCTGCTCCTGCCGCGGATGGGGGCTGATGCCGGAGAGCTTATCGGCGTCGAAGAGGTAGACCTGCTCGTAGGTGAAGAGGGGGACCAGGGGCAGGTCCTCCTCGACGATCAGACGTTCGGCCTCGGTGAGGACGGCCAGCCGCTTCGTGGCGTCGGGCTCCTCGCGGGCCTTCTGGAGGAGGGCGTCGAAGACGGGGCTCGAGTACTTGCGGTCGTTGTTGCCGTCGTCGGTCTCGTTGAGGTTGAGGAAGGTCGTCGGGTCGCCGTAGTCGCCGAACCACGAGGCGCGGCTGGTCATGAAGTTGGCGTTCTTGAGGTCGTCGCGGAAGACCTTGACCTCCTTCATGGAGAGGAGGACGGCGACGCCGAGGTTCTCCGTCCAGTCGCGGGCGATCGCCTGGGCGATGAGGTCGTGTCCGCCGTCCTTGTTGAAGAGGATCTCGACGGGGCCCAGGCCCTTGCCGCCGGGGTAGCCGGCCTCGGCGAGCAGGGCGCGGGCCGCGGCGGGGTCGTAGCCCAGGCCCTTGGGCGAGGTGTAGCCGGCGATGGAGTTGGGCGGGATGAGCGTGCGGGCGACGGGCTCGCCCCCTCGGCGGACGTTCCTGACGAGGGAGTCCTTGTCGATGGCCATGGCGAGGGCGCGTCGGACGCGACGGTCGGCCATCGGGTTGTCGCGGCCGTCGGGAAGGCGGGGGAGGCAGTTGAAGTTGTAGAAGTAGGTGCCGAAGGCGGGGAAGGCGTGGATGTTCTTGCGGGGGTCGGAGGGAAGGGCGCGGTCGATGTCCTGAGCGTCGAGGCCCAGGGCGACGAGCCGGTCGTATTCGACCTGATGCTCGCGGTAGAAGGCCCGCTTGGCGGCCAGGATGTCGGCGCGATAGCCGGGGGTGACGTCGCTGACCCAGTCGACCGCGCCGGTGCGGAAGGCCATGACCTGGGCGTTGCCGTCCTGGACGGAGGGGATGGCGATGGTGCGGACGGCGAGGGACTCCCGGTTCCAGTAGTGGGGGTTCTGCTCGAAGCGCATGTCGCGCTTGAACCGCCACACCGAGAGGACGAACGGGCCGTTGCAGACGAGCTTGGGGGGCTTGGTCCAGTCGGGTTTGGTTCGGACGCGGGCGGTCCGCGGGTCGATGGATTCGTACGCCTCGACGAGCGGGCGATAGGTCGGGTAGAACGCGGCGAACGAGGTGAGGTCGAGGAAGTAGGGCGTGGGGCGCTCGAGCTCGACGCGGAGCGTGCGGTCGTCCACGGCGGTGATGCCGACCGTGCGGTCGAAGCGCGCGAGCGTCTCACGCCACAGGGCCTGCCCGGCCTCGGCGCGGTCGGGAACATCGGTCGCCTTGGCGAAGTCGGAGAGCGCCCGCGTCCGCCACGCGTAGAAGTCGCCGGCGCCCTTGATGACGGTCACGAGCTTGGCGTAGTCCCCCGCGTTGTCGGGGAGGAGGAGCCGGCGCCACGCGTAGGCGAAGTCGGACGCCAGGAGGGGCTCGCCGTTGGACCAGCGGGCGCCCTCGCGGAGGTGGAAGGTGTAGACCAGGCCGTCGGGGGAGACGTCCCAGCGTTCGGCGGCGGCGGGCTTCACCTCGTAGTCGTCGGTGAAGATGTCGTTCTTCGTCAGTCCCTCGAAGAGGAAGCGGGCGATCCGGAAGTCCTGCTGCCACGACATGACGGCGAGGTCGAGGGTGGTGACGTCGCCCCGGTTGATGAAGGTGAAGTCCGCCCGGGGCATGGGACGATCGGCGACGACGGTGACACCGACGACGCCCAGCAGCACCAGGACGGGGAGGAGCAGCCTGAGCATGGGCGAGGGTATGACGCGTCGGGCGAACGCTCGCGCGGCGGGTCAGGGGGCGAAGCGATCGGCGGGGAAGCCGAAGGGGGCACGGGCCAGGGAGCCCTGCGGCCCGATGAACGCGCCGGCATCGACGGCGAACGTGGCGTCCCCCTGCGTCCCGCCCCTGCGGAGGGTGGCGCCGAGGTTCTTGGGGGCGACGGCGAAGCCCTGCTGGAGTGCCTGGCCGCTCAGGCCCAGCAGTGTCTCGCTGGCGCTAGTCAGCTGGGCGTAGAGGTCGCGGGAGGCGACCCCGGGGGCGGCGACCGAGCCGGACTCGAGGAGGCCGCCCGCGGAGGCGACGCGGACGGTGTGTCGGATCAGGGCGCCGCTGAGCTCGGCCGCGGCGCGGATGGCCTCGGGGGTGAGGGCGAGGCGCTGGGCGGGTGCCGCGAGGGCGTCGCGGAGGCCCGAGGCGGCGCGGAGGAAGACCTGCACCTGTGCCTCGGGGGCGGGCGTGGCGGCCTGGGCGTCGGCGATGGCGGCGACGGTGCCGGCGACGGCGGTCATGGCCTGGGACCGCGCGATGTCGATGGGCATGGCAGCCAAGGCGGCGCGGACGAGGGCGTCCTGGACGAGGGGGTCCTTCTCCTCGGCGAGGCGTCCTTGGATGAGGCGGACGACCTCCGAGAGCTGATCCGGGCGGAGCGTGGGGACGCCGCCCGCGCTGCTGGCGAGCACCCGCATCAGGGCGTACGCGGATTGGTAGCGGACAGGGGGGCGGGCGTCGGCGAGGGCGGCGCGGATGGCTTCGACCGCCTCCTGCGTGCCTACCTCCCCGGCGATGACCAAGGCGTTGATGGCGGTCAGGTCGCGCGCGTTGGTGGCCAAGGGAGCGAGGACGGGGACAAGGACCTGGCTGTAGGCGATGCGAAAGGCGGGCGAGACCGAGCCTCCGGAGAGGGGCTCGAGGAGGCGGGTGCGGTCGCGGCGGACCTGATCGGCCCGTTCGGCGGTCAGGTTGGCGCTGTTGGCCTCGACGTAGGCCTGGAGCTCCTGGAC
>Ga0105046_10006184_pt1 | contig 18886 bp, 19 predicted proteins | sample MAT03_FD_78385 | JGI IMG/M metagenome (GOLD analysis project Ga0105046, IMG submission 78385) | Freshwater microbial communities from Lake Fryxell liftoff mats and glacier meltwater in Antarctica - MAT-03 (megahit assembly) | ecosystem: Environmental > Aquatic > Freshwater > Ice > Liftoff... | reverse complement strand
CGTGACCGCCAACGACTCGGACTCGTCGATCGTCGGTGCCAGCTGGGCCGTTTCGGCCCAGCCGAACCCACTCGCCGGCACCGTCAGTCTCGGCGCGGCCGGTGGCAGCGGTGCATCCAGCACTGCGACCTTCAACTTCACGGCGACCGCGGGCTACACCGGTCCGGCTTCGTTCACCGTGTCGGTCGGTGATGGCACGACGACCTCGACCTACATCATCAACCTGAACGTGGTCGGCGGCGACGCCGGATCACAGGGCGTGTTCCAGGTCGTCAGCGGTGGCTTCCTCGACCTCGACGCCTGTGGTTTCGGGCCCAACAACAACCCGGCGCTCGACACCGCGTTCACCGGTGGCGACAACCTGCAGCCACCGGTCTTGACCGGTAACTGCAACTTCAGCATGTCCCCGATCACGTTGGACGGCTCGAACCAGATCTCCACCGGTTCGTTCAACGACCTGACGATCACCGAAGCTCGTGGTCTCCCGCTGGCGTGGTCGTTGACCGCACAGCTGTCGGGTCCGCTCACCAATGCCACGCCGTACGCGGGCACGAACGACGAGATCGCCGCCGCCAACCTGGTCATGGGGGTGCCGACGTGCACCACCGTCACCGGGCTCAACCCGGCTCCGAGCGCAGGTTCGGGTGGCCCTCTCAGCGCCGTCCAGACGGTCTGTTCCGCAGTTGCGGGCCAGAACACCGGTCAGTTCCTGGCGGACGCAGGGGTCACCCTCGCCATCCCGTCGAGCACCTATGCCGGTACCTACAAGGGCATCATCAACTTCGTGCTCGCCTGATCCACAACATGATGCAGTAACTCCTGGCATGGGGGCGGCGCTTCGGCGCCGCCCCCATCCCACTTTCCTCGCCCCGCGTCGCCGCGGGTGTGAGCGGTAGCCCTGCTCGCCCTCCTCACCCCCCATCTGGTTCAATCGTGCCTGTGCGCCCCAAGACCCTCGCCACCGTTCTCGTTCTTGCTGCGGTGGCCTTTCTCGGCTTCGGTCCGTCGACCGTCGCCTTCGCCGCCGAGAGCCAGGACCTCGGAGTGCGGCCCAGTGTCGTCCTCGAGGGCCAGAGCCGACCGGTCTTCGTCCTCTTCATCTCGCCCGGGGCCACCGTTCGCGACTCGGTGTCGTTGATCAACAAGACCGACCGCGAGATGACGGTCGACCTCTACCCCGCCGATGCCGTCAACACCAACGATGGCTCCTTCGCTCTGCGCAAGAGCGACGACGAGATGTCGGGAGTCGGGGCCTGGGTGTCACTGCCCACCAGTCAAGTCACGCTCCCGGCCGGCACCGAGACGCGGGTGCCGTTCGAACTCACCGTTCCCGCCGACGCGACCCCGGGTGACCACGCCGGTGGCATCGTGGCCCTCGACACTGCCCAAAGGGCCCTCGGGGCCGAAGGTGATGTCGACTTCGCCGTACGCAGCGGTGTTGCCGCACGCATCTACACCCGCGTCAACGGACCACTGACACCGCAGCTCACCGTGAGCGAGGTCACCATCGACAAGTCGGGTGGTGTGCCCGCGCTGCTGGGGCTCAGCACCGGGGCCACGGTCACCTACACCATCACCAACACCGGCAACGTTCGTCTGTCCCCGACGGCCGCGGTCGGAGTCGACCCCATGCTCGGCTCGAACTCCGTGCTCGAACCCGAGCCACTCCCCGAGTTGGTCCCGGGAAGCTCGGTCACCGTGACCCGTCCTCTCGGAAACGTGTCCTCGATCGGCCAGCTCGAGGTTTCCGTGGCGGTCACTGCGGCCGACAGCGGCAACGCCGCGCCCGTCGGGGCGGTGGGCAAGGCGTCGCTCGTCGCCGTGCCTTGGCTCCTCGTCGCCCTGGTCATCGTCCTCGACATTCTGGCGATTCGCTGGTTCCGGCGCCGCCGTCGAGTTGGCCTCGAGGGACCCGACGCGGCGCCGCCGCCGCCGTCGAACGTCACCGCCTCTGTCAGCTCGTGACCGGACCACCCCTCCGGGGGGTCCGTCTGTTGACCGCCGGGGTGATCATCGTGCTGGGAGTCAGCACGCCGATCACCGCTGACTCACAGCAGCCGTTCGGAGCCCCGACGGTCGTGGTGACCCCAAACCCCACCAGTCCGGGAACGGTCGTTCAGCTCACCGGGGATGGCTGGAACCCCTTGAGCCTGGTCAGCAGCGTCGTCTGCGGGAACGAGGCTCTCAACGGATCCGGCGACTGCGACACGCCCGGTGCCGTGGTCAGCCAGATCTTCGAGGACGGTTCGCTGCGGATCTCGATTCCGGTTGCCCTTCCGCCCTCGCCGTGCCCATGCGTGGTGCGCACCAATGCGGTGGACTTCAGCCGTGTCGTCGACGTCTCGCTGGAGATCATCGGAGCCCCCGTCGCCCCTCCCGTCAACGCCAACCCCGCCCCGGTCGGGGGCTCGTCACTAACCGTGATCGACGCCTACGTGCGGGCCGAGAACGACCTGGCCAGCTACTTCGGGTTGCCCGCGTCGCGTGTTCTCGTGGTCAGGGTTCGCAACGATGGCCCCACCGCCGCACCCGGTGCGCTGCTGACCGCCGCCTGGGGTCGGGGGGACGACCCGTCGAACATCGTCTCGTCGCCGCCGGCGGTCGACCTCGCACCAGGCGAGGATCGTCAGCTACAGGCGGGGTTCGAACTTCCGGCGATGTCGTTCGGCCGCTACTCAGTGGACGGTCAGATCGGGGGTGTCGGCAACCGAGCCTCGTTCGAGTCCGAGACCACCCAGTGGCCATGGGCCTTCTTCGTCGTGGCTCTCATCCTCGCCCAGATCGTGCTCTTGGGAGTTCGCAACGTGGCCCGACGGCGTATCGCCGAGCAGGCCGAGCAGGCCGATCAGGCCGAATCCGCCGAGGTTCCGGCCTTGTGAGTGCCGGGCGGCGTTCGGAGCCGGTACGGCGATGTCAGGAGATGCGCACAGGTGCGCGTCGACGACGTGCGGGTTGCGTCGCCGACCACAGCAGATAGCCCACATCGAGCAGCAGCAGCGCCAGGCCGGCGAGTCGAAACGTGGTCTCGTCCAGCCCGGTTCTCGGCAGCTCGCCGGTGGTCGACGGTGAGGTGCCGGCGCTCAGCACCGAGCTGGTGCGGGCGCCCAGCACCGAGCTATCGCCCACCGAGGTGACGGGCGGCGCAGGGGGCTGGGTGGTCGGAGGCACCGTCGAGGGCGGCGACCCATCCCCGATGTTGACGTTGATCCCTTGCGATCCGCCATCGGCGAGATCCTCGGCCTGGGCGCCGATGGCCCCCAGCTCGGGGGAGAGCGACCGCACGGTCACCCTGCCCACCGTCGGATCGATCGGACCAGGCTTCGGCCGGTCCACGACCTTGGCTTCGGTCGCATCTTCGCCGGACGAACCGCCGGGCCGGGGCTCAGGGGCCGGCGGTGGCACGGTGGCCGGGTTCGGGGTCACGCCGGTCGCTATCGGTGCCGGCGGTGCCGGCGGTGCCGGCGGGGCCGGTTCGAGAGGTTCGGGACGGGAAGCGGGCCCAGGCAGAGGCACGACGGTGATCGGAAGGATCTCCAACGTCGGAGGCGTCGTGGGGCCGGGTTGGCCATCGGGCGCCGGCGGAATGTCCGGTGGAACGTCGGTCGGCGGTGACAGCGGTACCGGAGCGGTCGGAGTCGTCGTCGCTGTCGGAGCTGGAACTGGAGCTGGAGCTGTTGCGACCGGCTGCGAGGTCGGTGGCCGACCGTTCGTTGCGTCGGCACCCGCGATCGTTTCTGCTGAAACGATCGGTGCGGCGAACAAGGCCGCGCTCATGAAAGCCAGTCCGACGACGACGCCGACATCTCGACGGCGACGGGTCGCGATGCACCCCACTGTTGGTCCCCCTGTTTGATTCGAGTTGGGCAGAACTTCCCCCCCCGCCCAACCACCCCGGCAGCACGACGCTGATCCGGCTGGGTCAGTATGCCCGGCCGTTCCGGTACGGGCAAGGGCCACCTGGCGTGGGTTCGCCCTGGCGCCGGTGGGGCACAGCACCCCTTGCGGCACGGGAGCTCTCTGTCTTGTATGGTGAGCGGTCCAAGCGGTGCACGAGCCTGGGGGGGCTAGGCCGCAAGGGCTCTGACAGAACGCTTTCCGGGGGGACTTGACCAACCATGACATCTTCATCGGCGCGCCGGATCGTTCATCGCAAGGCGTGGCTGGCGCTCGGTGCGACGGTGCTTCTGGGGGCACAAGGGCTCACCTTCCTGGTCGTTCCCCCGGTGGCTGGGGCCGCCGGCGTGACCGTCGCCCAGAGCTGTAGCTCGAGCAACATCGTCCAGATCGGGACCGGTGGTCTCGGAAGCGCCATCGCCGGCCCGATCGCGACGAGCTTCGGCACGACGCCCTTCAACCTGCCCATTGGTGTCGACGCCACGGCCACGTCAACGGTGGCACCGGGAGGGACGATCGACTACACGGTGGCGATCACCGTCGACCTGCAGACCTTGGTCAGCAACACCCTCACCAACAGCGTGATCCCCGGCGTTGTCGCGCAGAGCCCCGGACTCGCCCCGAGCGTCTACCTCGAAGAGACGCTCACCGATCTCGCCATTCCGTTCCCGCTGCCGGCCGGCACGACGATCAACGGCAGCCCCTCGGCTTCCGGCTCGGGGGCGTCGGCATCTCTTACCAGTGGGACCGTGAGAGTTCTGGTCCCCAGCCTGTCGGCCGGCGCCTACCAGGCGGGAACCGGTACGCCGGGCACCACCATCGCTCCCAAGAGCCCAGCCACGGTCAACCTCAGCTTCTCCGTCACGACGAGTGGGGGTGCAGCCGACGGCACGATCATCCCGCTGAACCCGGGGCCGGCGACCTTCGGTCTTCGCTACAGCGTGGGCCTCCTCGCCTTGGCATCGACGGGCGGCATAACCGCTACTCAGACGTGCACCACGAACTCCGCGCTGGTCCTGGCCAGTACCAGCATCGCCGCTGGCGGCACGTCGTCGACCTCGAGTTCCTCCTCGTCGAGTTCCAGCAGCAGCACGTCGTCGAGCAGCACATCCTCGTCATCGAGCTCGACCAGCACCTCGACGACGTCGACGACCACGTCGACGTCGACCACCAGCACCACCGCTCCACCCGCGACCGATCCAGGAACCATCTACGTCCAATGTGTGGCCAGTGACGTCTCAGAAGTACCGGGCGGGAACCCCGCCGTCAGCCCACCCGTCGTCGAAGGGGTCAAGAACACGCCGTACCGGTTCCCGGTGCCCTGGTCCTCCACCGTCACACCGGGAGCGGCGGGATCGGCCACCTACAGCGCCACCCTCAACTACGACTTCCAGGCCCTGAACAACGACACTCTGGTGAACAACGTGGCCCCCGCCGCCAGCGCCCAGATCCCCGGGCTGGGCGACACCGCCTTCCTCGAACAGGACTACACCAACCTCGCGTTCGTCTTCCCCCTGCCGGCCGGTGCCACCCTGAACGGCGCGCCGACGGTCACGGGCACCGGAGCCGGCTCGGCCGTCGCCGTGGCCAGTGGCACTGGAACCGTCACCGTCACCATCCCGAGCGTGAAGGTGGGTAGTTATCAGCCGCTCTCCGTCGCCACCCCGCAGCGCCCACCGGTCGCGCCCTTCGCCGTCACCGTCGACTTCGAGCTCGACGGTGTGACCGGCGCCCCGGTGGCCATCCCGCCGAGCACGTCGACGTTCGGCCTCACCTATGTCACCGGTGTCGCTCTCGGGGGTAGCGGCTTGAGTGGCGGGGCCGTCGCCACGCAAACGTGCACCATCAGCGCCACCGTCCCACCACCGCCGCCACCTGCGACCAGCGGCACGACCGTCGCCCCGGCCGCACCCGATCAGGCGGCCGAGGTCGCAGCCGCGAATGCGGTGAAACCATCGGGGACGCTTCCCTACACCGGTATCGACATCGGGATGGTGCGCCTGGCCATCCTCGGTCTCTTCCTGTTCGATCTCGGGTACCTGATCGTGACGGCCACCACCGACCGCACTCCGATGGACGTCCTGCGCCGTCGACGGGCCTGAACAGATGAAGGTGGTCGGACCTCCCGGTCCGGCCCCCTTCGCTTCGCAGTCGGGGCCTAGCGCGAGCGTTGGGCGGCGAGGGCCTGGCCCGCCGCGTCGAGGTTGTCGCGACCGACGCGCACGGCGTCGCGTACGACGTCGAGGGCGGTGACCGAGGCGCCGCCGGCGGCCGTGGCCGAGCGGGTCCAGGTGTGGGCCGAGAAGTGCCCCACCTCGTCACCGAGCTCGGTGGCCTCGTCGGCGAGTTGGGCGAGGGCACCGGCGAGGGTCTCCTGGACCGGCGCCTCCCAGTGACGGGCGCTGGCATCGACCACCGCGGGGTGGATCACGGGCGTGTCGGCCAGGCGGATCTGGCGCAGCGCCTCTCGCTGCACCGTCCAGGTGCGCACGGTGTCGGCCACCAGCTCCACCACGCTGAGCCCGTCGGGCCCGACCCGCTGGGCCATCTCCTCGATGCTCTCGTCGTCCTCGATGGGCTGGAGGCTCTCCCGGTAGCGGCGCGGAAACGAGCGCAGGGCGACCAGAGCGTCGGCAGGGGGGAGTGACGAGAGGTCGTAGCCCACATCCGAACGCTAACCGTCCCTGCGTGGCGCTCGCACCCGTGCCGGCGGAGGAGGCTTCGGATCGCCCGTGCCCCTCGTTCCCGAGGGCCGTCCTGGTAGCTTGGATCGTTCACGGGCGGCGTCATGGACGACCGGCCATCACGGCAACAGGAGCAGCCATGCTCGACGGGCACTGGCGGACGAGCATCGAGAAGGGTCTGCGCCCAGTGGGGCGCAACCTGCGTCGCACCGGCATCTCCGCCGACCACCTCACCGGATTGGGTGTGGTCATGGCCGCGGCCGCGGCGGTGTCGATCGCCACCGGGAACCTCCACCTCGGCCTGCTCCTCCTGGTCCTCACCGCCGTGCCCGACGCCCTCGACGGCGCGGTGGCCAAGGCCTCGGGCACCGCTGGACCGCGAGGCGCGTTCTTCGACAGCGTCGCCGACCGCGTGTCCGATTCGCTGCTGCTCATCGGCATCGCCTGGTACCTCGCCGACACGCAGGGCGGCCTCGCCCCGATGCTGCCCATGGCCGTGCTGGCGGCGTCACTGATCATCAGCTACGAGCGGGCCAAGGCCGAGGCGCTGGGCTTCAACGCCAAGGGCGGCATCATGGAGCGCGCCGAGCGCATCGTGCTGCTCGGTATCGGTCTGCTGTTCGAGACGCTGCTGGTTCCGGTGTTGTGGGTGATGCTCGTGCTCACCTTGTTCACCGCCGGGCAGCGGTTCGTGAAGGTGTGGCGCCAGGCCTCTCGTGAGCGGCCCCCGATGGTCACCGCCCGCCGGGCCTCGCGTCGCCGCGCCGCCCGCTCGCCCTCCGTGCAGTGGCGGCGCAGCCTGCGGTCGCGAAACCAACGCTGAGGGCCATGGGTCTCGACCCCGTCACCGCTGCCTACCGGGGCAGCGCCGCTTTCGTGCGCCGCGTCCCGCTGCCGATCTCCACCGTCGCGGCGCGGGTGCTCTCCCGGGCCGCCGCCGCCCTCTCCAAGGAGCGACGGATGCTCGTGGCCCGCCACCTGCGGCGGGCCGTGCCCGAACTGGAGGGGCGGGCCCTCGACCGGGCGGTGGACGCCACCTTCGACAGCTACGCCCGGTTCTGGGTCGAGTCGTTCCGCCTCCCCGGGACGTCGCTCGAGACCCTCGATGCCGGCATCAGGGTCGACGGCTTCGACCACATCACCGACGGGCTCGCCGCCGGCCGTGGGGTGATCTTGGCCACGCCCCATCTCGGCGGGTGGGAGTGGTGCGGGTTCTGGCTGTGTCAGGTGTCCGAAGTCCCGGTCACCGTCGTCGTCGAAACGGTCGAGCCGCCAGAGCTGTTCGAGTTCTTCATGGAGCTGCGGGCCGACTACGGACTGCACATCGTGCCGCTCGGGCCCGCGGCCGGAGGCGAGGTGCTGAAAGCGCTCAAGGCCAACCACATCGTCTGCCTGCTGAGCGATCGCGACCTCGTCGGCGACGGGATGGAGGTCGACTTCTTCGGCGAGCGCACCACGCTCCCCGGGGGTCCTGCCACCCTCGCCCTGCGCACCGGCGCGCCACTGCTGCCCACCGCGCTGTTCCACGACGGCACCACGCACCGGGCCCTGGTGCACCCACCGCTCCCGGCCGAGCGCGAAGGCCGACTCCGTTTCGACGTCGCCCGGGTGACCCAGGCCCTCGCCCACGAACTCGAGGACTTCATCCGGCTGGCGCCGCACCAGTGGCACCTCCAGCAGCCCAACTGGCCCAGCGACTACGACGCCCTCGAAGCCATCGGCAAGCCCCACCCTCGTCCACTCGTCGGCCCCTCGTCCCAGGCCGCCGCCGCCGACCGCGTTGCGGCCGCCGCCCACGCGGCCGTGGAGCGCTGAAGGTGCGCATCGGGCTGGTGTGCCCCTACAGCCTCACCGTGCCCGGCGGCGTGCAGGGCCAGGTGTTGGGATTGGCGCGCACGCTGCGCTCGATGGACCACGAGGTCAGGGTGCTGGGCCCGTGCGACGGTCCGCCTCCGGACGCCGGGGTGACTCCGCTCGGCGACAGCATCCCCACCGCGGCCAACGGCTCCATGGCCCCGGTGGCCCCCGACCCGTCGGCGCAGCTGCGCACCATCAGGGCGCTGCGTGACGAGCGCTTCGACATCGTCCACCTCCACGAGCCCCTCGCTCCGGGGTGCACCCACACCGCGTTGCTCTTCAAGTCCCAACCGCTCGTGGGTACCTTCCACGCCGCCGGCGAGAGCGCCTCGTACCGGTGGCTCGGTCCGCTGGTGCGTTGGGGGGCCAACAAGCTCGACCTGCGCTGCGCCGTGTCCGCTGACGCCCGGGCCATGGCGGTGAAGGCGCTCGGGGGGCAGTACGAGCTCACGTTCAACGGCGTCGAGCTCGGTCCTTACGCCCGCACCGAACCCTGGCCGACCGATGGGCCCACGATCCTCTTCCTCGGCCGGCACGAGCCCCGCAAGGGCCTGGATGTGCTCCTCGAGGCCATGGCCGAGCTGCCCGCGGGGGTGCGGCTGTGGGTCGCCGGCGACGGCCCCGAGACCGAGGTTCTGCGCCGTCGGTCGGCGGGCGACGTCCGCGTCGAGTGGCTCGGGCGGGTCTCCGACGAGGAGAAGGCCGCCCGTCTGCTGGGTGCGGACGTCTTCTGTGCACCGTCGTTGAGCGGAGAATCGTTCGGTGTCGTGCTGCTCGAGGCGATGGCCGCATGCACGCCGGTGGTGGCCAGCGACCTCCCCGGTTACGCCAACGTGGCCCGCGCCGACCTCGACGGCCTGCTCGTCCCCCCCGGCGACGCAATGGCTCTGGCCGCGGCCCTGCAGCGGGTGCTCGGCGACCCGGACCTCGCGGCGGGCCTGGTCGAATCCGGTCGCACCCGGGCCACGCAGTTCTCCATGGACCGGTTGGCCGAGACCTACCTCGAGCTCTACCAGAGGGTGCTCGGCCACCGCTGACCGCACCGGTACCATCGGCGCGTCCGTCGAATCCCCGAGGCTCTGTGACCGCACCCCAACGTCCTGCTGTACCCACCCGGCAATGGGTGATCGTGTTGGCCGCAGTACCGAGCGTGGCTCTGGGGGTGATCCTCACCGCGATCCTGATCGTGCTGTTCGGGGTCTACGGGCTCCTCCCCGGGCTGGCCGTCACCCTCGCCACGGTCATGCTCGCCGTCTCGCGAGCGGCCGTTGATCCGTCGGCCCGGGTGATCGGCGAGCTCGACGCCCGCCCCGCCGAACCCTCCGGCGAGGCCCGCCTCCTGAACGTGATGGAGGCGCTCAGCGCCACCGGCGGGGTGGTCCAGCCCGCTCTGCACGTCATCGACGACCCGGCGGCCAACCTGCTGGTTCTCGGGGTCAGCGAGCGCGACACCCACGTGATCGTCACCTCCGGCCTTCTCGATCAACTCGAGCGGGTCGAGCTCGAAGCGGTCCTGGCCCGGGCCGTCACCCTCATCCGCCGCGGTGACCTGCCCGCCGCCACCACCGCCCTTCAGGTGCTCACGGGTACCCGCGGCGGGACGGCGATGTTGATCCGACCGGTCGTCGGGGTTCTGCGGTCACGCCTGAGCCAGGGCGTCGCCGCCGACGACGACGTGCAGCTCGATCGGGACGCGGTGGCCCTCACCCGCTACCCCCCGGGGCTCATCGGCGCGTTGGGCAAGCTCAGCGCCTCGTCGACGACCGTCGAGCCGGCCGACGCCGCCGGTGCGTCACTCTGGTTGGTCGATCCCCGTGCCGACGGCGGCGTGGGGCGAGCACCGCTGGCCGATCGCATCGATGCCCTGGAGCTGCTGTGACGGTTCGTCGTCTCGGCCTGCTCGCCTGTGTGCTGGTGTTCGCCGGGTTCGTTGTCGCTTGTTCCTCCGACCAGCCCGAGGCCGCCGTCGTGGTGCCCACCACGGCCGAGCCGACCACCACCACGACTGCGCCTCCCGTCCTGTCGCCGCTGACCGGCCTCCCTGCCGCCGACCCGGCCGGCGAGCAGCACCCCGCCGTCACCGTGAAGATGGACAACAGCCCCGAGGCCCGGCCGCAGTCGGGCATCAACAACGCCGACCTCGTCTACGAGATGAAGGTGGAGGGGATCACCCGGTTCTCGCTCGTCTTCCACTCCAGCCTGGTGGAGGGCGTCGGCCCCGTCCGCTCGGCCCGTTCGAGCGACATCGACCTCGTGGCCGGGCTGTCCACCCCCCTGTTCGCGTGGTCAGGCGCCAACCCGGGGGTCACCGCCGAGGTGCTGGCCGCCGCTCGCAACGGGGTGCTCACCAACGTCTCCTTCGACGCGGCCGAGGAGTTCTACTACCGCGCTCGTGGCCGCCAGGCTCCCCACAACCTCTTCGTCAACCTTCCCCCACTGGTCTCGGCCCGGGCCCCCGAAGGGCAGGGCCCCCCGCAGCCGGTCTTCCAGTACCGGGCCCCGGGGGGTGCGGTGGGCGCCACCGCGACACCGGCGCCGGGCATCAGCATCAACTACGGCAACCGGCAGGTGGTCGAGTACGTGTGGGACGCCGGCCGCCAGGGCTGGAACCGATTCCAGGTGGACGAGCGCCACCCGCGGTCGGAGTCGGCCGTCCTCGACGGCGGCGGGGTGCAGGTCGCTCCGGCCAACGTCGTGGTCATGTTCATCGAGTACGGCGTCAGCGCCGCCGACAGCCGGTCACCGAGAGCGATCACCGTCGGTGAGGGTGAAGCCATCGTGCTCACCGGTGGTCAGGCCATCCGCGGTCGATGGGTTCGTCCCGAGCCCAGTCAGCCGGCCCGGTTGGTCGACGTCGCCGGTGCCCCGATCCTGCTCACGCCCGGGCGGACCTGGGTGGCCCTGCCCCAGACGGGAAGCGTCGTGCTCCCCTTCGACCAGATCGCCGCCGACGAACTGCTGGCCTTCAAGCGCTGATCCGGCGCCAAGGGTCACATCGCCCATCCCGCTTCGTTCCGAGGTCGAGGTCGGTCGTACACTCGACCCATGGCTGATCAGTTCTCCGAAGGGTTCGTGACTCGACAGACCGGCACGCAGCTCGTGAAGCGCGGTCTGGCCGAGATGCTCAAGGGCGGCGTCATCATGGACGTCGTCGACCCGGAACAGGCCCGGATCGCCGAGGACGCCGGCGCCGTGGCCGTCATGGCCCTCGAGCGGGTGCCTTCCGACATCCGCCGCGACGGCGGGGTGGCCCGCATGAGCGACCCCGAGATGATCGAGGGCATCAAGGCCGTCACCACCATCCCGGTGATGGCCAAGGCCCGCATCGGCCACTTCGTCGAGGCCCAGATCCTCCAGGCCCTCGGGGTGGACTACATCGACGAGTCCGAGGTCCTCACCCCGGCCGACGAGAGCCACCACATCGACAAGTGGGCGTTCGCGTCGCCGTTCGTGTGCGGCGCCACCAACCTGGGGGAGGCGTTGCGGCGCATCTCCGAAGGGGCCTGCCTCATCCGATCGAAGGGTGAGGCCGGCACCGGCAACATCGTCGAAGCCGTGCGGCACCTGCGCACCATCCTCGGCGACGTGCGCAAGATCACCCAGGCCGACGAAGCCGAACTGTTCGAGTGGGCCAAACGGCTCCAGGCGCCTCTCCCGTTGGTGCAGGAGGTCGCCGAGACCGGCGCCCTGCCGGTTCCGCTGTTCTGCGCCGGTGGCATCGCCACTCCGGCCGACGCCGCACTGGTCATGCAGCTCGGCGCCGAGACCGTGTTCGTCGGCTCGGGCATCTTCAAGAGCTCCGATCCCGCCACCCGCGCCAAGGCCATCGTCGAGGCCGCCACCAACTTCCGTGACCCCGAGATCCTGGCCAAGGTCAGTCGCGGCATCGGCGGCGCCATGCCCGGCCTCGAGATCGCTGGCCTCGAGACCACCTTCGCCGATCGCGGCTGGTGAGCTCACCGGCCCGGCTGCCGCGAGGTTGCTAGGGTCGCCAGCTGTGCCATCCAACGCCCCATCGGAGCCCCCAGGTGCCGGCCCGGGTAGGCGTGCTCGCGCTCCAGGGAGCGTTCGACCTCCACCGCCGGGCCTTGACCCGTCTCGGCGTGGCCTCCCGAGAGGTGCGCACCCCTGACGACCTCGACCTCGTCGACGCCCTCGTGCTGCCCGGAGGCGAGTCGACGACCATGTCGAAGTTGCTCGAGGCCAACGACCTCTTCGAGCCGATCGCCGAGCGCCTCGCCGCCGGCATGCCCGTCCTGGGCACCTGCGCCGGCATGATCCTGCTCGCCGTCAGCATCCTCGACGGACGTGACGACCAGCGATGCTTCGGGGTGATCGACATCGACGTGCGTCGCAACGCCTTCGGTCGCCAGGTCGACTCGTTCGAGACCGACCTCGACGTGCTCGGCCTGCCCGAGACGCCGGTCCACGCCGTGTTCATCAGAGCCCCGGTCGTGGAGCGGGTGGGGGCGTCGGTCGAGGTCCTGGCCGAGGTCGACGGGCGCCCGGTGGCCTGTCGGCACGAGACTGTGCTGGTGACCGCCTTTCACCCCGAGCTGTCACCGGATCTGCGGATCCACGAGATGTTCGTCCGAGGGGTCGAGGCGGCGTGAGCCAGCGCACCGCCGCCGCGTTGTTCTCCGTGCTGGCCGAGGGGGTCTGATGTCAGGGCATTCCAAGTGGGCGACGATCAAGCACAAGAAGGGCGCGGTCGACAAGGCCCGAGGGAAGCTCTTCGCCAAGCTCATCCGCCAGGTCGAGGTGGCGGCCCGCGAGGGCGGCGGCGACACCGACATGAACCCGACGTTGCGCACCATGTACCAGAAGGCACGCGACGCGTCGGTTCCCCTCGACACCATCGAGCGGGCCATCAAGCGGGGCACCGGTGAACTCGAAGGCGTCACCTACGAACAGATCACCTACGAGGGGTACGCCCCGCACGGTGTGGCCGTGCTCATCGAGGTGCTCACCGACAACCGCAACCGCACCGGCGGCGACGTGCGTTCGCTGCTGAAGAAGCTGGGCGGTTCCATCGCCGAGCCCGGAGCGGTGTCGTGGCAGTTCGAGCGCAAGGGCGTGATCATCGTCCCGAACTCGGTGAGCGAGGACGACATCATGCTGGCGGCCCTCGATGCCGGCGCCGAGGACATCGTCGACGAGGGTGACACCTGGCGGGTCACCTGCGCGCCCACCGACCTCCCGGCAGTGCGACAGGCCCTGGAGGATTCCGGCATGGCCTTCGACAGTGCGGACACCACCATGGTGTCGAGCACTGTGGTCCTGCTCGATTCACCCGAGGTGGCCAAGTCGGTCCTGAGAGTGATCGACGCCCTCGAGGACAACGACGACGTGCAGGACGTCTTCTCCAACTTCGACATCCCCGACGACATCCTGTCGGCCGTCGAGGTCTGAACGCCCTAGGAACGATGACGTGACGATCCAGGTCGGCGAGATCGCCCCCGACTTCTCGCTCGATGGCGTGGCCGGAACCGACGACGCGATGCGCGGTCGGCATCGGTTCTCGCTGTCGGACTACGCGGGGGCGCCCGTCGTGCTCGTCTTCTACCCGGCCGACAACTCGCCGGTGTGCACGGTGCAGCTCACCAGCTACTCCGCCGACATCAGCCGCTTCGCCGAGGTGGGGGTGCAGGTGCTGGCCATCAGTCCGCAGAGTGTGCAGGAGCACGAGGCGTTCTCGGCGGAACAGGGCCCGTTCGCCTTCCCGTTGCTGTCCGATCCCGACAAGGCCGTGGGCCAGGCCTACGGGGTGCTCGGACCGGTGGGTTTCTACCGGCGTTCGGTGTTCGTGGTCGATGCCCACGGGGTCGTGGGGTGGGCCCATCGGGCCACCGCCGGGCTCACCTTCCGCCCGGTCGACGAGATCATCGACGCCGTCGCCGTGCTCGAGGCCTAGCGGTGATCATTGCTCGTTGGCCACACCGAGCAGGCGGGCCCGGGTGAGCGAGCGGAACCCGGTGGCCAGGAGCGCGACGGCGATGATCCACGCCACCACCCCGATCACGAAGGCCAGCACCGGGGTGCCCGACCCGAGCAGGGTTCCGGTGGACTGGCTGTAGGCGATGAGGATCAGGGGGAAGGTCACGAGCCCCGAGGCCTGCTGGGCCGCGGCCGTGGACTTGACCCGGGCCGACAACCGCAGCACCAGCGACAGGGCGATGGCCATGAACGGCGGCAGCACCCACAGGATGAGCAGCCACCATGACGCGGTGGGGAAGAACCATCCCCCGACCTTGCGCCCGACGAGCAGGTTGACGACCAGTGAGTAGATGCCGAACCCGACGATCGTCGTGAGGTACCCGGGGATCAGGCTGGCGATCAGCTTGCCCATGTAGATCTCCCGGACGTCGGCCGGGGAGTGGGCGAGGAACTCTCCGGTGCCGCGCTCGCGTTCGCCGACGATGGTCGAGGCACCGACGGCAGTGGAGATCGTGAGAGGAACCACGACGGCGATGGGTGCGAACATGTACACCGCCAGCACGTAGCTGACCTGCGCCGACGAATCGACTCCCTGGGGCACGGCCTGCTGGGCGGATTGCGGGAGGAGATCCAGGGCTTGGGCGACCTGTTGGACGGCGTCGACGCTGCCGATGCTGGTGATGATGCTGAGCATGATCGCCGGCACGATGAGGAAGAAGAATCCGCCGAGGATCACCATCGGGATCCAGAAGTCCTTCGACTCCGCGAGCTGGCGCAGATCGGTGCGCATCACCGTGAGCATGCGGGCCCGATTGAACGAACGGCGCCGGGCGGGGCGGATTGCGGCGGTCGCCGGGGGTGGGGGGCTGATGGCGGGGGCGGTCATCGCTCGTCCTCTCCGGCCAGGTCCAGGCGGTTGCGGGGCGGTGGAGGACGGTGGGGCGCCGGTACCGGAGCCAGACCGTCGGGATGGTCACCCCGGCCCGTCGCGGCAAGGCGCTCGCGGTGGTCGCGGCGAACCGCGAAGTAGAGGTCTTCGAGGGTCGGATCGTGGGGTTCGACCCTGGTCAGGCGAACCCCTTCCGAGACGAGACGGGCGATCAGGTCGGGCAGGCGATCGAGGTCGTCGAGTTGGACCTCGGCCACCCCGGGGCGCCCGTCGGCGACCGGCGTGAAGGCCAGCACCCCGTCCCATCCCTTCAGGCGGCTTAGGGCGCCCTGGTTCGCCGCCGAGAGATGGACGAGGTTGGGGGGCCAGTAGAGGCGGGTCAGGTCGCCCTGGGTGCCCGCCAGCAGGTCGGTGCCTGCGTCGAGCACCACGATCCGGTCGGCCAGCCCTTCGGCCTCGATGAGCAGGTGGGTGCACATGACCACGGTTCGGCCCCCGGCCGTCATCTCCCGGATGAGCTCCAGGACGGCGTGGGACGACTCGGGGTCGAGACCCGACGTGGGCTCGTCGAACAGCAGCAGTTCCGGATCGTGCAGCACCGAGCGGGCCAGCGCCAGGCGGGTCTTCATGCCGGTCGAGTAGCCGCCGACCTGCTGATCGAGGGCGTCGACGATCCCGAACCGGTCGGCGGCGTCGAGGATGGGGCGATCGGCCTTTCGTCCGAGGCCGTAGAGCTCGGCCGCGTACTGGAGGTTGGCTCGGCCCGACAGCCGGTCGTACAGGGCGGGCTTGGCCGACACCACACCGCAACGGCGGCGGACCTCCTCGCCGTCGAGGTCAGGGTCGAGTCCGAACACCCGCACGGTGCCGGTGTCGGGGGTGAGGGCACCGGTGACCATGCGGATGGCGGTCGTCTTCCCCGCGCCGTTCGGTCCGAGCAGCACGGTTATCCGTCCGGAGGGCACGTGCAGGTCGAGGTCGGCCAGTGCGGGCACGGACCCGAAGTTCCGGCCGACACTGCGCATCTCGACGGTCATCGGCGTCGACGGGTCGGGGGGTGGGGCGGCAGGGTGGCGGGACGGGGCCGTGGTCGCGGTCGTGGTCACGGGTGGTGTCATCGGCATCTCGGGGGGCGGGCTGAATCGGTGATGGTTCCAGATTGGTCCATCCCCGGTGGTCGGCGGGGTCGGCGCTATCGTCGTACGGGTGTTCGTGCTCGGTATCGATCCTGGACTGTCGCGCTGCGGCTACTGCGTGCTCGAGTCCCAGCCTTCGGGCCGGGGCCGTTCGGCGGCCCCGGCGCGAGCCCGGGCGCTGGGTGTCATCACCACTTCGCCCGCCGACCCGGTCCATCACCGGCTGGCCGAGTTGCAGGTCGAGTTGCGCGACCTCATGGCCGAGCACCGCCCCTCGGTGGTGGCCGTCGAGCGGGTGCTGTTCCAGGTCAACGTGCGCACGGCCATGTCGGTCGGCCAGGCCAGCGGGATCGCCATGGCCGAGGCTGTCGCCGCCGGCAGCGAGGTGGTGCAGTACTCGCCCAACGAGGTCAAGGCCGCCGTCGCCGGGTGGGGTGGCGCCGACAAGTTGCAGGTGCAACAGATGGTGCAGACCCTCCTCGGCCTGAGCCGACTGCCCGAACCCCCCGACGCCGCCGATGCCGCCGCTCTGGCCCTGTGTCATCTGGCCATGGAACCGCTGCGCGTTGCGGCCGCAGCATCGGTGGCGGCGATGGAGGGAGGGCCGGCGCGATGATCGGCTCGGTGCGCGGCACACTGCTCGACCGGTGGTCCCACGGTGAGGTGTTGGTCGAGGTGGCGGGTGTGGGCTATCGGGTCACGGTTTCGCCGTCGACCGCGGTCGATCTCGGCGAGATCGGCAACGAGGTCTTCGTCCACGTCCACCATCACCGGCGCGAGGACGCCGAGACGCTCTACGGTTTCGTGACGGCCGAGGAGCGCCTGGCCTTCGAGGCTCTCCTCGGGGCTCATGGCGTCGGGCCCGCATTGGCCATGGCCATCCTCTCCGTGCATCCGCCGGCCCACCTGCGACGGGTGCTGGCCGACGATGACCTCGACGCGCTGTGCCTCGTGCCCGGAGTGGGGAAGAAGACAGCGGCGCGGCTCCTGGTGGAGCTCAAGTCCCGCCTCGACATCCCGGGTCTGGCCGAGGCCGCCCTCCTCGTCGCCGGTGATGGATCCTCGTCTCGAATGGCCACCCCGCAGTCCGATGTACGCGATGCGTTGACCAACCTGGGCTACGGCCCCGACGAGGTCACGGCGGTGCTGCGCGAGCTGCCCGACGACGACGATCCGTCCGCGCTGCTGCGCGTGGCCCTCCAGCGCTTGGCGGTGGCCTGATGCGCGACGAGCTCCTGTCACCCGAGCCGGGCCCCGACGACCTCGATTTCGAGCCCGAACTGCCCGCGGCGTCGGTGGGTGACACCATCGGCGAGGAGAGCGGCCTGCGGCCCCGCTCGCTCGACGACTTCGTCGGCCAACGCGAGCTCAAGGAGCACCTCCAGATCATCCTCGAGGCAGCTCGCCGCCGTGGGCAGGCCGTCGACCACCTCCTGTTCGCCGGCCCTCCCGGGCTGGGCAAGACCACGCTCGCCGGTATCGTGGCCGGCGAGCAGGGGGTGGCCCTCCACGTCACCTCGGGTCCCGCCCTCGATCGGGCCGGCGATCTGGCCGCCATCCTCACCCGCCTCGGTGAGGGTGATGTGCTGTTCATCGACGAGATCCACCGCCTGAGCCGCAACGTCGAAGAGGTCCTGTACCCGGGTATGGAGGATTTCCAGCTCGACATCGTGCTGGGCAAGGGGCCGGCCGCCCGATCCTTGCGGCTCGACCTGCCCCGCTTCACGCTGGTCGGGGCCACCACCCGCACAGGGCTGATCACCGGCCCGCTGCGCGACCGTTTCGGGCTGGTGGCCCGGCTGGACTACTACGACGCCGTCGATCTCGAGTCCATCGTCACCCGGGCCGCCGGCATCCTCGGCCTCCAGGTCGATCGCGAGGGGGCGTCCGAGATCGCCCGGCGGGCCCGGGGCACCCCGCGTATCGCCAATCGGCTCCTTCGCCGGGTCCGCGACTTCGCCGAGGTGCGCGGCACCGGGGTCGTCGATCGCGACGTGGCGCGGGCCGGCCTGGCCCTCTTCGGGGTCGACGAGCTCGGTCTCGACAAGGTCGATCGCTCCGTGCTGTCGAACCTGTGCTCCAAGTTCGGTGGTGGACCGGTCGGGTTGGGAACGCTGGCCATCAGCGTCGGCGAGGCCGAGGAGACCGTCGAGGACGTCTACGAGCCGTTCCTCATCCAGCAGGGCCTGATCATGCGCACGCCCCGAGGACGGGTGGCCACTCCTGCCGCGTGGGCGCACGTCGGGCTCGTCGCTCCGGCCGGCGCGCCGCTGGCCGCCGCCGATCCGGGGTCGTCGCTCTTCGACCAGTAGGGGGTCCGGTCCGTCCAGTCCCTCCGCCCTCCGCCCTCCGCCCACCGCCCACCTCGAACTGTTGCGTGCAGCGAGCGGTCTGGCGCTCCGAAGACGCAACAGTTCGGTCGGGGTCGGAACTGTTGCGTGCAGCGAGCGGTCTGGCGCTCCGAAGACGCAACAGTTCGGTCGGGGTCG
>Ga0105046_10006182_pt1 | contig 18887 bp, 12 predicted proteins | sample MAT03_FD_78385 | JGI IMG/M metagenome (GOLD analysis project Ga0105046, IMG submission 78385) | Freshwater microbial communities from Lake Fryxell liftoff mats and glacier meltwater in Antarctica - MAT-03 (megahit assembly) | ecosystem: Environmental > Aquatic > Freshwater > Ice > Liftoff... | reverse complement strand
CAGGAGAATTTAGTTGGTATGATGCACCCGTGGATGGAAATCTTCTTTTTACCGGAAATCCATATCAAACGCCTGGTTTATCCACAAACACAAGCTACTATGTTTCGGCTTCATTAGATGGCTGTGTCAGTCAACGAAAGGAAATTATAGTGAGTATTTTTACACTTCCGCCAGCACCTGTTGGAGATACGGTACAAAGATGTGGACCTGGTTCGGTTACATTGACAGCAAGTTCAACCGCAGTTTCTAACTTTCGTTGGTATACGGCATTGAATGGTGGTTCGCTTCTATCCAGTTCAGCCAGTTTGACAACGGATGTTCAAAGTACCAAGTTGTTTTTTGTAGCAAGCGTAAATTCCCAGGGCTGCGAGAGTAGCCGGGTGTTAAGTCAGGCTATCGTTAATGCTATACCCCAACCTAATGCATCGGCTAATCCTGAAATTATCAAACCAGGAGAAAGTTCAGTATTAAGTGCAACGGGTGGTGGTACTTATAATTGGACACCTTCTTTAAGCTTAAGTAGTCATATTGTTGCGTCACCAATTGCAACTCCTGGTTCTACAACTACTTATAAGGTAGTCGTTAACTTTAGAGGATGCGTCGGTGTTGATTCGGTTACAGTTCAGGTTGATGGAGTTGGTACTGAAATTCCGAATGTTTTCACACCGAACAATGATGGGATTTTTGATACCTGGATCATTCCTGAAGCACTTGCCAATTCATCAAATAAGCTAATTGTATTTAATCGATGGGGAAGTATAGTGAAAGAAACGAGTGGTTATAAAAATGATTGGGATGGAGGTGATCTGCCTTCCGGAACCTACTACTATTCGTATGAAGATGGGAAAACAACAAAATCAGGAACAGTAACCATTATACGATAACTCAAAAGAATTTACGAATATGAAAAAGTTACTTTTTTCCAGCCTTTGCTTGTTTATTTCCACATTGGCCTTTTCGCAACAAGCACCTCAGTTTACCCAGTTTATGCAAACGGGTAATATCTTAAATCCTGCTCTTACGGGTATTAACCGGTATACAGATGTTAAATTGGGTTACCGGAAGCAATGGACCGGAATTTCAAATGCTCCAACTACTTTTTTCGCTTCTGTAAGTGGTGAGTTTGGCAATGTTGAGCCTAGTCTATCTTTGCCGGTCCGTGGTCGGCTTTCATCTCAATTTCAGACAGAGAAACCGCCAGTAAAAGAAGGTGCAAAACATGCACTTGGAGGTTATATTATTGCAGATCAGACTTCACCCACTGCAATGAACATTGGGAATCTTTCCTATGCAATCCATTTTCGTTTGAATAGTACGCTAAAATTGTCCGCTGGTGTTGGGCTTTCAGTTTCACAAACATCATTGAATCGGGATAAGCTAAATGTGAGCACAAAGTCTGATCCTGGAATTGGCAATGGAGTCAATAGTAAACTTAACCCAGATCTCAATTCCGGTGTTTTCCTTTATTCTGATCGGTTTTTTGCTGGTTATTCTGCTAATTTTCTTTTCCGGAATGAAATTTATTCTTTGAGCGATAATAAGACTTTAGTTGGGACGCAAAAGATTCATCACTATGGGGTCCTTGGTTTCAAATTGGATCTTGGACCAGATTGGCATGCTGTTCCCTCTGTTATGGTAAAATATGTGGATGGAGCTCCAGCTTCTATTGATGGAAACCTACGAATTGGTTACAAAGAATTACTTTGGTTTGGTCCCAGCTTTCGTAACCAGGATTCTTTTTCCGCCTTTGCAGGATTTCATATTTCAAATTTTGTCAGTCTTTCGTATGCTTATGATTATACATACAGTTCATTGAATACTGCCAGTAATGGGTCTCATGAGTTAATTCTTGGACTCAGGCTAATGAGAAGTGGAGTAAATTTCTCAAGACCAACAATGTGGTAATTGAATCTATTTAAAAAGTAAGAAAACAATGAACAAGTTAATACTGGTAAGCTTTTTTTTAGGTTCGGGACTGTTTGCATTTGGTCAGAATGCCCGGTATGATGTAAGGACCGTTCTTTCTGATTCGGTAAACTCAAAGCAGGATGAATCGGCAGCCTTACTTTCAGCAGATGGAAAGGCAATCTATTTTGTACGATCCTTTTATTCTGGTAACGTTGGAGGAAGTTCCGGAAAACAGGATATTTATTATTCTAATAAGAAGAGTGATGGTAGTTGGTCGGTTGCAATGAACATCGGTTCACCACTGAACGATGAGTTCCATAATGCCGTTTGTGGCGTTAGCCTGGATGGTAAGCGTCTTTATTTGAACTCAACTAAAATAAGGCAGGATAAGACAATACCCGGAATATCCCTATCAAATTATCAGGATGGAGCCTGGACAATGGCTAAATCGGTAAGCACGTTTAAGTTTCCTGAGAAAGGGTTTTTTCAGGTATTTGTTTCTCATGGCGAAGACGTCGCTATTGTTTCGTTTGAAGGACTGGACACCAAAGGTCTTGAAGATCTTTACATTATGAAGAAAGATGTAAATGGCAACTTCAGTGATCCAATTCATTTAGGAGAATCCATCAATTCTACAGGATTTGAAACCTCCCCCATTCTTTCTCCTGATGGAAAGACGTTGTACTTCAGTTCAAATGGTTTGGGTGGTCAGGGAGATGGTGATATTTTCAAAACTACAAGGCTGGATGATTCCTGGACAAATTGGTCAAAACCGGAGAATCTGGGACAAAGAATAAATACAAACGGATTTGATGGCTCTTTTTCAGTTGATCCATCCGGAAATGCCTTCTATATAAGTGGAGAAGGCAGTTCTGGCCCTGGAGATATTTTTACAATCAGTATGAATCCTCCACCCCCACCTCCTCCTCCAGCACCTGTTGAAGTTGTGAAAGATTCATCAACCCTGGCAACTGGCACTGGGAGAAATAACAAAGCAATTCAACCTCCTCCCGCTCCCAAAAGAATAGATACCCTTGGACAAGCACTTTTCGAATTTAACTCCATAGTGATTAATCCTGATTCTAAAGAAAGTCTTCAAAATGTGGTGAACCGATTGAAGAAAAATAAAATGTATAAAATCCAGGTAGAAGGTCACACGGATGATAAAGGTTCAGAACAATACAACCAACGACTTTCCGAACGCAGAGCGTCAAGTGTAAAGAGATTTCTATTAAAACGGGGAATAGCTTCAGCCAAAATTAAGTCGCAAGGATTCGGGGAGCTGAATCCAGTTGATGACAATACAACAGAAGAAGGTCGTGCTAAGAACCGTAGAGTGGAGATAAAGTATTTCATCAAGTAGTCTAAACCTGATTTCCAGGTCATTAGTGATACTTTCGAATACCATCTCAACTGAAGATTTATGTTTTATTCTTATCCAACAGCTTCTTGGAACTTAGGGTTGTTTGGTTGGAAATTGTTGATTTACTTTGTAAGTGTTAATTGCCCGTCTTATTCCGTCCTATAAAATGAAAAAACTTTTCTCCGTTGTTGTCTATCTTTTCTTTTTTGTTTCTTCTTTTACGCTTATTGCGCAACCTAGATATAGGGTCTTTGATTTCAGGGATCCAAAATTAAAAGCAATGACAGTCCACACTCAATTAGGATTGGCAAGCTATTTTGGAGATTTATGTCCCACGGGTGACTGCTATTCCAATGCTAAATTTAATTTTGGTTTTGGAGCTAACTACCGAATGAACGACTACATTTTTTTCACTATCAATGCACAGTATTACAGAATCGGAGGATCTGATTTAGAAAGTGGAAATACGGGTAGGTTTAAGCGAAATCTTTCGTTCAGGTCTGATAACATCGAATTCAGTGGAATTGCAAATTTTGAATTCTTGAATTATAATACTTTCCGGTACTTGAGCAGAAAAGAATTTCCAATTAGCATGTTTGCTTTTTTGGGATTGGGTTTAACTACAAATAGCCCTAAAGCTTTGTATAAAGGTGAATATATTGCACTAAGGCCACTTAAAACGGAAGGAGAGTCATATTCTTCAGTATCTGCTATTATTCCGTTTGGATTGGGTATTGGCTACAAGATAAATGATCTGTTTGCAGTTAGTTTACTGGCAGGATACCGGTATACATTTTCTGATAGGTTGGATGATGTAAGTACAACCTATGTAGATCCTGCAAAACTATCCAGTCAGGAATCCCGTGAACTTGCATTCAGGGGAGATGAAGTTGGTTTTGAAGGCTATGGTGTTGGAGCCAAGCGGGGTAATGATGGGATTAATGATGGTTATTTGCTTATCAATTTAAAAGTTGAATACACTTTGCCAGTCGTACCATTTCTTAATATGGCAAGCAGACAAACAACCAGGAGGTCTAGAAGCGAAATCTCTGCCCCATCTCGTCAAGTTCCTAAGAAGAAGAAATAACTTAGTTTGCTTCCAATCCCAATCTGTTTTTAAGTTCCGTTAATCTTGGGTGTTTTTTGGCAAGAAATATAAACTTTTCGGAGTTGGTGTATGGCTTAATTTCTGCAGCAGGCACTTTGGATACAGATGTCCTAAAAGAAGGTAATTGATTGAAATGTTCTTTGAAAAAGCGGATTATATCTTGTTTTTCTTTAATAAAATCTTCTTCAATCATATCATTGGAAAATGAAAGGTAATATGTCTGGTCTTCAATATGTTCTTCAATAGACAGGCTCCAATGAGAAATAGGTAACTTAAGATTATTTTTAGCCCAGAAGAGGTATTGTTCTTTAGCTTTTAGTAACCCAATGCCTGACAAATCCAATTTTTCGGGGATCGGGCTGGGTTGGTTATCTGCTGATTCTGTTTGCTCAGAAATTATTTCCTTCGATTTTCTTTCTTCGGCTACTATTTTAATATTCAGCGTTGATTTGAACTGAGAACGTTCAAATTTTGGAGAATCTTTTACAACGATGGTTGGTTGAACCGGCCTCAGGTTTAATATTTCCTTATCAACTAATAGTGCCTTTTTTTTTTCAGATTCCAGATAATTCAGAGTGGCTGGAATGTTTGCCATTTTCAGTAGGCTTAATTCGACAAGAAGACGTTGATTTTTGCTGTTTTTGTATTGCAAGTCTACAGCTGAGGCGATTGAAAGCAGATTCAAGTATATACCTGCAGATGTTTTAGAGGCCTGTTGTAAAAAGAGTGGTTTGGTTTCTGCACCAGACTCCAGAAGGGAGATCGTATTTGGATCTGAGGCCACCAGCAAGCTTCTGAAATGATCGGCCAGACCCAGAATGAATGATGTCCGTCAAATCCTTTCTGTAAAATTTCGTCAAAAATCAGGAGCAAGCCAGCTGGATTTCCTTCGAGTATAAAATCGGTAATCCTGAAAAAATAGTCACTATCTAGAATATGTAAATTTGATATTACCTGAGCATAGGAGATTTTTTTGTCGGAAGAAAAGGTGCTGATCATATCGAACATCGACAAAGCATCTCTCATCCCCCCATCTGCTTTCTGTGCAATTACTCTTAATCCTTCTACTTCATATTCAATTCCTTCCAATTGTGCAACTTTTGCCAATTGGCTTGAGATATCCGTTATTTTGATTCTGTTGAAATCAAAAATCTGGCAACGGGAAAGAATAGTTGGAAGGATCTTGTGCTTCTCTGTGGTAGCCAGAATGAATATCGCATATTTGGGAGGTTCTTCAAGTGTTTTAAGAAATGCATTAAATGCTGCTGTACTAAGCATGTGCACCTCATCGATAATATACACTTTGAAATTGCCATACTGCGGCGGAATTCTTACCTGTTCATTCAGGTTGCGGATGTCGTCTACCGAGTTATTACTTGCTGCATCCAGTTCATGAACATTAAAGGAGTTGTTGTTTTGGTAACTCATACATGAATTGCAAATTCCACAAGCCTCCCCATCTTTTTTAAGATTTTCACAATTGATGGTCTTGGCCAGAATCCTGGCGCAGGTAGTTTTACCAACACCTCGTGGCCCACAAAACAAAAATGCTTGTGCCAGATGGCTCGTAAGGATGGCATTCTTAAGGGTAGTTGTGATATGCGTCTGACCTACAACTGTTTCAAAAGTTGACGGGCGATATTTTCTGGCTGAAACTACAAAGTTCTGCATGTTTTGGTATTCCTTACAAACCTACAAAGTCCATATTTAAGTCTTAAATACAATGGATCAATTTCCGAAAAATTGGTGATTGATTTCTATTTATTGAATGTATCTGAATACCGGATAGGTTCTTAGGCTATCAAATTCAGGATAAGAGCGTTTAAGATCTCTTGTGTTCTTTTTCAGAAAAGCATTATACACATCTATTGTCCTGTCATAATCTTTACGATAAAAAAGAACACTATCATCTGCATTCTGAATTTCACTCAATAATTGGTTAATGATTTGATATCGGATCGCATTTGGATTTGCAGTGGCCTCTCTCTTGATTTCAGAAATTATGACATTCGTTGCTGAATCATACCGATCAATTGCATTTGGTTTGGAAAGGGAAATTCTGTCGTATCGGTAAGTCGCTAACCCAGATACTTTTTTTTGAATTTCCACCAAAGCTGCCTCATTACCTCCATTGATTAGTTGTAATTCTTTTGTTAACCTATTTAGGTTCTCAATTTTTGAATCATCCGATTCGATCATGTTGCTCCATGTACTGTCTATCTTCCAAAGCTTACCTGCCAGTTCGCTGTTTGTGGTAGATGGTGTTGAATTCGTTTTTTTTTGAACTGGTTTGCAGTTTATTAAAAATACGAAAATTGAAAAATGAATTACGAATTTGTAAATGGTCATTATGCTTAGTCCAGGTTGTATTTGGATTTATTCCTTTTGTACACTTCAGCAAGGTGGCGAAATAAAATAAATAGTAGTCCTAACCCATTGAACAAAGCGAAAAATTCCAATGCTACAATAAACAGTACGGGTTCTACTGGGTTACTGAATGGCGTAAATCCTTGAATCACACGAACCGGTGTTGCAAACCGAAGTTCATCTTCGATGGTTAACTTTTTCTCCTGAAGTGTAATAACAATTGCTTTGAAATCACCTGGACTTCCTAATGTATTACTTGAGGATGAATGCACTATTTTATCTGCAAACAGGATATTAAGTGAGTCTAGTTTTTTCAACTCATAATTAATATAATTTAGTAAACTCTTTCTGTTTTCAATAAAGCGATTAACCCGAATGGTAGAATACTCGTTTTCTGAAAGATATTTAATGATTCCTTTTTGAAGATCTGGAAGAATGGAATTGTTTTTGACTTTAGCGATAACAGAAAATTTGTATGCAACTTCCGTTGTTGGTAGTAAATAGTCGTCAATGCCCTTGGCCTCTTTATCAATGGTTACATTAGACAAGGGTTCCATTTTCTTGATCAGTTTTACCTTTTCGGCAGACATTCCTAATTTTTTTCCTAACAATTCAAAATCCTGGTTGATCCTTAATCCTTCCAAATCATAAAGAAGTTCAATGGTTCGTCCATCTGGAATAGACATGCATTCGGCAGTGAACCGGGATTGATACACTTCGGGTTTGTAAAACATATAGCCCGCTGTAGCTCCTGCAGCAATAACTGAGCATATCAGAAAAATATATCTGTTTACAATAAAGAAATGAATTGATCTGATGAAAACTCCGATCAGATCAATTTCATCGGGTGCGAATTCTTTATTTTGTTTTCCTTGTTCGCTCATGGATTTTACTTATCCACTGAAATGAGCTCGACTTCAAAAACTAATGTTTCTCCAGGCGCAATTTTTGGTGGCGAACCACCATCTCCATATGCCAGATCGGATGGAATGTATAGTTTCCATTTAGAACCTGGTTTCATCAATTGCAATGCCTCTGTCCAACCTTTAATAACGCCATTTACAGGAAACTGGGCAGGTTGGCCACGCTCAACAGAACTATCAAATACAGTTCCATCGATCAGATTTCCTGTATAATGTGTGGTAACGGTACTGGTTGCCAGAGGGCTTTCACCATTCCCATCTTTAATAATTTCGTATTGAAGGCCACTAGGAAGTTCTATCACACCCTGCTTTTTTTTGTTTTCTGCTAACCAGGCCATCCCTTTTATTTTATTACCTTGTGGAGCATTTTTTGATTCTTCCTGCATTTTCTCCTTCATTTCTTTTTCAAATTTCTGAAGTGTACTCATCACCTCCTGATCTGACATTGCTGTTGGCTTACCGGAGTATACGGCCTTAATGGCTGCGAATAATACATCCGGGTTGATCTCTATTTTCTGAGACTGAAATTGTTTTGCAAAATTTACACCAATTGAGTAACTCAGTTTGTCAATTGGTGATATTGGTACTTTAGGTGCTTTGATAGTTGCGGTGGCCTTTTTCTTAGCACCGGGTTTCTGAGCCAGGGTTACTTGGGCAAAAACCAAAAATACAATGGCAATTAATTTAATTTTCATAGGATATAATTTGTGGCAAAACTAATCCATGTGCTGCCTGTGCCAAAAAATTATTTTGTTGCTTCACAGTATTTTAGATTAAAGGGTATTTTTTTGCGAACTTGCTGTGAAATATTTATTCCATTTTGTGTTCAAAAATACTGCTAAAAATCAGGTAATGAAGTACATACATTTTATCGCTTTCTTTTTCTTCTTTTTTAATTCAGAAGCACAGAAATTTGATAAGTACTACAATCGATTGGATCAGGCATTTATTCAAGGAGATTTTAAAGGAGCCGAGGAGGAATATTACAGTTTGGCGAATAAATTTCAAGGAAAATCCATCAGTTTTCAGGATTCTATAAAACTATTGTACTATGAATCAAGGCTGTTCCGTTTAAAGGGAGATTACAATTACAGCGAAGAGTTAGGTGCGAAGTATGTAGGAAGAGTTAAAAGAAAACTAGGCGACCGCTCTCCGGAGTTCCTTCAGATTCTGATTGATAAGTCCAGAATTTCGATACAATCAGCTGATTATCATTCGGCGAATTTTTTCCTTTCTGAGTTTTTTGATCGGATTGGTGGCGTTTCACTTTCTGATTCTGAACTGGTATTTCAAGGCCGGTTTTTGCAAACGCTCAATGAATTAGAAAGAGGAAATCTTCATACTTCCCAATTATATATTGAGAATCTGATCTTTAAAGCAGAGAACAGGCTTCTTCAGAAAAAGGAAGTGATTGACAAAAAAGGTAACAAAAAATACGTTGATTTTAAAAACGAAGAGCTTACCAGTCGGAGAAGAGATTTAGTTTGGGCTAGATTATTTAAGGTCAAGTTAAATATGATTCGGGGGGATTACAAGTTAGCTTATAGTGAACTTGAAGAGATGAAAAAGCTCTTGAAAAAGATAAAATTTAAGAATCACGACCAGGCGTATATCGATTATCTATATACGCTTTCCGGGTACTACAGAGCTATAGACCAGCCCAAAAAGGCTATTTCATTTATGAAAGAAGCGATGGCAAGCTGTGGGAAAAAATCGTACCCGGTCACCTATCTTCAATCTCACAACACCTACCTGAGAATGTGTGAAGAGTTAATGCAATTGTATGTCTCACAAAAAGATTTTAATAGGGCTCAGGATGTATCGAAGCAGTACAGGTTGATCATAAGCCAGAATTATGGGGAGTCAGAACCATTTAAAGTCAGGCTTCGTATTCCATTCGCATCAAGCTGGGAAAAAAAGGAAGCATCCTTTATTTTCCTTCTTGAGAAATCAGTTAAGGATATTGTCAATTACCATTTGCCCAATCAGTATGCGTATGAAATTCTACGGCACTTATACCAAACCTGCATGTATGGCGACAGCGTCCGTAAGGCCGAAGGTTATATTCTGAATTACATTAAGTTGATCGAACATCAATGTGGTTCAGAATCCATTTACCTGATGCAACAACAATGCGAACTTGCCAATTTTTATGCCCAGTATTCTGACAGGGTAAATTTATCAGAACCGTTGTTTCAAAAATTTCTGCACGATGGCTTGGAAAAGGCATTGTTTGTCGAATCAAATGTGCTCCTGGATGCCCAAAATGAAGAAGGTGCCTATTTTGAAATTAAAGATCAGTTTCAAAAGGCAATCAACAACTATGTCCATGTTCAACAAATTTTTGAAAGGCGCTTTGGAAAAGAGGATTGGCGGGTAGCTTCTCAAAGTACGAAAGTCGCCACGGTAGAAATGATGATGGGGGAATTTCCTCCCGCGGAAGAAAAGTACCTGGCAGCCTTGTCCAGACTAGAAAAAACCAAGGGGAAAGATTCAAGAGAATACATAGAATGCCTTCAAAGAATCACCCGGCTGTACATCATCACTGGCCGGTATGAAGAAGCTGAAACCTATCTTTCCCGATCGATCCGAACCGTTAAAAGTGCTTCAAAAGCCTCACTCTTAACTTTTAACGGGCTTGATGAAGAGTTGATGCTTCTACTCAACAAAGGGTTATACACCGAAGCTCAGGAGAAAACGCTTTCATTGATTGATTATCGGCAAAAGCGATATGGTTTGGCTAACCACAGAGCCTATATTACTCCTTATCAAATTGGTGCCGAAGTTTTTTTAGCCTCGGGTAATTACTCTACTGCAGAGGCTATGGTTTCAAAAGCTTGCCAGGTGAGCAAAGCCATTTTTGGGGATACCAGTATGCAATACCTCAAAAGCCTTGCTATTTTTTGCAGGATTTATTCTGCATTTGGTGACTATGACCGGGCACAAGATGCAGGCGAAAGGTCAGTAGTCGGGATTGAAAAGTATTTTGGGAATGCTCATGTAGAGATTTCGAAACCCAAAACCGACCTGGCTATGATTTTGTTCTACAAAGGTGAAAAGCCGGAAGTAGTTTATGAGTTTTTAAACAAGGCGTTGGAAATTAATAAATCAAAGTACGGAATTACACACCCACGCTACGCCGAATCGCTTCAGTTTATAGCTTCTTTTCATATTTCAAATAAAAAATATCAGGAAGCCAGCTTGTTACTTAATGAGTCCGATAAAATCTGGGTCGAGAAACTAGGTAAGGTCAATACTCATTCAGCTGATATTTTGTTGTTAAGAGGAGAAATTGATTGGGCATTAGGAAACTACGAAGGAGCAAGACTGAACTTTTCGAAGTCTGCCCATTTCTATAAGGAAGTATTCAACGAATCACATCCCCGATATGTGTCCATTATGACCCGGGTCGGGCAGGCATGGTATGTACTCGGAAAGCTTGAAAAGGCTCTGGATGTTTGCGAGTTTACTTCAGAGAAGAATCTGGAATATGTGAAACGGTTTTTTCCCTCTATGTCAGACAGAGAAAAAACAAAAAGCTGGGCAATGATCCGGCCATCATTTGAGTTCTATTACACTCTGGCCTTGAAATACAAAGACAAAAAGCCTTCTGTTTTGGGTAAAATGTACGACATCGTACTCAACACCAAAGCGATCCTTTTAAGTGCAAGCATTAAAGTGAGGGAAAGAATACTTTCGTCCGAAGATCAAGACCTTAAGAATAAATTTCGTGACTGGACCCGAAAAAAGGAGGAGATCACGGCTGCCATAGAGCTTGGGCCTGAAGAGAGAAAACTGGCTGGTATAGACCTGAGGAAAATGGAAGTTGATGCAGAGGAACTGGAGATCGAACTGAGTAAAGGTTCGGAGGATTTTAAATTGGCCAATGAAGAGAGAAACATTAATTGGAAATCCATCCGTGATATTCTTGAAAAAGGAGAATACGCAACTGAGATTGTGCGATTCAGGTATTATGATAAAGGATTTTCCGATTCCATCATTTATGCCGGGTTGATTGTGAGTCCGAAAACGCGATCAAATCCTGAAATGATCGTAATGAATCAGGGAAGATCCATGGAAACCAAGTACATTAATTATTTCAGGAATTGTGTGAAATTCATGATAGAAGATACCATTTCGTACGGCGTGTTCTGGAAACCTCTCAAGCCATATTTCCTCCCGGGTTCCAAAATTTTCATTTCTCCCGATGGCGTTTATAACGAATTAAATCTAGAAGCACTAAGAGGGCCAAACGGCAGATATGTTATTGAGGATGAGAATATAGACCTTATATCAAACTCAAAAGATATATTTAGTTCCAAAAATCTGGTTGCAAAATCCTCTGAGCAAAAAAACGTTGCTTTTCTCCTTGGAGACCCTGTATTCTATTCAAATGCCAACCGAACGCCTTCCGAGGATGTTGAAACCATTGCACAGTTACCGGGTACCAAAGAAGAAGTGCTTGAAATCAATGACATCCTGAAAAGCAGCCGCTGGGAAACAAAGAGTTATACAGGAGATCAGGCAAATGAAGATGTGATCAAAGCAGTAAAGAGCCCCCGTATTCTGCATGTGGCTACACATGGTTATTTCCTTGAAGACATTCATGTAGGTGGAGAAAGTAGCTCTTACAGTATGATTAACCAAAATAAGGCAGTTGACAATCCCTTAATGCGATCGGGCTTGTATTTGAATAAAGCAGGTGATATTATAGATGAAAGTGCAACATCCAAATCGCCTCAGATGGGAGATGGTGTTCTTACTGCGTATGAGGCAATGAATCTGAATCTGAATTCAACGGATCTTGTCGTTTTGTCCGCTTGTGAAACAGGAAGAGGAGAAATTCAGGTGGGAGAAGGCGTTTATGGTTTACAAAGAGCGTTTCAAATTGCGGGAGCCAAGGCAGTGATTATGAGTTTATTCAAGGTTTCGGATGCAGCTACTCAGGAATTGATGAATATTTTCTACCGAAACTGGATTGGTCGTGGAATGGATAAACGTAAAGCGTTTATCGAAGCAAAAAAGGAAATGATGAAGAAAAAACCACAGCCTATATTTTGGGGTAGCTTTGTGATGGTAGGAGTTAGTTAAATCGAATGCATTAATATCCAAGGTTACTATGTTAGGAGAAAAAGAAATAACCAGTTTGTATATCGCCAGACTTGATCAATATATGGTTGAATTGAAAAACGGCCTTCTACATTCTGATTTCCAGTTTAATGCGGTTGCCAGAGCCTTAAAAGTGGAGCCGGAAATACTGTCTGAAACTATTCTTAAAATAACAGGGGAAACACCCGGGCAATTGTACGAAGAGAGAATTTTGAAAATATCAAAAGAACTGTTGCTTAACAGCAACGATCCAATTGCAGACATAGCTGGAATGCTGGCCTACGATCTCCCCAATTTTACCCGTTTCTTCAAAAGTTATGCAGGTATTTCACCTCAGCAATTCCGGGATTTAAACAGAATGTAAGTGGTTAGGGGTTAGTAGTTAGTGATTCTGAGTTAGTAAATGCCTAAAAAAACGTTGTACGCTTTTCCCCCATTTAAACGGATGATTTTGTAGAAAATACATCGTGTTTTGAGGCCTTGTTTGCAGAGATTTCCAGAGGCTCCACACCCCGGAAATCTCAATCTTTGCTTTACGGTTCATCCTTCTGACTTTAGATCAGTCTTTAACAAATGATTTGAATACTCTTTTTCCATCCGAAGTAATTGCCTGAAGTTTGTAAACTCCTTTCGGCAGATTCTCAACTGAAAGATCCAGTACTGAAACCGATGAAGGCAACCCAGGTGCAATCAGACTTTGCCCAATCAAATTCAGAAGTTCAAAAGATTCATAGCGGCCAGACCACTTTATCCGGATTGTTGAACTTGCAGGATTGGGGAAAATGCTCAGGTCCTGGTTTTGAATATCATCTGATATGGTTGTGAACGTTTGTTGAGCGCACGTACTTTTTTTAGTGCAGCCTGAAGTGAAAACGGCTTCAGCACAATAAAATCCGCTTTCTTCCATGGTGAAGGCTGCAGAATTCGCATTTGGAACAACTGTATCATTCAGATACCAGTTCCAGGAACTTGCTCCGGATGCAGTTGCCGTTAATAAATTGCCTGATGCAGCATAAAAAACAGGTGGCAAAGCGATCACTGAAACTGTTTTTACATCCGATCGGATGCAACCGTATCGCTCAATCTGGTAAATTAGCACTGAATTTCCGGTAGCTCCGGCAATAAAATTTCCTCCCGAATTAACTCCCTGACCAGTCCACTGTCCACCGGAAGGTTGTCCTATAAAGGTAAGAGTAGCATTGGGGCAAATAGCGGTATCAACACCTGCATTGGCAGTAAGTTGCATGATGCGGGTGCGAATGGCCGATGAAAAAACCTGATTTATGGTAAGGCAATTTCCTGTTACTGTATATCGAAGCCGGATTGAATCGGTGCTTTGCAGGTTGCTCAGAACCAGAGTCTGTCCTGTTTGGCCGGCAATGGCCGTCGTATTTTTGAACCATGCAAATTGCGGACTGGTTCCTCCTCCGTTTGCAGTTAACGAGCTAAAGGTCAATGGTTCTCCTGCACACGAAGTATCATTTAATGCATTCGATTCAATGGTCGCCGATGGCGTTCTGGGAACATTGACCGTGATCGTTATTTGAGAAGACGTAGCCACATTGGGCGTACCGCAAGTGAGAGAAGAAGTTAAGATCACTTTGAATTTGTTTCCGGTAACCAATGCATTGGTACTGTAGGTTGAATTCGTAGCGTTTTGGATAACCGTATCATTTTTAAGCCATTGATAGGCAGGACTTGTTCCACCGTTTACTGGATTTGCAGTAAATTGAACTGTCGTTCCTGAACAAGGGCTGTTTGTAGAGGCCACGGCAGTAACCGTTGCAGGTAAGATTACAATGGGAGTCAGATTTAAGGTACTTGCCAGACCATTGCCGCATGCATTTCTGGCCTTCACAGAAATGGTTCCTGCCTGGCCTGCAAAGCGAATCCGGATGGTATTTGAATCGGGGTTTGTAAGAATGGTAGAGTTGGTTGGAAGTGTCCATGTATACAACAATCCGGTAACTGCAGGAACAGTAAACAACGATGTGCTGTCATTCGCACAAAGGGAAGTTGAACCCGACATGATACCCGGAACTGCAGGCAGACCTTTTATTTTTGGGGCATTAATAATTTGTGTTCCTGAGCGAACCGGGTTTGAACTGGTAATTCTCAGTTTATATCCGTTTCCGGAAGCTGAAACGGGTACAGTAGCTGTAATACTATCAGCTCCTGTAGAAGTTACCGTGCCAATGGTGATTGGATTAGTGAACAGACCTAAGGCATTTGAAAGTTGAATGCTGAATACATTTCCTGCGAGATATGTAGTTCCTGTGGGGTTAATGCCTACTTTAAAAGTTTGTCCTGCACATACAGATGTATCTGCGGTATTCATTGGAATGGTAGCGGTTGTTGGTGCAATGATTTTGAAGTTAGCATTTGAAACATCAAAAAACAGGTTTCCAACAGATTCAATAAGAACGCGACAGGTATTGCTTGGAATCACTGGCAGTGTAATCAATTCTGAACCATCGTTTTGTGTGGTATCTTTCAGTACAATCGGAAAAGTTGAACCACCATCTGTCGATAATTTTATACGTACTTTCGGAGAATTAAATGGAGTAGTGGCAGTACCGGCTGCATTCCAGGTGATGGTTTGATTGGAGCCCGCTTCCCAGGAAATGGCAGTCGTGTTTGGCATAGTTACCGCAAATGGCCCTCCGGTCGCATTTACCGTAAGGTTTACGGTTGTAGAATTTACACCACCTGCACCCGCATTATTATCGCGAACGGTCAGTTTAAAATTCAGGGTTCTTGCATACGTAGGAAGCCTTTCTCCCAAAGCGGTGGTATTCGCCAATAAATTTGGCCATCTTGGAAATACTCTTTCACGGCTTTCAACCGGAGAATAGGAGCGAAGAATTGGCGCATTTCCCACAGGAGTTCCCGGGGCACCTCCGGCACCAAGATCATTCTCTTCCCAGCAATAGGTTAGTGTGTCGTTATCAACATCGGTTGCCTGACTCGCTGTTAATTTGAAAGAGGTGCTGATGGGTAAAACATACCCACTCTGAATGGCTGGAATAACAGGCGCTGTGTTGCCGGTTTGGGTTTTTACCGGGCAGGAATTTCCCCCGCCAGTATTCGAGTAAGTAACAATGTCTTCATAGCTTTTAAAATGAAAATAGGCATTTGAGTTACTCTGGATATTATCATTTCCACAAATTCCTGCATAGGCCATAATGGTATTTCCACTGCCTGGTTCAAATGCGGAATTAGCCGATCGGTTATTACCACCACAACTACCTGTTATGCTGTTAAACGTGTGATTACCTCCAAATTGATGTCCCACCTCGTGGGCTACATAATCTATATCAAACGGATCGCCTATGGGTGAATTTGAGCCCGTAACCCCTCTTGCTTTGCTTCCACTGCTGCACACAACGCCCAGGCCAGCGATTCCGCCGCCACCTGTGCTGAACACGTGGCCAATATCATAATTTGCCGTGCCAATAAGCGCCGTCAGATTGCTTTGATTCTGGCCAAGCATGGTTGGTCCGCTGTTATTGGTATATGGATCTGCTGTGGTACTTGTATAAATAAGCTGATTGTTATTAGCTACCAGGATAAACCGTATGGCCACGTCGTTTTCATACAAACCATTCACCCGATTCAATGTGGTAACCATGGCAGAAGCTGCCTGGTTTAATCCTCCATGAAAGGCGGTATATTCTCCGGTTGCAGCGATCGCAATCCGGTAGGTTCGTAAAGTACTTCCAGTAGCAAGGGCAGTGGCGCCCGGTTTAGAGGTATTTTTATTCATACCATGGTTGTGGCTGTCTTCCACACCATGTTCCATAAAAGGTCCTTTGGAAGCCGGATCCAGATCCGATTTTTTGTAAATCTGATAATACAGGTCATCGCCATGAAAAACCGGATCGGCATAATACTGTCCCTTTGGACTAAGCACCTGGTAGTGAAAACCAAAAGAAGTAAAATCAACTTTAATCGTAGCTGCGGGATCATCAATACCCTGTCCGGTATAGGTTTTTACAAAGCCCCATCTTTGTTCAAGAGGCTCTTCCATGATTGAGTAGGAAGCAAAAACAAATCGTTGGAAACCACCGTTTGGAACCGGTAGTGATATAATCTTTCCGTATTGTCGGATTTTGCCTGTCTTTTCTTTGGGCGCCTGCAAAAACTCTGACTTCAATGCCGCCATATCCAATGAATAATAATCCGCTTTGAGGGGTTTATTGAATTGTGGGTGGTTTGATTTGATATCTTCCTTTTTTAACGACTGCCATCTGGAATCATTGGCAAAGGACTGAGAAATGCATAGAAAAAGTAATGCGACTGCTGAGAGTCGCCTTAGGATGATAGTAAAAACGAACATTCGGTGTAAACTAGTCTGAATTCAAATCCATCAGGACGTGATGCAAGTTTAACCAACCTACCTCTTTGTTGCAAGGATTCTTGGTGAAATTAGCCTGACTCTCGGAGAATCTGTATGAACCGGGTATAAATTTCCATTTCTTCTTCTGCAGTTGGTGCCATTGGCCAAATTTTCAGTCGCCACTCTTGGATTCTGTTGCGGTCGGGACCTTTGATTTTTGAGGTCGGCGCACTTTGGCTAGTGTTGCGGTCGGCGCCTTTGGCCAGACCGCGGTGTCTTCTTACAACCGAACTCGTAAAAGCAGAAAGTATTGATGGGAAATGCAAACTTATCACTTCGACTACAAGTGCCTCGATTGGCTATAAAAACAAAGCTAAAAGCACTTGGAAAGTTTATGGAAAGCCGTTTTCAATACAATCTGGTGATTCTTTGTACACCATTGCTCAACGAATTGGCTACAAAAAAAGCGAAGTTGGGAAAATGGTTTGGTAGAATGAGTGCGCATTGAACTTGCATGGCGAATTGATAAGTAAATAGGGACTAAACAGGGCTTACTGTAAAAGTTGCTAACCGAAGCCATATAACAAGGAACTTTGGGAACAACCGTAAACAAAGAATCGAAGATCGGTTTGTAGTAATCCCCAGCCTCAAAATAATTCGACTACAAATTCTGTAGTCATGAAGTTTGTTGTCAAATTTTTGACTACAGGAATTTCGACTACAAATATTTTCGGAATGAATGATAAGATTGAAACCAAATCGGTTTTCGGAACTTGCCCAAACCACTTTTCACCCGAAGAATTTTTACGTGATCTGAATTCAACTACTCGAATACAATTCGATTGGTATAGACTTTATCTGCAGTCCTCACTTTTAACAGATATATTCCTTTGGGAAGATTTACCTGAAAACGGGCTTCTGTGCTTTGAATCGTGTTAACTTCTTTCACCCGTTCGCCCAACTGGTTATAGATCTCTATTCCTTCTATTTGGTTTTCTGCCTGAATATTCAGGGAACCATTTGCTGGATTTGGATATACCAGAATGGCTGAAGCAGTTTTCTGCTTATGAAACCCTGTGACTGTATGGAAATAGTAATGAGTGCTGTCTCCACCAGTAAGATTAACCCAGTTGGGCCCCATTAAAATGTACGAATAACCTTCAATAAAATTATTGTCATCATAGGTGGTTCGGGATATGTAGTAGGTAAACCAGGCTCCGGCGGTCCAATTCTGACTTAATCCACTTGTCTGGTTGTGATTATCATCGTGAGTAAAGAATGATTGTTGGGAAAGTCTCCAGGCAGTGTCGCTCCAGCTCTGAGATAAATAGTATTCCAGATCTCCTCCATTGCTGTAAACATTGGAATCTTTAGACGATTTCTGCCAGGTTCCTAAAAAGGAAGATTCAGAAAGACTATTTGTTGTTAGGTTATTGGCATTAAACGAGTTAGTAGTTCTGTAAGAATCCTCCCAGATACTTGCAATCCAATTCTGCCTAACAACAAGGAAAGGGTTTTGGTTGACATCATAGGTTGTAGTCTCATTGGAGTTGTTTACCCATGTGTTGTTTTCCCATCCTTCACCGAGGCTATAAATTAACTTGTTTAAAGTATTGTAAGTGTATGTAATTCTAAAATCCGGTTGAAATCCATTTCCAATATCGTAATACCAGGCTTGCGAAAGCCGATTGCCATTTGCATCAAAAGTACTCCGATAGCAATACACAGAATCCCAGCCGGAATTTCGACTACAAATTCCGTAGTCATGAT
>Ga0105046_10006181_pt1 | contig 18889 bp, 15 predicted proteins | sample MAT03_FD_78385 | JGI IMG/M metagenome (GOLD analysis project Ga0105046, IMG submission 78385) | Freshwater microbial communities from Lake Fryxell liftoff mats and glacier meltwater in Antarctica - MAT-03 (megahit assembly) | ecosystem: Environmental > Aquatic > Freshwater > Ice > Liftoff... | reverse complement strand
GTTTTTACAAGTTCGCGATGTGCACGGTGAAGATGCGATCGGCAATCGAGTGCTGGACCTTGCCGAAGCAATTATTGACGAACTGAGGCTTTTGGGAGCGACGATTGCTGCACCGGCGGATCGCGATCATCGCAGCGGTATTGTGACTTTTGCAATGCCAGGCATCGAACCGGCGACCATTCGACGGATTGGGTTAGAGCACGGCGTTGTCGTCAGTTGTCGTGGCATCGGCGTTCGGGCAAGTGTTCATGCCTACAACAACGCAGACGACATCCGGCGCCTTCTGGACGTGGTAAAGTGTGCTAGCGCAGGTTTGCACTCTTAGTGCGTTGTTCAGATTGAAAATCCGATTAGCCGACGGGCGTCAGCATTATGTTTGTTTTGCGATTAAGTACCACCAAGTGGTTACCGAGGGTAGCCGGTGGTAAACGCAGCACCACCACCGGTACATCGGACGCCACGAACGGATTCGACCCCAACGGGGTCGCAGAATTCGTGGGACACGCTGCGACCCCGTTGGGTTCGTCGGTACAGGCACGGATACGTATTCCGGTGGTGGCGCTGCGCTTACCACCGGCTACTGGCTTAAATCCCTGCGGGATAAAAGTTGCGCAATTCCTTTTCGGCCACAACCCCAAATTTTGAACAGCCCAGACTAGCACCCAGCGGCTGATGAATTCAAATAGCACTCACTCATACCCTCGATTTATATGCCTCAAAAAGTGAAAGCCGTCTACACGGGATCTTTTGATCCCGTGACCCTTGGCCACCTCGACATCATTCGACGCGCGAGCGAGTTGTTCGACACCGTGATCGTTGGCGTTGGTATCAACAAGGATAAACGGCCCTTGTTTTCTCCGGAGCAACGCGTCGACTTGATTCGCCGGGTGACAACCGACGTGCCTGAGTTGCAAGTCGAAACGTTTGATGGCTTGGCCGTTGACTTTGTCCGCGAATTGGGGGCGAACGTGATGGTTCGCGGCATTCGGCCGCTCACCGATATCGCCGGCGAGTTCACGATGATGATGGCGAATCGGCAACTTGACGGAGGCATCGAGACCGTCTTCTTGATGGCCGACGAGCACTACGTTCACATCAGCAGTTCGCTGCTAAAGCAGATCGCGGGCATGTCGGATGACGACGACCGTTTGGCTAAGTTTGTCCCGCGAGAAATCATCGCGGACGTGCGCCGGCAGATGGCCTAATCTTGGGACCGAACGAGCCAAAACCACAATGCACCGCTAATGCTGAGGACCAAGGTGACCGTGACGATCGCGATCAGCATTTCTGTCATGGCAATCAGATCCACACGGGCCGAAAGAAAAGAGAAAAGCCGAGGTCGTCTCGCGACAACCTCGGCTTTTGGGTAGGAACTAACCGCGATCGACTATAACGCTTCGCCCTTGAGTACGTACTCGCGGAACGGAACCAAGCTGCTCTTTCCGCGGGGCGTCATCATGGCCTGATAAACGCGATAGTCAATTGAGTCTTGAACCGACTTGCTGCTTCCGTCCGCAAATCCCATGTTCACGCCATCTCCGTGCGCGGAGGAAGGGCGGGCCAAATCGGCTGAGTTCGTTGGAAGCATTCGGGTGATGAAGATGTCTTCTGTACCGATTGCGCCGTTGATAGCGTGGCCGCGAACAGTAGAAACCGCTGGGGCGCCGTTGTACTGACCTGGGTCTTCATAGTGCCACACAAAACCTTGAGTGAATCGACTATGGACTGGATAGGGTACAGATGTTACTCCGGCCGACGCAGGAATCAGCAGATTTTCGGAGGCATTTTCGTCGGAGTGCAATTGGTGCCAAGGAATTGCTTGAAGATTTTCGGAGAACAGAACGGTATTGCCCTGTCCGTCCTTAAAGTCCTCAAGCTTAACCGCAGGTCCAAGAATTGGTGTCGCCGGCGACGTAACACTGTAAGCGTACTTTTGATTAAAAACGCCGTTATCCTTCGACATTGAATCGGAAAAAGTGACGGGAACTGCAGTTCCGCTAGCAGTTGGAGCGTTCGCCGGGCTTCGCTGAACCGGAGTCAAAGTTGTTGTCGTATCGGCGGATGTGAACTGGTACATTCCATTATTGGCGATATAGCTATTTCGACCTGTGGGGCTGTCAAGCGTTGTGCTGCTTGGACACTGGAGAATCGCAATGTTTGGAGAGGCATTGGCAGTGAAGTTCAGGTTTCCGCCGGACGTAACCAACAACGGGTATTTGTCTTGCGACCAATTTTCGTAGGTTGGCTGTGCGTCCAAAGATGGAAGTAAAGAGACGATCCAACTTCCAATCTTCACGTGAGGTGCGTACGTCTTTCCTGTTGGATCCGGATCACTGGGGTCAAAGGTACCGGTGAAACTACCGAAATCATTTAACCAACCAGGAAGCGATTTCTTCTGCATTTCATACTGAATCGCAGCTTTTGCCAAATTATTGATCTGCGTGCTGCATTGGTTTCGACGAGCGGTTTCCCGGGCCGCGTTAACGGCGGGGATAAGCAACCCCATCAGGATTCCGATAATCGTGATCACGACCAGCAGTTCGACGAGCGTAAAGCCGCTTCGATTTGCTGCGTTTCTGCCGAGTGTTTTTGTCATGGGCCTGCCGCTCCGAGAGTTCCTGAAGAAAAGAAAAGGGCTGGAGCGAGAATTTCCGGACGCGGTTCGCTCGTAAGTGCAATTGTCCGCGAATGCAACCGCAAAGTCCAGACTGTCCAGTCGGCTTCGTCAAATTTTTTTGCTTCTACACGATGTTCTCCGTTAGACCCGTTTGGGGCAGGACGGCACGACGTTAGACAATTCAGGATTCTGAGTTCGCAAAAATCATCTCTCGGCTTGTCCAATCACCCGAATTGAGACTACGCTCTGGGTGAGTTTTAACGATCATTTTGAAGGGTGATGCATGTCGGATTCCAAATCGGTTGCTCAGGCAGAAGTCCAGCCCACGGATGGCGAGCTTCGCGAGGCGCCAAACCATGTTGATGTCGACGCGAATGAGACTCGCGAGTGGCTGTCGTCGCTTGATTATGTTTTGAAGAGCAAAGGCCCCGATCGAGTGAAATTTTTGCTCGAACAATTGCTCGACAAAGCCGCTGAGGATGGTGTGCAACTGCCGCCGCAAACTTCGACGCCTTATATCAACACCATCCCGGTCAAAGATCAGCCTGCTTTTCCTGGCAATCGCGAGCTGGAACGACGAATCAAGTCGATCATTCGCTGGAACGCGATGGCGATGGTCACTCGCGGTAACAAACGCAGCGAAGGCATTGGTGGTCACATCAGCACCTTCGCATCGAGCGCGACTCTTTACGAAATTGCTTTCAATCACTTCTTCCGTGGTCGCGGCGAAGACGGATATTCTGGCGACAGCATCTATTTTCAGGGGCACGCGTCGCCGGGTATGTACAGCCGAGCTTTCCTCGAAGGTCGGCTGACGGAGGAACATCTTGAAAATTTCCGTCGCGAACTTGCAGATGGCGGCGGCCTGTCCAGTTACCCCCACCCATGGTTGATGCCGAGCTTTTGGGAATACCCAACGGTATCGATGGGCCTTGGGCCGATCATGGCGATCTATCAGGCTCGATTTAATAAGTACATGAAGGACCGTGGCTTGAAGGACACTTCCAAACAACGAGTTTGGGCGTTCTTGGGTGACGGCGAATGTGATGAACCAGAAACCCTCGGCGCGATCACCCTTGCCAGTCGCGAACATCTGGACAATTTGATCTTCGTGATCAACTGCAACCTGCAGCGTCTAGACGGTCCGGTACGTGGCAACGGAAAAATCATTCAAGAGCTGGAATCGATTTTCCGCGGTGCCGGTTGGAACGTGATCAAGGTCGTTTGGGGCGGTGAATGGGATGTACTGCTTGAGAAGGACGAAAGCGGCTTGCTGGCCAAGCGAATGGGCGAAGTCGTCGACGGCCAGTACCAAAAGTACACGGGCATGCCGGGCAGTTACATTCGCGAACACTTCTTCGGCAAGTATCCCGAGCTGCTTGAATTAGTGAAAAATTACAGCGACGAAAAGCTTGAGAAAATGCGTCGCGGCGGCCACGATCCCGAAAAGGTCTACGCGGCTTACAAGCGAGCGATGACGATCAACAACGGGTTGCCAACCGTGATTTTGGCCAAGACCGTCAAGGGATATGGACTTGGCGAAGCCGGTGAAGGACGCAACGTCGCCCACAACCAAAAGAAACTCAACGAAGAAGAATTGCTGGAATTCCGCACTCGATTCGGGATTCCCATCAGCGATGCAGAAGTTGGCAAGGCTCCGTTCTACAAGCCGCCTGAGTCGAGCCAAGAAATTAAATATCTCAAAAAACGGCGTGTCGAACTTGGTGGCAGTGTGCCGAGCCGACCGATCGAGCATCCGACAATTGAAGTCCCGACGCTGGACGATTATCGCAAGAAGCATACGACCGGGTCGCAAGGCAAAGACATGAGCACGACGATGTCGTTCGTGCGATTGCTGACCGATATCGTGAAGGATGACAAGATTGGTAAGTTCGTCGTTCCGATCGTGCCCGATGAGTCACGCACCTTCGGCATGGAAGGAATGTTTCGCCAGATCGGCATCTACGCTCATGCAGGCCAATTGTACGAGCCCGTCGACTCGCAACTGTTGCTCTATTACAAGGAAGCCAAAGACGGCCAAATCCTTGAAGAAGGCATCACCGAAGCAGGCTCGATTTCATCGTTCGTCGCTGCCGGCACGGCTTATAGCTGCCACGGTATCAATATGATCCCGTTCTTCATCTATTACAGCATGTTCGGATTCCAACGAATCGGCGATTCGATTTGGGCCGGAATGGATATGCGAGCCAAGGGCTTCTTGATCGGCGGTACCGCTGGCCGAACGACGCTCAATGGCGAAGGCTTGCAGCACCAAGACGGCCACAGTTTGCTCAATGCGATCGCGTTTCCGAACATTCGCGCCTACGACCCCGCGTTCGGTTACGAGCTGACCGTGATCGTAATGGAAGGTCTGAAGCGAATGTACGAAGATGGCGATTGCTGCATCTACTACATCACGGCCGAAAACGATAACTACGTTCATCCGGAAATGGCCGAAGGCGACGATGCCAAACGGGTTGAAGAAGGCATCATCAAGGGGATCTACAAGTTTCGCAGCCAAGACGTTGCCGACGCGAAAGCGCACGTGCAGTTGTTTGGAAGCGGTGCGATTCTCAACTCGGCACTCGCCGCCCAAAAGCTACTGGCCGAGAAGTACCAGATCGCCAGCGACGTGTGGAGCGTCACCAGTTACACGCAGTTGCGCCGGGAAGCCGGTGATTGCGCCCGCTGGAACATGCTTCACCCGACCGCGCCAGCAAAGAAATCTTTCCTAGAGAACGTGCTTGAAGGCGTCCAAGGGCCATTTATCGCGGCAAGCGATTACGTGCGTGCCCTGCCAGAACAATTGACGCAGTGGATCCCGGGTGATTACTTCGTCCTTGGAACCGATGGCATGGGGCGAAGCGAAACTCGCGAAGCGCTCCGTCGACATTTCGAAGTCGATGCCGAATCGATTACGATCGCAACACTAAGTCGGCTCTGTAAGGCAGGTGTGTTCACACCGATCGACGTTGCGAAGGCGATCGAGGAATTGGGATTCGATCCCGAGAAGCCGAACCCGTATTTTGCGTAGTGAAACTAGTTCAAGACCGCGCTAACATAGGTCTTATAAGTCACATGGGACCTATGAGACTTATTTTGAATGACCGACATACCCCGTTTACTTTCAACCTAATTTGCTTCATGTCCATCGCAATCAAACTTCCGGAACTGGGTGACGGTATCGACTCAGGAGATATTCTTGAGGTCCTTGTTAAAGTCGGCGACATTGTCAAAGACGGCCAGGACATCGTCGAAATCGAAACCGATAAGGCAACCGTTCCGGTTCCGTCATCCGCTGCAGGCAAGGTCACCAAGATACTTGTCAAGCAAGGGGATAGCGTTCCAATTGGTGGAGTTCTGATCGAGATTGAAGCCGTCGGCTCAGCTGCCCCGGCATCGGCCCCCGCGCCAGAGGCTGCCCCGCCGAAGCCTGTCGAAGCTGCACCGCCGAAGCCGGTTGAAGCTGCACCGCCGAAGCCAGTTGAAGTTGCCCCGCCGAAGCCTGAACCGGGTGCCGAAAAACAACCTGAGTTAGCTCCTTTTCAAGCGGCCCCCGCGCCGGTTGCAAAGGTCGTCGCGCCCACGCCTGCTCCAAAGCCCGTCGTAGCGGCTGCCCCTGTCATGCCCCCGCCGATCGGGACCCCATCTTCAAGCGACGAAGTTATTCCCGCAGGCCCCGCGATCCGTCGGCTTGCCCGCGAAGTAGGGGTCGATCTTGGAGCCGTTCAAGGAAGTGGTGACGGCGGACGAATCACACGTGAAGACGTGCTTGCGGTTGTTCGTCAAACGAGCCAGGCCGTTCGCAGTTCTGCACCGACGGCGACGGTGACTGCTCCCGCAGCTCCATCATCCGGATCAACGGCGGCACCGAGCACCACGGCGACAGCATCGGATGCTTATGGCCCGATCCGTGTTGAACGAATGGCGAAGATTCGCAAAACGATCGCCGCCCAAATGCACGCCAGTTGGTCGACGGTTCCTCGCGTTACCAACTTTGATGACGCGGACATTACTGATCTTGAGTACCTCCGCCAGACCAGCAAGGACGATTATGCGGCTCAAGGCTTGAAGCTGACGACGATGCCGTTTTTGATCAAGGCGATCGCGACTGCACTTCGTCACCATCCCGAGGTCAATGCGTCGATCGACAGCGAAAACGAACAAATTATTTATAAGGAATATGTTAACGTTGGCGTTGCCGTCGATACCGACTCGGGCCTCGTCGTGCCCGTGCTTCGGAACGTTGATCGAATGGGTGTACCCGAGATCACGCGTTCGCCCGCGGAACTGGCTGGAAAAGTTCGCGGCGGCAAATTCGCGGTTAACGAACTGCGCGGAGGTACGTTCACGATCAGTAACTTGGGTGCAATCGGTGGTCAGTACAGCACGCCGATTGTGAACATTCCTGAGGTCGCGATTCTGCTCGTCGGTCGAAGTCGAAAGATGCCAGTCGTCATGCCCGATGACTCCATCAAGGCACGCTTGATGATGCCGCTTAGCCTTTCCTACGATCACCGTCTCGTCGATGGTGGAACAGCCGCAAGGTTCTTGAACGATGTAATTGGTTATTTGGAAGCGCCGAGTCGGTTGCTGCTCGCATTGTAAACCTTATGAATGCAACGAAACAACTTCGCAACCTTCTGGTGATGGCACTAGCCGACGGTTCGCTTGGCGAGCGTGAAGTCAATTTTGTAACCGATCGTTGTTCTGAACTCGGGCTTGGCGAAGAAGACCTTCGTGCCGCGGTTAGTTTTGCGCTGGATGACAATGCTTCGTTGGAACTGCCGACCGAGCCAGCGGAACAAGAACAGTTGTTGCTTGACTTGCTCCGGATGATGGCCGCCGACGGATTGTTGACGGAAACCGAAAAAAGGTTGTTCGCGCTGGCCGCTGCGAAGCTTAATTTTGACCCCAACCGAATCGATGCGTTGATCACGAAAGCGAAGCGATCGTAGCGAGTAAAGCGTTGGCAAAAATCCTCATCACTTCCGGGCCAACGCGACAGTATCTGGACCCAGTCCGTTATCTCACCAATGCATCGAGCGGCCGCATGGGCGCAGCGCTTGCCGAGGCTTGTGTTGCCCTTGGTCATGAAGTCGTCATCGTCAGCGGTCCCGTTGTCGTGGATTATCCGGCTCAAGCCCGCGTGGTGCCGGTCACTACGACCGATGAAATGTTGGTTGCCGCCCTTGAAGAGTTTGCCAAGTGCGATGGGGTGATCGGAGCGGCCGCGCCATGCGATTACCAGCCGAAACAAGTATCGATCTCGAAGATCACCAAGAACGGAGAGCCGCTAGTCATTCATTTGATCGAAACGCCCGACGTGGTCGCGACGCTGGGTGAAAGGAAACGCGATGATCAATGGGTTGTTGGGTTTGCTCTTGAAACCGATGATCGGCGTTTTCGAGCAATCGTCAAACTTGAAAAGAAGCATTGCGATCTGATCGTGAGCAACGGACCCAGTGCGATCGATGCAGCAACGAATTCAGTCGAATTGCTTGCCGACAATGGAACCTTGGTTGGTGAATACAGCGGCACAAAGGAAGTCGTCGCTCGGTTGTTGGTAAACGAGATTGATGCGAGATTGATTCAGCGAAAAGTTTTTATAACTGAATCTGAACGATGACCTCCGTGATCCACTCCGTCGATCTCACCGTCGATCTCACCGTTGAACTTGGCCGACTTCGGCTCGCCAATCCTGTACTGGTTGCGTCAGGCACGTTTGGCTATGCCCGTGAAATGGAAAAGATCGTCGACTGCAAAAGGCTTGGTGGAATTCTTCCCAAGACGATTACCGCCGAGCCACGAGTCGGCAACGCGCCTTGGCGAACCGTGGAAATTACCGGAGGGTTGCTCAACGCGATCGGGTTGGACAACGATGGCGTTGAGATGTTTATCGATCATCACCTGCCTTATTTGGCAAGCATTGGCACACCGATCGTCGTCAGTGTAGCGGGACGCACCGGTGACGACTTCGTTGAATTGGCAAGCCGTGTCGGTGCTTGCGCCGGGGTCGCCGCAATTGAACTCAATTTGTCGTGTCCCAATGTCAGCGGTGGTGTTGATTTCGGAACCGATCCGAATTCGTGCCGCAAAGTGGTAGCAGCCGTTCGTGAGCGTTGTGCGGTGCCGATCCTGGCGAAGTTAACGCCGAATGTTACCAGCATTGCTGATGTCGCTCGCGGGGCTGCCGACGGTGGCGCGGATGCGGTCTGTTTGATCAATACGGTCCTGGCGATGGCAATCGATTGGCGCAAACGTCGACCCATGCTCGGCAATGCGATGGGCGGAATGAGTGGGCCCGCGATTAAGCCGATCGCACTCCGCTGTGTTCATCAAGTCAAATCGGCAGTGAACATTCCGATTATCGGTATCGGCGGCATTGCAACGATCGACGATGCGATGCAGTTCATCGTTGCTGGTGCGTCAGCGTTCCAAATCGGTACGGCAAACTACTACGACCCATTATGTTCGATGAAGATCATCGACTCGTTGCCAAGTGCAATTCTGGAATTGGGTGCGAAGTCACTCCGGGAAATCGTCGGAACCCTCGACGCGAGCAAGACAACGCACTAGCGCAGGAAGCCTTCTTTGGTAACCTGCCAGATCGCTCGGTTGCGAACGTCGAGCGCCGTTAAATAGCCGCCGCCGTAACAGAACGTGTCGATGCAAATGATATGTCCTGCGTCAAGAACTTCGCCGCTTTGATTCGCGGTATGCCCGACGATCACCTGCTTACCGCTGACATGGGGAGCAGGGACTCCGTCGCGGAGCGAGTGCCATCGCAACAGATCGGACGGCTGTTCTTCGAACGGCAGTGTCGGATTGTAGGCCGCGTGAGTAAAAAAGAATTCGTCTTCAACGTAGAAATCAACCAAGGACTGAAAAAACGCTTCGTGATCGGGTGGCAGAAACTTCATGTCGCCGCTAAACCCGTAGCTTTCGAGTGTTTCAAGCCCCCCAAACCGAAGCCACGCCTGATACGGTTGTTCCCCGCGGATCACCTGCATCATCATTTCTTCGTGATTACCAAGGATCGGAATCAGCCGAGTCCGCTCGCGAAGAGCAATCAATTGGTCAACGATCCCTCGTGAATCGGGACCACGATCGACATAGTCGCCCAGGGTTACTATCGTGTCACCCGGGCGTGGGTCGATGGCGAGCAGAAGCGATCGCAGGGCCGTGCTGCATCCATGAATATCACCGATCGCGATTAGTCGATTTTCTGCCAAAGGCCCGCTGCTTTTATCTTCGCTCTTACTTCTTCGAAATTCCGCTGACAGGCCCGTAGAATACGCCGAGTGCGTCGCTGATTATCAGGGGACACTCGTGACCAGTTTTGCCGATGAGAGTACAGAGTATAGCTTATGGAAACAGCTTTTAAATCCCTCGCAAAATCATTGGCATAATGTTTATGGGTTCTTCGTTTCCTTTCGCACGTTGAAAGTATGCTGGAAATAGATGAAAATAGGCACGGATCGAATTCCGAGTGGCCTGATGAGAATCGGACAGGGTCATTTTGCGAGTAATTCGTTCGGGAGTAAGCAATGGCGAGCGGTTTGATGTCTGACGATTTGCTGCCTAACGGCAACCGATCGGCGTCTTCGTCGACCCAACCCCTGGCCGTAAAAGCAAACCCCCGTCCCGGCGTAACGAGTGCGTCTTCTCGTCAAAATGCGCCGTCGTCAGCCAACTCCGGCGTTGCTAACGTCGATGCTTGGAGCGAGGAGGAGCTTGAAGATGACGGCGGATGGTTTGGGGACGAGACGGTGGCGCTGGTCGGTAGCATGCTGATTCATGCCAGCATCATTGTTTTGCTCGGCTTGACTCCGATGTTGACACGTGATGATCCCGAGGCGATTGTTCTTGTCTCGCCGGCGACGGTGGAGCAGGTTGAGCCAATTCAGATTGTCGATGAAGTGACGTATAGCGAGACCACGCAAGACAAAGTGGGTGCGGCGAGCCTCGGCGAGTTTACGATGGCCGAAGCGTCTGCCGAGATGTTTTCGGAGATGGCGGAGATTCCTAGCCCGGTCGACATGACACCGGATGTTCGCGGCGACATCATGGTCAACAATCTTTTCAAACAGCCGGTCGCTCCGCTCAATAAGCTAAAGGCACAAAAAGGGCAGATCGGTCAAGGCGAGCAAGGCGCGGCGGGCGCGGTTGATCGTTTGACGTTTGAGATTCTTCAATCACTCGAGGAGCGTCCGACGCTTGTCGTTTGGCTCTTCGACCAGAGCGGTTCATTGCATCGACAAAGGGCTGAGATTCGCGAGCGGTTTGACAAAATCTACGAAGAGCTTGGCATCGTCGAACAAAGTGGTGGCAAGGCGTTCAAGCAAGCATCGAAGGACATTCCACTTTTGACGTCGATCGTTGGGTTTGGTCAAGAAGTCAAGCTTTATACGGAAGAGCCCGTATCGCAACTTGAGGAAATCAAGTCGATCGTCGACTCGATCCCGGTTGATTCGTCTGGTGTCGAGCGCGCCTTCACCGCTGTCGAGTTGGCAGCAGATCGATATGTCAAGTATCGTAAGAACGTCGCTGGCAATGGTCCATTGCGCAACGTTTTGTTAGTTGTCGTTACCGACGAACGTGGCGACGATATCGACCGGCTTGAACCTTCGATTTCGCTTTGTCGAAGGTGGGGAATGCCAGTTTACGTGATCGGTGTTCCTGCCCCGTTTGGCCGCGAACATTCGCTTGTGAAGTACGTCGATCCCGATCCGAAGTTTGACCAAACTCCCCAGTGGGCCCAAGTCGACCAAGGCCCAGAGACGTTGATGCCAGAGGGCGTTCAGGTCGGTTTTTCGGGTAATTTCCAGGAAGAGCCAGTCATCGATTCCGGCTTCGGACCCTATGGTTTGACGCGTCTTTGCTATGAAACCGGCGGCATCTATTTCACGGTTCATCCGAATCGAAATGTGAACCGAGAAGTACGTCGCAACGAGATCGACCCGTTTGCTGCGGATCTGAAGTATTTCTTTGACCCCGCCGTGATGGCGCGGTATCGCCCAGACTATTTGTCGCCTGCCGATTATACGCAAAGAGTCAAGGAAAGCCCACTTCGCTCGTCGCTTGTGTCCGCTGCAACTCAGATCGTTCCGACTCTTGAACGTCCGCAAACACGATTTGTGAAGCGAGATGAACCGAGCCTTGTGGGCGACTTGACCAAGGCGCAACAGGGTGCCGCAAAACTGGAACCTTCACTACTTCGATTATCTGCGGTTCTTGAACCGGGAATGAGCGTACGCGAAAGCGAAGCGACGCCGCGTTGGCGAGCCGGTTACGATTTGGCCTATGGCCGCGTGCTGGCTCAAAAGGTACGTACCGAAACCTACAATGCGATGCTTGCGAAGCTGAAGCGAGGCATGTTGTTCCAGGAACCTAAGAACAACACATGGTTGATCGAACCAGCCGAAGAAATCAGTGTTGGCAGCAAATGGGAGCGTGAAGCGGAACTCGCCACGCAATTGCTCCAGTCCGTCGTCAAAGAACACCCAGGTACACCTTGGGCGATGCTTGCGTCGACGGAACTGAAGACGCCGATCGGATGGCGTTGGAAAGAAGAGTTCACCGACTTGGCCCCAAAGCCAGCGATGAATCCGGGAAATAATAACAATCCAGCACCGCCCAAAGACGACCAGAAGAAGATGCTCCAGAACGCGCCCAAACGGCCGGTTCCAAAGCTATAGGAACGAGCGGAACTTGGATCGATATCTCAATATTGCCGCTTATCACTTCGTCTCGCTCGACGATTTACCGCTTCGCCGAAGAGAATTGAAACTCGCTTGCGACAGCGCCGATCTTCGTGGCACAGTTTTGCTCAGCCGTGAAGGGATCAATCTCTTCATCGCCGGCCTCGAAACGCCACTGCGTACCTTTCTAAAACTGCTGACCGATAGGCCCGAGTTCTCGGGTCTTGAGGTAAAGGAAAGCTGGAGCGATCACCAGCCGTTCAATCGGATGTTGGTGAGATTGAAGACGGAGATCATCTCGATGGGGATTGCCGGCATCGATCCGCGAAATCGTCCTTCACCCAAGTTGAAGGCCAAAGAATTGAAGCAGTGGTTGGACGAGGGCCGCGAATTGGTTCTGCTTGATGTGCGGAACGATTACGAGATCGGAATCGGCACGTTTTTTAACGCGAAATCGATCGGTGTTGATCATTTTCGAAATTTTCCGGCTGCCGTGTCGGCGCTGCCTGATGAGTTGAAGGACAAGCCGGTGGTGATGTTCTGCACCGGCGGGATTCGGTGCGAAAAAGCAGGCCCGTTCATGCAGCAGCAAGGCTACGAGAACGTTTATCAGCTCGATGGCGGAATCCTTAAGTACTTTGAAGAGTGTGGCGCTGCTCACTATGACGGTGATTGCTTCGTGTTCGACAAACGCGTCGCGCTAAATCCTGAACTCAAGGAGTCGGGATTGGGGATGTGCTTTGCGTGTCAAGCGATCCTGACGCCCGAGGAAATGGAGTCGCCGTTATACGTCGTCGAAGAATCATGCCCTCGATGTTCTCATCAGTCGTCCGCGCAGCCAACGATAGAATCAAGAAGCGTTGCCATTCGAAGTTTTGCGACGCCGTTGCCAGGTTCGTTGCCGTACGACAACATGCGTCCGATTCGCATTCCGGAGCGACAGGACGGAGTCGCGATGAAGGGCTGTCTGATGGCTTTGTACGGTCACTTTGGCGAAGCGTTTTGGGACGAAGAGCTTCGCCTGGGTCGCATTCGGCTTGGCGACCGAGTTGCCGACGGCGAAACGATCGTGAGGTCAGGCCAACGTTACTCGCATTGGTTCCCGAACACGGTTGAGCCGGACGTGAATGCAAACATCGACGTTCTCTACGAAGATGATGCATTGTTGGTTATCAACAAACCGGCACCGTTGCCGATGCATCCCAGCGGTCGCTTCAACCGCAATTCGTTGACTTGGATATTGCGTGAGGCGTTGCGGATGCATGGACTTCGTCCGGTGCATCGGTTGGATGCGAACACAACCGGCGTTGCAGTCTTTGCCAAGACTCGAGCAATTGCGGGCGAAATGCAGCGTCGGTTCGACGCGTTGGAAGTTTCGAAGACCTACTTGGCACAGTGCGTTGGTGTTCCCGCTGAGGAACACTTTCGCTGCGACGCGCCAATCACGCGAACGAGAACCAAAGCCGGTGGACGTGAAATTGCGCACCATTCCGACATGGAGCCGGACGAGGATTGCGGAACCGGGGTCGCTCAGGACGCGGCTCAGACCGTCTTCACTTGCCGGCACCTACGATCCGATGGGACTTCCCTGATCGAGGCCAAGCCGATCACGGGAAGGACGAACCAAATACGCATTCACCTGTGGCATCTTGGCTTTCCGATCGTCGGCGACCCAACCTATTTGGCTGGGCAAAAGTTGGGTCAGATCCAAACTTTGGACGTCGCTTCGTCGTTGATCCAGCCGATGAGACTGCATGCTTGGAAGGTCGAATTTCGGCATCCACAAACGCGACAATTGATCGAAATGATCGCGCCGACGCCGGTTTGGTATGTCGATGAGTGACCCCCGTGGTCAAAAAAGGGATTGAAAGCTAAGCTATTCGTCCTGATCTGACCGCTCCATCCTCACATTCAATTGCATTTCACTATGGCCCGAAAGGTCGTCAACCGAAAAGCAAAAGCCGCAGAAATCGAAGCGGCGGACGCACTTGAAAAAGCTTCACCCAAAAAAGCCACCAAGAAAAAAGCTGCACCGCGGAAGACGACTCGCAAAACGAAGTCGAAGACCGCTGCTGACGTTCGCAAGAAGCTTTACTGGGGCGTGTTTAGCCAGAACTTAAAGCGAGTCGCAGTGTTTGAGTTCGATCAAAAGGAAGAAGCCGAAGCTCGTGCGGAAGAGTTGAGCAAGGGCGGCAAAAGCCCTCACTTCATCCAAAAGGTCAAAGAAGAAATCCAACTCGAATAGTTGCCTCGCGTCTTTCCTCGCTAGAGTTATCCACGTGCTCAGTTTCAATCCGTTGCCGAAGTCATGGGGTGAAGCCGCGTTGATAATGGCGATTACGATGGCGGCTTCGGCATCCGCTCAGTCGACCTTGATTCCGGACGAATTGAAATCGCAGTACGCAGAACAAGTCTTCATTGACGCAGACTCGGTCGAGCATCGATACCGATTGTTGTTGCCGGCGGGTTTCAAGGATGGTGAAGCGAAAAAGTATCCGCTGGTGCTTTTGCTCCACGGTGCCGGTGAACGTGGCGACGATAACGCGCTTCAGCTCAAGCACGGAGCGGCTGAGTTTGTTCGAGCCGATCGTCAGATGGACTACCCATGCATCGTGATCGTGCCTCAGTGCCCCAAAGATGCAAAATGGGTCGATGTTGATTGGTCACCAGGCTCTGGAACAAGTACGTTTCCGAACGATCCATCGCCCTCGATGAAAATGGCACTCAGAATCGTCGACCAGTGGATCGCGGGTGGCCGTGTGGATCCCTCCCGCGTTTATCTGACGGGTATTTCGATGGGGGGCTATGGTTGCTGGTTCGCTTCTGCGGTGAACGGTAATCCTTCGCGGCAACGATTTCCATCTGCGGCGGTGGAGATCCAAGCTGGGCAGATCGCTATGGCAAGACGCCGATTTGGACGTTTCACGGAACCGATGATACGGCAGTTCCCATCGGTCGATCGCGTGAAATGATTCAGGCACTTAAGAAAATCGGGCACCGCCCAGAGCCGAAGTACACAGAGTACGAAGGCGGCGCTCATGATGTTTGGACACAAACCTACAAGCGAGACGACGTCTTCGAATGGTTGTTCAGTCAACGGAAATAACCGGTCGCGCCGGTTCAGTCGCGGCTCGGCGATGGCCTGCTGAGTGGGAAGCTCAAGATTCCATTTGGTTTTCATGGCCTCACAATAAAGTCACATTTGCGGGCCATTTTGACCCGATTCCCGCTGCGTTTGCCGAACTGGTTAACACAGCCTCGGAGTTCATCGCGGTCAAGGTTCTTGCGAGCGCTGGAAAGCATGCCAAAGCCGCGAAAAAGTTGCTTTCCAGCGAAGTTGAGATGGTTGATATCGCGACCAACGATTGTTGGATTCGTGATTATGGCCCGACCTTTGTTCATGATCGTGGCGAAGTCGTTGGCATCGATTGGCGATACAACTCGTGGGGCGGAAAGTATCCGCCATGGGACGATGATGCCGCAACGACTGGCCAGATTTGCAACCTCAACGGACTTCGTTGCGAATCAAGCAAGCTGACTCTTGAAGGTGGCGCGATCGAAGGTGATGGCCTCGGCCGGATGCTGACCACGCCCGTATGCATTCAAACCAAGAGCCGAAATCCCGGCTGGAGCCGTGACCGTATCTCTCGTGAGCTGAATAAGCGTCTTGGCGTTGACGAAATCGTATGGATCGACGGCGGCGGATTGCTGGGAGATGACACCGATGGGCACGTTGATCAATTGGCCAGATTCGTCACGGCGAGCGATGTTGTCGTTGCCACAAGTTCGATGAAAGACGATCCAAATGCAGTCGGGCTGGGTCGCAACTTGGCACAGGTTCAAGCGTGGGCAGAGCAGACTTCGCCAAGCGTCACTGTCCATGCACTTCCAACGCCGCCGCCTCGCCAGATTTCAGGGATACGGATGCCAGAAAGTTACTGCAACTTTTTGTTGCTTGCAGATAAGGCGATCTTGGTACCAACTTTCGGCAGTCCCAAAACCGATAAGAAAGCGATTGCATTGTTGAAGTCGCTTCGTCCCAAAGCGAAGGTAATGGGAATCGATGCCAGCGATTTCATCTTTGGTCGCGGCGCTTGGCACTGTGCCAGCCAGCAGCAACCCAGCGCAACAATGAGACCCATCCTACCGTGTGCGGTACCGGACATTTAGGCGAGCAGCAGAACGAAATCTACCCGCCTTTGATTTCGATCGGGAGGCCGAGGCTCCTGCCGAGCTTCGATTCCGATCGCCAGGCCGAGCTTCGATTTCGATCGGGAGGCCGAGGCTCCTGCCGAGCTTTGATTTGGATCGGGAGGCCGGGCTTCGATTCCGATCGGGAGGCCGAGCTTTGGTTCGGCAGGAGCCTCTCCCTCCCGCTATAAAGCCTTCTTTCCCGCCCCTTAATCGTTCGGCGCGACAACGACACGGTTTCCTTTGACCTCGATCACGCGAACGGAATCGCCAACACCAAGTGGCGTGCCGTCGCTAACGACTTGCACAACCTCGCTTCCAAACCTCACCTTGCCAGCAGGACGGAGAGACGTAGTTGCGACACCAGTTTGCCCGCGTAAGTACTCAAAGTCTGCGAGCCTTTCCGCCCGGTCGATGTACTCCTCATCAGGGGTCTCAAGAGCCAGATGTTTCAACAGCGCTCGCTGGGGCAACATGATTCGAAGCAATGCCAATCCGCCAATCAACGCGCCGACGCTGCCGACCACAATCCACAGGTTTTGAGTCAATTGCTCGAACTGGTAAGTATTCCTCGGAATTACAAACGTTTGGCTCGTTAGCACCACGCCAAGAACCAACAAGCAAAGGCCTCCGATTCCAAAAACGCCAACTCCAGGCAAGATGAATAACTCGATCGCGATACAAGCCAGTCCTAACCCAAACGCGAGCACCTCCAACCACTCCGCCGTTCCGTTAAGAAATTGAATCCAGAAGTAAAGCGAGAAACAGATCAGCGAAACAAATCCCGGGACGCTGATGCCTGGTGCGCCGGCCTCCATCGACAACGCCACCATTCCGACCATCAGCAGCAAGAACGAAACCCCCTTCAATCCTCCGACCCATTCAACGAAATGAATCAGACCACGATCCGTGATCGGCGCCGGTGCAGATGGCAAGCCCAGAATTGTGGTCAAGTCGTCTATCGAGGTTGCCGTGCCTTCAGCCAGTCCAAGTTCGATCGCCTCCGTCGCGGTCAGCCCCTTGTCCAGCGAGATCAAGTCACCACGCTTCCATTGTCGCCGTTCGGCTTCAGGTTCCGGCGCACCCAGAGCGAGATCGTCTTCGGTGGCGTAACGGATCTGGCCGGTCTTCGTATTGCTGTAACGATAGACCTTTAAACTTGAGTCCAGCAACCCGCGAAGTAAGGCGACTGGACGCCCCGCATCAAGCGCAATCTGGTCGATTGCCTCCTCGATCGGCCGCAAGTCATCGCCATCAATCGCTTGGCCTCCTGGGCCTCCCAGCCGTGCTTCGGGATTTAGATATAACGGCTTGCAAGCAACGCCCACAAGAATCGAGTCGCCTAGCGATTGATTTTGAACGAATCCGATCGCTCGCTTCATCGGCGGTTGTGTGGATGAAAGTGTCCCGGCGAGCATGACGCTTGCGTTAAGGTCACCACCGGAGCTGTCGATCACCACAACGACCGTGTTCAGTTCACCCGCATCCGAAGCTTTGGCAAGATTCAATTCCCAACGTCGCACACGATCTTTCGAGATCGATCCCGAGACTTCGAGAAGTCCGGGAACCAGTTCCTTGCCGATCAATTGGTCTGCAATCGGTTCTAGCGACGCAAGATCTAGCACCTGGGTAAGTTCTTCCGTCGAGGCAACGACGTGGCTGGCGATTCTCGCCGTTCGCAACCGTTCTACATTCAAAACAAGAGGTTGCCCCGGAGTTGCCCAGATTTCCTCCTGCCAACCGCCGCCTTCTTTTCGCAGTTCAGCGATTTCATCACCGGAAACGAATCGTCGCTTTCCGTCCAGCGTCGTTGCCAGCGCAAGCTCGTCATCGGTACGAACAAGCGAAGTGACAACCTGCGGTGGAAAGAGACCACGACGTTCGGCGATCGCAAGATAGGACGCCATGATCGTTGCATCAGCGTTTTCGCCAGGCTCCATCATCGCCGCGTTCGCGATTGACGCTTGATTGCCGACGACAAGAACATCGCTTCCGATGATCGGCAAAGCGGCATGCCCTTGAATGTCGCCTTCCACGAAGCAAACGATTCTCAGATTTCGAAATTCGGCTTTCGAAAAGGATCGGGCCAGTTTCAAACCGTCTTCGAATTGAGTCGCTGAGCCGTCGTTTTCGTCCGTTCGAAAACGCAGTACGACCGTGATACGTGAAGTCTTTGTCGCATCGGAGCCGTTCGACGCAGCGACCGTTTCCAGCGTTTCGGTCACGTTCGAAACCACCCGCGCCGAAATCGGCAGGTTGACGTCGACAAGGACTCCTTTTTTGGACGATAAATCGGGAGCAACCTCTTGGGTGGCGTCTTGCGCCAAACTCACAGCGGCTGGCATCAACAATGCCAAGGTCAACAATGCCGAAGCAC
>Ga0105046_10006180_pt1 | contig 18890 bp, 12 predicted proteins | sample MAT03_FD_78385 | JGI IMG/M metagenome (GOLD analysis project Ga0105046, IMG submission 78385) | Freshwater microbial communities from Lake Fryxell liftoff mats and glacier meltwater in Antarctica - MAT-03 (megahit assembly) | ecosystem: Environmental > Aquatic > Freshwater > Ice > Liftoff... | reverse complement strand
GCACCACGCCGAGCGAATCGATATCGGTGCGGGTGTCGATGTCGAGGTGGTTGTGCTCGGCTTGTTCGGGGCTCGTGTAAAGCGGCGTGCCGACCTAACGGCGTGGCCGGTGAAGATCGACGCTTCGGTCAGCGGCTGGTGCAGTGCCTTGGCGAGGCCGAAGTCGATGACCTTCGGCACGGGGTTGCCGTCGTAAAAACAGATCAGGATATTCAATGGCTTGAGATCGCGATGCACGATCCCCTTATGATGCGCTTGCTGCACAGCTGAGCAGACGGCGATGAAGAGTTTGAGCCGATCGTTAAGCGGGAGCTTGGCCCGGTCGCAATAATCGGTGAACGGGACGATCTTGACGTACTCCATCACGAAGTACGGTCGCCCCTGTTCAGTGAGGCCGCCGTCGAAGACCTTGCCGATGTTGGGATGGTCCATCATGGCCAGGACTTGGCGTTCGGCCTCGAACCGGGCGGGGACTAGATTGCAGTCCATGCCGGGCTTGATGAGCTTGATCGCCACTTTGAGTTTGACTGATTACGGCTACATCGCCACCCAGACCGAGCCTATGCCCCCTCGCCGATGTTCTCAAGGAGTTTGTACTTGCCACCGATGATGGTGTTGGGGGACGGGTCGGTCTTGGAGCGCTGGACAAGCATCCCTCTTTGCGAGAAGCGGCGCGGCAGTATTTCGAAAAACTGTCGGGATCAATGGGAAACTTCATGCCCTATTTGAATGAGCAACTGACATCCACCGAGACCGCCCGCAGCCAAGCTGCAATGAACGCAATCACGGCAATCGGTCACTGAGCAGGCCATTCAAACGAAAAACACCTCGCGGAGATTGCTCTTCGCGAGGTGTTTAAAAGTTCCCGGCAATGACCTATTTTCACGCCTTTCGGCACTATCGTCGGCCCCATCAGCTTAACGGTCGTGTTCGGAATGGGAACGTGTGTTTCCTGATGGGTAAGGTCACCGGAATGCACTCCGCACAGATTTCTCCATGCGGAATGTGAGTGAAAGGTGGAAGCAAAACGTGTTCATCGTGCGATCTTGTACAGATCGCGGAGCTTGTCTTTGAAACTCATTGTCCATTAGGCAGATGCTGTGTCTCAGTCGAGTGATCGCTCACCCTCCGGAAACCACACATCACCACTCTGCGGACAGAGCAGAAAAGATCAAGCTATCGTCCGTTAGTATCGGTCAGCTGAGACTCTTACGAGCCTTACACACCCGACCTATCAACCTGGTAGTCTTCCAGGGGACTTCAACGAGGCCTTATCTTGGGACTGGCTTCGTGCTTAGATGCTTTCAGCACTTATCCTCACCGATCGTAGCTAACCTGCGGTGCCACTAGCGTGACAACAGGAACACCATTGGATCGTCCCTCTAAATCCTCTCGTACTAAAGAGAAACTCCCTCAAGCCTCGAACGCCCACAGCAGATAGGGACCGACCTGTCTCACGACGGTCTGAACCCAGCTCACGTACCACTTTAATCGGCGAACAGCCGAACCCTTGGGAGCTTCTCCACCCCCAGGATGTGATGAGCCGACATCGAGGTGCCAAACCCCACCGCCGCTATGGACGCTCGGGTGGGATCAGCCTGTTATCCCCAGAGTACCTTTTATCCGTTGAGCGACGACCCTTCCATTCGGAATCGCCGGATCACTAGGTCCAACTTTCGTTTCTGCGCGACTCGTCGGTCTTGCAGTCAAGCACCCTTCTACCCTTACGCTCTTCGCCTGATTGCCAACCAGGCTGAGGGTACCTTTGAGCTCCTCCGTTACCTTTTTGGAGGAGACCGCCCCAGTCAAACTGCCCAACTGGCACTGTCCACCGCCCGGATTACGGGTCGGGGTTAGATATCAAACAGGTCCAGGGTGGTATTTCAACGTTGGCTCCATCAGAGCTTGCGCTCCAACTTCGTAGCCTCCCACCTATCCTACACAAGACATGCCTAATACCAATACCAGCATACAGTAAAGGTTCATGGGGTCTTTCCGTCACGCTGCGGGAACGTGGCATCTTCACCACGGATTCAACTTCACCGGGTCGGTGGTAGAGACAGTGCTCCAGTCGTTACGCCATTCATGCAGGTCGGAACTTACCCGACAAGGAACTTCGCTACCTTAGGACCCTCATAGTTAGGGCCGCCGTTTACCGGAGCTTTGGTTGCGGGCTACACCTTGCGATTCACCCTCTTCCTTAACTTACCGGCACCGAGCAGGCGTCAGTCTGTATACATCCACTTACGTGTTCGCACAGACCTGTGTTTTTGATAAACAGTCGCTAGAGCCGATTCGTGCCGCCATCCGAAGATGGCACTCCTTATCCCGAAGTTACGGAGTCATTTTGCAGAGTTCCTTAACCACCGTTCTCCCGAGCGCCTTAGGCTACTCGCCTCGCCTACCTGTGTTGGTTTTAGTACGGTTGCATTGTTGTAGGGGCTTTTCTTGGTTGTGCTTCACAGAACTTCATCAACCAGGGACTCGGCCTTGCGGCACGGGCATGTCTAGCAGCCCGCTCCTGATTCACACAACGTCCTCCCTACGCAGCGCAGGAATATTAACCTGCTGTCCATCGTCTACGCCTTTCGGCCTCGACTAAGGGACCGGCTAACCCTGGGCGGATTGACCTTCCCCAGGAAACCTTAGGCATGCGGCGTGCAGGTTTCTCACCTGCATAATCGTTACTCATTCCGGCATAATCACTTCTACACCCCGATATCATCCCTTCCGGTTTGACTTGCTGATGTAGAACGCTCTCCTACCAATCTGCCTTACGACAGATTCCGCTGCTTCGGTATTCTGCTTACTCCCGTTCATTGTCGGTGCACGACTGCTCGACCGGTAAGCTATTACGCACTTTTTAAATGATGGCTGCTTCTAAGCCAACATCCCGGCTGTCATCGCAATCGAACATCCTTAGTGACTGAGCAGAATTCTGGGACCTTAGCAGACGATCTGGGTTGTTTCCCTCTCGACTCTGAAGCTTCTCCCTCAGAGACTATCTCCCGGAATAGTCGCAATAGTATTCGGAGTTTGGTTAGGACGGGTAGGCGGGTAGCCCCCCGAGCCAGTTCAGTCTCTCTACCCCTATCGCGTAGTTGTCCGAGGCTAACCCTAAAGTTATTTCGGAGAGAACGAGCTATCTCCTGGTTTGATCAGACTTTGACTCCTCCCCACAGGTCATCCCCTAATTTTTCAACATTAGTGAGTTCGGTCCTCCACGCAGTTTTACCCGCGCTTCAACCTGCCCATGGGTAGTTCACCAGGTTTCGCGTCTATTCCCGTTGACAATGGTCGCCCTATTCAGACTCGGTTTCCCTATGGCTCCAGTCCTAAAGACCTTAGCCCGCCAACGACAATAACTCGCCGGATCATTATTCAATAGGCACGCCGTCACCCACTTGCGTAGGCTCCGACTGCTTGTAGGCACACGGTTTCAGGGTCTTTCCCTCCCCTTGCGGGGTTCTTTTCATCTTTCGCTCGCGCTACTTATTCACTATCGGTCGCTAGAGAGTACTTAGCCTTGGGAGATGGTCCTCCCAGATTCGGTCCAGGTTTCACGTGCCCGGACTTACTCGGGTACCGATCAGCAGTCCAAAATCTTTCGGGTACGGGACTCTCACCCTCTGTGGTCCGGCGTTCCAACCGGATTCCCCTAGACTTTGGTTTTTTTACTGCATGTAGTTCGGCCCCACGACCCCGACATCCGTAGACATCGGTTTAGGCTATATCCCGTTTCGCTCGCCACTACTCAGGGAGTCGAGTTTTCTTTCTCTTCCTGTGGGTACTTAGATGTTTCAGTTCTCCACGTTCGCCTTGCATGACTATGTATTCATCATGCAATAATTCAGGGATTCCGGGATCAATGCCTGTTTGACGGCTCCCCCAGACTTTTCGCAGCCTTCCACGCCCTTCATCGCCTTCTAGCGCCAAGACATCCCCCGTGCGCCCTTAGTTGCTTGATCAGTTCAGCTTTGCCCAGCCAAAACTCGCTTCACACTAGTCACTTTCGTAACCAGCACTCCACTCGTCCCAACTTCGCAAAGCAATGACGATCAGCACGCCGCCTTCTGGCAATTCGCTTCTAAGATTCGCTCCACTAACTGACTTGCGTCAGTTTCGTTAGATGCCACGTTTGCTTCCACCAAATTTCCAAAGAGCAATCACCGTGAGCCAGAAGCTCACAGCTCGAAAACACCGAAGTAGGCCGAAACCCACCCCGCAGTCTCCTCCCCCACACAGCCAAGCCACATGGGGTCGAGCAGTGTAAAACCACCACTCCTCACTGTCAACGATCCGAAGCAGGTTTTTTCGAACTTGCTCTTCACGCCAAGCAGTATGGAGACATCCGGAATCGAACCGGAAACCTCCTGCTTGCAAAGCAGGCGCTCTGCCAATTGAGCTATGCCCCCGAGATTCGCAATCACGTCGTTGACCAGTGAACTGGTGTTCGACATTGTCGCATTTCATCGGCCATTCGTCGAGTGGGCGTACGTGGATTCGAACCACGGACCTCAGCTTTATCAGAGCTGCGCTCTAACCAACTGAGCTACACGCCCGACGCTTGCCCCGTCGTGGTTAGTGACGGGGCAGAAAGGTTAGTCAGTCGCCGCCCTGTTCGGCAAGTGATCCGAGCGAGAATCTTTTCTGCCTCTCGAATTCTGGTTCTCGACTCGGCACTTCCCCTTCGTTCGACTGATCTGCATCGGATGTATGACACGTAAAACTTTCAGGGAGTTCGCTGATCGCGCCGATCCGTTGCGATTGGTTTTTTCTTTTCGCTTTTGCAAGAACTCGCAGTTTGCCGAACCTTTGGCTAAGCTAAGCGTGTCTGGCTACCCAGACATTGGCCGCTTGGTGGAATTGGCAGACACGCCAGACTTAGGATCTGGTGCCGAAAGGTGTCGGGGTTCGAGTCCCCGAGCGGCCACCTCTGTTTTCTCTTGTTTTCTGGCTTTATCGGCGAGCGTTTGACTGCGAGTGCTCCGCGGCGCTCTGATGAGTTTTCGCTTCTCTTTTGGCCAGACACGGCGATTTTCATTCGATGCTGACATCCCTGCTCTCCCCTGGTGCTGAGCGAGTCATTGACCGCCTGCAGCTCAAAGAGCTGTGTACTGAGTTTGATCTTCTGGAGTCATTGTGGCTCGACGAGAGTCGGGCACACGACTTGTTGAAGGTCGCGGGAGTCACGGAGGTGCAGGCGTCCGGTATCCTGCCTGCCTGCCGGTCGGAGACCGGTCCGGCCTGGAGCCTTTTAAATTTTGTACAGCAGGCGAGGCGATTGGCCGCCCAAGACGGTCGCGGGACGGAGACCCGTACCGAACATCTGCTCATGGCGGCCTTGGAAATCCCCACGTTTCGTGACTTGCTGCAAGGCCTGGGGATTGACGCCGAGAGCCTCCGGTCAAAGCTCTTGCAACCGACCGTGGTCGCGGCCACTCCCATTGAATCCGATATCCAGCTGCGGCCAGCTGCGGTGATTCACAGTGAGTCGGTGTCGGTCCTGCGCATCTTGGATGCTTCGGCGAATCGTTGTCGGGAGGGGCTACGCGTGGTCGAGGATTACACTCGGATGATCCTCAATGACTCGCATTTGTCGCGGCAGATCAAGGAAACGCGGCACGGACTGGCTCCCCTGCTCTCTCGCCTGAATCTCGACCTCGCAGTGCAAGCGCGCGACACCGAGCATGACGTGGGAACATCCATTCACACTGCATTCGAGATGGCCCGGCCCTCGGCCTGGTCGGTCGTGGTGGCCAACCTTAAGCGAGTTCAAGAGTCGCTGCGGACTCTCGAAGAGTACGGGAAGACCGTCGATTCGCAGGCAGCTGCGGGCATCGGAGCGCTGCGATATCGGTTCTACACGATTGAGAAAGGGTTGTACGCCACACACGTCGCAATCGAGAAGCTTCGAGACTGCCACCTCTATTTGCTGGTCACCGATCACCTGTGCCCCCAGGGAGCGGGGCCCGTGGTGAAGGCGGCTCTGCGCGGGGGCGTCGATATTGTCCAGATGCGAGAGAAAGGGATGCCCGACCGCCGCTTTCTGGAACTCGCCAAGTGGATGCGAGAATGGACAGCTGATGCCGGGGCCTTGTTCATCGTGAACGACCGGCCCGATCTGGCGTGCCTGGCCGAGGCAGATGGCGTCCATGTGGGACAGGGAGATTTGTCCGTTCTCGAGGCCCGCCGCATTATGGGGGGTAAAAAGCTGATCGGTGTCTCCACGCATGCGATCGAGCAGGCGAGGCAAGCGGTGCTGGATGGGGCCGACTCCCTGGGAGTGGGGCCGGTGTTCACGTCGAAGACCAAGAGCTTCGACGAATTCGCGGGGCTGGGATACGTCGAGCAAGTGGCCGCCGAGATCGCCCTTCCCGCGTTCGCCATCGGCGGGATCGGGATCGAAAACGTGTCCCAAGTCTTGGCAGCTGGGGCCCGCCGGATCGCGGTCAGCAGCGAGATTTGCAGTGCGGAGTCACCGGAGCGGGCGGCGGCCAAGCTTAAAGAAATGTTGCTCATAATCCGCGATGCGGAAGCAGACGGAAGCGTTTATCCAGGCGGCCATTGAATTCCACGCCGTGAAACGCCACGAGGGCGGGAACCCGCAGTTCCCACCCTCGTAATGTCATCACTGGATGTGGTTCAGTCACAAAAACTAGAACTGCTTTGCAGTCTCATTGGCTGGTGCATCGCAAGCGATGTCACACTGATTGTTGTCGCAGTCATCACGCTGATCTTCGAAATCCGAACCGTAGGTGACGGCATGAACGCGACCGTTGAAGTCACGCTTATGGAAACCGCTGAAGCTGTAGCACTGGTTGAGTTCGCCGATGGCGTCGGCGACGTCATTCAGCTCGGAAACGACAGCGTGCTGGACTTCGCTCAGGCCGACAATCAGCCCGATGACGAGCAGCGTGGCGACAAGGACGAGTTCTGCACTGATGATGAAGCCAGCTTCATCGCGCAAGAGTTGTTGCATCATTTGGACATTCCTTCTGGAGATCTGGAGACATGAAGCGCTGCCGGAAATGCCTCGCAACCCCTGATCCGGGCGCGGGCGGGCATGGCCATGGAGTGGAAGCCTGCGGGACTTCCGTCTTTATCTAATGCATGGAACGTGCCGGATGTGACGGTGCCTCCGAATACAGTGGATTATCCGATTTTCCGATTTTCGTGCAGCGGCGTAAGTCGAATCGCTGATTCAGAATCTGGCAACCGCAAATCAGTGGCGGTGAACACCGACACATTCGCAGAGACGGATTCCCGCAACAACTCTGTTGATGGAGCGGAACACGCCACTCCACAGAGTGTCAAGTTTTTGAAACAGTCGATCGGCTTCGCGAGGACACGAGTGGTCCTCCACGGCTTGAATTGCGGATCGATCGAGCCTCATGGTGAGCCAGGCTGGGCGAGCGACGCCAATCACGTGAACATGTCCAGCCCGACCAGTCACCAACTTCGCCAGGAGGTGGATAAGTGCCAGATCGGATAGCGTTCTGCTCGACTCCCCGAGCCGTCAGGCCGCAACCGAATGGCTGTGCCTCAGTCGAAGTCGACGTTCTGTCGCCGATGTTCTGGCGAACGCGGCTACGCGGGAACAGCGACGCACTGGGTGATTCGGTCACTCGAAGCATCGCCATCATGTTCACAGAAGTGGCTTGACCCTCTCTCCCGCTCGATTCGAATATGAAGATTGAGCTGTCACCGAGAGCTACTTTAACTCCTGCAGCAGGGTGTGGAATTGAGCGACCATGTCCGGGCCATTCAGAGCCGGCGACATCGCCAGCGTGGCCTTCAACAATTGATTCGCCTGCTTTTTGAACTCAGCTTCCGCCTTCGCGTCGGGTGCGAAACGGGACTGCCCTTCCAAGCACTTGGCGGTGTTGTAAATGATCTCGTAGTAGGCGGGGGGTTTCTTCGCGGACCGCTGAAAGGCGGCTCGCAGCTTGGCCCACTCGGAGGTCGCTTCCGCAAACTTGGTGGGGTCATCCTCGGCCAAGCCCTGTAAGATGCGCGCCCGTTCGATCTTCGGATCCAACGCATTCGGGACACTCAGAATCAAGGCATCGACTTGGTTCAGAGCCTCTTGATACTGACGATCCGTTCGGAGCAGACCGATCAGCGCCGCCTGCACCCGGATGAGGGCTTGTGCCGCCTTGGGGTCCTTACCCGCGGCCTCCTGACCGGCTGCGAGGATACGCTGGTACGTGACCTTGGCGAGATCCTTCTGCCCCGCCTCGGATGCCGAATCTCCAATCGCCACCAGTTCCGGCAAGCTCAATTGCTGTCGCGCCGCCAGCTTCGTCAGGAAGTCGGCCAACGCCGCTTTCGACTGCTCCAAAGCCGCTTGAGCTGCCGTAATCTCATCGGTGGTTTTGCTGGCCGATTCGATCACCCGGGCCACGTCCCCCTTGTAAGCCTCACGCAACAGCCGAGCCACTGTGGTCAGGACCAGATTGACCTGCGGAATATCTTGACCCAGTTGCATCAGCAACTCGCCGCTGGCCTTGGCACCATCCATGTTCTTGTTCATCGCATGGGCCCGTACGGACGCGACCAACGTTCGCAGCTGAGGCATGTCGAGCGCCTGGGGATTGGACTCTCGGATTTTGGTTTCCAGAATGGCCAATTGCTCAATTGCCAGTTGTGGCTGATTTCCCTCCAGAAACATTTCGCCGAGGTAGAGACGGCACTCGGCGGCCACGGCTTCATCGGCGGCGTTGGTCGATTTCAGTGCCGCTGCGAGGGCTTGTTCGAAGAGTCCCTGGGCCGCAGTGCGATGGTGCGTGGCGGCGTCATCGACCGCTTTCGCCTGCTTGGCCAGCAGGTACATTCGCCAATGCGACTGCCCCGAGAGGTTCTGGGACTGAGCGAATCGGTCGGACGCCGAGTTGACCTTCTCATAAGCGGTGATCGCTCCCGGAAGATCGTTTTGCACCGTTTTGAGACGTCCCAAGGCAATGCGCGCGTCGTCGGATTCGGCTCGATTGGGCCAAGTTTGAATGGTGTAGTCGACGATCTCACCGAGTTGTTGCTCTGCTGCCGCACGATCCGTGCCCGTCGAGCACAATGCCAGCGCCGCATTGATCGCCAGCACTGCCGACGGGGGGCCCAACTTGGCGGTCGGGTTCGCTCGCGCAACCGCATCCGCGATGGCGAACGAGCCCGCTGAATCACCCGTCTGGAGCTTGGCCAAGGCCAGATGGTACTGCACCGAGGCCAATCGATCTGGATTCTTCTCCTGCTCCTGCAACTCGATGGCCCGCTCGTAGGCCTTGACCGCTTCCTGGAATTCCCGATTTGACGCAGCGGCATCTGCGATGGCTACCGCCTCGTCAAATGTCGCGATCTCAGTCGGCTCGTCGCCGCCCGCTTTGGCGTATTTGCGGTAGAGCAAAATCGCTTCGTTCTGCGAGGAACTGGAAACCTTGATGATATCGCGCAGTCCGCGAACGACCTTGTTCATCGTTTTGACTTTGTCGTCTTCGGCCTTCTTCTGCTCGGCTTCGTTCAGTGGCTTAGCATCCGGAGCGGCAGCGGGGCGATCTTCACTCAGAGCGAAATAGGCCTTCGCAACCTCCACGACAACGCCATAGTACGGATCGGTCTTCCGCTGGCTGTTGTCGTCCAGCCAGGCTTCCGCCTCGTAAATCAGATCCTTGCGACGATCCAACTGATTCAGCAACTTGGCTCGCTGAAGAAAATTCTCCGCATAAAAACCGGCGAGAGCGGGGTTGAGTGCTCGCCCCTCTTCGGCTTCGTTCCCGGTCACCTCGTCATAGATATCCAGAGCCTTGTCAAAGTTGCCGAGAAGTTCGTTGACCCGCCCCGTCCAGTAGTGAGCCAACAAACCCGGTAGCAGCCGCCGATAGCCCTGCCAGATCGCATCCAGCGACTTGTCGGCCTGATCCAGCAGGGGCTTCACGTCGGCATGCTTGGGATCGGCATATGTCTGGGCGACGTGATAGTCGACCATGGCCAAGTTGAAGCGAGAATTCAGCCAGTCATCTTCCGCCAAGGCCAACTCTCGGGCTTGCCGCTTCTTCGAGAGCCGGGCCTTCGCAGACTTCCGCCCGCCAGTTTCCTCGACGCTTTGAGTGAGTACGTCATAGCGATCCTTGAACAGCTTGGCCGCCTCCGCAAAACGCGGGCGGGCTTCTTCAAAGGCTGCTCGTGCCTGAGTCAGCAACAGGTCTTTACGCTTGGGATCTTTCTGGAAACTCGCCTGTTTGAGACTCGTGTTGCCGATCGAGAGCGACAGCACGCCGTACGTATCAAACGCAAAGCCAGCCTGTGGATGGGTGGCGTGGTCCTTCAGAAACTTCTCCAGCTGTCCTCGCGTATCGACTCGCAGCCGCTCCGCCTCGTCGACGTTCTCCGACTGCTGAGCGGCCACCTGCATGCACCGGGCGAGTTCCAAGTCGAAGGTCTCGGCCATACTGGCGGGGATCTTTTGCGTCATTTCCAACTGTCGGAGATACTGCATTCCCATGTCGCCCAGGCCCTGCTTCCGCAGCCCTTCGACGAACTCCTGTTGCAACTCCGCTGCGGGGAGCGAAATCGAACTGGCGAGCCATGTCGCCGCAAGTAGAAGGAGACTGCGGCAGCACCTCGCACAGGAGATTCGGTCGCGACGCTGACCGGAACACAAGCCCTCGACAGCTCCCCATCGTCCCACTGGAAGATGACATTCGATATCCTGCCCTAGGTAACGACTCATCGACAGTTCCTCTTCGTCGCGGATGAACTCAGAACGGGGGGTCATCGATTGTGGTTGATTTCAACGTTCACAAGAGATGAACGCCGGAGACCGGGAGCGCGTGCGTGACTTGGATGAAGTCGGCAGGAAAACGCCGACTCCGAAGACCGCGTTTGCGACCCGTTCTCGCCGTCTCGATCATCACTCATCAAGAGTCGTTTTTCAACCGCTTCGCCCCATTCGACCCGGACACCGTGTGTGCATCCCAAACGTCGGTGGCGATTCTCCGGCTCCCGCTCCCCCACTGGCGACCTGGCCGGCGGTGACAACGCCACTGAGGTGAGGAGGGCTGGGGTGAGGAGGGCTGGGGTGAGGAGGGCTGGGGTGAGGAGGGCAAGGCGAATCTCGATGTGGTCCCTTAACCCCCACCCTCGCCTCTGAGATGACGAACACGTTGGACGTCACGCCGAAGAACTTGAGTTCAAGGGGAACGGAACGGGAACACTAAAGCGGTTGCCTCTCCCGTGCTTACACATTTCTGTGAGCCGCCGGGCGCTAGCTGCGAGTCCCTCAACACGCGGAAGAACCCGCGGCTAGCGCCTCGCGGCTCACAGACAGGGACGTTCGTCATGTCAAGACCTGCTGAGGAACCGCTCTCGTGTTCCTTGTTCCTTAACCGTTCAGGCATCAATGGCAGCGTGAAACAGTCGATGAGTGGAGATTAGTATTCCTTTTTCCTGACCCCTCACGTTCCTGTGAAAGAGTAAACACTCGGACCTCATGAGCCCGTGAGAAGGCATGACGACTGGCCAAGCGAAAGTCGACGGTTCACTGCTCAGCTGTGGGATTCCGGGGTGTGAACGGCTACCGATCCAGTAGCGCACAAGCGCGGGAACCACCCCAACAAGCGCGGTGGCGAGTGCTTTGATTTCCCTCGGTTGCCCCATGAGGCGCGGCTTAAAAAACCACACAACAACACACCGTGCAACTCGTCACTCATCTTCCCCGCACCGGCCACACCGCCTGGTCCCCGACCCGGCTCACTTGCCATCGAACTTGGGCTTTTCCATTTCCTTCTCGCCGGTCTTATCCAGCTTGTACAGCGGGAGGAACCGGTAGTAGACCTCCAGGCTCAACGTGTTCACCGACGTAATCAACAGCCGCCCCCCTTCGTCTGCCCAGACATCCTTGGTCGGCAATTCCGGATTCCAACTCCCGGCAGCACAGCCTTCTTTTTCCTGAGTGCCGATGATGTAGCGACGTGTCGCGCGGTTCCACTCATCCCACTCGGCCCCGGGAAGATTGTGCATCACCTGCGTGGCGTAGTAGAAGTAATAGGAGTCCCGCGTATATTTTCCGGGCAAATACTGCATCATAAACTTCATCCCTTCCGTCATCCCGGGATCGCTCCGCTTGACCCCCAGGAACTGCTTGCTAAGCAGCCCCACAGATGTCATCGCCGGGGTGGGCCCCGATTCGACCGAGTAGCACCCCAGTCCTCCGGATTCTCCCTTGGAAACCGATTTCAGAAACTTCATCGCCCCCGCCAAGACGTTGGGTTCCACTTTCAAGCCGGCCATCTTGGCACTTTTGAGGGCCATCAGCTGCCAACCCACCACGGACAAATCGCCAGCTGTCGGAGGGTCTTCAGGCGTGCAGTAGTGCCAGCCGCCAAGTTCCGGGTGCTGCGCAGAGCAGATGTAATCGATCGCTTTCTGAGCGGGGAGCCGCAGCCGCTGATCATTCGTCATGCCGTATGCCTCGCACATGACAATCGTCGCCACGCCCTGGGCGTACATGGATTTCACCCCGCCCTGCAAATCGCCGTCCGGCTTGGCGGTCCGGCCCAGATACTCGATCCCCTTAGCGATGGTGCCTTGATACGGCCCCTTCGATTTGTGGGTCTGACCCGCAGCCAGGAAGGGCAAAATCGCAAAAGCCGTCGCAGCTGCGTTCGAGGTATTCTTACCATCGCAAGTGCAACTGCTGTCTTTGCAGTGTTTGGAGTGCCCGTCAAAGCTCCAGGAGCCATCGGCGTTCTGATGCCGCGAGAGCCAATTCAATCCGCCGCCGACGGCTCGCTCCGTCCCCTTGGTCCCGCCGGATGAGCCGACCATCGCTTGTCGTTCGCCCGAGCCGCGACCGCCGAACCCCTCGCCCGAACCGCCGCTCCCCGCATTGGTGCCAGTTCCGACCCCAGTCCCGACTCCCCCGCCGCCGGTCATCGCCGCTCCGGCACCCGTAGCGCTGATCGTGAACCCCCCGAGTCCGCCGAAGTCACTTTCGGTTGCGGTACTTGTGCCACCCCCGGCCTCTGAGAACTCCCCCGAGCTATCGTTGAACTGGGCATCCTGTGCGATCGTCGGGGCTTCCGTCATCATCAGCGACTCGGTCGTCAGCTCGGTGACTTCGAGCGGAGCATTCGTCATCTCGAACTGCGTCAGATCCGAATCGGGAATCGCCGTGTCCATCACCGATTCGAACAACGGCACTTCTCCGTTGTTCATCACCACCGCCACGGTTCCGGCGAGCAGACCGACCAGCCCCAGCGCGAGTACATGAAACAGAATCGCCATGCCCCACCACTTGGCCTGGATTTTGGCGGTCTCCAGAAAATCCTGGATCATCTGATTTGTCACGGATGGAGCTGGCGTCGACATCGTATTCACTCCCAGACAGAACGCTGGCCTTGATCGAAAGGTGACTTAATCATCACCCGTGATGACTATCGAGTCAATCCGGAGGGTGCCGTTCTGGAGTATTGGGCGGCGGAGTGGGCGGCACTCCCGATTCCAGATCGTCCAAAAAGGCATCGACTTTCGACTCGTCGACCATCGGCAGTCGCGGCCCCGAGGGGGTGACGCGAGCCCACCACTGGACCGTCAACACCAACGACAGCAGCCCTCCCACGATCCCCAGAATCCACGACAGGCTCAGCCCCTCGTCGGCGACACTCTGTTTGGCGGTCGCCTCATCATAGAGCATACGCCCAATCAGCAGCGGTGCAGACCGTTTCGTCCCCGTCGCATCCTCGTAGGCGAGCTTCTTGAGGTAGAACCCCACGAACCGGGCATCCATGAACACGGTCGGCTTGACCTCGACCCCCGGAGGAACATCGACGAACACGACACAGTACGGGAACGTCTGCGAATCCTCCGTCGGCCCCCACGCCTCGTACACCCGCTTCACATTCGCCGAATTCTCCGGTGCGTCATGCTGCAAGATGCGCCGCACACGCAGCCTCACATTCACCAGCTGCCCGCGGTGCTTGTCCGAAGCCTGGAACAAATGGGTAAACGTCAGATCGGTGCGGGCCTGCGTCCGCAGCTCCTCTCCGGGAACCGCATACGCCCATTTCACCAACCGCCAGTAAGCCGGCATCTCTTCAGCTGCCAGCGGCGAGAGATCCGAGATTGCTTGCAACTCCTCCTTGAGAGCGTCGATCTCTTCGAAATCGGTATGCCCCGGGTGCGGGATGACCAACTCCTTCCAAGGAGTCCCCGGAGCAATCACTGGTGCCGCGGAATTCGCCGCGGCTTCCTCCGCTGCGATCGTCCGCCACGAATTGGACTTCTTCGTCTGCAAGTACAGCAGGCCCACGATCCCGAGCAGGAAGATCGCCGAACTAAGCCGCAACAGCTCGCGCGTCGTAAAGAAACTCGTCGATCCACTGGTTGGCGACGGTCGCATGCTACGGTGCTCCTGCCCCTCCTTCGGGGAGTTCCACAAAACTCAGCTTCGTCAGTGGCTCCCCGTTGGGGAGTTTCTGACGGGTGCAGACATCAATGAGCTTCATGAGTTCATCATACCGCAGCCGCGAACCGACTTGCAGAATGACTTGCTTGAACGGAACATCGGGATCATCGAGGATCACGCGCAGCCGGGCCTCCAGAGCTTTCGCCTTGTCGGGGCTATTCTCGCCCACTCCGCCCTCGCCGACCGCCAGCGATTGAATCGACCCATCCGGGTTGGCAAACGCACTGATGATCAACGACTCGATTCCTTGAATCGGGTCAGTATTGTTCTTGTCCTCGCCCGCCGGCGTGTTCGACTTCGCTCCCGCGACCGCTTCCGGCGGAGGCAGCCGGAGCATGATCTGCCCCTCAGCCGGGTCGGGCTTAAAGGTCAACACAAAGAACGATAAGAGCTGAAACGCCATGTCGAGCATGGCGGCCATGTTGAGTTTCGCATCGCTCGGTTTGCTTCGTCGTCGGCGCATGATTTATCCCTTCGCCTTAGCCTTCAGAGCGAACTTGCGATACCCCTTTTTCTGACACGTCTCGATCACGCGATACAAATCCTTAAATCGGGATGTCTCGTCGGCGCGAATTACAATTGTCGTCGGCAATTCGTCGCCCGATTTAATGTCCAGCCCCTTGCTCTTCGCGGCCATCCGGCTGACTTCCGCTTCCACGGCGATGTAGCCTTCGAGATTGACCTTTTCCCCGTAGACGGTCAGATCACCCGTCGGAGAGAGATTCAAAATCAAGAGCTCTTCCTGGCCACCCGTATCGACTGGCATGGCGGAACCGACCACCGGCAGCTTGAGTGTCATGTCGAGCGCCGCTGCCTTGAAGTTCAACACCAACATGAAGAATGTGATGAGCTGAAACACCATATCAAGCATCGGGGTGAGGTCAGCTTCACCTTCTGATGATCCAGACATGACATGGCTTTCTGACGGATGAAGGGAGTGCGAATCGTTCCGAGCTGACCGAGATTTGCGTGAATCCGAGTGGCGTTTATGCGGATGGGTTCGCTGCCTGAGCCGCGGGAGCAGGTCGTTTGGCCATGCTGGCGACCTTGGTCACCAGTTCCTCGGCCCGCGTGAAAGCTTCATCGTTCAGTGAGCTGATTTTGTTGCGAAACACAGCATGCAGGAAGATCGCAGGAACAGAGAGCAGAACCCCCTCGAACGTCAGAACCAGAGCCGTCGAGATTTCTCCAGCCACTTCGCTCGCCTTGAGGACCGATCCTTCGCTCATCGCGATTTTGCTAAACGCACCAATCATCCCGAGCAACGTACCCAACAGGCCAATCATGGGGCCGAGTGTTCCGAGAACCGCCAACATCGAAATTTTACGCTCACCCTCGGAGTGAATAACTTCGAACGTCCGTTCCATCGCGGAGCGAGCCTCGGAAATCCCCGCAGGAAGCTCAGCTATTCCCGCACGAACCAAGCGGGAATACTCCGAATCGTCTTCCTTCACCACAGCATACAGCCCCTTCAGATCCCGCTTCTCCAACGAGGCAGCACATTGATCGGTGACTGCCGGTGGCATCACCTTCTGATGACGCAGTTCTGTGAACAATCGAAACGATGTCGACAAAAAATAGACAGACAGAATCAGGAGAAACGCCCCAATCCAGCCGGAAGTCTCAATGAGCCAGAGGATGAAACTCTTGGATTGCGGATGTACCTCTGCTGCGGGCGCTTGTGCCACGGCCGGGGCGGCGGCGGCGGCGGCGGGCTCCGCCGGGGCCTCGGCTGCCGGAACTGCTGCGTCCTGAGCGTTTGCAAAATTGCTCACCAGACTGCTGCCGACCGCCAAGCCGAGCAACATCAAACAACCCCAAAGCAGCCAGCGTTGCATCGTCTTCGATCCCGTGAAATGGCCGTACCAACCTCTGAATGGAGGTGACCGTCGATTGTGGATTGCGGTGAGAGAAGACCGAACAAAGTAACGCCCTGTTCGTCGAAATGCAACAAATCCGAGGAACTCGATCCGCGTCATACGCGAACCCACACAGCGGCCTTGTTGCAATTTTTGCCGTTTTCGATACCCTGTCGCACTTGCGGATTCTCGACTCATCCCCACGGAGAGACTTCTTCTCTTCTTGTGGGGAGTCGATTTCGCATGATGGCGACGGTGTAGACCGATTGTAGCGGTCTCCGCGCACAGAGTTTCGTGAACTCGGAGAGGTCGACTTGGACATTCTTTCGGCAATGAAAGACAGCCCGACATTCGGGCGTGAAGAAGTCAAACGCGTCCTGGGAGCTGCCATGGGCCCCGGAGCGGCGGAGTTCCGCCGTGTGGTCGACGAGGTCCACCGAGATTCGAGCAGCAACCCCGGTCTCAAGGTCCGGGCCGGAATCGGCTACTTCTTCCTCGGCCAGCCGGACAAGGCCGCCGAAGTCCTCGAAGGCTGCAAAGACGCTCACGGACGCTACTTCCGCGGCCAGGCTCTGTCCACACTGGGCAAGCACGAAGAAGCCGCGCTCGACTTCGACGAAGCGATTAAGCTCGGCGAAAACAAGGTCGAATGCACCCTCCGCAAGGCGGGCGAAGTTCGCAAACAGCTCAAGCTCGATGAAGCCGAGCAGATCATCCGCAGCACCGGATCAGAAGGAGCCCGCCAAGCGGAGTACTCCTACCAGATGGGCTGCGTCATGGCCGACCGAGGCGACACCTACGGCGCCATCGAGTACTTCGAGCGTGCGGTCGATATGGACCCGCATCACCAGCGGGCTCTTTTCGCACTCGCTCTTCAGGCCGCACGCCAGGGCAACGACGAAGAAGCGATCCAGCTCTACGAGCGCTGCCTGTCGAAGCCCCCGTACTACCTCGGTGCCCTGCTCAACCTCGGCCTCCTCTATGAGGACAAAGAAAACTACGCCGCCGCTCAATACTGCTTCGAGCGCGTCCTCCGCTACGACCCGAACAACGAGTGGGCCCTGCTCTACCTCAAAGACATTGAGGCCACCAGCAGCATGTACTACGACGAAGAGACGCTCAAGCAGCAGCAGAAGCTGGAGCATCTCCTCAGCCGCCCCGTCACCGACTTCGAACTCTCCGTCCGCAGCCGCAACTGCCTCGCCGGGATGGATATTCGCTCACTCGGCGATCTAACCAAGATTAACGAGCCCGACCTGCTGGCTGGTAAGAACTTCGGCGAAACCTCGCTCAAGGAAGTCCGCGAGCTGATGGCTCTGCACGGTCTGAAGATCGGTCAGAACATCCTGGAAAAGTCCCACGAATCGGGCGGCGGCAACTCCGACTTCCGCGACCTCAGCCCCGAAGAGCAAGCTGTCCTGCAAACGCCGATCGCCGACCTCAACCTGTCGGTTCGATCTCGTAAGTGCATGACTCGCCTGAACATCACTACAGCTGGTGAACTCTGCCAGCGGACTCCCGATGAGCTCATGGGAGCCAAGAACTTCGGCGTGACCTCCCTCAACGAAGTCCGCGCCAAGCTCACCGAACTCGGCATGCGGCTGCGAAACGACTGATTTCGAAGCCCACGCATCCCGAACCGACTCACGGGAGTGTCCGCCACGCGGCCACTCCCGTTTTCGTTTGGCGGGCGGGCGGGCGTCAGCCCAATGGCGCTTGGTTTAGATCAACAACCAGATGCCTGAGCGTTAAACCACAGAGAACGTCTTCCCTGGCTCGCCCTCGCTGACGCTGCGGGTGACTGAAGCAAGTGCCATTGGTCGTCAGCCGCCCGAGTTCCCACCGACCCCGTGTCCCCGACCCCAACAGGGTCCAAGGGGGCGGGTGCCCGGATCAGCTGCGCAGCGAACGGCCCGGACGGTCACCCGCATCACACGTCCACACTTAAGGGCCTTCCGCCAAGTCTCTAGACCCGGCCACCCCTGCGGCTGCCCTCTTTTCGGTGAGGCGAGGGAGTCGAGACCGCGCCTCAACCTGCCGTAGGTGAAGCGATCCACTTCGCCTGCCTGTCTATCATCACCTTAACCTTACGGAGGTTTTAAAATGGATTCTACGGTGCTCCGGCTCGCGCCTTTAACGCTGTCAAAAGCTCAGCCAACTCCTGGGGAACTCGATTGTTAGCGACTTGCCACTCGCCGACTGCTTTGCCGAGGTCATCGTCGCGCAATGCTGACGATCCGGCATTTGGCGGATTCTGGTAAATCCAATCCCGAACGTGCCGAAACAGTTCTTTGCCTGGAAACTCCTTCAACCAATCTCCAGTATTGATCCAGCCCTCCACCGTTGCGTGATGACTCACAAGCTTGGCATTCAGATTCCCGGCAGTCAGTGACGGAGCAAAAGCTTCCATACTCTTAAACCATGGTTGTGCTGCCAGATAGGCTTCAGCAGTCGCTTGATCAACAACCGTGGGATACCTTGGATGTTCAGGGAAATCTTGGTGAATGGTTCTACGAACCTCGGAAACAACGCCCCGCCCTGCCATCCACCAGGCCAAGTTGGTCGCATGATTT
>Ga0105046_10006178_pt1 | contig 18903 bp, 19 predicted proteins | sample MAT03_FD_78385 | JGI IMG/M metagenome (GOLD analysis project Ga0105046, IMG submission 78385) | Freshwater microbial communities from Lake Fryxell liftoff mats and glacier meltwater in Antarctica - MAT-03 (megahit assembly) | ecosystem: Environmental > Aquatic > Freshwater > Ice > Liftoff... | reverse complement strand
CTTCGCCCATATTTATTTTCTAGTGGTTTTAGTATTACAAAATTGTGAAACAATTTCGAATACAAAACAACGCATATATTTTTGGAGAGCAGTAGATATTCATGTTGAAAATGAATATGCATTTAAATGGAGTTGCTATTGTGGCCATTTGGAGGTAGTTAAATGGTTACAAAAAATAGGAATAGAATTGAATTCCCTCATTGGTATTCACGATAATATTGAAATGATATTTCAATGGAGTTGCAAAAATGGTTATGCACATTATGCAATTGGTATGATATTGATATTGATATTGTTTTTGATTTTGATATAAATATTAAACAATAAAAATATACATAAGATTATGGAACCAATAAATACATTAGATGAAGCCATAAATATTTATAAAAGTCATAAAAAACTGACTGAGAAGTGCATAAATTTCGCCACAGATTATTTTTTTACGGCAGAAAAAGAAAAACCAGCAGAAGCATATATTATGATACCGATTGGAACAAAAATGAAACAAGTAATAGATGGAACTACCGAAACGGAATATTACACTACAGAAACAGAGTATTATATTAGTATTCCAAAAGGAGTAGAAATACATTTGAGTTTAATACGAGGATCATCAAATGTATTAGTGTCAAGAGGAGAATCGGGAATGATTGGAACTGGCAACAATTTGCAATGTGGATTGGATTGTATAAAAATTAATGATAATATATATAATTGTATAAATAACCGCGTATATTTAAGTCCAGGTTTAAGAATTTATGTTTGGAGAAAAACATATTTATCAAATAATGATGGTAATTTAATATTTACTATTCCGGAAGAATGGTGTTAATTTTTTTCGTATTTATATAAAAAAGCCTTATAAAATACATACATATGTATGTATTTTTATAAAACAAAAAACTTTACCATAAAACTTGATCAGCAAACCATCCGGCAGATGCTACTTTATGCCTATCATATTCGTGGCGTTTTTTATAATTGTTTCTACGTTTAGTATCAAAGTGATTTAAATCAGTATAGTGACCCATTTTGTCTCGGAATTGTTCATAACGTATGTCTCCAAAATAAACTTTTCTATTATTGACAATAGCGTAATATTTTTTAGGATATTTCTTTGATATATAAATGTTATATCCTCGATAATTTCCAGCATAATCGGCCATGATATATCAATATACTAACAAATTAAAAAATTGATTTAGTTTAAATAATAAATGTGATAATTATTGATATTATAAATAAAATGGATGAATCTCCGTTTATGATGTTACCAACAGAAATGATTTTGGAAATTTTTGATAAAATGTCAATTGTTGATTGGATGTCATTTAAATTTACATGCAAATATTTGTATCAAATTAATATAAATTTTATTAAAAAAATTAAATTAATGCTCCAAGAATATTTTCCTAATGAAATTATTGAATCGATAAATAAAAATAATATTGCAATCACCGGTTCTCTTTTATTGAAAATTATTTATGGCGCAACATGGAAACCAAATGATATTGATTTATATATAGAAAATACGCATGGAGAGTATACAAAAAATTTTATAAATGCGATGGAAAAAAATAATTTTAAATGTCGATTTGAGGATGAAGAATGCACTTGTCAATATATCGAAAGTTATTATTTCGAAAGTAAAAAATATCCATTGAAGGTTAATTTGATTTGTTTAAATTATGTTAATCCATTGAAATATATTAATTTGGTTGCTGATATGGAAATTGGCAAAGTAGTTGTCTATGATGATAAATTATATATTAAAAATTGGAATAAATTAATTAATCGAACCGATTATATTGTGCCATTATCATTGATAGCTTCCAAATTATACTACCAATATAAACTTGGCAAATACGAAAATAAAAGATCTTTAAAACGTATGTACATCAGGCAACAAAAATATACTGACAGAGGATTCAAATTTGTAGTACCAAAAAATATAAATACTATCATGGAAAAATTAAAAATGGATTATGTAAATTATGAAATTGATTTAAAAAATTCAAAAATTTCTTTTGATAGGGACACTGTTTTGTCCACATATTTAGATAAATATCACACCGATACCAATGTTTTTATTAACGAAGCGATGCTGGTCGAAAAAAATATTCTAGAATGATTTGATAATCACGTTTTTATTGATTTTTTTGTTTAATTAACAAATGAACATTATATAATGTTCATTTGTTAAACTAAATTTATTTAAACATTTTATTACAATAGATTTATAATTCTATTGGTGTACCAGGAATATTTTTTGCATCACCATCCCATATCTGATATTTTATTCCCATTGCATCAAGATCTTCCTTGAAAAATAATTGTTCATGTGTTGAAGTAGAATCATGCATTGTTTGCATAATTAAATCCTTATCGTGTTGATCATTTAAATATTTTTCGGTTAAATTTCTAAAATAAATTGTTCTATCTTTATTAAGATCGGAAAATGTTTTAACAGGATCATTAGCAAACTTGGATAAATTTTGTAAACTCGTTTGAAAAATATCACTAAGCGGTGATACCTGTGCATCAATCGCCGATAATGAAGTATCATAAGTTATATATAATTCAGAAGCGGTAAGAGCAATAATTGCTCCAGCAGAATGTGCAGATGACTTTACAAAAACTTTACTAGTGCCACTACGATTTTTCAAAACATAACAAATTTTTGAACACCAATGAGCACTTCCTCCGTCCGTAGTTATAATTATATTGATTGGCTCATTTTCTGGTATTTTAATTAATTCATCAAAAAATTTTTCGTATACATCTTCTTGGTAATTAGTCACAAGACTTAATATTCCATCTTTTTTCTTTTTATCTACCAAGTATAAAATATGTTTAGTTGCAGCTTGTTTGTTACCCATTAATCAATATATCAATAACAATATATTATAATTTTATAGACATATTTTTATATTAATAAGGAGATTGATACTATAATTTTCAATTTTTTATTCTATTTATGATTGAATCATACATCAAATTTTTTAAAGATACTATTTTGTAAAAAATTGAAATTTTAATCAACAAGATATTTCATCATTGACAATTATTACTACTATTTTTCGATAGTGATAACATCATGTCAGAAGTCTCGGCTGATGTTCTGCACAAAGAAATATGGCAAATGATCATCGGATTTTTGCCACTGCCTTATAATATAGCCGCTGGTATGGTTTCCAAAGAATGGCTAGCTATCATTCAGAATCTCCGACAACAAAGAAGTTCGGAAAAATCCCAACCAAAGCAAAAATTGTTGTTTTGTGCATTAGTAGCAAAACAAGGTAATTTGAAATTGTTGAAATGGGTTCGCAAAAAAGGATTCCAATGGGATGCAAGCGTTTGCACGATCGCAATTCGTAATGATCACTTGGAATTGTTTAAATGGGCAATTGTGAATGGTTGCCAATTTGAGGGTCCAACTTTTGCAGCTGCGGCAGAAAATGGTTATTTGGACATCTTGAAATTGTTGCGGCAGAAAAACCAAAAATTACTAGAACAAACGTATACCAAAATAGATGATTATATGCTATGTTCTAGTGCTGCTAAAGGTGGCCATTTAGATGTTCTGCAGTGGGCAACCGAAAATGGTTACCCTAAGAATTTTGATATATGTTCTAATGCTGCAACTGGCGGACATTTGGAAGTATTACAATGGGCACGCAAAAACGGTTTTCATTGGAGCGCAACAACATGTTTATCTGCTGTTGAAGGAGGTCATTTTGATATTTTAAAATGGTTATGTGACAATGGTTGTGAATGGAGTTATAGATTATCTGAACGCGCCGCAAGACATGGACATTTGGAAATATTGAAATGGATACGCGATAAAAATTGTCCCTGGTATTCAAGTACCTGTTCATCTGCTGCCGCTGGTGGATATTTGGAAGTATTAAAATGGGCCAGAGAAAATGGTTGTCCTTGGACTGCATGTACTTGCGAATTTGCAGCCGCTAATGGACATTTGGAAGTATTACAATGGGCACGCGAAAATGGGTGTGAATGGAATCCGAGTACTTGTGAACTTGCGGCCGCTAATGGCCATTTGGAAGTATTAAAGTGGGCCAGAGAAAATGGGTGTGAATGGAATTTGCAAACTATATATAATGCTGCAGGACGAGGCCACTTGGAAATAGTACAATGGGCATTACAAAATGGTTGTCCTCGTGATCATAATGCTACTAAATTGGCAGCAATGAATGGCCATTTAGAAGTGCTACAATGTTTATTAGCCAATGGTTGTCCAATGAATGATTGGATATGCAATTATGCTGCTAAATATGGTCATTTAAATGTTTTAGAATGGGCATATGAAAATGATTATCCTTTTTATAAAGAAACATTTAAAGAAGCTGCTAAAAGAGATTATTTAAATATACTGGAATGGATACGCGAAAAAGATTGCATTCGGGACATGTTTTTACGTTTATTCGTTGGTCAAAATGATAATCATGAAAAAATTACAGAATGGATTAATGCCTTATCCAAATAAAATTTTTTAACATATATTCATAAATATATATGGATATGGTTAAAAAATTTGAAATTTTGACCAGTTGGATTATCCAATCGCTATCACCAGTCTTATTACGGTACAATGTCAAAGATTCTGGACAAAGAAATATGACACTTGATCATTGGATTTCTGCCAGTATCATATAATGTAGTCACTGGTATGGTTTCTCATGAATGGCTAGCTATCATTCAGAATCTCCGACGACAAAAAAGTTCGGAAAAAACCCAACCAAAATATAAACTAGCAACCAAAGTTTCATATTTGACAGTATTCAAACCATTTCCCGAACAAAATACCAAAAGATTTGATGTTTGTTGTAGTAATTTAACAATGTTTGATATATAAAAATTGAAATTTATAATAACTAGTAAACATATTAAATTTAATATGTTTATTAATTAGTGAATTGTGTTATAATTCAACTTTGTAAAACCAATAATCATGAATAGTATTGATACAAATGAAAGTATTAATCAGGAAATGAATGATTTAATATACGCAAAAAAATTACAAGAAGAGGAATTTTATTCGGATTTATTATTTGAATTACTTGCAAATAAATTACCTTCTCGCGATGATAAATCATCAAAAAAAGAAGATAATAAATTTTCGGAAGAAAAAGAGAATAATAAGTTTTTGGAAGAAAAAGAAGATAATAAGTTTTTAGAAAAAAAAGATGATACATTTCCCAAAAAAGGCGAATCCGAAACCGAATTGGAAGATGAATTTGAAGATGATAATTATATCACCAAAAAAATAGATGAAATGATCACAGTATGTGGACTAAAAGAAATGCATGCTGGAAGAAAAAAATATAGTTATCATAATACGAATGGATTATATATGAATGATGCTTGCTGTTGGATTTATTATATAGAATCGGTGGTTCATTGTATTTATACTGGAATAATTACTGTGTACAAAAAGGATGGCGGTGATGATGGAGAAAAAGCATTAGAAATGATATGCAAACTAAACGAGAATCTCGGAAATATTGGTAGAATAGAGTGTATATATCATTTTCAAAAAATAAAAATTAATCCAAACAACAAACGTTTTATATGTTCTAATTTATTTTAATTTATTATTCCGTTTTGTGCGAATGTTTATAGGCGATTATACCAATTAAAATAGATAATAAAAGTAATACAAATATAACAATTAAAACTATCAAAAGTACTTCATATCTTTTGAAAAATGACTGATTAGCGGATGGCGGTTGTGGCGGTTGTGGCGGTTGTGGCGGTTGTGGCGGTTGTGCTATACTCTGTTGTTTCCAAGCTTGGTTACTATTTCCCATACACTCCCAAATTTGTAGTGGTGTTCCATTCTTTTGATTACCATTTGATAGATCAATACATTTTCCATCTGCATTTGTAATTGAATTTGCATTTATGGACCATTCTTGATCATTACCCTCAGTACAATCCCATAATATCAATCTGGAACCGTTTTTGGTGCTGGCATTAGAAACACCAATACATTTATTATTAAATACAATTTGTTTTGTTTGTGGATTATATGTAAAAGTTTGACTGGCATTACCTGTTACGCAATCCGAAGAAACAATCGGATTTGTATTTTTTGCAGCGCCGTTTAAAGATGTAATACACTTGCTCCCATTCGAAAATGTTGATTGGCTCATTTCTAAATATTAGTGAGTTATAAAAATTTTTTATAAGATGTAATGAATATTTGGTTATTAAAAAATTGAAATAATATATTATATCAGGATGAGTGCAGGTTTACCATATTGCGATAGTAACAGCTCTTTCGCTTACGCCTCTTTAAAAATATATGCGTTGTTATGTAATACTAAAACCACTAGCGGTTCTGTTATCTTTTTGCTCCTCAAAAATAGATAAAGAAAAACAAATGAAATGTTCGTATATTGATTATAGATATTGTATCATATGGATTTAAAAAAAAACTGTTTTATGCGTATCCATTAATATTAATGGATACGCATATATTTTTTGAGAGCCGTATCTTTTTTAGCAACGATCGTTGTTTTTGAAATTATATTGATAGTTCTAAAAATATAATTGTAATTGGATCAGCAATATATTATTATATAACAACGCCATCATTTTGATTTTCAATTTTTATAACATTTTTTGAGGCTTTTTTAAAGGTGCTGATTTGGATAAAATTGAAAAAAATGTAACCAATATGGTCCAATATTGAAGTTACTAACATTATTCGAAATGTGTACCATTTTGAATATGCCATTGGAAATTTTGGAACATATTTTTTATTTTTTAGATTTGCCTTCACAAATAAAATTGAAGACAACGTGCAGAACATTTTGTATTTTTGATATTACCAATTTTTGGGATTTAGGTGGTTTATTGAAATCTTCGGAAATAACTAATGAAATTCTACAAAAATATCCTAAAATTAAATATTTGAATTTGTATGACAATCGAAAGGTTAATAATATTAATTTTCTAACCCGTTTGTTATATTTAAATATTGGCGGGTTATGTATTATTTCGGATCAAGACATTGTTGACCACCGTAAATTAATATATATTAATTGCGAAAATAATTGCCACATTAAAGATTTATCCAACAAAACTAAAATTAAATATTTGGATGTATCGGGATATTGTGGAGTATCGGATGAAAATATATCACATTTGAATCTTATCGAAATCAACTTTGATGGCAATCATAAAATAACAAATCCAAAATGTTTGGAATCTAATTTGTGTTTGTAATTTTTTTCAATGACAAATATTTTGATTTATATTTTAAATATTTTTTACGGTATAAATCATTTCTATTACCGCCCGTAATAATTTGTTGTTCCGGATTAATATTCAAATATCGTTTTTCATTATAGAATTTGGTATCATAGGAATTTTTATCTATCGAAATAGTGGATGGAATTATGCTATTTTTTAATGTTTTTGCAAATGAACCCAAATAGGTTTCAGTTGGTTCTTGCAAATTATAATTAAGAATTCCTTTAATGGTTTCAACACGACAAACATCTACGTTTAATTCTTCAAAATTTTCATAAGATGTTCTTACGAGTATTGGATTGTATTCTTCTATAAAAATACTTTTGTCGTAATCAATGACTTCCCTAAACACATGGGTATTTTTCATATGCTTCAAAAATTCTTTATTTTCATTGAATGATGAAGGATTCTTAGTTTGCCAAATTTTTCGAATTAATGATCCGTGGGCAATACATAGAATGGATTGGGGTTTTTCAATATTGATTAGTTCAGGTAGTATTTCGCTGTAAAATTTGTAAATATTTGGGTTTCTGGTATTGTATTCTTCAGCATTTGGATCGCCCGTTGTAATTTTATTTTGATATATTTTTTCATATTTTTCTAAAATTTTAAAATTAACGGGTGGTCCTCTTTTGTAATTATCCAAATTTTTCATAATGCCAGTGTATTTTTGATAAAATATTGTATCCACAAATTTATTTTCCTCCAAATATTTGAGCGTATCCAAAATAATATTAATAGTATTTGGACATTCAATATATTTATTAACAAATTCATTTTTTGCTGTTTTTCCGACAGAAGGTTTACAAACCAGTACGTTTGTTATTTTATTAACTATTTTTTTAGATTCTGTTGAATTATCCAAAAGATATTCTCTGATTTTAAATAAATCGTTCATAATTTCAATGTCATCAAAATTATTTATCCAATTATTTTCTAACCAGTCTTTTATAAATAATATTCTTTGTTTTAAGGTTTTTGAATTAACCGCCACATTTTGGTAATCTGACCCAATATATTGAAATACATTTTGTACTTCACTGATATACGGTACCACATAAATTTGGGTATCTTCCATACCTCTACATGCCAACAGTGCGGTTGTAATTGTTCTAGTCAATGGTGAACATAAAATAATATTATATGGTTCTTGTTTTTTAATGTAATTAATTCCCAAAAGAATTGCATGTTGCATACCGATATATGATAAATTGGGCTCATATTTCCAACCAGCTTTTAATTGTGTTCGTAAACTAATTGGTCCAATATTTGATACTGCTTTATCCGCAAAATTCTGTTCGTATGGTAAATATCCTAATCGTCGTTTTGGATATTGGTCCATATCTATTATAATACCTTGATCATAATTAGCACAGGATTCACCATGTCTAACCCAATCAATTGTCATTATCGCACTTTTTATTTTACATAAATTATTTAGTTTGGTAATAATCTGTTCACTTTCAAAATTTTTAATTATTAGTGGACAAATAATTATTTTTTGTTCAATAGTTTTATTTGTCCATTGCGCATTTTGATCAAATAAATTGGATAATCCATCAAGAAAAGTATCTGGTAAAATATAAATATATGTGTCATTGGTGATATCAATATCCCGAATATCTGTTTTTGTATCAATAATTTCATTATTCTTATCTAAAGAATTTAACCATTCAAATGGCTCCATTGCTTCACGTGTCAATTCTATTTCGCTAGACAAATTTTTAAGCTTCACTGGCGCAGTATTTCCAATATTGTATGCTTTTGTACCAATAATTTTACTAACAATATCCTCAATTATATTTCCATCGGGAATATTTCTGACTTGGTATAATATCCATCTACATAAATAGGAAAAATCATATTTGGTAGCCTCACTAGTGCCAGAATAATTATTTTCCACAAAATATGATGTTGGTTTGGCAATTGATTCAATATTAATGGATAAATATTTGTGGGTTACTGGATAGGTATAACTGCGATCAAAATCAAATATTCTAATAAAATAGTTGGTTCTGATATTAAAAATTTTAATAATTTTCTCCCCGCTACGATCAGTCAAAATATATTGAAAATTAATTGGTTGTAATAATCTTTCAACAAAAATATTTCCAGTATGTAAATCATTGTGTATTAAACCAATACGATTAAAACATTCTAATGTGTATGCAATTTGTACCATTATTGCAATAAAATTATTGATAAAATCTTCTTGGTTTAATTGATCTCTGTATTGATAAATTAATGATTCTAGACTAATACTGGTATTTAATAATTCTAAAACAAATATTTTGTATGAATACAAATGTCGTAATGGTACCTGATTAATAGTATTTTCAAAATAATCTCCTAATTTAATTGCCTTTTCAATCAAATAGTTGTTATAAATGTTCGCATTATCTAATAAGCATTCACCGCTCGTAATCATTGACGAAATATTTGGCGTATTGTTATTATAAAGTAATTTGTTTGTAATTTGATAAATTTGGTATTCGTTATCAATAAAATTATTGTACGGATCCAATAACAAAGCATTGGATACAGCATTAATTTTTGCGAATGTCTGTTTATTTAATGTGCTAATAATATCCATTATTAATTTTAAAAGGACGGGTTTTAACACATATTTTTCATTAGAATTAATAGTAATATTATCAATAAATGCATCAATTGCTATATTATTATGGGTTAACTGTAAAGTATCGTATATATTATCCAAATTGATATTAATAAATTGTCTTGATCGGGAAGCTGATGTGACTGGTAATAATTTACCACGCAAAATAAAATCATTTTTACAATCAAAATGTGGTACCATTAATTTATTATCTATTATCATGTTTAGTAAAATTCTCCAATTTGGATCATTGTTTAATTTATTATAATTAATAGTACCATCAGTATTATAATATGATAGTACGCGGGAAACTATTTTATATTGCATTAATTCATAAACATTGGTACTTGGATTACAGTAATCCCAAATATAAGTAGAACCTTTTGAGGTATATTTATTTGTTGTGCAAGTTGGATTTGTAGCATTTTTTTCATTTATCATACATTTATCAATGCATAAATGATATTCTTTTTGGAATGTGGATATCGTACTAATCTGAAAATATCTTCCGGGGTACCTTTTATACGGTAAATTATTGGTATCAATAATTATTTCGGATGGGTTTGTTCCAATAATGAAATTATAAAAATCATTAATATTTTCTTTGAGAGATAAATTTTTAATAATGGTGAAAATATTAAAATTATTTTTCGACTCATAATATATTCTAACCGATTTATGTAATGGAGATTCTCCATAAAAATATCCACTAAAATAAATATTGGTGTATTCGCTGATATATTTGGTATTGAATATATCATAATCTAATTTATTTAAATTATTTAAAATTTCGTTCTTGTCTATTTTATTTGATGTTTCATTTAAAAAATCAATAGTTTCTTCAACGGATAAACGTTTTTCTAAATAATCTTTTAATTGTAATGATATATTATTTAATATTTTTTCCAAATCTGATTCGGTAAATAGTTGGCTGTAAATATTTTTGAAAAAATTGTAATTTTTATTAAAAAAGTTAAAAATATTTGGTTCCATTAACAAAGAAAGCATAAAAATATAAACGTCATATGATGCGTATAACGGTATATTTGTGATAATTTGTTCGACAACAGTATAATATCCATTCTTTTCGGGTAATAAATTTTTTTCATTGATAGTATTACGATTTGCGAAACGGATTCCATTATAAAATATGGAAGAATTTTTGAAATTTCCAATATTGAATACATATTTTTTTTTTATTTTTTTAACAAAAATATTATCAGTGATTAGATTTCCATGCACAAATCCATATTCATTAGATTTTAATACCAGAAGCCCATCTAAAATATCTCTAATAATATTTGTGATTAATTCTTCATTTATATCTACAGTATCCAAAAAATTTTTTAAGGATAATTCATAATATTTTTTTATTTGGTATCCATTATCATTTATAAAAAAAGTAATATAATTATCAATATAATTTCTAGGAGAAACATATTTTTCCGATAATATTTTTATTATCGTACTAATATATGTGTCTGTCATTATATTATTTCCAAAAGCATATAAATATCCATCCTTATTAATAATTTTTTCATTATTATTAATTAAATAACTATTTTGTTTCATAGATTGGGGTAATAAATTATTATCATCAAAAAAAAGTATTCGAAATGACAAACTTGCTTCTTTTGGTTCATTATAATCATACAATAAACATTTAATATCTCCAATTGTTACTTCCTGATATTGATCTTTTATCACGGCTGATTTTTTTACCAATAGCGCAAGATTTGCACTATTCTCGTAAAAATATTCGTTAATTTCATTAATTGCATCAAGATTAGTAGATTTAGCATTTGTTATCAACGGTGTAATCGTATTTAATTTAGATAATGCTTGTATATATTTTTTTGTTTTCGAAAGATCATAAAATGTTTTCTCTAATTCTTCTTCATTTTTATTAAGTTGGATGGATAATAAATATTCAATCATTGTTTCTTCCTCAAAATCAATTCCGGAAGTTGATTCCATTTTAATATATATATATATATATATGCAATAAAGTATTATTTATTTTTTTAATAAATAATATTTTATTTACAATCACGGACAAAATATTATTTTTGGTAAAAATAAAATAAATATTATGGTGTAATATATATCATGGCTAGCATAAAAAATAATGATATTATTTTTATTACATTTCCAGCATTACCGAATCCCACGATTGTTAATGGTACCTATAACATAGACAATATTGGTGTTGGTCCGAGTACATCCCAATCCAATATTTTGAGTGCTGATCCCTATAAAATAATTGTGAATAATAAGGATAGTTCTTATGTCATTCATGATGGGGATACCATTCAATTACAAAGAGTGAATGATCAATCCGGATTAGTTTGGGGTCGATTTCCTACATTAGTATTTCCAATAGTATTTCTTCGTAAAAATGATAGTTTTGCAAATTGGAAAATTAATTTGGTCAATAAAACATCAAATATTCTTACATATGGTAGTCAATTGATATTAATCGGCAAAGATAATTTTAGTCCATATTGCGATAGTAGTAAAAATATTGTTACTTCTTTGCCAACTAATAATGTTTCGTCTAATGCGAATATGTCATTTTTACCGGGATCTATTAAAAAAACAATTTCTGAAGATGAATAAATAATTTATAATTATGATCCTGGCAATGCTCCGGAAGAAACAATAATTTATTTAAATATTGACAAAACATCGTATTTAAAAATAGAACATTTGCCCAGTGAATTACAAAAGCATACCATGGAAAATTTTAACAAAATGTTTAATTTACATCCAAATGAAAGACATAAAATTATCATGCATTTAAATGAAGTTAATGTAAATAGATGGCAACAAAGTTATCTAAAAACACCGGAATATGAACTAGATACATTAAAACATCAAAGTTATATGTATTCGGGATTTGATACATCAACTAATAATAACCAATTACCCGATTTGTTTCAAAAATATTATGACTACATGAAATCCACGAATGATAAATATAACCAAGTGGTGGTAAATTGGTACGAAAATGAAAATGATCATATAGCATATCATAGTGATTGCGAAATTGGAATGATACCAAATGCTGAAATTTCGATTATATCATTGTATGAAAAAATGGATGATAATTTAAAAAATTATAGAGTATTTAGCATAATTCCAAAAAATAAAGAAGTAACAGCCCTACACGAAAAAATTAATATAATATTAAGACCGGATATCATAATAACAATGTGCGGACAAACACAAAAAGAATTTAAACATGGTATCGAGCAAACAGAAAATAAGGTAGTACCAAGAATTAGTATATCATTCCGCCAATTTGTATAAATCAACAAATTAAAATTTTTTTTTAAATTCTTTTAATCCAAGTATTTTATAACAAATATTAATAATTTATGTTAAAAAAAAAAAAATAAGAATTTATAGGACAGGCATTAGTGTTTGAATTTTAATCATAAATATTTAATATTTTTATTGGAATTATGTATAAGGTACTCGATTAAAATAATATGTATTGTTTATATATAAACCTATGGAAAAAAACTACAAAAATAAATATGGTGACATTGTAAGAATCGATCCCACAAGAGGGAATAACAAATGTCGGGAATATGACAAATGTATAAAATGCCGAAAATATGATGAATGCGATAAAAATAAAAAATGTCGTGTTTATCCCAACGTTTGTAAAAACAGAAATTTTAGGGATGATAGTTCATCATTACGATCTATTTTGGGGTTATTGGAAGAAAAACAAAATCGATGTATTAATGCCCAAAAAGTCAATGCCGAAGAAATAAAGTATATAAATTATTTATACAGTGGTTCATTCCAGAAAGGATTACAACATGATAGAGTTAATGGTCGTTTGGTATCTAGTCAGGATTATGAAACCATGGTAAATGCTATTGTAAAAAATGACCAAAAATTATTAGCCAATGTACCATTAGCCACTGGATCGACAGTCAAATTGGCAAATCCATTGGCATCGTTGGCTACAGTACTAGAAGGCGCACCACAATGTACTCTTCGTATAGATATACCTCCGGCACTATCAACTAATTCTGCTGCGGCCGAGATGTTGGAAATATATGCTCAAGTTATAGCCAGAGATGTACCATTTATTAATTATGATACTGATCCAACAATAGCTTTACTATTGAAAAATGAATATTTAAATAATTCAGTTTTATTGGCGAATTTGAAATATAACTGTCCAGGGCCATTTACAACAAAAACAATATTTCGGGGTAATACAATAGGTGAAACAGTTGGTCCTTACATTAGTCAACTGTTTTTATTAAATATTCCGGAAGGCGCTTTGTTAATTCCGCAAAAATATCGTTCCCCGCCATCCAGAGCTATTGCCCAAGCAGATGGTTTTCGTGTAGAATGGGGTGTTACTTTAGGAGAAGCGGTTGATATGGTAAATGGTAATCTTAATCTTCTTCCACCTATCACACCTCCAAACCAACTGGTTGCTCGTTTTATTAATGATGGTCGTACATTAGCAGAAGCAGTTCACAATGATCCACCATACCAATTCTTTTTTCAGGCCAGTCAAATTTTGTTAGCATTGGGTGCACAGCCGAATCCAGGATTCCCTGTTTATCCAAACCAAACCGGATTCGTGACTAATTTCGGAATTGCATCAATCCAAAGTGCATTAGCAGACGTGACATCGTACTCCCTTAAACATACATGGTATTGGAAATGGCAGCATTTTCGTAGACTCAGACCGGAAACATTTGGTGTATGGGTAAATGATGTAAAAAATGGATTAGTATCAAATAAAAATAATTTTGATTTAACTAATTTAATTTTAAACAGTCCCATCCTTAACCAAATATTGGATATCAATAATTCATGGGTTCCGAATAGCAATTCCTATACTTTGCCCCTGGCTTACCGAGAAGGATCACCACTGCATCCATCATATCCTGGTGGACATGCAGCTATTGCAGGTGCATGTATTACTGTTCTCAAAATCTATTTTGATGCGGAACAACCATGGCTCAAATTACCGGGTGTTGTTACTGGTATATTATCGGGTATTCCCAATTCTATTGTCCAATCAAATGAAAATGGCCTTAATCTTGTGCCATATACTGAACCAGATGCAAATCTAATAACAATTGCGGGTGAACTTAATAAATTGGCTGGAAATGATGCTAATGGACGCGATTGGGCAGGTATCCATTACAGATCCGATTGGATACAAGGCATAGTATTGGGTCAAAAAGTCGCTATTCATTACATGGAGGATTTACTGGCATCCAGTATAGAAAATAATTTGGATGGTTCTCCACCAGAAATTACATTTACGGGCATATTTGGAGATAAAATAACTATTAAACCAACGACCTGCAGAAACCTAAAATATTAAATACATGCATTATCATACATTTTTTAAATGTGCGGCTGATAATTTAAAAAAATTTATAGAATATTCAGCACATCCTCGCGCCAATTTATATAAATATGCTATTATAAAAATATGTATGAATATCTTTGTTGCATACTAACAATATTATTGATTAATAATATTATTAATAATTGTTCATTTATTCATCATTATCGGATTTATTATCATCAGATGAGGAAGATGGTGATGTGCTAGTATCATCATCGCTATTTGTTTTAAAATCATCAATCAAATAATCCAAATGTTTTAAAAATTTTTTGAATAAAGTTTTTGATTTTGGCTTATCCTTTATAATATTTAAAATTTGTTGTTTGATTTCATTAAGATCTTTGCCAATTAAATCGATTTTTAATTTTTCCATTTTTGCGAGTAAATTTTCAACTTCAGGCCACGTGAATTGTTTGCTCAGCGCCCAAAAAATTTTGTCTTTTCGATTTTCTGGAATGTTTTCATTTGGCATTTCGGATGCATGACGATTATTGTATAAATGAATTTTTATGCGTTGAATTAATTTTTTATGAAAGTAGTAATGTTTTTTGAATCCATAATAATGGTAATACCTTGGAATATGATACAATGCCTTATTACCAAGAAAACATCTGAATTTATCAAAAATCATTTTAATTATTATTGATTTGGAATCGATAATATCACTCACCGCATTGTTCATCATTTCCTTGATCCATTTTTCTCCATTATGAATATCAATATGATTTTTGTTAAGATTTCCAAGATAAATATTATGGTACGAAGGTTTATTAGGATTTAGATTAAGATGATCAAGTAAAGCACTATGAGGAGAATCTTTGGATGCTAAAGATAAATATTGTTCGAATAATGTTAAATCATTGAGACCATTATAATCATATGGATGTATATGTATAACTGGTTGGATAATAATTGGATTATTGATTATATTTTGTGTTTGAATATTATTTTGTGTTTCTACATTCGCGATATTATGATTTCCATGTGCTTCCATATTTATTTGTTTATTGTGGTCTCCATTAAATTCCGCATGAAATGTTTTATTATGTCTTTTTAGCGAGTCATCTCTTGTAAATTTTTTTTTGCACATATCACAATACAATATTTTGCTATTTTTGTTAGAATTTCCGTGTAATTTGTTATTCGACATACTTAAATAACACGGAATTTTACGATTCAAATGATTTTCGAAATCATGTTGTCTATCAGTTTCATATGGACAATTATCGCACTTAAATTTTCCCATTTGAATTAATATTTATTGTGATTATATTTTTAAATGAAATTGTCTTAAATTATTATAAATGAATAGACTAATATTTTTTCCCCGCCGCAATTGCATAAATAAACAACCAATGATAAAAACCCCATTGCAATTGCATAAATAAACAGTCAAGAATAAAAATTCCGCCACAATTTGGATAGCGGAAATCGACATTCCAAAAAACCTTAAAAAAAAATCATTTCAATAAAAATTTATGTTCATAAAATAAAAATTATTTATTATTTTTATGCCCATAAAAAATCTCAAAGAATAGATTTTTTTTAAACTACATGATGTATACGTGTATGTAAAAACAGAGGTTGATGAAATGTGATCATTTTAATTGTCTAGAAAACAATTAATATTTAATGCATACATTTAACATGTCTAATTCATTAGCTTATTGTTTAATAAATATATTAAAACACAATAATATTAAAAACTGATTTTTATTATTCAAATAACAAATCTGCTATCGATATTCATTAATAAATGAATATTTTGGTCAAAAAACTCAAACATCGTGTTAATAAATATTATGTTCGTAATAAAAAATATACTGAATCCGATTTCATTAATGGTATTATTGAAATTATTCAAATGGTATTTATTGGAGACGTTATAATGAAAAAATTAAGGGATCATATTCAAATGCAAAACGTAACAACTATTGTAAATGGAATGTTTATGAATGTTTGTACAGAATTATTTTATTATCATAAATTTTTCTATTATGTTCCAAAAAATAAAACATTTATTAACACTGAAACATTGAGAATTAAACGTAACAATAAATGTTAGCTGATGCTATATATAATAATAATTAGAATTTTTATGAAATTCTAAAAAAAAAGAATATATACTAAATGACTGATGTAAATATTAGAAATTATAAAAACATTTGCAAAGTCAAATTATTGACACAACAAAAAAGCAAATACATTAAGAATCTAAATAAAAGAATTGTGATTGAAAATCAATAAAATCATATAGTGGTTTTTATTATTAGCTTTATCATTTTTAGTCAACAATAAAATAACTTAATGAAACTCAAATGGATTTCATTATGCTTATAATATTTATGATTTTATAGATACACATCTTATAAAAATAATTACTATTAAAAAATAGATAATACATATAATATTATTATGTATTATACATATTAATTATTTCCTTTGATCATTGGATGTAATTTTTTATTATGTCTCGACAACGAATCTCTTCTAGAAAAATATTGATCACAAGATTTGCAATAATTTGTTTTGTCTTCTTTTATAAGTTTGTGTGGTTTATTTATATTACACGGAATTTTACGATTAAGATGATCATTAAAATGAGTTTCATTATCGGTTTTATATAAACATCGAATACATTTAAATTTTGCTGATATCAAAATTTTTCCTGGAATATTATCATCATTATTATTATTATCATTATCATTATCATTATCATTGTCACTATCATCATTATCACTATTATTATGATCATCATTTGTTTCAATTATATTATCAATGGCATTAATAAGTTTTGATAATTTTAATATTATCCATTCTGTTTTTATATTATCCTCGTCACGAATTAAATATTCATTAAGTTCTGATTTTATTTTATTTTCAAACCACACAAAATTATTTACAGGTCTAAAATAATATATAATAGGATCAATCAAATAAGTTCGATATCTACTCAATAATTTTCGTTGAGTTCCTGTGTGTCTTCCGATTTTATATTTATTTATTTTTGATTTTTTGAGAGTTGATATAATATATATTGATTCCATTGGACAAGTTTGATGTCTACTTAATCTTTTTTGAATTTCTGTGTGTTTTCCAACTTTGCACTTATTTTTTTTTGATTTTTCGAGACTTGAAATAATATATATTGTTTCCATCATATAAATATAATAAGGATTAATATTTATATGATGTTTATAATATAAACAATCAACGATATTTTTCTGCCACAAATTGAATAACATTAGTATGTCCATTAAAAAAATATCGATATAACAGAAATTTTTTGATTTAATTTTAAATGATATTTCCATATCTGTCTTTTTCAAATTCCGTTGATTTATTCATGATTGATAATTATTAAATATGTATATCACTGATATACATATTAACAATTATTTTTTTGGAACCCAACTCTAATAGCCATGTTTCCAAAGCCATTCCGTTACATCATAATGATTATTTTCATCATAATGATTATTTTCATCATAATGATTATTTTCATCAGCCAATATACTGGCCTGGTTATTCCATTTAGCATTGATCTCATGTAACCATTCTAATATATACAAATGTCCATGACTAGCAGCTTCAACAAATGTCCACT
>Ga0105046_10006175_pt1 | contig 18910 bp, 16 predicted proteins | sample MAT03_FD_78385 | JGI IMG/M metagenome (GOLD analysis project Ga0105046, IMG submission 78385) | Freshwater microbial communities from Lake Fryxell liftoff mats and glacier meltwater in Antarctica - MAT-03 (megahit assembly) | ecosystem: Environmental > Aquatic > Freshwater > Ice > Liftoff... | reverse complement strand
TTATTTTGGCGTCAGCCAAGTATCTTTTGAGGCGAATAGCCGCGCTATTTAACGAAAAAGATGGGACGGATGACGGCAAAAGAATGGCATCAAATTGGGAAGTTATTTTGACACCGTTCCTAAACTTCCCGTAAGGTAAATAGTTTGCCAAATAATAAACAAATTTCAGGATTAGTTTTTTTGCAGAAAAATCAGGTTTAGAATAGGCCGAAATCAGTTGGCCTTCAAATTTTCCCGCTTCAACAAAATTTTAACCCTTCATTTTACGAGTATGTCCTTTTTTTGTTCTGCCTGGCCTGGTGTTTTTTCCTTCTCAAAAAATATTCTATCTTTGGCCCCTTAGAAAGGGCTTCGTGCCGGTCGTATAAACGTTCATGTATGTACTTACACATCATTTCTTTTGACATTCCGTATCCAGATAATTACGGAGGTGTTATTGTTATTTTCAATCAGATAAAAGCGCTTCACGCCCAGGGTGTTAAGATAATTTTACATTGCTATCAATATGGCGACCGCACTCCTCAACCGGAGTTGGCCAATTTTTGCCATGAGGTGTATTATTACAAGCGCAGCAGGAGTTTGTTCTATCAGATCAGCCTCCTGCCATTTATAATGCGCACCCGCAACAGCAGCGCATTGTTAAAACGCCTGCGCAAGGACAATCATCCGATTTTATTCGAGGGGATGCACACAACATCTCTTGTGTGGAACAAACGCCTGCGCAGTCGCCAGAAGCTGGTGCGTATGCACAACGTCGAGTGGCAGTATTACGAGAGCCTTTTTTCGCTGACTTCCCCGTTAGAATTTTTTGAAAAATTATACTATTTCATCGAAAGCATTAAACTACAACGGATCGAGCCGAGGGTAGTCCTGCATGCCGATGAAATCATCGCAATGTCGTCTAATGATGTGGCCTATTACCGCGATATGAAAGCCAATACGCATTACATTCCGGCTTTTCACCCGAATTCGACGGTGCAAAGCCAACTGGGGCGGGGCAATTATGTGCTTTTTCATGGTAAGTTGAGCGTACCCGACAACGAGCGCGCGGCCACCTGGCTGATCGAGGAGGTATTCCCCGAAGACCTGGGCATTCCCTTTATTATAGCCGGCATGGAGCCGTCCTGGCGCTTGGTGGAACTCGTAGAGCGCTATGCCCATATCCAGCTGATTGAAAACCCGGACGAGCATAAAATGAACGAGTTGATACTGCATGCCGGCATCAACCTCCTGGTGTCCTTTCAAACGGCAGGTATAAAACTCAAACTTATCAACGCCCTGTTCAGGGGCCGTTTCTGCATCGTCAACGAACAAATGGTGAGCGGTACCGGGCTGGCAAAACTGTGTTACGTGCGTAATTCGCCGCCGGCCATACGCCAAACCATCGAAGCGCTCCTGAATGCGCCGTTCGAACAGGGCCGGATAGAAGAACGCCGGGCCTGCCTGGAAAGCGAATACTCCAATGAACGGAATGCAAAAAAATTGATGGAGCTCATCAAATTCGAACCCTGATATCTTTTCTTTCAAAAATAACTGAAAATTCTGAACAAGGTGTGTTGAATCGTGGTTTAAGCCAGACCTCAAGCACAAAGCATTTTACTATATCTCCTCGTATGCGCAGCGCCGAACAACTTGACATCCTTCTGAATTCGCCGGATATGGGCGCTGATTTCAAAAACATCGCCCGGAAAGTTGCAGCGCGGGAACGTATCAGTTTCGACGAAGGCGTTTTTCTGTTTGAACACGGTGAACTGTCGTACCTCGGCGCCTTAGCCAATTTCGTTCGGGAAGAAAAGAATGGCGACAAGACCTACTTTAACCGGAATTTCCACATCGAGCCAACCAATTTGTGCGTCTATGACTGCAAATTCTGCTCTTATTCCCGCCTGATCAAACAACGCGATGCGGCGGACGCCTGGGCATATTCAATGGACGATATGTTCAACATCGTGTGCAAATACGATGGCCAGCCGGTCACGGAAGTGCATATCGTGGGGGGGGTATTGCCGCAATACGATTTGCCTTTTTATGAGGAATTGTTCCGGAAAATAAAGGCACACCGGCCCGAATTGCACCTGAAAGCCCTGACGCCGGTGGAATATCACTACATTTTCAAAAAGGCAAAAGTGTCGTACGAAGAAGGCATGCAGCGCATCAAGGCATCCGGAGTAGACAGCCTGCCTGGCGGCGGAGCGGAGATTTTTCATCCGGAGATCAGGGAACAAATTGCTGCCGACAAATGTACCGGCGACCAATGGCTTCAAATTCATGAAATCTGGCATGCACTCGGGATGCGTTCCAACGCCACGATGCTGTATGGCCATATCGAGCAATTCAAACACCGGATCGATCACATGGAACAACTGCGGCAATTGCAGGATAAAACGGGCGGGTTTCAAACTTTTATTCCGCTCAAATTCCGCAACCAGGATAATCAAATGAGCCATGTTCCCGAAACTACGGCCGTGGAAGACCTTCGAAACTACGCCATCAGTCGCATTTACCTCGATAATTTCGACCACGTAAAGGCCTATTGGCCCATGATCGGCCGCCAGATTGCCCAAATGTCGCTGGCATTCGGTGTCGACGATATGGACGGCACCATCGACGATACCACGAAAATATATTCCATGGCCGGTTCCGAGGAACAACACCCATCCCTGACGACCCAGCAATTGGTCGACATGATCCGCCGCTCCGGTCGCCGGCCCATCGAACGCGACACCTTGTACAATATACTCGAGGATTTTACCGACACTGTTTTTGAAGAAGACAAACAGTTCAAAGGGTATTACGAACTGCCGGTGGTCTGAAAAAAGCTGAGGCTAACGATCCCCTCTAAACCCCTCTAAACCCCTCTAAACCCTCTAAACCCTTCTAAACCCTTCTAAACCCCTCTAAACCCTCTAAACCATAAACAATGACCATACACATTTTAAGACACGGAGAAACGGAATTCAATCGCTTAGGTATCGTGCAGGGAAGTGGCGTCGACACTAGTTTAAATGACATCGGACAAGAACAGGCCAGCGCATTTTTTGACCACTACGGAGACCTTGACTTTCAATTGGTTGTCACTTCGCACCTGCAACGCACCCACCAGACCGTCGCCCGTTTTATCGAAAAAGGAATGCCCTGGGTGAAAACGCCCGATCTTAACGAGATCAGCTGGGGAGAACACGAAGGTTTGGTCAGCACCCCCGAACGAGTGGCGTTGTACGATGAAATGATCGGCGAGTGGAAACGCGGCAACTTCGACGCCGCTTTACCAGGCGGGGAAACAGCCCGGCAGCTGGGCGAACGGCTGACCCGCTTTGTCAAGTGGCTCCAGACGCGTCCCGCCGACCGGATTTTAATCTGTACCCATGGACGCACCATGCGGGCCCTGGTATCCCTGATGAAGGGCATCCCGCTCTCCGCGATGGAAGGGGTCCGTCACGCCAACACAGGGTGTTATATAGCGCGACTGGAAGAAGGGAATTTCATATTCGAACTGGAAAACAGCACCAAGCACCTGGAAAATCTGATTGTCGGTTCCTAGTGCCGCAAAACTGTGCGTTATTCACTGGACGCGGCAGTAGGCGCTACGTCTAAACTTTTTGAACCCATCTAAACCGCTCTAAATCAAGCTAACCCATGCGCATTTCCGCAGTCAGTTATCTCAACACAAAACCGTTCATCTACGGTATTTTTCGCAGCCCGCTGGCCGAACAGATCGATTTAAGCCTCGACATTCCGTCAGAATGTGCCCGAAAATTGCTAATGGGAGAAGTTGACCTGGCCCTGACGCCGGTGGCGATTATTCCGGAGTTGCCGGAGGCGTATCTGGTATCAGATTATTGCATCGGATCAATGGGACCGGTGAAAACCGTTTGTTTGTATTCTGAAAAGCCATTGCAGGAGGTGAAACGTATTTACCTTGATTTTCACTCCCGTACCTCCGTGGAATTGACACAGATGTTATGCGCCCGATATTGGAACATTCAACCCGAATTTATACCGGCTGCTGCGGGTTATGAAGCAAATATTGCTGGCGATACCGCCGGTTTGGTGATCGGCGACCGCACGATCGGCCTGGACCAAAAGTATCCATATATTTATGATCTTGGAGAGGCCTGGACGGCCTGGACAGGGCTTCCCTTCGTGTTTGCAGCCTGGGTTAGTACGCGACCCCTTCCTGCCGAATTTGTGACCGCCTTCAACCAGGCCCTGCAAGCCGGGCTTGACCACCTGCCCGAGCTCACCAAAATACTTCCCATGATGCCGGGTTTTGATGTGGAGGACTATTTCCGACACAACATCAGCTATGCGCTCGATGGAGCAAAATGGCGCGCACTGAACCGTTTTTTGACAAATATAGCCGGCGAAAACGGCTTTCACTTGCATCGGAATGTTATGGCGGCGACAATTTGAACGACTATAGCCGCTTTGTAAAACCAAAAGGGAGTGCTGCTCGTTTATCGGACAACAATTCACCTTCTTCCATAACAAGGTTTTATGAGGTATCTCCTTTTGCTGGGCGCGTTCACGCTCGCATCCGCAGCCTGCCAGTCCGCACAAAACATTACACCAAAAAAAGTATCAGCCATGCCTGTCACAGTTTCTTTGCAAGATTCCATCATTTCTCCCACCGGTAAAATGGAAATAGCCACCCTTGGCGGCGGCTGCTTCTGGTGTGTGGAGGCCGTATTTCAGGATTTACAGGGCGTAACGAAAGTGGAAAGTGGTTATTCCGGCGGTCATATTGACAATCCGAGCTACGACCAGGTATGCTCCGGGCTGAGCGGCTACGCAGAAGTCATCCAGATTACATTCGATCCGGCCATCGTGTCGTTCAAAGAGATACTGGAGGTATTTTTTACGGTGCATAACCCAACCACGCTCAACCAGCAAGGTGCAGACCGCGGCACCCAATACCGTTCGGTCATTTATTACCATTCGCCTGAGCAAAAAGCAGTTGCGGAAGAATCGTTGGCAATTACCGCCAAAGCGTTGTGGGATGATCCGATCGTAACGGAGCTTTCTGCGTTTGAAAAATTTTATAAAGCGGAAAGCTACCATCAGAATTATTACAAAGACAATCCGAACCAGGGATATTGCTCCTTTGTGATCGCACCTAAAATAAAAAAATTCAGGGAAAAATATAAGACCAAGCTGAAACAATAGGTTTTTGCAATCAAAAAGGCCGTTTTATTGTTTTACTTTTGCACTAAATTTGAAAGAAATGATCGCCACTGCGAAAGAACAATTAATGGGCCGGATTGAAAATGCATTGCAAGACGTACGTCCGCATTTGAAAGTAGACGGGGGCGACGTAGAAGTAGTTGACGTAACGGACGAAATGATGGTTCAGATTCGCTGGATTGGTATGTGCGAGTCCTGTTCTATGTCGGCCATGACGCTCCGGGCTGGCATTGCCGCAGCGATCAAAGGAAAAATACCCGAAATCACCGGCGTCGAAGCCGTGAACGGGATGTAATTTAACCTATCAAAAGCGGGTATATCAAAATCTCAACCGCGCCTGCAATTTCCAAAAAGTATCCTTACCGGTAATGCCGCTGCTTGTAACGGCCCTCTGTTGGAGCGTCTGTTCCACCCGGCTTTCCAGGCGCAGCCATTTATTCACCCGCCAGCTCAGGTTGAGGTAATACCGGGAGCCGCGACCCGAAAAGGCCGGGATGGAGACGGCAGAAAACAAATCGCTTTCATACGCGTAAACGCGGGTGTCGAAATTCTCCGTGTCGTAGATCGCAAAACGGAGGGTGCCTGTGAGCGGAAAACTCAGAGGTTTGCACACGGCTTCCTGGTAGGCGATAAAGCCTTTGGTGCGGGAGAACCCCTCCACCTGATACGTTGTCCATTCAATACGGCTGCGGAATTCCAAACCGGGCGCTACCTTGTAGGTTGCATGCAGGCGCAGGCGGTCGCGTCGGTTTTCGAGCAGGGCGGCAACCCCTTCGCCTTCGCCATCACGCTCTTTTGTTTCCGATTGCCAAAGGGCATAAACCGAAAAAGTTCTGCTTTTCGTCCAGATCACCCTTGCTAGGAATTCCCTGCCCTGCGAAGGCGCACCAACGCCGAACCGAAGCCAGGGGTGACGCCACACATCTGCATAAACGTTTATCTGCCAACGCCTTATCCATCTAATATCCGCGCCTAAATAAAGCCCTTTCTCGTTCGACGCGCCTGTCACTTCGGCAAACGGCGCGGCATAAATGGATTGGTAATCAGCCGGCAATGAGCGGTGCACGGCGCTCAGGGTTACGTGCCGGTCGGGCGAGAGCAGCAGCCCGTTGATCGTTGCGACCGCTCCGTTATCGCTCCGAGCCGTTTCGCCGAAGAGAAACCAGTTTCGGCGCCGCCAGTTGTAGTCCACGCTGCCCGCGCTGAGCTGTTGCCCACGGAACACAAATTGCCGGTAGGCTGCAGGGGATGCCTCCCACGGCTTGTCATATCGTATAAACAAACCATTGGCCGAAATGTGGCCATTGGGTAATAGGTAGCTGAGGTTTATACCGCCAACCTGTTCACGAAGCGATTTTTCGTCCAGTATTTCGGCATCAGTCCGGTGAAGACCGGAGGTTTGCAGCGAGGTAAATGCGATGTCGGCAAATTCCTGGTCCAGCGTGTCCATGGGTTGCACCACGTTTCCGTCGCGTAGCCGGTTGGAGTAGAGGCCGGTCAATTCCCAGTTTTTACCCAGCGCAACCGTTGCTGCAGCGCCCCTGAAAAAAAAGGATTCGCCGAAGGCTCCGTAGCCGTTTATCTTTCGTCCACCCCTGGCAACCGATACCGTTTCGGCCGATTTACCGGGTGAAAAACCGGTTTGTAGCAATAAACCTTGCCCAAAGCGGGCAGAGTAGTCCCCTAAGGCCAAGGCTTTTATCGTAGGATTCAGGTTTTGAACAAAAAGGTGAGCACTGTAAAAATCGAAGCCCTTCGGGTTACTTTTGGTAAAAATTGCCTCGCCAGGATCGCTTTCGGCGGTGAAGCCGAAGCGCAGACGATTATCGAAGGTGTGCCGGTAGCGGATAGCCCAGCTATCGGGACCGCCTTCCACCTTACCGGTATAGTTTGGGGGATCGGGATGCCCCCACCGCAGCAATAATTCATTGGCGCCTTTATATAATCCTTTGAAAATGGAAGTGTTGCGCGTGTCGAGGCCATTTCCGACCCGGGCATATTGCAATACCTGGCGGATATCGGATAAATCCCACCCGGGGATGGCTTGTAACTCATACATGTTTAGAAATGGGCCGAACTGATCCCGGTAGCGGAGGAGGTTTTCAATTTGCAGCTCGTTCAATAAGTGCAGCGCCACCAGGTCTTCCCGGGACACAGAATTGATTTCCAGGGGGTTGGCACGCCAATTTTCCATATTTTCCAAATACTGCTGTGCATCCGATTCGGAGGCTTGATCGTTGTCGCGGAAAAAATTCTCCAGCAACTCTCCGGTAGCAGGATCCTCGGTTTGGGCCCGAAGCGAGAGGGGTAGTAGGAGTAGCAGTAGCAGTCGGCAACAGGCAGTAGCAGCCGGCTGTAGATTACGAGTAAAAAAGAGATGACTTTTATTTAATTTCACGTATGTAATGGTGGAATGCACTGGCATCTTAAGAAAGGATTTTTTTGCAGAAACAATGATAGCGTGCAAACTTCGTTTCATTGCCATTTTTTCAATAAAAAAATGCCGGTTCTGATGCCTGCAATCCCATGAACCGCTACTTTTGCACATTCTTATTTAACCATCAACAATACTATCAAACATGAAAAAAACTGTTTTGGGAATGCTCGCTGGAGCGGCCATGATGTTCTCCCTGGCTTCTTGCGGTGAAAAACTGCTCTCTAATGAGCAAGTACAAGCGGAAATCACCAAAGGTTACGAAGCCGGCAAAACGGCGGTCGAAACGGATGAGAATGCTGCCTGCGATGCAGCGTTTGAAACCCGGGTTACGGAAAAAGTTACCATGATGGTACAGGAAGCCGAAGCTCCGGATGCAACCTTACAGCCTGCCTCCAAGTAAGCGAAGCGCCGAAAGCGCAGATCAAAACCATTCTTCACAACATTCAATGAAAAATCAATTCGTCATGAATAAAAAGATGCTCCTGGCCGGGTTTATTGCCGCCGGCTTTATTACCCTCACCGGCTTTGCCGCCAAAACCCTGGCCGAACAAAGGGCTGAAATCGATGCTGCCGTCACAGCGAAACTGACGGAACTTCGCACCATGAAACAACAAGAGTGCGACGAGCGCGTAGCCGCCGAAGCAGGTATCCGCTTCGACGCCGTCATGGCCGAAAAAGCCGCAGCAGAAGCTAAAATGCCCGGTAAAAAAACGGTTAAAAAAGGCGGTACGAAAGTAGACCCGATCCCGGCTGGAACAAAACCGGTAGACCCGGCCCAGGCAAAGAAAGACAAAATGCAGGGCACGCCAAACACGGAAGAAAAGAAAGACAAGATGCAGCAGGCGCCCAATACGGATAAGAAGAAAGACAAGATGAAACAACAACAAGGCGGCGGTGGTAAATAATTTGAACCGAGACCAATAAAAAAAACTCCTGTGAGCGATCACAGGAGTTTTTTTTATGCTTGAATTAGTTGCTTACTGCTGCGTGTATGTTGCCGTGCAGGAAGTGTTGCCGGTGCTTGGTACGTTTTCGTCCTTCACGGTATAGTTCAGCGTAATAACACCTTTGCCACCGGTATTAACCGAGTAGGTGCCCGAACCTTCAACAAAGAAACCGTCGTTATCCGGCTCCTGGCGCCCAATCGTGATCGTATTGCCATCGATCGTAGCCTTTACGGAGTTTTGGAAAACGTCCCATACGTTTTTGATCAACACATCCGTTACGCCCGAACCTCTGACGATTTCAGCCAGATAAGGTGTTGCGGAGCAGTTTTCCGAAACGGTAAAAATGTGGACGTATTTATCTTGGGTAAGTACTTTGCAACTACCGTCGGCATCATACTCGTAGCCCGGGTCACAGTTGCAGGAACCGTCTACCTCGTCGCAGATACCGTTTCCGCAGTCTTTTTTGCCGCATTTGTCGCCGCAAGCAGGAGCGAACATAATCATTGCACTGAGGAAGAGGGCAGGTAAAAGAAATAGCTTTTTGCTCATGTTTTGGAAATGTTTGTGTAAGTGATAGAATGAAAAATGAAAATCAGTTTTGCGGGGCAAATGTACTAAAAACCATTGATGAGCGTAAAGCCTTGCATCATTTTAAGTATCTTAACATTATTTTAGCGTTTCAATACTCCGGATACTAATGCAGGTATAACGTTCCAATGGCTTGAAAGTCACTATTAAATACGCGTAAAAAAACCATGCCGCAAGGAAGATAGGCGGGTGTGATAAAAGTTTCGAAAAGACTGCTATCCGGGTATGATTCAGTATGAAGCAAGCGCCCTTGGGCGTCGATCCATTGTAGCGTAAACGCGCCTGCATGAACAGGCAAAGCCAAATGAACGGTGCCGCCTGGCGACAACAGGTTTGGCTGGATGCTTAAACGGTGCAATCCCGGATCTGATGTGCCGCTTACGAACCCAACCGTCACACAATCCATCAAGGAACAGGCGCCGGCATCGCTTACCAGCACACAATAAACACCCGGCAACAACCCCGTAATGATATTTCCCGTTGCGCCATTGTCCCAAACAACTATATAGGGTGGCGTGCCGCCGCTTATAGCGCTGATTTGGGCGGAACCATCGGCATTCCCTGGTCCCGAAGCGGGCACTGCACTCGTTTCGGCTAAAATTGGTACAACTTGAATGAAATCCAGCACGGCTTCGGCGGATGCGGAACATCCCCAGGTATCCATGACTTGTACCGTAGGAAAAACAGGCAATGGAAAAGAATTGGCCAGCGTGAATAAACAGGTGTCGGCCGTAGACAACAATTGACCGTTCAGCATCCAACTATATACGGGGTTTTGTGCATCCGTTATTGCCTTAAATACAACGCTGATGGTATCCGGCGTGTTACAACCAAGGGTAGCGCTTGCACCAGCACTCAGGGTAGGCGGCGCAGTATGTTCGGATACCAAAATCGATTTCGACACGGTACAGGTGAGGCTACTACCGACCATCTTGGCAACCACGGAATAATATCCTTCCGAAGTAATCGTGGTACAGGGACCGTTTTGATACGATGCGCCGAATTTATACCAGGTAAATGTAAGGCTGGGTAATTCCAGTGCGCACAACTCGAGGCTTGGTACGTTGCAGGTCAATTCGGCCTGCTCCGGTAGCGCATAAATGCCGGCGCCCGGATCCAAAACCTCCAGATGAAGTTGCAGACTTGTATCGCAGGCTCCAGAACCGGGGAGTGTCAGGGCATAGTTACCAGACTGGACAAAGGCTATACCGCCCCGAAGATAAATCTGGCCAAAGCAAATTTCAACGTTTTCCTGTAACGTCAAGGGAGGCGGGTCATCCAGCAGGAAGGATTGAGAAGCGGTATAAGCACTTGATCCTGATACAGTTACGGTGTATGTGCCTGAAGGAAGGTTGAATTGCGCAAAAAAATTACTGTTGATATTTGACCAATGATAAAACAGCCCGGTTTGGTCTCCGTACACGGTTACGCCGATGACCCCCGTACTGTCGCCATGACATGCGATACCGGTTTTCAGTGTTTTAACCACGGTAAAAGGAGGGGCGTTTGCACCTCCGTAAGTGAAGCGCAGGTGGTAATTTTGACCGCTGTTGTTTTGCACCATCGTGGTCTCGGGGATGTTGTCGTCGCCGATTGTATCAACAGCTGCTTCTACATACACCTCCATAACGTATTTGCTGCCGATGGTAAGGCCGGAAGCGAGGTCCTGATTGGTCGGGTTGCTTCGATACCGGGCCGTGTAGGGCCCCTCCAATGTATTGTAATCTTCTTGCAAGGAAAGCCACGACCAGGCGCCCACCGGTCCTCCTTCGAGGTACACCCGATAATAAATCAACACGGCTGTGACATTGTTCTGGCAGCTTTCCCAGGTAATCGCCCGGCCGTTTATCAGGCTTAAAGATTGTATCACACCGAGTTCCAGACCGTCGAAGTGGTGACCGGACGAACAATATGCGATCTGAAAACTGTCTGCGGTGTTGTTGATTTTCAGGTGTATCCCCGTCGAACATTCCCCTATAAAGCTATATCCGCAGGCGCGGACTGTTTCAGGAAGACAGAGCATCGACAGGATAAAGATTATGAATGGGGATTTGGAAAATAACATGATGGGACGGCTTCGGTTTTTGAACAAGATCTTTAGGATATTGCCTTGCAAAAGTACTCAATCGGACAGGGCTTTGTGTGAAAAATTCTGACAAAAGCGGTTTAATTTCAGGTTCCTGCCTACCTTTCGAGGCCTTCAACGATATACGTATGCAACAACACTCCCTGAATGTACCTCCGACCGTATGGTTGCGGTGCAGGAGATGGAACGTAAGAACGGCATCGATTTCGGCGAACACGTTTTCGACGGTGCGCATGAAATTCCTGCGGCTACCCTTCAGGATTTATTGCAAAGGATGGGATAGGTTTTCGCGGCGTGTTCTACCTTCGCCGCCGGGAACCGCTAAATCAAAAACATCAACCAATCAACAAATCAGATCTGAATGGATTTTAAAAAAATTGCCCCGCATTTAATTGCTTTAGTATCTATGATGCTGCTGGCTGCCGTTTTTTTTGCGCCCAATGCATTTGACGACAAGGTATTGTCCCAGTCGGATAACGTCCAGGCCCGTGGGATGCAAACGGAGATCAAGCATTATATAGAAACGGAGGGAAAAAACCCGCTTTGGACCAACAGCGCTTTTGGCGGCATGCCGGCTTTCCAGATATATGCCCCGGTAAAAGGCAACCTGACCACACCGATCTACAAAACGCTTTTTTTGTGGACGGACTATACCGCCGCCTGGGCCCAATTATTCGTGGCCATGTTTTGTATGTATTTGTTGCTCATCGTATTGGGCGCAGATTGGCGGGTGGGAATTTTTGGCGCCATTGCGTTTAGTATTACCTCATATAACGTCGATATCCTGGAAGCGGGGCACTCGACCAAAATGGCCGCCCTGGCCCTGTCGCCTGGCGTGTTGGCCGGCGCGGTATTGTTGTTTAACCGGCGAATGCTATTGGGCGGAGGCCTTATGGCGCTGTTCATCGCCATGCAATTGTACGCCAACCACGTACAAATCACGTATTACACCTTATTATTAGCAGGAATATATATCCTGGCCCAGTTGGCGGATGCTGTACGGCATAAAACCTTTGTCAATTGGGGTAAAGCTTTGTTGATCAGCGGTTTAGCCATTGCCATTGGTTTTGCCAGCAACCTTTCCCGGCTCTGGACAACCTACGAATACGGCCAGGAAACGATTCGGGGCGCCTCTGAACTGGAGAGTAAATCATCCAAAGGCGATGGGTTAGACAAAGAGTATTTATTTCTTTGGAGCTACGGGATTGGGGAAAGTCTGACGCTGCTGGTTCCGCATGCCAGCGGTGGCGCTGCCAATGAGACGATCAGCAGCGGGAAATTTTACGATCAGTACAGCCGGGGCGCTTCCCCTGCTGAGAAGGAGCAAATTGGCCGTCAAGTCGCCAGAACGATGTATTGGGGCGGTCAACCGCTTCCGGGCACGGCCATATATTTCGGTGCGATTGTTTGTTTCCTGTTTACGATAGGCGCTTTTCTGGTGCGTGGTAACGTCAAATGGTGGTTGTTGACCGGCGGTATTTTTATGATCACCCTGGCCTGGGGAAAGTACTTTTTCCTGAACGATTTCCTGTACGCGTATTTTCCCATGTTTAACAAATTCCGCGCCGTAACCATGGCGCTCGGTCCGGGACAGCTGTGTTTTGCCGTCCTGGCCGCGATGGGTCTTCAAAAATTGTTCGACGCGGACATATCTGCCGACAAAAAAATGCGGGCGCTTTACTGGGGCGCGGGTATCACGGCATTTCTTTGTTTAGTGGTCATCATCATGGGTGGCGGTGAAGGTGCAAACGACGCAAAACTGGCTGAGCAAATCAAGATGCCCAACCTGTCGCAGGTCCTGATCGAAGATCGCTCTGCTTTGGCCCGTTCCGACGCTTTCCGTTCCCTCATCTTCATCGCCCTTGCGGCTGCTTTGATCTGGATGGGATTGAAAGGACGTTTGAAAGCGGGCATAACCGTACTCGCTATTGCACTTCTGGCTTTGGTGGATCACTGGCAAATTTGCCGCCGTACCCTCACTTCCGATAATTTTCAAAGCAAGCGCGCCGTTATGGCCACGCCCAAGGAAGAAGATTACGACCTGCAAATTAAACAGGATAAAGACATTGACTACCGGGTGCTCGATCTGGCGCGCGGCGGTATAACCGGCAATGCGGTCACTTCTTATTTCCACAAAAGCCTGAGCGGTTATCATGCCGCTAAAATGCAGCGCTACCAGGAAGTGGTGGACCGGTATCTTGGAGACAGTTTGGGCAGAAGTCTCCACATTGTGGGGATGTTTAACGGTAAATACGTCGTGCTGCCCAAAGGGGATGTGCTCCCCAACCCGGAAGCCTGCGGAAATGCCTGGTTTGTGAAACAATACGATGTATTGCCGGATGGCGATGCGGAATTGAACGCCTTGCGTACGCTGAAACCGAAAGAAAAAGCGGTGTTGCAACAGTCGCAGGCCACTGCCTTGCAAGGGCTGGCAATTCAGCCGGACAGCACTGCCAGCATACGCCTGAGTTCCTACCACCCGGACCAGATGGTGTACGAATATTCGGCTAATTCCGATCAACTGGCCGTGTTTTCCGAAATTTATTACCCACCTGCGAAGGGCTGGAAATGCTTCCTGAACGGACAGCCCGCCCCCGATTTTTTCAAGGTAAACTACCTCTTGCGGGGCATGCGTTTACCTGCGGGACAAAATGTGAAGCTCGAGATGCGTTTTGAACCGCGTTCTTATTACTTAGGTGAAACGGTGGCATACGCTGCATCCGCCTTAACCTTGCTGGTTTTTCTGGGCGCGTTGTTCCTGTGGTACCGGGGGCGCCCGGCCCTTGACCCGAATCGTTTGACGGATATCCAGGCTGCTGAAAAAGAACGGCCTGCTCGGGTCGCCCCGGCGGCAGCGAAAGGTAAGATGAAGAAGAAGTAGTACTAAACAGTGGCAGTAGGCATCGCGCCCTGCCTACAGCTAACTGCTACTGCCCACTGCTTCAAGCAAATCAACCAGGGCCTGGTTTAAATGCCCGATGGCGCCTGGCAGATCCCAGGCTTCGCGGTTGCGCGGTTCCACGTAATTGGAAATAGCACGTATTTCCAGGAACGGAATCTTTGCGGAGAGGCAGGCCTGAAAAAATGCGGCGCCTTCCATACTCTCTACCTGTACCTGGGGATATTTGCGTTGAACCGCATCGATGGAAGCCTGCGTTCCGTGTACTTTGTTCACCGTAATTCCATGAACGGATGGCAGAAAAGCGGCCTGCTCAGCGGCCGGGTTGTATAATTTTCCATTGATAAACAATGTGTTGGAAGTATCGGCCAAACCCAGTTCCATTAAATCGGTAAAACGGCCGTCGGCTTCTTCCACGCCGAGGTCGCCAAAGCGTTCGGTAATCACGTGAACCGTGTCTCCCAACTGTAAACGCCGGTCGAATGCGCCCGCAATGCCGGCATTTACCGCCAATGCTGGCTTCATGCGGCTAAATAAGAGACCCAAATGCCAACTCGTCGCCGACATGCCGACGCCCGTTACAAGCAACCTGACCCGCAGTTCGCCCCGTTGAAAAAGGCCTTGTTCCCGGGCTTCAAACCTGCCGTTGAGGTATTCCAGCAGGGGCGCTATTTCAAAAGGGGTGGCCGCAACGACGACAATTTCCATACAAAAAACTTTGTGTCACTTTGTGACCTTTGTGGTGATTTTTCTTAGTGTCCTTTGTAACTTTTGTGGTGAATTTTAAAAAAGGAGCCTGCAACACCAACAATTTCCATCAGTACTAACTCATAACAAAGGTACGGCCCGGATTCGCATCTGATCCCTGAAAAACGTAAAATCGCAGTACCTTGTCCCCGATTTCCCAGGCCAATTTACCGAACGAATATGAACAAAGAATGGTTTAACGAGTGGTTCGACTCTCCGTATTACCACATCCTCTACAAAAACCACGACGACGACGACGCCCGGCGCGTGGTGGATGCGCTTTTGGAAACACTCCATTTGCCGCCACACGCGCGCATCATGGACCTGGCTTGCGGGAAAGGCCGTCATGCCCGCTACCTGGCTGAAAAGGGATTTGAGGTGACGGGCCTTGATATTTCGCCCGCCAGCATCCTGTTCGCCCGGCAGTTCGAACAGGATGGGCTGACTTTTTTTCAACACGATATGCGCCTGCCTTTCCGCATCAACTACTACGATGCGGTGATGAATATGTTTACCAGCTTCGGCTACTTTGAGCATGATTCCGATCATCTCAAAACCTTGAAAAACATAGCCAAGGGCCTCAAAATGAACGGTTTATTTCTACTTGACTATTTCAACTCAATCTGGGTAAAAGCGCATATGGAAGAGGCTTCCGTCAAAACTGTGGAAGGCATCGAATTTCACATGAGCCGGCGTATTGAAAATGGACATGTGTATAAAACCGTGGCGTTTGAAGCAGAGGGCAAATCATATAAGTTTCAGGAGCGGGTGCGTTTATTCGAATTGGAAGATTTTCGTTTGCTCCTTGATAAAGTCGGCATGACGATAACGCAAACGTTCGGAGATTACGGACTCACCCCATTTGACGCGAGCGGCTCCAAACGACTGATCCTGGTTGCTCAAAAAACCAGGATCGCATGAATACTTTGCTGCATTGGCTGATGGAATGCGACCGTTCGGTTTTTTTCTGGATCAATGGCAGTTTGAGCAATCCGGTATTCGATGCCATCCTGCCCTGGTGCCGCGAACGTTTTTTTTGGGCGCCGTTGTATCTTTTTCTGGGCGCATTTTCCTGGATGAATTTCGGTAAAAAAGGCTGGATCGTGGTGCTTGGATTGATCTGTGCCGTCGGATTGGCCGATTTTACCAGCAGCACGCTCGTGAAAAAAAATGTGGAACGGCTGCGGCCCTGCAATGATCCGGAGATGCAGGAAGTTATTCACCTTCGCGTTCATTGCGGCGGCGGGTATAGTTTCACGTCTTCGCATGCGGCGAACCATTTTGCGGCGGCGGTATTTTTAATTGGGGTATTTGGCCGGCTACGCCGCTGGATACGTCCGGTTGCGATTGCCTGGGCTTCTTTGATTGCATTGTCGCAGGTGTATGTAGGGGTGCATTATCCGGGGGATGTTGTTGGTGGGGCGATTATTGGGGTGGGAGCGGGGTGCTTGGCATTGCGGGTACTTAGGAGAAACACCAGCCAACTGCCAACTACTCCTCCTGCTCAATAAACCGCACCCCATGCGCCTCCAATTCCTGCATCACCGGTTCGTACACCTCCGGCATGGTCGGAATACTAACCCCGGTGGTGGAGATTTTCCCAAGCATGAGCAATTTTACAAAAATCCCCAGCGGCAAACCAACTAATCGCGACATGGCGGTGTCGGTGCCGTTCCAGCCTTTCATCACCAGGGTGGAGGTCAGTTTGTGTTTGCGGCGATTTAGTTCGTATTCGAATACGTGCTGCATGATCACCATGTCCTTATCATCGGGTTTCAGAACCCATTTTTCCAGGAGCAGGCTTTCCAGGATCAGGGAAGGCGTGGCGTTTTTGACTTTGATGCGGCGTTTACTAAACAAGCCCAGCCACTCCAGTTTTTGCATGATATCGCTGTCCGGCGTGATTTCGAGCATTTTGGCCACGCGGTCCTTTACCGAGCCGGTGTGTTGGCTGATCCCCAGAAACGCTTCCATCAGGTCGTGGTAGGTAAGCTTATCGGAATCGACGATGGGGAAGGTCCCGTCAGTCAGCCCGATGCGCACCAGGGCATTCCAGGCATCGCAAAAACCCTGGTGGCGAATGGTGCCACGAAAGAGGGTTTTGATGTTTTGCAGGCCGTAGGCTTCCCGGTACAGGAGGGAATCGCGGTTGGCATATACCTCCCATTGGCCCATGTTCGGGATCTCGACCAAGCGGTATTGCCGGAACAGGCGGCGATAAGGAATGTATTTTAATTTACTGTCTTCCAAAAATTGCGCAGTGCCTTGCCCCGCCAGCACCACGTTGCGCGGGTTCCAGCTGAACTTGTAATGCCAGGGGTTGTCGTCGCTTTCGGGCGCGACCAAGCCGCCGGTATAAGAATAGAACGCGGTGATTTTACCGCCCGCTGCCTGGATTTTATGGATGCGTTGCATGGCACTCATGTGGTCGATACCCGGATCGAGACCCAGTTCATTCATAAATATCAGAGCCCTTTGCCGGACCTCATCGCTCAGGCGGAAGACCTGCTTGGAGACGTAACTGGCCGTTACCATGTGTTTGCCAAGTGCAATACAGTCTTGGGCGACTTCCAGGTGCATTTGCGGCGGCAAAAGGGATACCACCACGTCGTGTCGGTTGATCACGTCGCGGCGGTCGTTGGGTTTGGATGCATCCAGCCATATTGCCCGGCCATTGGGGTGACCATGGATTTTTCGCTGCGCCTGTTCGACGTCCGCATCACCGAGGGTGACAAAAAAATTGTGAAGCCGGGCTTCTTCCAGGATATAATTGATCAAGGCCGTAGAGGAGCGGCCTGCCCCTATAATCAGGAGATTCTTCATTGTGTTTGAAATAATTGAATTGGCGAAGATAAAGAAGTTCTGGATATGCATAAAACCGGAGGTCATCGTCCGGTAAAAACAGTAAAATTTAATCTTCGAAAGATGAACCTTGTTTCACAAATAGAAAATTGATATAAAACTAAAAAATTGATATTCACGATATTACAGGGAAATTTATTTGTAAATAGCCGTGTTTATTCTTCACAACCCTTAAAAAATGTAATTGGAAGATCGAAAAGCATAACGCACTTTTGCAGGGTCAAAAACACAAATAGGCCCTGCAAACGAGCGCGGCTATGTGTTTTAGATATGTTCATGGGATTTCAATGTCTTAGCGCAATGACAAAGCGGGATGCCATTCGAGTGAATGACTTCCCGCTGCGCTGGATACGGAGGGTCCACGCCGATAATCTAATCGACATAAAATAAAAAAGGTCAGTCTAGTGGCTGCCCCCCATTCCGTACCGGATATGTACATGGGATTATAACGGGAAGCTTGCCAATAGAGGCGGGTAAAAATGTGGCGGATTTAAAAAGTGGTACTTGAAATTAAGCCTAAAATGTAGAATATTATTTATATATCCCAAGACCGATCCGCTCAAATATATTTTTTCAATTACTTTTGAACCGATTCATTTCATCACCAAACTTACTGAGGCTTATGCGCACACCTGTTACAATTAAGATCAAAAACGGAACCGTTCGCGTTTCTAATCCGCGTTAGAACCATTTCTTTTTAACAGGTTGCTCCTCAAAACCATCAGACTTTAAAAATGATCAAAGGATCATAAAGACCAGGGGTCCTGCCGAATGCGGCGGGACTTTTTTTTGCCCGCTCGATTCGATTTACAACGAAAGCCATGCCGGATTAGCCATGCCCGCCGGGCGAGTATGTTAAAATGCCAATTTTTAAGTACTTGAAAGGCAATTTGAAGCAACCTTAATTCAGATTAAAAAAATCCCCGTTTTTTTTTGACTTTTGCCGGAGATCAACGCGTCTTTTAGTTAAATCCTTTCATACATACCCGGTAAATGAACCTGACTATTCTTTCTTACCGGCTGACCGGTATCCTGCTTTCATTTCTGGTCACCGGCTTATTGTCGGCGCAAATCAACGACGATTGCACCACTGCAACGCCTATTACAGACCCTAGTAATTTTTGCTCGCCCCTCATGGCCGCCACCAACCTGGGGGCCAG
>Ga0105046_10006174_pt1 | contig 18910 bp, 18 predicted proteins | sample MAT03_FD_78385 | JGI IMG/M metagenome (GOLD analysis project Ga0105046, IMG submission 78385) | Freshwater microbial communities from Lake Fryxell liftoff mats and glacier meltwater in Antarctica - MAT-03 (megahit assembly) | ecosystem: Environmental > Aquatic > Freshwater > Ice > Liftoff... | reverse complement strand
GCGGCCGAGCGCGGCGCCCGGCTGACCGCGCAACTGCTGGCATTTAGCCGGGTCCAGCGGCTGGAGGTCAAGCCGACCCAAGTCGCGCCCCTGATCGAGGCCATGCGCCCCTTGCTGGGTAACGTATTGGGATCGACGATCGTCAAGAAATTCTCGCTCGACGAAGCCCATATGCCGGTGATGGCCGACCCGACCCAGCTCGAGCTGGCGGTGCTCAACCTCGCGATCAATGCGCGCGATGCGATGCCCGATGGCGGCATATTGTCGATCGCCACCGCGCCGGTTCACGTCATCGGTGATGCCGAACTCGAGGATGGCGATTATATCGAGCTGTCGGTCAGCGACACCGGCACCGGCATGCCCCCCGAGGTGCTGGCGCGGGCGTTCGATCCGTTCTTCACCACCAAGGAAGTTGGCAAGGGCACCGGGCTCGGGCTGTCGATGGTCTATGGAGTCGCGCGCCAGTCGGGCGGGACCGCGCGGATCGACAGCGTCGTCGGCAGCGGGACGACCATCAAGCTCTATTTCAAATGCGCCGATCGCGCCGCCGAAAGCGAGGTAGCCGAGGCCGAGGTCGAGCACGGCGATCCCGCCGACCGCAGCGCCTCTGTCCTGGTCATCGACGACGATCCCGACGTCCGCAATTTCATCGCCGAGAGCCTGAGCGATTTCGGCTATTCGGTGCGCACCGCGGTCGATGGCCGGGCGGGGCTCGCCGCTTTTGCCGACTCACGGCCCGACGTCGTGATCCTCGATTATGCAATGCCCGGCCTGTCGGGCGGCGAGGTGGCGGCGCGGATCCTGAAATTGGTTCCGGGGCAACCGATCCTGTTCGTCTCGGGCTATAGCGAGAGCGAGGCGATCAGCCGCGCCGCGCCGCACGCGCGGATGCTGGCCAAGCCGTTCAAGCCCGACGCGCTCGATGCCGCGGTGCGCGAGGCGCTTGGTCCAGGGAAAAAAGCGGCGCGATAAGCGTTGGATATTGCGGGTGGGACGAGACGACGAGGAACCCGCGCCATGCTTTCCCTGATGATCGCCCTCGCCGGACAGGCTGCGCTCGCCCCGAGCATGCCCGTTTCGAGCCGGGCCGAGGGGCCGGTCAATCCGATTACGCCGCTCAACCCCAATGCCAATGCGTTGTTCGATCGCGATGTCGCGCTGAAGCAATGGGCGGTGCGGATCTACGATGCCAACCGCGACGGCTGGCTGACGCTGTACGAAGCGCAAGGCGCACTGGCGGGGTTCAAGGATCTGGCCGACGGCGACCGCGACGGCCGGGTCACCACCTACGAATATGACCGCGCCAAGGAATTTATCGCCGCGCGTTAGCCGACGAGACCAGCCTTAACCTCCATTAAGTCACCAGCGAAACGACTCGGATAAGATCGGTGGATCGAGTCGCGAAGGGGTTCGCGACGTGAGAAAGAGGTCTGGCGATGGCGCTCGAAGATCGAACCTATTACCGAGCACGCGCGCATCAGGAGATGGACGCGGCGGACAAGGCCGCCAATCCGTCGATCGGCGCGATCCACGCCGACCTTGCAAAGCTGTTCATGGCCAAGGCCGATGGACCGGTCGAAGCCGGCGACGTCGCTACGCTGGAAGCCCAGCTGGTTGCTGCTTTTGTCGCCGATGAAGATAATTTTCGTCGAAGCCGGCAATCTGGACCAGCTTGATCGGGTCGATCACGCGCAGGCTTCCCCGGGAAAAAGCCATTGCCCCGGCTTCCCGGAGCTCGCGCAGGATGCGGTTGATGTGAACCGGGGTCATGCCCAGCGCATCGGCGAAGATGATCTGCGAAATCGGCAGCGCGACTTCGCCATGCGGGGTGCCGATCGCGGCGATCGAGCGCAGGTAAAGCTCGCACATCAGATGCGCCACGCGCTCGATGCTGCTGCGCCGCCCCATGCTGACGATCCACGCCCGCAAGGTGCCCTCGTCGATCAATTGCGACTTGTACATGGCGTTGGCAATGCGCGGATGCCGGTCGAGCAAGGTCGCCATTTCGTCACCGGGAATCAGCGCGACCTTGGCCGGGGTGATCGCCTGCAGGCTGTGGTCCATTTCGGTCAGCATACCGATGCGCAAATCGCACGCGTCGCCCGGCAGCAGAAAGGCCATGATCTGTCGCGTTCCGCTCGGCAGGATCTTGTACCGGCACGCCCAGCCGTCGAGCATGACGAACACGGGCCCCGGCCGGTCGCCTTCGCGGATCATGTCCTGCTTGGCGGCGTAATCGCGCGGGTTGGCCGTGACGCGTTCGAGAACGGCGACATCGGGGGCCGATAGCGTGGCCAAGCCTTCCAGCTTTTGAACAAAGCGATTTGCCATGATCCGGCTTAGACTAGCCCGGCCCGAACGAAATTGCATATAAACATTGTCGAAAGTTGAGTTAGGATAAGGCGAGGGGAAAATATCCCTTCTATTGAAGGGCTTCGTCGGGTGGAGACACAAGTCTCGTCGGCGTGGGCAATGGGTCCCAGTTTGCACCAGGAAAGGCGCGTAAATGCCTGATTCGACCGGCGGCGGAGGCCGCCACCCTTTCTCGACGACGATGACAGGCGAGGACCGCAACGGCGCCGCCTTGTTACTGGTCGAAAGCCTGATTCATGGCCTCGTCGCACGCGCGATGCTGACGGTGGAGGAGGCGATCGAGATCGTCGATATCGCCGCCGACGTCGAGCACCAGCTTCATCACGCGAAAGTCGGCCAGGCTGGGGCGTTCGAATCGCTGCTGGCGCCGCTGAGCCGCAGCCTTCGAGTGGATCTGGCCCGCTGATCGCCTTGGCCCGCTAATCGCGGCTTCAGCCTGCCTTTTTCTTGACCCCGATCCCGACCACCATCTGGTTGGCGCGGTCGTAGGACAGGGGCTTGCCGAACAGATAGCCCTGGATGGTGTCGACCCCGAGATCGCGCATCCGCTCGAAATCCTCGGCGGTCTCGACGCCCTCGGCGGTGACGTTCATGCGGAAGCTCTTGGCGAGCTGGACGATCGACTGGATGATCGCGACATTCTCGGGCCGGGTACCGGCGGCGCGGACGAAGCTGCCGTCGATCTTCAACTTGTGGAACACCGCCTTGTTGAGATAGCCGATCGACGAATAACCGGTGCCGAAGTCGTCGAGCGCAATCCCGACGCCCAGCGCACGGAGCCGCTTCAACACATCGAGCGTGGCATTTTCGTCGCCCAGGAATACGCCCTCGGTGACTTCGAGCTCGATCCGGTTGCCGGGCAATTTGTAGCGCGCCAGCGCCTGGCTGACATAATTGGGAAGCGACGGCAGGATGATCTGCCTGGGACTGATGTTGATCGCCATGGTGATCGGCTCGGGCCAGGTCGCGACCGCGCGGCACGCCTCGTCGATCACCCATTCGCCGATTGCGCCCATCAGCCCGGCTTCCTCGGCGACCGGGATGAACACCACCGGCGGGACCAGCCCGCGCTGCGGATGATTCCAGCGGATCAGCGCCTCGAAACCGACCAGCGACTGGGTCTTGGCGTTAACCAACGGCTGGAACATCAAATGGAACTGGTTCGAGGCGATCGCCTGGCGAAGGTCATTCTCGAGCCGGATCCGGTCGTCCTGCTCGAATTGCAGCTCGGCCGAGAAATATTTGGCGACTCCGCGACCGCCATCCTTGGCTTGATACAGCGCGAGATCGGCCTTGAGGATCAGATCGTCGACCGTGGCCCCGTCGATCGGGCCGAAGGCGCAGCCGATCGATACGCCGATGCGGATTTCGGTCTGGTCGATCATGTACGGCTCGCCGACCGACTTGATGATCGAATTGGCGAGCAATTCGACCCGCTTGCGGCTTTGCGCGTCGGTAATGACGATGGCGAATTCGTCGCCGCCCATGCGCCCGACATGGCCGTCGGGGCCGACCTGCTCGACCAGCCGCTTGGCAACCGCCTGAAGCACCGCGTCGCCCTTGGGATGGCCGAAGGTGTCGTTGACCGGCTTGAACCCGTCGAGGTCGAGGAACATGATCGCGCACGGCACATTGCCGGCGGTCGCGACACGCAGCGCTTCGCCGAGCAACTGGCGGACGCGGCCGCGGTTGGGCAGGCCGGACAAGACGTCGATGTTGGCGAGATGGGTCAGCCGCTCCTGGGTGTGGCGGATTTCGGTAATGTCCGAGCCGACCCCACGAAACCCCTCGAAGCGGCCCGCGGTATCGATGATCGGATCGCCGGCGATCGAAATCCAGCGCGGCCCGAGCGCGGTCTTCAACTCCATTTCGAGCGAGTTGAATGCCTGGCGCTCGATCAGGATCTTGCCGAGTTCGGCATGACCGCCGAGCAGCGAGGGCAGCGCATGGCCGACCAAAGCGCTGGCCGGGCGACCGAGCAAAGCGGTCATGCGCGAGGAGATGTAGGTCACGCGATTTTCGGCATCGACCTGCCACAGCCAGCCGACGCCGCGCTGCTCATATTCCTGGAGCAGCAGGCTCGCACTCTCGCTGGCCGAGCCCATGTCGGCGTTGGTTTGCAGCTGGCGAAAGGCCCAGCGCGCCACCGAGAACACCCCGACTACCGCCACGCCGAGGGTGAACAGGGTCTGCAACTTGTTGAGGAACGGCATACCGGCGTGCGCGGTGAACAGGACGTAGCACAGGCCGACGGTGAAGCTTGCCATCCACGCGGAGACGCAGGCCGGAACGACGACCAGACCGAGCGCGGCGATACCGAGCCCCGAGATGAGCGACGCCGTGACCAATTGGCTGGCCGGGTCGAGCGACGGGAAATAATAAAGCGGTAGGCTCAGCCACACTGCGGCCCTGATCAGGACGTCGCCGACCATGAAGGCATGCGGTACCTGGCGTCCCGAGCGGCCGACGTGGGTGATCGCCTGATTGCGCGACAAATGCATCGCGACGAAATTAATCAGGGCGACCGAGCCGACCCAGCCGAGCAGGGCCGGTGAGGAATATTGGGTCATCAGGCTGCCCGCCATCAGCAAGGCGGCAATGACGTTGGCGATGGCGAAGAACGGCGCCAGCTGGGCGCGCGCCAGTAATTGGGCATCGCGCAGCGGCGAGGCATTGTCCGGTGCGTTGGGGCTGGTCAGCGCGAGCGATTCCCCGCCGGGGAGCCGAGCCGAAACCATGCGCTTATACCGATCGGGTGCCTCGTACATCCGCTATCCACTCGTTGGCAGGAGCCGGAGCAATAGCGGAAGAGCGTTTATGCGGCGTTAAAGCATCGACCTTTTCGGGTCTATTTCCGCCTCAGCTGGCACCCAGCAACTTGTCGATGTCGCGGGTTGTCACCGGATGATAAAGGGGGCGCGCCTTGGGATAGACCCGAAGCGCGATCGGCCGACCCCATTGCGGGTCTTCGGCGAGCGCGGTCAGCAACGGCCGGACGAACTTGCGGCGGCCCTGGGTCATCAGGAAATCCTCCAGCGCCGGTACTGCCGGGTCGAGCCGGTTGGCGACGGCCAGATCGAGGAAAGCGAAGCGCAATTCATTATTGCCGGCGCGGGCCAGGCCGAACTGGCGGCCGAGCGCCTCAAGTCGATCGAGCGGCTGCTTGCGATCGATCCGGGTGAGGAAGCGAAGGCGCTCATCGGTCGTCCAGCGCCCCCAGATGGCGGTGTCGGGCATGGTCCCCGCAGCGAATGCGGTGACCGCGCTGTCGACCTCGGCAAACACCGCCGGATCGGCGGGTGCGAGGCTGGCGGGGATTCCGGGTTTGTCGACCCAGTCGTCGAGCATCAGTTTCGCCTCGAGCGCCTGGTCGCCCTTGACGAGATGCTGGCGGATGTCGGCGAGGAACAGGCTGGTCGTCACCGGCTGGAACTGGTGGCGGGCGAACCATCCCTTGAGCCACGCATCGAACGCCTCGCGGCCGACCGCAATCTCGATCGTGCGGAGGAAAGCGGCGCCTTTCTCATAGGGGATGTCGGTCAATCCGTCGTCGGGGTTGCGGCCTTTGAGATCGATCCGGAGCCGGGTGTCGGGACCGGCGTCTCCGCCATTCTCCGCGACCGCCTTGCGCATCGCATCATGGCCGAGCGAGATTTGCTGCGCCGCGACCTTCGGCCCGTAAACCGCTTCGACAATGCGGGTGGTGGCGTAGGTGGTCATGCCCTCGTTGAGCCAGAAGTCGGCCCAGGTCGCGTTGGTGGCGAGATTGCCCGACCAGCTGTGGGCGAGTTCGTGCGCGATCAGGCTGTTATTGCTCTTGTCTCCGGCGATGAAAGTCGGGGTGAGGAAGGTCAGCGTGGGGTTTTCCATGCCCCCGAACGGAAAGGACGGCGGCAGGACCAGCAAATCGTAGCGGCCCCATTGATAGGGGCCGTACAGCGCCTCGGCGGCGGCGACCATTTTCTCGGTATCGGCCAGTTCGGCGGCGGCCTTGTCGAGCATCGCCGGCTCGGTCCACACCCCGGTGCGCGGGCCGAGTTCGCGAAAAGCAAGGTCGCCGACCCCGATCGCGATCAGATAGGGCGCGACCGGTCGATCCATCTTGAAGCTGAAGGTGCGGGCATCGCCCTCGGTCACCGGCTCGCCGACCTTGGGGGCCGACATCACCGCAGTCAGCGGCTGGGCGACACGGATCTTCGCCTCCCAGCTCTGGCGGATCCCGGGCGAATCCTGGGTCGGGATCCACGTCCGATTCTCGATCGCCTGGCCCTGGCTGAACAGATAGGGCTGCTTCTTGCCTGCGGTCTGCGCCGGGGTCAGCCACTGCAGCGCACCGGCGTCGGGAGCCGATTTGTAGGTGATGACGATCTTGCGCGCCGTGCCGATCGCGATCTCCAGTGGGGCGCCGAGATTCTCGTCAACCGCGCCAACCTTGTAGGGCAAAGGCGTGCCGTCGGCGGCGGCGATCTTCTCGATCTCCAGCCCTTTGTTGTCGAGGATGATGCTGGTTGCGTTTGGCTTGGCCGCGATGTCGAGCGTGGCGGTCCCGCCGATCCGCTTGGTGTCGAAATCAACGCTCAGGTCGAGCGCGAGATGGGTGACCCGCGCCTCGAGCGGTTTGGCATAACTGTGGACATCGACCGCATCGGGGGTGTCGAGGATCGGCGCGATCGCCGGCGCGGCGCTATCGGTCTTTGGCGCTGGCGCAGTGGCGGCCTGGCAGCCAGCCAGCATCAACGCCGAAGCGGCGACAATCATTCGGATCATTGGAATTCAGTCCTTTGTCAGCCGGATTCAGCGAGTCCAACGTAAATCGAGCGCTTAGGTGCCGCGAGAACCCGTCGAACCATTGGCTCGAAAAACTCGAGCGGAGCGCTGTCATAAGCTGAGTCGAACGCTTTCTGGTCGTAAATTTCGCAGAAACGCGCGGTATCTTCAAAATGCTCATGACCGCGGAAATTCTCGCGCATGTCGCGGTCCATCCCGAGAAAATGGAAGAAATAATAGCCCTGGAAGATGCCGTGATGCTCGACCATCCAGTGCAATTTGTCGTCGACGAACGGCTTCAGTATCGCGGCGGCGATGTCGGGGTGATTATAGCTGCCAAGCGTATCGCCGATGTCGTGGAGCAGGGCCGCGACGACATATTCCTCGCTCTCCCCGCCGCGATGCGCGCGGGTCGCGGTCTGCAGGCTGTGCTGCAGCCGGTCGATCGGGAAGCCGCCATAATCGCCGTCGAGGATCTTCAAATGGGTCAGCACCCGATCGGCAAGTTGCCCGGCGAACGGCACGAAATGCTGGCCGATGATCGCCCAATCCTCGGCCGTGCCCTCGTCCATGTGGCGGAAACTTGCTTGGATATGGTCGTTCATCGCCGGTCTCCTCTGCGTTGAGTTTAGCGACTTTTGGCGAGCACGCGAACGGCTTTTGCGTCTTGGCTGTAACGATGCGATCAAGCGCAGTGACATGGGGGCAGGGCAATGCGCAATCCGGGACGCAAAATCTATTTCTATCTGGCGATGCTGCTGACCGGGGCGGGGTTATGCGCGCTGTCGATCAGCATGGTCGGCCCGCCCGGCAACGACTGGCGCTGGGGATTGGCGGGGGCGACGGGGATCACCCTGTTCCTGATCGGGCTGGTGCAGATGTTGTTCGCCATGCTGCACAGCCGCGGCGAGGCGAAACTACGCGCTGGGGAAAATGTGCTGGAGCGCTGGTCGGTGACGCCCGACGAATGGGAGCGGTTTCGATTTTTCGACCGGATCCGCGCCGCGACTCCGGGCACGTTCGCCAATGATTTGACCTATGACGAGGATCGACAATCGCTTCCGGTCGAGGTCATCGTCGGCCGCACGTCGGCGCTGATCGGCGACAGTTATCACGTCCTTCGCCGGGGCGGCATTCCGGGCATGTACGCGCTCTACTGGTTGCCTGCCCCCGCCGATCCCGAATGCCTCGAATTCCACATTTCCTACCCGCGCCACCGCTCGCCGCCGCTGCGCATGACGCTGCGGTTCCCGGTGCCGGCGCGCTACCGCGCAGAGGGCGTGCGGGTTTACGAGCAATTCATTCCGCTGATGCCGAGCGGCGAGGGGATCGCGATCCGCAAGCCTGGACTGACCATCGCGGTCGCCTTGGCGGTGGCGTCGGTCGGCGCAACCGCGTTCGCCTGGGGCATGTGGCGGATCAAGGCCGGGAATTTCCAGGAAGTCGCGCCGGTGGTCGCGGCAATTATCGGCGGGATCGGCGGCGTCGGAGCGCTGCTGATCGCGCTGATGACCGCGATCCTCGCGCGCCGCCGAGGATGATCGCGCTTGGCGCGCTTGGGGTTCGTCGCCGCCTCGACTATATCGGGGTGATGCGGCAACCGGCAGGCGAATATTGAGGATGGCGAGCGACGGCGCCCGACTGCTCGACGCGGGGGAATCGCGGATGCCTGCGGCGACTCCGACCGCTGCGCAGCTCGCGGCCCGACCCAAGGGTCCGGCCAAGCCGATCCTCAAGGGGGTCGGGCTCGACGCGCCCTTTTTCGACGACAAGAATCGCGCCTTCTGGGTGCTCCAGTCGATCGGCTGGGGCGGCTATTTCATTCTCCGCTCGCTGTCCGGCCTGGCCAATTCGATGGGCGCGATGTTTATCGTCCATGCACTGCTGCTGACCGCGACCGGTTACTCACTGACCCTGTTGATGGCCAGCCTGTTCCGGCGGTTGATCACGATGAAGGTGTTGTGGACGCTGATCCTGTCGTTCGCGACGGTGGTGATCGGAGCGGGCACCTTCTCGGTGATCGAGACGTGGAGCTACGCGACCTTCCTCAAGCCCGATTACAAACCGGTGGGCCTCGAATATCTCGGCGCTTTGCTGCTCGATTTCGTGCTTCTGATCGCCTGGACTGCGCTTTATTACGGGATCAATTATTACCTGCTGCTCGAGGAAGAAATCGACCAGCGCGCGCATCTCGAAAGCGCGGCGTCGAGCGCCCAGCTGGCGATGCTGCGCTACCAGCTCAATCCGCATTTCCTGTTCAACACCTTGAATTCGATCTCGACTTTGGTGCTGCTCAAACAGACCGAGCGCGCCAATGCGATGCTTGCCCGGCTGTCGTCGTTCCTGCGCTATACTTTGGTCAACGAGCCGACCGCGCAGGTCACGCTGGCGCAGGAGGTGGAGACATTGAAGCTCTACCTCGAGATCGAGAAGATGCGGTTCGAGGACCGGCTTCGCCCGCATTTCCAGATCGACAGCTCGACCATCGGCGCGCGATTGCCGTCGTTGCTGCTGCAGCCCCTGGTCGAGAATGCGATCAAATATGCCGTCACCCCGAGCGAAACCGGGGCGGAAATCTGGATCAAGGCCGAGCGGCAGGGACGCGGGGTGCGGATCGAGGTGGCCGACAGCGGCGCGGCCGAAGGCTCGGGACCCAACAGCCAATTCTCCACGGGAGTCGGCCTGGCGAATATCAAGGACCGTCTGGCGCAAGCCTATGGCGGTGCCCATGCATTCTCGACCAAGTCGAACGAACATGGGGGATTCAGCGTTATCATCGATATTCCGCTCGACGAGCGCATCAGCGAACAATGAGGAAAAAGGCCACAGCATGACCATCCGCACCATATTGGTCGACGACGAGACGCTGGCGACGCAGGGGCTGCAATTGCGGCTGCAGGCGCACGACGATGTCGAAATCGTCGCCACCGCCGCCAACGGTCGCGAAGCGATCCGCGCGATCAAGACCCACAAGCCCGACCTCGTGTTCCTCGACATCCAGATGCCTGGCTTCGACGGTTTCTCGGTGGTCCAGGGGCTGATGGAGGTCGAGCCGCCGTTATTCGTGTTCGTCACCGCTTATGGCGAGCATGCGATCCGCGCGTTCGAGGCGCAGGCGGCGGATTATTTGATGAAACCGGTCGAGGAAGACCGGCTGGCGGCGACGCTCGACCGGGTTCGCCAGCGACTGGCCGAAAAACGCGGCGCCGAGGAAGCCGAACGACTGAAGGAAGCGCTCGAGGAACATGCCCCCGAAGCCGCTGAGGAACTGGCCGAAGAAACCGCCGCCGAAGGCCCGGCCGCCAACCGCTTCGAGAAGATGATCAATATCCGCGACCAGGGCCAGATCTTCCGCGTCGACGTTGACACGATCGAGCGGATCGACGCTGCGGGCGATTATATGTGCATCATGACCGGGGACAATACGTTGATCCTGCGCGAGACGATGAAGGATCTGGAAAAGCGCCTCGACCCGCGCCGGTTCCAGCGGGTCCACCGCTCGACCATCGTCAACCTCGACCTCGTCCGCCAGGTCAAGCCGCACACCAATGGCGAATGCTTCCTGGTGCTCGATAGTGGCGCGCAGGTGAAGGTCAGCCGAAGCTATCGCGACGTGGTCGCTCGGTTCGTTCACTAGAGGGTCAGCGGTGCCCTGCCAGTCCGGCACTCGAACGAATAACGATGGAGAATGAAATGCGTAACGGCCGACGGTATTTGCTAGCGATCGCGACCCCGCTTGCGATTCTGGCCTGCGCCGCTCCCGCCGCGGCGGCGGTGATCAATGTCGTCAAGACCGCGAGTTGCGGCTGCTGCGGCAAATGGGTCGAGCATATGAAAAAGGCCGGTCACGACGTGCGCGTTACCAATGTCGAGGACGTGACGCCCACCGCGCGGCGGCTCGGCGTGCCCGACGACCTGCGCTCCTGCCACACCTCGTCGGTCGGCGGTTATGCCATCGAAGGCCATGTCCCCGCCGCCGACATCGCCCGATTGCTGAAGGAAAAGCCGGTCGCCGCCGGACTGTCGGTGCCGGGCATGGTGGCCGGGTCGCCGGGGATGGAAATGGGCGGGCAGAAGCCGGCCTATCAGACGATCATCTTCACTCGCGACGGCAAGAGGAAAGTCTTCGCCCAGCATTGATCGAGGGGATGGCACAATGGTGCGTGTGACCGGATTGGGCGGCATTTTCTACAAAGTCGTGGACACCGCCGCGACGCAGAAATGGTATCAGGAGACGCTCGGCGTCGGCGGCGAGTGGGGCGCGAGGTTCCCATTCAAGTCCGACGATCCAGAGGGCTTCACCTTGCTCTCCCCGTTCAAGGCGGATTCCGATTATTTCGCCCCGAGCGACGAGAAATTCATGATCAACCTCAGGGTCGACGACCTCGACGGGATAATCGCCGACCTGGAGGCAAAAGGGATCGCGATCCTCGGTCGCCAGGACGAGGATTATGGGCGGTTCGCGTGGATCCTCGATCCCGACGGGGTCAAGGTTGAGCTGTTCCAGCAACTTGGGGGCGCGCCGGAATGAGCAAATTCGATATTTTCGCCGCGCTTCATGTCCCGGGCGATCCGGTCGTATTGTACAATATCTGGGATGTCGGCAGCGCGTTGGCGGTGGTCGCGGCGGGGGCCAAGGCGCTGGCCACGGGAAGCCACCCGGTCGGCGATGCGCAGGGTTTCGGTGACGCGCACCAGGTGCCGATCGACTATGCGATCGACAATGCGGCGCGGATCGTGAGCGCGGTCGAGCTTCCGGTCTCGGTCGATTTTGAAGGCGCTTACTCGGCCGATCCGGATGAGGGCGCGGCCAATGTCTTGGCGTTAAAAGCGGTCGGCGCGGTCGGCTGCAATTTCGAGGATCAGGTGGTTGGCGGGGCCAAAATGGGCGAGCACGGCATCCACCCACTCGACCTCCAGATCCGCCGCATAGCCGCGATCCGCAAGGCGGTTGGCGACGATTTCTTCCTCAACGCGCGGACCGACTTGCTGATCAAGCATGAGACCACCGACGACGCGCTGATCGACGAGGCGATCGTGCGCGGCAAGGCGTTCGCCGATGCCGGGGCAAGCGGCTTTTTCGTGCCGCGCATCGCCGATCCGCGCCATATCGAGCGGGTGGTTCGCGAGGTGCCGTTGCCATTGAACGCGATCGCCTTCCCCGGTGCCCCGCCCAAGGCCGACTGGGCGGCTGCCGGGATCGCGCGAATCAGCCACGGCCCCTTCCCGCATCGAGCACTGATGGCGCAGCTAACCGAGGCGGCGAAGGCGGCAATCGGGTAGATTCTCTAATGTCCGTTTTGGGTGGAAAGCGGACGCTAGTCTGAAGGTGGGTCGTCCGGCTCTCCGACGCACTGAAAGCGGTCTGCCGAACCATCGGCAATCCTTCTCGCATCGCTATTTGAAGATGTTTCGCCCACAATGCACGAAGTACCATTGGCTCGAAGGCGATAGACGATTAGCGAGTTCCGCGAAGTCGCCTCGGGATCAGCACTGGGCAGACGAATGACCACCGCTATTGGCTCGAGGCGACCTCGGCGCAGTACTCCCCGCCATTCGATTATTCCCTCGCGGCCGATCCCAAACGGGCCAGAGACATTGGGCTTAGAGCCAAAGCCATACTTGCAACGGGCCGAATCCTGGCAGGTGTACCAAACGGGGATGTTGCCCAACCCCTTGCATCGGACGTAAACCCAGTCCTGCCCCTTGTCTAAGTCTCCAGATGCGACTTCCTTGCAGCTGGTTAGGTTGGTGTATTGGCTGACAAAGCTGGGTTTCGCGTCGACGCGAGCGGATGCCGACAAGACGGCAACTGCCAAAAAAGCTGATAACCACAGAAGCTTCATTTAGCCGAGGCTAGCATGATTTCTAATGTCCGCAATGGGTCGAAAGCGGACGTTAGCGCATCAGTGCTACTGAACCGCCGCCTTCTTCTGCCACGGCCACCTGAACGCTGGCCCCGACTTGAGCACACTCCGGCGGAACAGGCGCGCGGCGAGGCGCAGGATCAGCGCGACCCACAGGATCTGCCACACGAGCGCGATCAGGTGCGGCATCAGCGCCGGCAATTCGGCGGCGCGGCCGAACATCGCGAAGGGGGAGCTCAAGGGGAACGCCGCCCCGGCGATCGCGCTGGCGCTGTCGGGGTGACCGACGCCCAAGGAGGCGAGCGCGAAGATCATCATCTGCGCCATCGTTACCGGCATCGACAAGGTCTGCACCTCGCGCACCGTCGAGGCCTGCGCGCCGATGCCGAGGAACAGCGAGCCGATCAGCAGGTAGCTCATCGAAAAATAGACAATGCCGAGCCCGATGAACATCGACCAGCCGACCGCCGGAGTGGGCAAGGCGGACAGCCCGCCAGGCACGTAAAAGGCGATCGCCGCAGCGCCGGCCAAGGTCCACACGATGATTCCCAGCCACGCCATCGCCAGCATCGCGAACAATTTGCCGATGAAGATCGATTCGACCGGGACGGCGGCGGCGATGACCTCGATCGCCTTGTTCGATTTCTCCTCGATCAATTGCGACAGCAGCATGCCCGCGAGCAGGATGGTGAGGACGAACAACACCGCCTGGCCGGCGCGCGCGGTCAGCGAACGCGCGGACGCCAGCGAGCCCGACGAGCTTTGGGTGAGCACGACCTCGAGCGGTTTTCCCGTGGCCGGCGGCGCGGCGCGGTCGCGGCGGGCCTGGTCGATCAGGAATCCCAATTGGCGGACGGTCATGCCATCGGCGCGCACCGCACCGGTGAAGTGCGGCGAATCAAGTCCGCCGTCGAGCACCCCGAGCACCGGTGGATTGCGTTGTGCGAGCAGCTTGGCGCGCTGCGCGGCGAGATCGGCGGTCGGCGCAACCTGGCTAAGGACCACCCCCGGGCCGCCCTCGAGCAGCGGCTCCATCCGCAGCCGTGCCGCGTCGATCGCGCGATAGTCGGCCGGATTGGCGATGACCGCGACCACCGGTCGCTCGACATTGCGGTCGATACTCGCCCCGATCCCGCCGAAGCCGACGCCGACGATCACCGGGAACAATGGCCCGAGCAGGAAGAACAGGAATGCCTTGCTCATCACCGTCGCGACGAAATCGCGGCGGGCAATGACGTAGGCGGAGCGGATCAGCCGTGGCAATTTCATGCGGCTTGTCCGATCTCGGTGGCCATTTCGCGCGCCGCAGCCTCGCCGGCAATGGCGACGAACGCATCGTGCAGGCCGGGGCGCTCGATGCTCAGCGTCTCGATCCCGGCGCCGCCGTCGATCAGCGCTTTCAGCAACGGTTCGGGGCCCGAGGATGGCAGTTCGAAGGTCCAGTCGCCATTGTCGAGGCGGGCTGTCGGTGGCAGCGCTGCCCGCCACGGACCGTCGGTGGCGCGGGTGCGCAACCGGACGATCGGGCGGAGGCGACCGCGCGCTTCATCGACCGCGCCTTCGAACGCGACCTTGGCGCCGGCGATGATCGCGACCCGCTCGCACAAGCGCTCGGCATGGGCGATGACGTGGGTCGAGAAGATGATCGTCGCGCCGCCCGCCGCCTCGCGCCGGATCAGTTCCTCGAGCTTGCCCTGATTGATCGCGTCGAGCCCGGAGAATGGCTCGTCGAGCACGATCAGCTTGGGCTTGTGGACGATCGTGCCGAGCAATTGGACGGTCTGCGCCATGCCCTTGGACAGGTTGCGGATCGGCTTCCTGGCCCAGTTGCCGAGCCCGTGGCCGTCGAGCAATTCGACCGCGCGTCGGCGCCCCTCGCGGATTGGCAAGCCGCGCAACGCGCCCATGAACGCGATCCCCTCGATCGAGGTCATCCCGGGATAGAGTCCGCGTTCCTCGGGCAAATAGCCGACCTGTTCCGCCGCATCCAATGGCCGCTCATGGCCGAGCAGGCGCCGCGTGCCCGAGCTCGGGTCGATAATTCCCAGCAGCATCCGGAGGCAAGTGGTCTTGCCCGCGCCATTGGGGCCGAGGATGCCGTAGATCGATCCGGTCGGGACGGCGAGGCTGACCCCGTCGACCGCGCGGGTATCGCCGAAATCCTTGACGAGATCATGCGCCTCAACGGCGTTGCTGGTGGCCATTTGTCCTGTGCTAAGGGATGGTGGTTAAATGGCAATGACCATCGAGCAGGAAATCCGCAACCAAGCGGCCGCGCTGGGCTTCGTGTCCTGCGGCTTCGCGCGCGCCGATGCGGCGCCCGACGCGGGCGATGGCTTGCGCGCGTGGCTGGCCGAGGGACGGCATGGCGAGATGCGCTGGATGGAGGATCGGGCGGAGCAGCGCGCCAGCCCCAACGGGCTGTGGCCGGCGGCCAAATCGGTGATCGCGCTGGCGATGAGCTATGCCCCCGCGAGCGATCCGCTGGCGCTCGCCGACCACGGCGAGCTGGGGCGAATTTCGGTTTATGCGCAAGGCGGCGACTATCACAAGACCGTCAAGAAGGCGCTCAAGGCGCTCGGGCGATGGCTGGCCGCAACCCACGGCGGCGAATTGAAGGTGTTCGTCGATACCGCGCCGGTGATGGAAAAACCGCTCGCCGCCGCGGCCGGGCTCGGCTGGCAGGGCAAGCATACCAATTTATTGAGCCGCGAGCATGGCAATTGGCTGTTCCTAGGGATCGTCATGACCAGCCTCGAGCTCGCCCCCGACGCCCCTGCCAGCGAGCATTGCGGCAGCTGTACGCGCTGTATCGACGCCTGTCCGACCGGGGCGATCACCGGGCCGGGGCGAATCGATGCGCGGGCCTGCATCTCCTACCTCACGATCGAACATGCCGGGCCGATCCCCGAGCAATATCGCGCCGCGATCGGCAACCGCATCTACGGCTGCGACGATTGCCTGGCGGTGTGCCCGTGGAACCGGTTCGCCGATGCGGCCGGGGCCAATCGCGCCTTTCTGCCGCGCGCCGAACTGGCCGCGCCGCGGCTGGCGGACTTGCTCGGCCTCGACGATGCGGCGTTTCGCGAGACCTTTTCCGGCTCGCCGATCAAGCGCATCGGGCGCAATCGGATGATCCGCAACTGCCTGATCGCGGCCGGCAATAGCCGCGAGGTCGAATTGAAAGCCGCGGTCGAACCGCATCTCGTCGATCCCGATCCGGTCGTGGCCGATGCCGCGCGCTGGGCGATGGATCGGCTCGGCTAGCGCCCCATCAGCGCAAGGCAGCTCGCCACGTCGATGTCGGTCCCCGACGGCCGCCGCGCGTCGGCATAGGTCACGCGCGCCGAGCCCGACCCGCTTTCGGGCGGGTAGAGAAAGACGTCGAGCACGCAGCCGTCGCCGGCCCATTGCAGCTTGGTGCCGGGGCCTTCCTGTACCTGGAACGCAGGCTGGCCGAACCGCCGTCCAAGGTCGTGGACATCCATTCCGACCAACGAGCCCGAGGGGCGGACGGCCGGCTGGACCACCGCCGCAGGCTTGGGCGCCGGGGTGCTGGCGCAGGCCGCGACGAGCAAGGCGAGCGAGGGGGCGAGGAAGCGGCGCATCGAGCATCTTTGTCATTGCCAGCGAAGCGAAGCAATCCATCTCCGGCGGGTAGATTGCCGCGCTTCGCTCGCAATGACGTTCTTGTGCTTGAATGAGGGCGAGGCTAACCGCCGCCCACTTTCCTCCTTCCCCGACAGGATTCTTCATGACCGCACCCCGCCTCGATGTGCTGGCGATCGGCAATGCCATCGTCGACGTGATCGCCGATGCCGACGACTCTTTCCTCAGCCAGCAGTCGCTGACCAAGGGGTCGATGCGGCTGATCGACGAACAAGAAGCGGTGCGATTGTACGGGGTGATGCGGCCGGGGCGCGAAATCAGCGGCGGATCGGCTGGCAATACGGCGGCAGGGCTTGCCTCGTTCGGATTGAAGGCGGGCTTCATCGGCCAGGTGGCAAGCGACGAACTGGGCGACATTTATCGCCACGACGTCGAGAGCCTCGGGGTCGATTTCCTCGTTCCGCCGCGCGACGATGTCGGCGCCACCGCGCGCTGCCTGATCCTGGTCACCCCTGATGCGCAGCGGACGATGAATACCTTTCTCGGCGCGGCGCAGCGGCTCGAGGAGCGCGACATCGACCCGGCCGAGGTGGCCGATGCCGCAATCCTCTATCTCGAAGGCTATTTGTGGGATCCGGCCGAGCCGCGCGCGGCGATGGAAGCGGCGATCGCGGCGGCGCGCGATGCCGGGCGCAAGGTCGCCTTCACTTTGTCCGACACTTTCTGCGTCGACCGTCACCGCGACGGCTTCTGGGCGCTGATCGATGCCGGCAAGATCGACATCTTGTTCGCCAATGAAGCCGAGCTTGCGGCGATGACCGGGAGCGATGATTTCGAGGCCGCTCTGGCCAAGCTGGCGCCCAAGGTCGCGACCCTGGTCGTCACCCGAAGCGAGCGTGGCGCGGTCGCCGTGCGCGGCGATCAACGCGCGTCGGTCCCGGCCGAGCCGATCGAGCGATTGGTCGATACCACCGGCGCGGGCGATTTGTTCGCCGCCGGCTTCCTCGCCGGCGAAGCGCGCGGGCTCGGGCTCGAGGCGTCGTTGAAGCTCGGCGCGATCGCCGCCGCCGAAGTCATCCAGCATTATGGCGCGCGGCCGGAACGGGATCTGAAAGCGCTGGCTGGCGAATTGCTGGCATAGAAAAAGGGCGGCCCGTTTCCGAACCGCCCCGTTTCATTCGCTCAGAGGCACTCAGTCCTTGGGAACGTCGATACCCGGAATGTGCGGCGGGATGGCATCGAGTTCGGCTTCGTGGACTTCGACATGGCCCAAACCGAGATGGCTCTTCCGGCGGCTGTAGCCGAAGTAGATCAGCAGGCCGATCGCCGACCACGCTGGCAGCACCAGCATCGCCGTAACTGGCAGGTTGAAGAACAGGAACAGGGTGCCGAGGATCGTCAGCGGGCCGATAATCATCAGTGCCGGAACCTTGAACGCGCGCTTGCGACCCGGATCGCGCTTGCGCAGGATCATCACCGCGATCGCCACCATCATGAACGCGTAGAGCGTCCCGGCATTGGCGATGTCGGCAAGCTTCCCGACCGGCAGGAAGGCCGCCGCGACCGCGACGATCACGCCGGTGATCGCCGTCACGATATACGGCGTTTTCCACTTCGGATGGACCTCGCTCAACTTCTCCGGAAGCAGGCCGTCGCGGGCCATGACGAAGAAGATGCGGGTCTGGCCGAACAGCAGGATCAGGATGACCGACGGCAGCGCCAGGATCGCGGCATAGCCGAGCATGTTGCCGATGGTGCCGAAGCCGATCTGGCGCAGGACATGCGCCAATGCCTCGTTCGAGCAGACGAGCTTAGCGGCATGCTCGGTCATCGCGCACTGGCGGGCGAGTTCTTCCGATCCGGCGGGGAACGGAATGCCGTTCGGCCCCATGATCGGCTGGCCACCGATGGTGCCGACCGCGCCAGCCGCGACCAGGATGTAGAAGACGGTGCAAAACAGCAAACTGCCGATCAGCCCGATCGGCACGTTGCGCTGCGGATTCTTGGTTTCTTCCGCCGCGGTCGAAACCGCGTCGAAGCCGACGTAGGCGAAAAAGATCGTCGCCGCCGCGCCGACCGCGCCGACTCCGGTGCCGAACCCGCCGAACACCCCGGCGGGGAGGAACGGGTTGAAGTTGGCGTTGTCGATCATGGGCAGGGTCAAGGCGATGAACGCGGTCAGCGCGACGACCTTGATCGTCACCAGGATGCTGTTGACCTTGGCGCTCTCGCTAGTGCCGATCATAAGCAGCCAGGTAACCAGCAAGGCGATGATCAGCGCTGGCAGGTTGATC
>Ga0105046_10006173_pt1 | contig 18911 bp, 16 predicted proteins | sample MAT03_FD_78385 | JGI IMG/M metagenome (GOLD analysis project Ga0105046, IMG submission 78385) | Freshwater microbial communities from Lake Fryxell liftoff mats and glacier meltwater in Antarctica - MAT-03 (megahit assembly) | ecosystem: Environmental > Aquatic > Freshwater > Ice > Liftoff... | reverse complement strand
GATTTTCCGGCGCCGTTCGGGCCGATCAGGCAGTGGATTTCGCCCGGCTGCATCGCGAAGTCGATGGCGCGCGCGACCTCGACCCCGCCGAAGCTCTTGCAGAGGCCCTCGGTCTGGAGGATGGCGGTCATCGCCGGCGTCGTCCGGCGAAGGCCCTGCCGACGCGGCGCATGGCCGCGGCAACGACGCCGTCCGGCGTCAGGAGCACCGTCAGGAGCAGAAGCGCGCCCATGGCGACCAGCGCGTACTGGCTGCCGTAGATCGTCAGGGCCTGAAAGACCGAGAGCACGAGCAGCGTGCCGAGAAGAGTCGCGGTGATATCCATGCGCCCGCCGACCGCGACCCAGACGATGGGGAGAGCTGCGGCGGTCAGGCCCATGCTCGATGGGGTGATGTATTGGCCCCAGGCGGTGTAGAGCACGCCCGAAAGCCCCGCGAGGCCGCCTCCGAGCGTGAAGGCGAGAACCTGATAGAGCCGCACGTCGTAGCCAAGCATCTCGGCGCGCTGCGGGTTCTCGCGGATCGCGACGAGGACGTTGCCGAAGGGCGCATTCAGAAGCATGCGCAGGCCGAGATAGGTGAGCACCACGAGGGCGAGCAGCAGGTAGTAGAGCGGCCGGTCGGCGAAGAGGGCGATGTCGCCGCCGAGCCAGGGGATGGTCAGCGGCGGCATGCCGGACATGCCATTGAAGCCGTTGAGCCGCGCCGCACCGATCGCCCATTCCGGGCCGGCGGTCTGGGCCATGAAGGTCGAGAGCACCAGCGTGACCGAGAGGGTGACGATGCCCACGAAGACGCCCTGGATGCGGCCGTAGAACATGAAATAGCCGATCACCGCGGCGAGCAGCGCGCCGATGGCGACCGAGAGCACGGCGGCGAACAGGGTGAAGCCGTAAGCCGCGCCGAAGTTGATCGTCAGCACGCCGTAGGCGTATCCCGCGACGCCGAAGAACGCGGTCTGGCCGAAGCTCAGCGCGCCGCCGTAGCCCCAGACCACGCCGAGGCCCATGGCCATGAAGGTCCAGACGAGGAAATAGGCGGCGTTGCCAACGGTCCAGCCGTCGACGAAGAGCGGATAGGCGGCGGCCGTGACGACGGCCACGGCGACGGCTGCCCAGAAACGCGGTCCGCGGCCCATGGTCTGGGGCCCTTCGAGGCGCGCGAGCCAGATTGCGGTGCGCGAGCGGCGGGCGACGGGGGCTGCTTCGGCGAGGGTCGGCTTGTCGAAGACGGTCATCGGCGAACCCGCCGCAGCACGCCCGAGAGGCCGCCGGGCAGCACGCGGATCACGACGATCACCGCGACAAGGAGGCCGATCTGGCCGAAGAGCTGTCCCTGCCAGGCGGTGAGGCTGGCACGGATCGCCGCGAGGATCGCCGCGGCCGGCGCCGCGCCGAGGAAGATGTCGGCCCCGCCGACGACCACGGTGACGAAACTCTCGACGATGAATGTCGCGCCCATCGTCGGGACCATCGTCATGGTGGGCGCATAGAGCCCGCCGCAGAGACCCGCGAGAAAGGCGCCGAGGCCGAAGGTGAGGCTGTAGACGCGGGCGGTGTCGACACCGAGCGCGCGGGCGGTGCCGGGCGCCTCGATTGTGGCGCGGGCGATCACGCCGTAGCGCGTGCGGTAGAACAGCAGATAAAGCGCGAGGAGGAGCCCTATGGCTGCGGCCATTAACACGAGGCGGTAAACCGAATAGGAGAAGGCGCCGATGGCGACGCTGCCGAGCGGCGTGCCGACGCCCTGCATGGTCGAGCCGAGCAGGATCAGCACGCCCTGGGTGGCGATCAGGCTGACGCCCCAGGTCGCCACGATCGAGTCGAGCGGCCGGTGGTAGAGCCGTCGGATCACCACGCGTTCGAGGAGCATGCCGACGGCGCCGGCCACAAGCGCCCCGACGAAAATCGCGAGCGGCAGCGGCGCGCCGGCGCGGGCGGCCCAGACGGTCACGTAAGCCCCGCACATGATGAACTCGCCATGCGCGAGGTTGATCACGCCCATCATGCCGAAGATCACCGCGAGACCCGCGGAGGCAATGACGAGAAAGGCGAACGCGTCGCCGAACTGATACAGAAAGGAGAATGCGCTGGTCGCGAAGTCCATGCAGGCGTCCCTGGATGCGTCGGGCGAGGCGCCTCCGGGCGGGCGGCGCGCCCGTCCGGAGGCCGTGCGTCACTGCGCCGGCGGCGGGCTCGACGGCGTGTATTGCGCCGATGGGTCGTTCTGGGTCAGGTCGCAGCCCGCGTCGCCGAGCCAGTACGGCGCGATGTTCTCCCAGACGGTCGGAAAGCTGATCGAGTGATCGGCCTCGACCTTGGCGAGATAGATCGTGTGGGACATGTGCTGGCTCTTGGGATCGAGGCAGACGTTGCCGGACGGTCCGTCGAAGCAGACGTCGCCCTCGGCGATCACCGCACGAAGGGCGTCATGATCGGTGGTCCCCGCCCGTTCGACGAGCTGCTTGTAGAGGTTCATCGCGATGTAGGAGTTCGCCGCCTCTTGGTTTATGTAGGGCTCGTCCGGGAATTTCGCGCGGAACTTCTCCACGAAGGCCTTGCTGGCCGGGCTGTCGATCTCCTCGATGTAGTTGGTGGTGACATACATGTCCTTGAGCGAGGGCGGGGTGAAGCGCTTGTGCTCGTAACCCTGGCCGACGTTGACCGAGGAGGCCATCGGCAGGTTGACGTTCGCCGCCGCCGCCTGCTCGTAGTACGAGGCCTGCGCTGCGCCGACGAGCAGGGTGACGACGAAATCGGGTTTCGCTGTCTGGATGTTCTGGATCGTCTGGGAAAACTGCGAGACGCCGAGCGGGATGAACTCCTCGCCGACCATCTCGCCACCGTTCTCCGCGACGATGTTGCGCACCCATTCCGCCGAGATCTGGCCGAAGTTGTAGTCGGCCGCGAGCGTGTAGACCTTGTTGCCGTACGTCTCCATCATCCAGGGGATCAGCGTGGAGAACTGCTGTTCCGGCACCGCGCCGGTGACGATCATGTTCGCGTCGCAGACGCCGCCCTCGTACTGGTTGTTATAGAAGGCGAGTCCGTCGAACTGGTTGACGATCGGCCGGTAGGCCTCGCGGGACGCCGAGGAGAAGCCCGCGAAAACCACGTCGACCTGATCTCGCTGGAGCACGCGGCGCATGAATTCCTGGTAGCGGGTATTGTCGGACTGAGTGTCGTAGACGACGAGTTCTATCGGGCGTCCGCCGATGCCGCCGGCCGCGTTGATCTCCTCCGCAGCAAGTTCGATGGCGTGGACCTTGACCATGGTCGCGGCGGCGAAATCGCCCGACTGGTCCTCGAGCACACCAATCTTGATCGGGTCCTGGGCGAAGGCCGCGCTCGCGACGAAGATCGCGGCGGCGCCGGCGAGGGTCGCGGCCGTGGCGCGGGCGCGATGGTGGTCTCTGTCGTTCATCTGTTGTCGCCTCCTGTTGATGGGGTGGTCCCGAGACGTTGCTCAGGCGGTAAGGCTGTCGGGACGCCCCGGTTCCTCGGGGGTCTCGGCGAGGCGCTCGCACGCGAGCGCCTCGATCGTCATGCGCCGACGCATGCTTTCGCGCCGCAGCAGGCGGTAGGCCTCGTCGTCATCAACGCCGCTGTCGGTCATAATCCTCAGCACCGCCTTGCTGACGGTGCGCCGTCCCGCCAGCCGGTCGGCCATCGCCGCGCGCACCCTTGCCTCGCGCCGGCGCTGGGCGAATTCGTTCATGGAGATGAAGAGTGCGGTGAACACGCCCGAGGCGCGGATCGGCTTCATCAGATAGCCTGCGCAGCGCTGGCGCACGACGCGCGCGAGCCGCCCCGGCGCCTCGACGCCGATCATGGCGACATAGGCGGCGTCCGGCGGCGCCGCCTCGCCGAAGACGCCGCCGAGGCCCTCGTCTGCGTCGAAGAAGACGACGTCGCAGTCTTCGACCCCCGGCACGGGGCCCTCGCCGCCGGGCTCGATCAGCGCGACCAGAAGGCCGAGTCGCCGCAGCGTGATCGCGAGCGTCTCGCGGTTCGCGTCGTCGGCGTGCACCACGAGCGCCCGCGCGCCGCGAAAGTTCTGCGCGATGGCGCCGGCGTTCACGTCACCACTCTCAGACCGGCGCCGGGGCGAGGCGCCTGTTCCGGCAGTCCGTATTCCCATACGAGATAAGGGTCAGGCGCCACCGCCGCCGCGCTTTCGCTTAGGATGTCAAACGTGCCCGCCTCGTTCGAACGGCCGATCCGCGGGTGCAGATGGCAGTGCCGGTTCTCGGGGTCGATCCAGACCCTTCCCTGTGGCGCAATAAAGCCGAGCCCCGCGGTCGCGGCGCGCACGCCGAGAAAATCCGCCGCGCCGGCCCGGTCGAGAGCGCGCGCGAGCAGATGCACCGCGATGTAAGACGCCTCCGCATCGGCCGAGGTGTGGCCGAGCGCGGGGAATCGCGCCCGCCATGCGGCCGTGAACCGGGCGTTCTCTGGGGTGGCGACGGTCGAGAAATAGACGCTCGACGACAGATGCCCCGCAGCCGCCGGACCGATCAGCGCGAGTTCGGGCTCGGCGAGGCTGCAACTCGCGACCGGAAGACTGCTCGGCTGGTCGAGGCCCTGGCGCAGCGCCGCTTCGCGAAACAGCCGGTAGAACGCATAGGCGGACTCGCCGATGAACGTGCTGAAGACAAAATCCGGTCTCTGGCGCAGGATTTGCTCGACCACGGTGTCGAGTTCGATTTCGCCGACCGGGAAATAACGCTCGCCCATCACCTCTCCGCCCGCGGTCTGGAGGGTCTCGCGCATGATGCGGTTGTTCTCCCAGGCCCAGATGTAGTTCGATCCGACGAACCAGCCGCGCCTGCCGCAGTCGGCGATCAGGTGCCGGGTCAGCGGGATGACGTGCTGGTTGGGCCCGGCGCCGGTGTAGATGACGTTGTCGCTAGTCTCGAAGCCTTCGTAGTGCGATGGATACCACAGGAGCGCGTCGTGTTTCTCGAAGAGCGGCAACACCTCCTTGCGGCTCGACGAGGTGTAGCAGCCGACGACATGGGCGATATGACCCTCCGCGAGCATGCGTCGGGCGCAGTCCACGTAGCTCGCTGTCACCCCCCCCGGATCAAGGAAATGCGGCCGGAGCGTTATCGAGCGGCTGTCGTCGGAGTTGACCTCCTCGATAGCGAGTTCCGCGCCCGCCCGCATGGCCTCGCCGACCGCGGCGTAGGAGCCGGTCCGGGAGAACAGCACGCCGATATCGACCGCGGGCCGGGTCATTGCAAACTCCATACAAAAAACCCCGACGCTGCGAAGCGTTCGAGGCTCTGTTGCCAGCCGCATCCATGGCGGAAAGAGATACATAAACTTGGACAACCTCGCCGTTGAGGTATCACGTCCACGAAGAAAAGATTAACACCGGTCGGACGCAAGTCAAGCATCAATCTCCGGGGGCGAGATCCGGCGGCGAAGTGGGGGGGCGAGGGGTTCGAAGTGCGGTGATTCGCCGGGAAAGCTCAATTCTGGCAATGGCTTGTTCTCGCCGTCATCTCGAGCGCCGGCAGCGGGGCGCATCGGGTCCGAACCCGCGCATCGCGCCCGAACGCCGCCGAAGCGGCCTTGGATACGATCTTTTCGATCGCAATGCGCCCATAATCTGGCCGTTCGGAAAAAACTTTGCGTGCGGGATAGGCAAAAAATACCCGAATGGCGAAATGCACAGCAACGTGGGTTGACAGGCCAGGCTATCGCCTTGTTCCGGTAAAGAGCCTTACCGGCAGGGGTGAGCCTGGTGCAAATTCGGCGGAGCCGCGGGTGTTGGACAGACTGGATCACGGAACTCGATGGCGCTGGCCGTCCGGTGGCGGCTAGCTTTTACTCAGGGAGAATCACATGAAGAATCTCGGATCTGTACGAGGCGTCACGCGGAGGAACTTCGCCAAGTTGATCGGCGGCGCGGCGACGCTCACTGCGGTCGGTATTCCGGTTCGCGCGCAGGAACTTAAGGTGGTGAACTTCAGCGAAGCGGTGCACAACCTTGGCTACATCAATCTTTACGTCGGTCAGCACGCCGGCATCTTCGAGAAGCACGGCCTCGACCTGCGGGTATCGGCGGCGGGCGGCGACACCCAGACCTTCGCCGCGGTATTGGGCGGCTCGGCGGATTTCGCGATCGGCGACGCCACCATGGCCCAGATCTCGCGCGAGCAGGGTGGCCCCGGCGTCGTCGTCGGAACCGTTGTGCAGCGGGCGCATTACTTCGGCGTCTCGAAGACCCTCGACGTGATTACTGATCCGACGGAGTTTAAGGGACTGACGATCGTCACCTCGCCGGAGCCGAACACCAACTTCTCGGTGGCCAAGCGGATGCTGGAGAACGCCGGCCTGAAGATCGGCGAGGACGCCACGATCCTCCAGGTCAATCCCGGCACCGAGATCGGCGCGATGCTCGCCGGCCAGGCCGACATGGCGATCGCCTACCAGCCGAGCGTGGCCTCCGCGGTCGATCAGGGGGCCAAGGTGGTGTTCGATTTCTCGAACTATGTCGGCCCGTTCTGCAACACCGGCATCATGGTGCTCGAGTCCACCATCGAGCGCGATCCGGAAATGGTCCAGGCGCTGGTGACAGCGTTCGAGGAAGCCTCGCGGCTGACATACGCCGATCCCGACTTCGCCAAGGAGGTCGCCCGCATGGAGTTTCCCGACCTGCCCGCAGCGGTTGTCGACGCCGCGATCGACGCCCAACTGGAATATCGCATCCCGGCCGAGACGGTGGTCGTCCAGCGCGACCAGTGGGACGCCCTGATGGACATGCAGGTCTATCTCGGCAACGTCGGGGGCAGCATCACCTTCGAGGACATCATCGACAATTCCTTCGCGGAGAAAGCGGTCGCCGCCCTTGGCTGAGGCAGTGCTCGCGCCGCCGGCGGCGGCTGTGACGGGCGGCGCCGCGGCGCCGCCCCTGCGGGTCGTTGGCGTCTCCAAGAGCTACGAGGTCGGCGACAGCCTCGCCCGAGTGATCCGCGACCTTACGCTCCAGCTCGACAGCGGCGAGATCGTCAGCATCGTCGGGCCGTCTGGTTGCGGAAAGTCGACGCTTCTCAACGTCGTGTCTGGCCTTCTTCCACCGACGAGCGGCGAGGTGTTCTGGCATGGCCGCAAGCTCGCGGGCGTACCGGCCAACGCGGGCTACATGCTCCAGAAGGACCTGCTGCTGCCTTGGCGGACGGCGCTCGGAAACGTCGTGCTCGGGCTCGAGATCAAGGGCGCCGACAGGACGGACGCGCAGGATCGGGCGGGCGCGATGCTCGACCGGCTCGGCCTGCACGGCTTTGCGGACGCCTACCCCGGCACACTCAGCGGCGGCATGCGCCAGCGCGTGGCGCTGGCGCGCACTTTGGTGACCGACCCCGAAGTGCTGTTGCTCGACGAGCCCTTCGCGTCGCTCGATTTCCAATCGAAGCTGCTCATCGAGAACGACACCGCAGCCCTCGTGCGCGGCGAACGGCGCTCGGTCTTGCTGATCACCCACGACGTCGAGGAGGCGGTTTCGATGTCGGACCGAGTGCTCGTCCTGAGCCAGCGACCGACCTATGTCATTCGCACCTACGTCATAGACCTGCCAGGCAGCCGCACGGACATGATGGAGGCACGCAAGAGCCACGGCTTCCAGGACTACGTGCGCTCGATCTGGAACGACCTCCAGGCGCCGAAGCGCTGACGAAAAGGAGACCACGGAATGACAGACGCCGCGCTGACCCTGCTGCCGGAGGCCGAGCGTCGCGCCCGCCGGCGCACGCGGCTGAGCCGCGCGTCCGCCATCCTCGTCTGTCAGATCGCGCTCTTGGCGGTTTTCCTCGGGCTCTGGGAATGGGCGACCGCTTCGGACCGCGCGGTCGCCTTCCTCTTCGGCTCGCCGAGCGCGATCTGGGGCTTTCTCGTGCAGATGTGGCGGGATGGCAGCCTGTTTCGCGACACCTACGTCACTGGCGTCGAGACGATACTCGGGTTCGTCGTCGGCAACGTGCTCGGCACCGTGCTCGGCCTGTCGCTATGGTACTCCCAGTTCGTCGCGCGCATCGTCCAGCCCTTCATCGTGGCGCTGGGCTCGATCCCGATCATCGCGCTCGCACCGATCATGATCATCTGGTTCGGAACCGGTCTCATCTCGAAGGTGGCGATGGCGACGCTCTCGGTGGTGGTCGTCGCGCTGGTGACGGCCTACAAGGGCGCGATGAGCGTCGATCCGGACAATGTGAACCTCTTTCGCACCCTCGGCGCGTCGAAGCTGCAGATCTTCCGGCGCCTGGTGATCCCCTCGGCGCTGTCGGACATATTTGCGGGGTTGCGCATGACCGTCGGATTTGCGCTGATCGGCGCGATAATCGGCGAATTCATGTCCTCCTCCGAGGGGCTAGGCCACGCTATATTCAAGGCGGGCTCGCTCTATAACATCCCGAAGGTCTTTGCGGCGCTGGTAGCGACGATCGCGCTCGCGCTTTTCCTGACCTGGCTCGTCGGCAAGCTCGAGCGTCTGCTGACGCCATGGAAAAACGTCGGCTGACAACATTCCGCGATAAAAAGACAATCAGGAGAGAGTGATGGCGAACGCAGTGGTGCGAAAGGCGGGAAATATCAAATACGCCCTGTCCGGCGATGCGGCGATCATCGCCTCGGTGGAGTCCGGCCAGACCTTCGAGGTCGAATGCGCCATCAACATCAACGACGGCGTGATCCGCCATGTCGGCCAACAGCTTACGCCGGCGGACGTCGCGCTGCCTTACGTCAATGGCGCAACCGGACCGATCGAGGTCAGGGGCGCCCGGGCAGGGGACATGCTTAAGGTCGAAATTCTCGACATGAAGCTGGACGGGCTCGGCTTCACCGCGCTCTGGCCGGGGATCGGTATGTTCCCCGACTGGGTCCGACGCAAGGAGTTCGGCCATCTGACGCGCGTGGTCGAGGTCTCGGGAGGCGTCGTGCACTGGAGCGACCGGGTGAAGTTGCCGGTACGCCCGATGGTCGGCGTCATCGGGGTGGCGCCGGTCCACGGCGCGGTCCTCACGATCGACAACGGAACGCACGGCGGCAATCTCGACATCCAGGAGGTGACCACCGGCAACACCGTGATGCTGCGCATCCGCAAGGAAGGCGCGCATCTTTTTCTGGGCGATTGCCACGCCATCCAGGGCGACGGCGAATGCAACGGCATGGGAGCGATCGAGATCGCGGCCCATCTGACCGTTCGCGTCACGACCGCGCCCGCGCCGAGCCGCCTCGACTGGCCGCGCATCGAGACACCGACCCATATCTGCACGACCGGCTGCGCGCGACCTCTTGAGGACGCGATGCGGATCGCCTTCGAAGAGATGGTCTACTGGATGGAGGAAGACTACGGCGTTCCGGTCGCGGAAGGTTACATGCTGCTCGGACAGATCGCCGAGGCGCGCTGCACCCAGGTGGTCAATCCCAAATACACCTACATCTGCAAGGCGCCGAAGGCCCTGCTCGAGAGCTATGGCTGAGGGTCGGGCCGGCGCCATGACCGACCGCGCGATGATCGAGGTCGGCGCCGTCGACGCGCGAAGGGCGATCGCCGATGGTCGACTGGACCGGCGCGCCTATGCCGAGGCCCTGGCGGCCCGGAACCGGGCGCGCGACCCGCAGATCGGGGTTTGGGCGCATTTCGACGAAGCGGCTTTCCTTGCGGCCGCCGAACTGTCTGGTGAGGGGTGCTTGGGCGGATTGCCGATTGCGATCAAAGACATCTTCGATACTCATGACATGCCGACGCAATGCGGCTCCCCGATCTTCGCCGGCCGACGGCCCTTGCGCGACGCCGCGGCGGTCGCAGCGATCCGCGCCGCCGGCGGCGTCGTCATGGGCAAGAGCGTCACGACCGAGTTCGCCTACGCCCATCCGGGCGTGACGCGAAATCCGAACCATCCCGGGCACACGCCCGGAGGCTCGTCGAGCGGTTCGGCCGCGGCGGTGGCGGCCGGCATCGTACCCCTCGCGATCGGGACACAGACCGCGGGCTCGGTGATCCGCCCGGCCGCCTTTTGCGGGGTCGTCGGCTTCAAGCCGAGCTTTGGACGGATCGACCGGGCGGGCGTTTTTCCCTGCGCCGCGAGCTTCGACACGATCGGCGCCTTCGCGCGCGGAGTCGCTGACGCCTGGCTGCTGGTCGAGGCCATGTCGGGCGCCGAACTTCCCGCCCCGCTCGCCGCCCCGGCGCGCCCGCCGCTCATCGGCCTGTGCCGAACCCCCGAGTGGGACATCGCCGCCGAGGAAACCCGGTCCGCGGTCGCGGCCGCAGCCGCTACTCTCGCCGCAGCGGGCGCCGAGGTCGCCGACGTGGCGCTGCCGGACATCGGCGCGTGCCTCCAGCAGGTTCATCTCGACATCATGGCGCACGAGGCGGCGCTTGTTTTCGCCCGAGAGGAGTGCGCCCGCCCGCTTGGGCTCAGCGCGCCGCTGACGGCGCTGATCGCTGCCGGCGAGGCGATTTCCGACGTCGCCTACCGACGCCGGCTGGATCAGGCGGCGTCGGCGCGCAGCTCGATGGCGGCGGTGTTCGGGACTGTCGACGCAATCCTGACCCCGAGCGCGATCGGCGAAGCGCCCGCAGGCCTCGCTTCGACCGGCGATGCGGTGTGCAATCGGGTCTGGACGCTGCTGCACGGTCCTTGCGTTCATCTGCCGACCGGCCGGGGTCCGCGAGGACTGCCCATCGGCGTGCAACTCGTCGGGCCGGTGGGCGGGGACGCGGCCCTCGCCGGCGTTGCGCTCTGGGCCGAACGGATTCTCGCGCAGTGATGGCTCCCGTGTGCGGCGCTCGTGCGAAGACCCGAGGCGCGGGCGCCTGGGTTCGAACCGGGACTCCCCGAGGACGGGATTATAAGGACCCCAGCAGGCTCCTTCGCTCAAACTGCGTCAGGCGATTCATCCAGCGAATCCCGCGTTTCGAGACGCTGGACTACTTCGATTTTGCGTTCCGTCCGGCAATCGAGCGGTCACGCATCGAGACGCTCGCCCTCTGGATCAGGAACGCCGAGCTGATCTTGATGCAGGGACCACCGGGCGTCGGGAAAAGCCATCTCCTCGCGAGCCTCGGAGTCCGGGCGATCCAGCTCGGCTTCTCAGTTCAATACTCCGCTTCGACGAGTTGCTGACCGCGCTGGGGGCCGACGCACATGTGCCGCCTTCCCGGCGGGTCCAGTTCGTTGCTGCTGATCGACGAAATGGGGTACGACCTGATGAGCCGCGCTGAGGCCAGCCTCTTTTTCCGCCTTGTCAGTTATCGCTATGGCCCGCGGCGCCATGGTCATTACCATCAACAAGAGCATCCGAGACTGGACCGAACTGCTCACCAGCGGCAAAGTGCTGAGCACCCTTCGTCGGGCAAACGCTCCACCGGGGGCTGTTGCAGAGGTAGATTTTGCTGGATCAGGCCGCGCTGGTTCGGGCGGTGATCTGCAGGGCGAGCAACGCGCTGATGGCGACGCCCTAGGCCATCGCGAGGCGCTTAAGGTTGATGGCGGTGGCCGTCAGGAGCGCCTGGATGCGGATGTTGGCGAGGCCGCGCCACATGGCTCTGGCCAGCCCGTGCAGGGTTTTGGCTGTCCCTTGGGTTCCTCTACGCGCCAACGATGTCGAACGGCGTATCCGCCGCGGGGTCAGAACGTCCCGTCGTAGGCCCGCGATCCGATGCGGCATGCGAGGACCGTGAAGGTGGCGCGGTCCAGCGCGGCGGCGGCCTCGGCGCGGAGCGTGACGTGATCGTCGATCCAGACGCCGTGACCGCCGAGCGCCGCGGCCGCAGCGGGGAAGTCGGTCCGGCCGAACGTGACGCCGCGATCGGGACGGCCCGAGGCGCGTTGCTTCATCTCGATCAGGGAGAGCCCGCCGTCCACGAGTACGGTGACGATGACGGCGAGGCCGAGATCGCGCAGCGTGGCGAGTTCGCCGAGGCCCATCTCTAGGCCTGCGTCGCCGACCACGGCGAGGACCGGAACGTCGCTTCGGCCGAACTTGTGACCCGCCGCCAGCGGGACGGCGCAGGCCATCGTGCACAGGCCGGTCGACTGGAGCAGGCCGCGCGGGAACAGGCAGCGCCAGACATGGCTGAACAGGATGCGGTGCGCGCCGCTGTCCGCGGTGGCGACGGTCTCGGGCGGGAGCGCGTCGCGCAGGGTCCGGAATATCGCGGCGGGGCAAAAGCGCGCGCACCCGGACCCAGTCTCGGACGCAGACTCGAACGCCGCCGCGACCGCCGTGCGGGTCGCGCTCGGGGCGGCGTTCCGCCAGCGCCGGGACTGGGCCGGGCCCGGCGCGAGCCGCGCGAGCGTCGGGGCGATGGCGCCGCGAAGCGAATGGCTGACGCTGTGCATGCCGTGGCCGCGGGCGACGGGAGCCACCTCGATGACGGTGCGGTCCGCGGGCCACGGATTGCGCCAGCCGGCGCGCATCTCGATGGGATCGTATCCGAGCAGCAGGATGCAGTCCGATTGCGCGATCAGCGGCAGAATCAGCGCGTCCGCCTTCGGCGAGAGGCCGGCGCCGCCGATCGCGTGCGGATCGTCCTCGGGCAGCAGGCCCTTGGCCTTGTACGTGGTGACGAGCGGGATGCCCTGCGTGCGGCAAAACGCGGCGATCACCGGACCCGCGCTCTCGTTCACTGCGTCGACGCCGGCGATGGCGAGCGGGCGCTCGGCGCGGGCGAGGCGGCTGATCGCATCCGCAAGCACCGGCCCCTCGGGCGCGCTGCGGGCGGCGAGCGCGACGACAGGCGCCTCAGGTTCGTCGGCGGCGGTCTCGGCGACGCCGATCGGCACATCGATATGGACCGGGCCGGGCTGGCCGTCGAGCGCCAGCGCGATGGCCTTGGCGATCATCGGGCCGAGCGCGCCGGCTGCGGCGCGGAACGTCCCCTTGACGATGGGGCGCAACATCGCCTGGTGGTCGAAGACCTGGTGGGTGTAGGTCTCCGCCAGCGCCGCGTCGACGCAACCGGTCAGGAAGATCAGCGGCACGCGGTCCTGCGACGCGTTGGCGACCGCGTTGACGGCGTTGGCGACGCCGGGGCCGAGCGTAGCCACGAGGACCGGCAGCGCGCCGGTCGCGTGCCACAGCCCTTCGGCCATGAAGCCCGCAGCGTTCTCGTGCCGCGTCAGGACGAATTCCACGCCCGCGCCCGCAAGCCCGTCGATCAGGGCCAGGACCTCGCCGCCCGGAATGCCGAAGGCATGGGTGGCGCCGGCTTGCGCCAGCGCCCGGCCGATGATGTCGGCGCCGGTCAAGCGGCGACCGCGCCGGACGCCTCAAGCGCTGCGATCGCGTCCGCGTCGAGGCCGAGCAGGTCGGCGAGGACGCTGCGGGTGTGCGCGCCAAGGATCGGCGGGGCCGACGCGTAGGCGATCGGCGTGTCGGAGAACCTGATTGGGTTGCCTATCAGGTCGACTGCGCCGTGCGGATGCGGCAGTGTGATCTTCATGTCGCGGGCCAGCGTCTGGGGGTGCTCGAACACCTCGGCGAGGTCGTTGATCGGGCCGCAGGGGACGCCGGCGGTCTCCAGCGCCACGAGCCAGTCGGCGGCGGGGCGGCGCTGCGTCGCCGTCTCCAGCTGAGGGATCAGCTCGGCGCGGTTGCGCACGCGGTCGGCGTTGCGGGCGAACCGCGGGTCGAGCGCGAGATCGGGGCGGCCGAGCGCGACGGCGAGGCGGGCGAACTGCCCGTCGTTGCCGCAAGCGATGATGAAATGGCCCGACGCGCTCGGAAAGGCGCCGTAGGGCACGATGGTCGGGTGATCGTTGCCGCGGCGCGGCGGCACGACGCCGTCGGTGAGGTAGCTTACGCCCTGGTTGATGAGCCAGGCGACCTGGGTGTCAAAGAGGCTGAGATCGATGTGCTGGCCCCGGCCGGTGGCGAGGCGGGCGTGAAGGGCCGCGAGAATGGCGGTGGTCGCGTACATGCCGCACATCACGTCGGCGATGCCGACGCCGGTTTTCATCGGCGGCCCGTCCGGCGCGCCGGTCAGCGACATCACCCCGCCCATGCCCTGCGCGACGAAATCGTAGCCGGGGCGGTGAGCGAGCGGACCGGTCGCGCCAAAACCGCTGATCGAGCAATAGATCAGGCGGGGGTTCGTGTCTCCGAGCGCGGCGAAGTCGAGGCCGCGCCGGGCGAGGTCGCCGGGTTTGAAGTTCTCGACGACGATGTCGCAGACCATCGCCAGCGCGCGGATCAGGTTCTGGCCGTCGGGATGGGCGAGGTCGACCGCGACCGATTTCTTGCCGCGGTTGGCGCACAGGAAATAGGCGCTTTCGGTGTCGCGGCCGGCGGCGTCCTTGTGGAAGGGCGGGCCCCAGCCGCGCGTGTCGTCGCCGACGCCTGGGCGTTCGATCTTGATCACCTCGGCGCCGAGATCCGCCAGAAGTTGCGTACAGGTCGGCCCGGCGAGGATGCGGCTGAGATCGAGCACGCGCAGCCCGGTGAGCGGCGCCGCCATGCTAAGGGCGAAGCGCGGACGCGAGCGGCGCGTCGGTCTCGTGGCGGGGGGCTTCGCGACGCCAGGGCTCGGCCTTGAGCCAACCGACGAGATAGGCCGTCGCGATGACCATCACGATGCCCGCCAGGTTGACGATGGGGACGGTGACGAAATTGCGGCCGAGCGTGTCGAGCGCGGCGCCCAAAATCTGCGAGATCGCGAGACCCGCCATGAACACGGCGAGGGATTGCTGGCCGACAGTGCGGAAGACCGTGACGACGCGCGGCCAGGCGTCGCCCCGCGCCAGCCGGGCGCCCATCGGGCCGACTGCGACCCAGGCGAGATAGGCGACCGCGAGAAAGTGGACATAGCGCAGCAGGCCGAACGGCGTTTTGTCGATCACCGGCTGGAGCGCGATGGTCACCGCGCGCAGCGGCGGCGCGGCGTCGAGAATGCGGAACCAAGCGAACGGCAGGCACACGACCACGATCCCCGCTGCGAGCACTATCAGCGCGGGCCGCACTGGCGGCGGACGGAGCCAGCCCGCCATGAACGCGAAGCCGGTGAAGAACACGAGTTGCCATCCGAAGGGGTTGAAGAACCAGCGCAGTTCGTTCCACGGGGCGGCGGTGAGCCTGATCTGGCCGAGGTTCGCCGCGAGCCAGAGCGTGACGGAGGCGAGCGCCACGAGACCGGGATGAACCCGGGCGAGCGCCATGGCGATCGGGAGCATCGCGAGGATCACCAGGTACATCGGCAGGATATCGAAGTAGTTCGGCACATACCGCAACGTCATCAGCGCGGGCAGCGCCGCCATCGGATTGTCGAAGAACGGGTAGAGATTGAGGGTGTCGACGTAGTCCTTGTCGTTTAGCGCGAGGGCGTTGAGCCCGACCGCCAGCGCCGCGATGAAGACGAAGACCGAAACATGCGCCCAGTACACCTGCCAGACGCGAAACAGCGTCCGGGCGGCGCCCATCCACCAACCGTGCCGCGCGTAGGTGGCGCCGAACGCGACGGCCGAAGCCATGCCGGAGCAGAAAACGAAGATCTCGGTGGCGTCCGAGAAGCCGAAACGCGCTGGAATCCAGTTCGACCAGGCGTTGCCGGGGATGTGGGAAATCACAATGATGAACATCGCGACGCCGCGAAAGAAGTCGAGCCGCGGGTCGCGGACGCGCGGTGCGGGAACGGCGCTCACGAACGCGCGCTCACGACCGCGGGTCCGCTGATCGTCATGCGAGGCGGTCCAGCGCCGGTTCGGTCGCGCCGTCGATCAGATCGGCGACGAGGCGTGCGCGGCTGGTTCCGAAGCCGTCCCAGGCGCCGCGGCGCGAGCTGCGGTCGTCGATCAGCGCGCGGGCTTCGGCGAGCGCGCCGCTGCGGATCGCCGCCTCGATGGTGACGCGCTCGAACACGTCGCGCTGGGCGTGACTGCCGCCGATGGCGAGCAGCGCCCCGCGCGCGGACCCGAGCGCTGCGAACGCGGCCTTGTGCCGGCCTTCAGTGAAGGCCTGCAGACCCTTGGCGACGGAAAGTCCGGGATGGCGCATGACGCAATCCATTTCACCGATGTTGTGCAGAGCGTCAACATGCATCCGCCGGATCAGGTCGCGGGCGGCGGCGTCCCGCCCGCCGCCGCACAACGCCAGCATGTAATGCAGATCGGCGAAGGCGAGACAGCCGTCGTCGACCCGGGCCGCGCACAGGCCGGCGAGTTCCTCCCAGCGGTCGCCGACGCCGACGCCCTCGAGCTCCAGCCGCATCAGCAGCGACGTCGCGTTGGAGATGTCGCGGTAATCGTCGGTGCGGTCCCGGCGAACCTCGGCGTCATAAAGCGCCAGCGCCCGGTCGGCGTCGCCACGATCGAGGTGCAGCAGCGCGAGATGCCACCAGACATGGTAGCGAAAGTTGTTGCAATGAGCCCAGGCGGCGGCGTTGGCCTCGACGAAAGCCACGCCGTGGTCGGGGCGGGCCGTCATGTCGTAGATGTGGGCGACGGCATGCAAGCCCCATGCGTCGTCCGGGGCGAGATCGAGCGCCCGCATCCCGGCGCGCTCGGCGCCGGCATAGTCGCCCGCCTCCTCGAGCGTGAAGGCGTGACATCCGTGGTAATAGCCGATGCCGGGATTGTCCGCTCCGGCGCGCGGCAAGACCCGCTCGATCGCGCGGCGCATACCCGACTGATCGCCGAGCATGAAGCGCACGCCCTGGCCGATCTTCATCGCGAGAGCGTCCTGCGGCCAGATCGCGAGCACGTCATCCATCGCGGCGGCGGCGGCGCTGGGCTGGCCGTCGAGCCAGCGTTCGAGCGCCGCCAGATAGAGCCGCTCACGGGGCGTCGCCCCACGCGCCGCGAGCGACGCGCCGGCGATGCGCGCAGCATCGGCGGCGGCGGCATGCATCTCGCGTCGTCCAAGCATGAGACAGAACAGGCCGCGACATGTCTGCGCCAGCGCGAAATCGGGATCGAGCCGCAGCGCATCGGCGAGATGTCCCGGGGTCGACGCGCCATGCGAGAGAAATCCGAGCATCGCGCCGTTCCAGGGCGCTGCGGCCGCCGCGTCGCCGAGGGTCAGGTCGAGACCAAAGATATCCTGCGCGATCATTCCCAAGTCCCTCCCTGCCGCTGCAACGCCCGTCTTACCGCCGTGTTCCCGCGATCGCGGCCCGGCAGAACAGGTAACGCGCAATTCCGCCGAGCGTCATTGCGCGACCCGCGTCCCCGGCTCGCGCAATGGCAGGTCCAGATGCACGGCGCGACCCGGTCGCGACCGCTTGCACGGCGCGCGCCGCTCGCCACGAGCATGCGCCGGCGTTGGTCGGATGTACGGCGCGTCAGCATCGACGACAGCGAATGAACTAACGGTGAACTCAATGCACGACCTCTCCATGCCGATCCTCGAGTCGCCCGAACCCCTTCGGATCGCCCGCTGACAACCATACGCGCCGACCGACGCCGACGTTACGACCCCCGCCTGCATAAGTGCTCGCGGCGCGGAGAACGATGGTGACGATTGCGTGATCCGCAGATCGGGGCCTCTGCCCGCGCGGCCGGGCGAGCGCCCCGATCAGGCAGATCGGTCACGATGCCGGATATGCGGCGGGCGCGACGAAGATGCTTAGTGTGGCGTCAACGTTTTTGTGACATGTTGATGACAGTCTCGCCGCCGCGAGCGGCGGTGGCGCATATCGACACGGAGACCCGCGATGCTTCACGGTTCACGCCACAGAAGTCTGCGCCCTGCCCTGCTCGGCTTGCTGATCGCCCTGTTCCCGTTGCTGGCGGGCGCCGGCGAGAACGGCGTTTCCCCGACGACCGCCACCGTCCCGTCCGACCCCTGCGGCTTTTACCGCAGCCAGGCGTTCGGGCGCGGACTGACCCATTACGCGACGGAAATGCTCTGGGCCTGCGAAGCGATCCAGGCGCGCCGTGTGGCGGACATGGCGCTGAGCGACCGGATGCTTGCGGTCGAATTCGCCCTCGAGCGCTACCGCGAGGCGGTGATTGCGGCAGGCGCCGCGGACTTCACCCGCCAACGGTCGCGGATGTCCGCCACCGGCTACTTCGGCGCCGACGAAGCGGCCAAGGCCGAGATCGCCGAGAACACAGGAATGCTTGCGGCGCTCGAGGCGATCCGTTCGGGGTTCTGAACCGCCGCGTCATGCACGCCGCGCAGGACAGATCTGCGAATTCACGCAGTGGTTGCCGGCGCCGGTTTCTCCCATGTCATCTCGATGCGCACTTGTTGTGGATGGCTTCGGTGACGTTTCCGATCGAGTTGACGGGTCTTGTTGCGGCGGCGCCGACCACGTTCGCATTTCTCCCGCAGGTGCTCCAGACGCTGCGCAGCGGGTCGACCGCCGGGCTCAGCCTTCCGATGCTGGCGGTGCTCGCGACCGGAGTGGCGCTCTGGCTGGTCTACGGCCTTGGTCTCGGACAATGGCCGGTGATCCTCGCGAACGGGGCGACGCTGCTGCTGGTGACGATCCTGCTGGTGCTCAAGCTGCGCGACACGCGTCGCGGCGCGCCGACGCCGCCGGGCGAATAGTGCCCCCCTTTTCCACCGCCGTCGGGCGCCTATCTGTGGCGGGTCTCTGAAAGGACCTGCGCGATGATCCCGTTTTCAATCCTCGACCTCGCGCCGATCCCCGAGGGCGCGACCGCCGCCGACGCGCTGCGCAATTCGCTGGATCTCGCGCGGAAGGCCGAGGCCTTGGGGTATCGGCGGTTCTGGATCGCCGAGCATCACAACATGACCGGGATCGCGAGCGCCGCCACCGCCGTGGTCATCGGGCATGTCGCGGGCGGCACGCGGACGATCCGGGTGGGCGCAGGTGGGATCATGCTGCCCAATCATGCGCCGCTGATGGTGGCGGAGGCGTTCGGGACGTTGGCGACGCTCTATCCGGGGCGGATCGATCTCGGAATCGGGCGCGCGCCCGGCACGGACATGGCGACG
>Ga0105046_10006171_pt1 | contig 18916 bp, 8 predicted proteins | sample MAT03_FD_78385 | JGI IMG/M metagenome (GOLD analysis project Ga0105046, IMG submission 78385) | Freshwater microbial communities from Lake Fryxell liftoff mats and glacier meltwater in Antarctica - MAT-03 (megahit assembly) | ecosystem: Environmental > Aquatic > Freshwater > Ice > Liftoff... | reverse complement strand
TTCTCACCGATGACATCATCCGGTTGCGCTATGTGGAGATCGACGGCCAGATGCGCAAAATCCTGGTGGTGGTCAAAATGCGCGGCGGCAACCACAGCAAGGACATCCGCGAATATGTCATCACCGAGAAGGGGGTGGTCGTCATCGGCCCGCGGCAGACGGATTATGCGCGGCTGACCAGCGGGCTGCCGGAGCGCATCGGCCAGGTGCCGCCCGAGATGCCGCCGGAACCGAAAGCGAAACGGTAGGGGCCCCGAGCCTGTACGGAACTTTCAACACGAAGCGGGATGAGCACCAACGGTGCGCAGGCCAGCCAGCCCGGGGCAAGCGAGGCAGACAACCCTCTTGCAGAGCCCGGTACGCCGGTGGTTTTGCTTTCAGGGCTTTTGTCCGTCTGCTTTCGCTTTCCCAAGGCGTTGCCCGCGCAGAACGCGTCCCCGGCATAGGCTGTCTTGTGCCGGACCTTTGGCCCGCTTCAAAATGAGGTTCCGTACTGGCTGTCAGGCCGCGACTGGCATCCGCTCGTGCAATTCTCCGAATGCGAGCACCGAGGAGCGCATCTTGCGCATCGCGAGTTCGATCCTAGTCTTGATCGTGCCGAGCGGGATGCCGGTATGCGCGGCTATCTGCCGCTGCGTCATCCCGCGATAGAAGGCAAAATGCACGGCCTGCTGCTGCGCCTCCGGCAGCCGGGCCAGCAGTTGCGAAACCGCTTGCGCGCGGTCGCTTTCCGCGACCTCTTCGTCGGCCCTCGCGTAGGAGGCATCACAGTCGCACGCGACTTCCTCGCGGAACCGCTCCTGTGCCCGGCCATAGGCCGTCTTCCGGCGGATGCGGTCGATGCTGCGACGGCGGACGAGGGTCACGATCCAGCCGAGTGCGCGGCCTTTGCCGACCTGGTAATTGGAAGCGTGACGCCACACTTCGAGCAGGCATTCCTGGACCAGTTCATCCACATCGTGAGAGTCGAAAATCATGCGGCTGATGATTGAGCGAAGCAGCCCGTCATGGCGGCGATGGAGAGCGGCAAGGGCATCTTCGTCGCCTTGCTGGATGCGCTCCATGAGCTGTTCATCGGTCGGTTCGCCGCTCGGGAACCGCGGGGCATCTGCGGCGAGGGGTGGCGATTCGTGGAGATTCTGTGAGTCGAAGCGGAAGTGGATCATGGCGTGTGGTTGGTTACGCCACACTCCATTTGCGTTCCCCGTGCCATGGCTCCGCTACAGAGGAAACGGCCTCCCCTTGGCGGGAAAAGCGTCGCGAGAACTGACACATGTGTCGCGGCAGCGCGACACTCAGAGGGCGTGTAAAAAGTCGCGGGCGGTTCGGGAGACAGCCGTCTCGGCTGTCATGGCAAACAGCCGTCCCCGGCTGTCAGGACAGGCCGGAGGCCCGTCTGCCCTGACAGGCGAGGACGCCTGTCTTCCGAAGACCGACTTTTTGACGCCCTCTCAGATTTTGCCGAGAAGCACGAGGATGAGCACGATCACCAAGACCAGACCGAGACCCCGCTCGGGCCATAGCGCCACGCTTTGCCATGCGGCCACGTGGGCAGGGTGCCGACGAGAAGGAGGAGGAGAACGATGAGGAGTATAGTTGATAGAGCGATACCCCAAGTTCGAGACAGCCAGGGAGCCTGGCCGCATCGTATTCAATCGTGTCATGGATCCCGAACCCGACATCCCCTGGGCACACTTCACAGCATTCGTGCGACAGCACACGCACGACGTGCGTAACGGCCTGAACAGCCTCGACCTCGAGACCGCGCTCCTGCGGGAAATCGTCGTCGATCCCGAAGGACGCGCCTGCGTGGATCGCCTGCGCGAACAGGTGCGCGCACTCGGCACGCAGATGCGGGAACTGTCCGCGCTCTTCCATGATCCGAAGCCAATCCCGGCGCCACTCGCCGCGCGCGATCTCTTCCTGATTTGGAAAGAACAGCAGCCCGCTCTGCCGACGTCGCTGGAGGTGCTGTGGGTGGATGAACTCGGTTCCGAGCAGGTGGATGTGGACGCCGGGATGATGGCGACCGTTTTCCGCGAACTGCTGGAGAATGCCGCGGCCTTCTCGCAAGGCGGCACGACGACGGCCAGCGCACGGCGCGAGGGTGACAGCGTGCTTTTCGAGCTGCGGGAACCAAAGACGGGCGCGCTCGACACATCCGACTGGGGCAAACCTCTCGCGACGACCCGGCGTGGTGGCTATGGCCTGGGCCTGTGGTCGGCGCGCCGCCTCCTCGCGGCGAACCACGGGCGCATCGTCCAGCGACATGCGCCGGGCGAAGGCGCATTGGTCACCCGCGTCTTCCTGCCAGTCTGCAAATGAGACGGCCAGGGAGCGGAGCAGGTGCGATTTCACAGCATGAACAGCCGCACTCTCATCGCACTTGCCACCACCGGTTTCCTCGTCATCGGCTGCAATCGGCAGCCGCCCGTCGTCATGGAAACTGCCCCACGCCCGTCTGCCGCATCGCCCGCCACGCCTGAGACCGTTGCTCTGCGCATGGAGATCGACACCTTCGAGACCACGCCGTCCATCGTCCAAGGCGAGCGTGTAAAAAAGGCATTCGCAGAGGTCGATGGAGGAATCAGGGAAATGGTCGATGTCTGCGCCAAGAAGACCGGGGAAGAACGGCTCCAAGCCGCGCGAAAGCTGGCCGATCTGCGGGCCTGCCGTGATGCCGAGCAGGTCCGCTTTCTCCGACTCGAAGCCCTCGCCACGAGGCAGGTGCTCGAGAATCAGAATCCGCCGCCTGCCGAGGGCCCTGCGGAAAAGGTGGGAGTGAAGATCGATGAGGCCGTGCGCAGGGTCGGCGACGGCTTGCGGGATGCCGCCGAAGTCATCCGCGATCAGACACGCTGAACTCCACGCAAAACCGGGCAATGGCATCAAAAGGGAGGTCATCCTTGCTCGGAGCGTCGGCGCGGGCAAACGCGGCGGACCGATGCGCAGAGAAGGGTGCCGTGGAAAGCCGGACGATGAACGAATCAACGAACTGCCGGAACGTTACCCGTGTACGCCCGGGGTTCTTCCGCTGCGCGATGCCCGCCGCCTTCGCCCCCCGGTCATCGCTCCGCCTCAGAATGATGGCGATTTTGATGCGACCGCCCTGCCACGCAAAAGCAGAACGGGCCGGATGCCTATTGGCATCCGGCCCGCCCGTATCTGTTCAGTTTCGCCGCTACGCCGACGGCGTGCGCCGATGGAAGATCAGCGACACGACGAACAGCACGATGAAGACGAAGAATAGAATCTTCGCGATTCCAACTGCGCTGCCAGCGATCCCGCCGAAGCCGAGGACGGCTGCGATGAGAGCGATGATGAGGAATGTGATGGCCCAGGAGAGCATGATGTTTGGTTCCTTTCTGTTTGTGGTTTGGTTTGCATCCTCTGGTTCGGCGCAGCCCAGAAAGCTGCGTGTGTGAAAATGAAAATATTTCGCACCAGGTCCCGCGCAGCGTCATTGTCAGTCGGGAGTCGGCTTGCCAGGCTTCTGGCCTTCCAATACTTCACGGCTTCGCCAATGAACTGGAAACGGATCTCCCGTACACTCAGTCTAATCGTCTTCGTCATCGGCCTCTGCGGCTTCGCGGGGTGGGTGTTTGATATAGACGGCTTCAAGCGCATCCACCCCGCATGGGTGACGATGAAAGCGAACACCGCCCTCTGCCTCATGCTCGCCGGTGCGGCAGTGGCGATCCTGCGGGATGAGGATTGCAGCAGGCTGAAGCGGCGCGTCGCACAGGCGTGCGGCGTGATAATCGCCGTGGTCGGCACGCTCACCCTTTGCGAGATCCTGTTCGGCTGGGATTTCGGGATCGATCAGGCGCTCTTTCCCGAATCACAGGAGCAGGCAGGCCGGTCTTTTCCAGGCCGCATGGGGCCGGCCCCGGCGTTGATCTTCATCCTGCTGGGATCGGCAATCCTCCTCCTCGATGTCCGCACGAGGCGCGGCGCCTGGGTGGCCCAGTTCTCCGCGACGGCGGCGGCGGCGCTCACGCTCCTCATCTTCCTCGCCTACTTTTACGACGTGGATATCGCGCCGTCGCTCGCGCCCTACGTCTCGATCGCACTCCACACAGTCATCGCGTGCCTGATGCTCAGCGCGGCCCTCCTGCTCGCGCGCCCCGGGCGGGGTTTTGTGGCGATCTTTCTCGCGGAGAACACGGGTGGAACCGTCGCGCGGCGAATGCTGCCCACGGCACTGCTCGCGCCCGCGCTCCTCGGGTGGCTCTTTCTGCTCGGCCGGCAGGCCGGTTTCTACGGGCGCGGCGAAGGCCTGGCGCTGCTCGCCGCGTCCCTCACGGTGCTTTTCACCGCTCTCGTCTGGTGGGTCGCGCGGGCGATCGAGAGGACCGAGGCGAAACGCCGCATTGCTGAGGACGCCGTCCAGCGCAGCGAACGCGAGCTGTCGGATTTTTTTGACAACGCCGCGGTGCCCCTGCACTGGGTCGGATCGGATGGCATCGTGCAACGGGTCAACGACACGGAACTCGCCATGCTGGGCTACACGCGGGAGGAATATGTGGGACGCAGCGTCGCGGAGTTTCATGTCTCCGCGCCGGTCATCGGGGACATCCTCACTCGGCTCAAAGCCGGGGAGACGCTCAGCAGCCACCCCGCGCAACTGCGCTGCAAGGACGGCTCCCTGCGCGACGTGCTCATCGACTCCAGCGTGTATCGCGAAGACGGGAAATTCATCCACACGCGCTGCTTCACGCGCGATGTCACGGAGATCAAACGCGCGGAGGCCGCGCGCGCCCAACTGGCAGCGATCGTGACGTCATCGGACGACGCCATCGTCAGCAAGAATCTGGACGGCATCGTGACAACATGGAATGCAGGCGCCGAGCGGCTCTTCGGATATTCCTCGGAGGAAATGATCGGCCACCCCATCGCGCGCATCGTCCCCACAGAACGGCTGGAGGAGGATGGCGCCATCATGGGCCGGCTGCGTGCGGGCGAACGCGTGGATCACTTCGACACGGTGCGCTCCACGAAGGATGGCCGCCTCATTGATGTGTCAGTGACGATCTCGCCGATGCACGATGCCGCGGGCGCGATCATCGGCGCGGCGAAAAGCGTCCGGGACATCACGCAGCGGAAACAGATCGAAGCGGAGTTGCGAGCGGCGCGCGATGCCGCCGAGGCCGCAAATCGCGCGAAGGATGAATTCCTCGCCGCGCTCAGCCACGAGCTGCGCACGCCCCTCACGCCTGTGCTCATGCTGGCCGCAGAAATGGAGCAGTCCGCGGAACTGCCCGAGACGGTGCGGCACGACTTCGCGATGATCCGGAAAAATGTGGAACTCGAAGCGCGCATCATTGACGACCTGCTCGACCTCACGCGCATCACGCACGGCAAGCTGGCGCTGACTTTCGAGCCGGTGGATGTGCATGCGCTCATCCAGCACGCGCTCGCGATTCTCCGCACCGATCGCGAGGCGAAAAATATCGCCGTCGAATTTGCCCCGGACGCCGCCGCGCACCGGGCGAGCGGCGACGGCGTGCGGCTCCAGCAGGTCTTTTGGAACGTGCTGAAGAATGCGATCAAGTTCACGCCCCACGGCGGGCGGATCACCATCCGCTCATGGAATGAGGACGGGCGCCTGCGCATCTCGGTCACCGACACGGGGCTCGGGATCACACCGGAGGAAATGCCGCGCATCTTCACCGCCTTCGCCCAGGGCCGCGAGGCGGCGGCACCGCGCTTCGGCGGCCTCGGCCTCGGCCTCTCGATCACCGCGCTCCTCGTGCGCGAGCACCGCGGGCGGATCTGGGCGGAAAGCGCGGGCCACGGCCAGGGCGCGACCTTTCATCTCGAACTCCCGCTCGCCACCACATCCGCGCTCCAGCAGTCCGCCACTCCGCCCGCATCTCCCGGGGCGGTGCGTTCCCTGCGCATCGTGCTCGTCGAGGATCATGAGGACACTCGCAGCATCCTGCGCCGCCTGATGACGCGGTGGGGCCACAGGGTCACCACCGCGGCATCCGTGGCGGAAGCCCGCGACACGATCGCGGGCGGAACGTTCGACATGCTGCTCAGCGACATCGGCCTGCCGGACGGGACCGGCCACGACGTCATCGCCGTGTGGCGGGAAAAGTCGCGCGCACCGGCGGTGGCGATGAGCGGCTACGGCATGGAGGCCGACCTCGCGCGCACGCAGGCCGCCGGCTTTGCCGAGCACCTCGTGAAGCCCGTCTCGGCGGAAGCCCTGCGCGAACTGCTCATCCGCTTTTCCGCGGCTTAGCTGTGACGGCGTATTGCGGCCTCACCACGGTCTCCATGCATTCCGGGCAGACCCCGTGCGAGAAATCTGTGCCCGTCTGCTCGTGGATGTAGGCGTCTATCTCGTGCCAGTAGTCGGCGTCGTCCCGCACTTTCTTGCAATACATGCAGATCGGCAGGAGCCGCTGAAGTGCGCGCACCTCTTCCATCGCCTTTTCGAGTTCGGCGATCCTCTCCAGCCCCCGTGCCTCGAGTGCCAGCACCCGTTCACCACAGTGCAGCCGGGCCAGCAATTGCGCGGCATCCACCGGCTTGCTCAGAAAGTCGTCCACCCCCGCGGCAAACGCAGTGATCACATCCGCGGGTCGATCGTGGGCGGTCAGCATGATGATGTACGTGTAGCTCCTCGCCGGCATCGTCCGGACCCCCATGGCCACATGGAGACCGTCGAGCCGTGGCATTTCCCAGTCGAGCAACGCGATGTGCGGTGGATCGGAGCCAAGCAGAATATCGAGCGCAGCCTGCCCGTCGTTCACCACGGTCACGTTGTAGGCGTGGCGCTGGAGCAGGAACACGAGGGCGATCCGGGTCTTGTCATTGTCCTCTGCCACGAGCACCCGCGTGGGAGTCGCACCTGAGTTTGGAAAAGTGGGGTCGGGCGTGTTCATCACCCGTTGATTCGCAGCCGCCGCCCGGCTGCGTGTCTGAAAATTGACCCGCGCTATTTTTTCGCTCCCTTTCCTCCAGACCATCGCAAAATGATGTGCGAGCCGAAGTTTCTGAGCGAAGCGCACCGAGGTAACGAAAGGATACAGCGCGGGTTCGCCGAGGCTGTTGGAGATTTCATTGAGCACGGCGGACATGCAGATCCAGCGTTGCAGCCAGGCGAGAAACTCGCCATCGGCGGCCGCGTTCGAGAGCAGGAGCGTCGGCAGGACACGAGCGGCAGCGCGAGATGCCGCACCCGGATGCCGGGGAACCATCCCGCGGCAGATCAGTGCGCACCGGTGACGGCGGCCACCCTCCTGCGGGTTGAACCCTCTCACACTTTCGGAGAGCCAAGACACGGTCGGGACACGATAAGGATTCACAGGAATCACATTCCACGTGCCCGTAATGCCCTCACCGAAAAGAAAGACCACCGCCGCCGATGCGCTGAGCGTGCTATCCACGCTCACGCTGACCTCGTTCATCGTCGGGATGCTCTATTTCGCGCAAGACATCCTCATTCCGCTCGCACTCGCGGCGCTGCTCACCTTTTTGCTCACGCCTTTGGTCGCACGGATCCAGCGGTGGGTCGGGCGCGTTGTCGCGATCCTCCTGGTGGTCACGATGATCTTTGCCGCGACGGGCGCGGTGGGCTGGGTCCTCACGCGGCAGCTCATCGATCTGGCGACCAAGCTGCCGGATTACAAAGGGAACATCGTCGCCAGACTGCATACCTTCAACCTACACAAGGGGGGCGCGATGGCAGCGTTCTCCAAGACGGTGGAGGAATTGAAGCAGGAGCTCCCTGGCGGTTCCGGACCGGATGCGGCGCCGACTGTCACCAAGGATGCAGGCAAACCGGAAACGGCCGTGATCTCGCCGGCTGCGCCGCAACCAAAGGCGCTTCCCGTCCAGGTGGTCGAAGTTTCGAAGGCCAGCCCTGTGGACCTGATACGCTCGCTCCTGGAGCCCTTGGTCGGCCCGCTCGGCACGTCCGCGCTCGTGGTATTGCTCGTCATCTTCATGCTCTTCCAGCAGGAGGATTTGAGGAACCGGCTGATCCGGCTGATTGGCCAGGGCCGCATCAGCGTCACGAGCCGCGCGATGGACGATGCCAGCACGCGTGTCTCGCGCTATCTGCTCATGCAGCTCGTGGTGAATGTGACCTATGGCATCCCTGTCGCGATCGGGCTGTACTTCATCGGCGTGCCAAATGCGATCCTCTGGGGCGGCCTCGCCACGGTGCTGCGTTTCATCCCGTATGTGGGGCCGTGGATCGGCGCCGCCATTCCGATCCTGCTATCCGTGGCCGTGTCGCCGAGCTGGCTCATGCCGGTGCTCACCATCGGGCTCTTCGTCGTGCTCGAACTGGTGAGCAACAACGTGGTGGAACCGTGGCTTTACGGCACGAGCACCGGCGTTTCGTCCATGGCGCTGATCGTCGCGGCAATGTTCTGGACGTGGCTGTGGGGTCCGGTCGGGCTCGTGCTCTCGACGCCGCTCACGGTCTGTCTCGTCGTCATCGGCCGGCACGTGCCGCGCCTTTCCTTTCTGGGCGTGCTGCTGAGCAATGAGGAAGCGCTCACGCCCGCAGAGGACTGCTACCACCTGCTGCTCACCCCGGGCGATCATGATGAGATCGAGTTCGTGGATAGCTACCTGAAGGCGAACTCACTCACTTCGCTCTACGACACTGTCTTCATCCCGGTGATCGCCGCAGCCGAGATCGATGCCCGCGAAGATTCGCTGGACCCGGATCAACTTCTCGTGATCGAGCAAAGCTTGCGCGACATCATTCAGGATCTCGGCACACGCCCGGTCCCCGTCGCCGAGATCGAAGCCGACGCCACGCCGGCGCCTGCTCCCACGCCGCCGAGCCGGGTGTGCTGCCTGCCAGCGCGAGCGGAACGCGACCAACTCGCCGGCTCGATGCTCGCGCACCTGCTCCAGCAGCAGGGTTGCGAGGCATGGAGCGCACCGGGGAAGCTGGCCCCCGACGAGCTGCTCGCCTTTCTCGCGAAGTCCGACGTGGACGTGGCCTGCATCTCCGTGGCTGCGCCCTCGACTGTCATCCATGCCCGTTTTCTCTGTCTGAAAGTGCGCGCGCACTTTCCCCGCGTCAAAATCGTGATCGGCCTGTGGGGTGTCACCGAGGGCGCGGCCGAATCCGCCAAACGCCTGCGCGATTCCGGCGCGGATGAAGTGGTGTTCTCGCTCGCTGACGCCGTCGCGCATATCGCCAGGTTCGCACCAGCGATGGACAAGAGCCCATCAGACACCTCCACCAAGGGCCTTCTTGCGGCGATTCCACTGCTCGCCTACCTCCTTGCAGGATTGATTGCTTTCGGCTCGGCCCCGTCTGCGTTCGCGGAAACGAAGAGCCGCAAAAAACCGGCCGCCACCGAGACTTCAAAGCCCGCGCCAAAAAAGAAGACAGCCACCCCGACGCCCTCGCCCAAGAAAGCAAAACCTGATGCCGGGCCGGAAACGTCGCCCGCCCCGAGCACAGCGACCGGGCCAAACGCCTCCATCGCAGCCGAGGACCTCGTTGAATTCCACGCGCAACCGGCAGGCGTGAAGAAGATCATCGAGTCCTGCCTCGAACTGACACGGCAGAATCTCACGTACGCCTACGGCTCCAGCGATCCGAAGAGCGGCGGTCTCGATTGCTCCGGATTCATCCACTATGTGTTGAGGCAGCATGGCTTCACCCAGGTGCCTCGCGATTCCAGCGGCCAATACGTGTGGGTGCGACGTGCGCGCACGTTCCGCGCGGTCATCAGCCGCAAGGCGGACAGCTTCGAGTTCGATGAATTGCTGCCGGGTGATTTGCTGTTCTGGATCGGCACTTATGCCACCGAGCACGATCCGCCCGTATCACACGCCATGCTCTACCTCGGCACCGAGAAATCCACGGGCACAAAAGTGATGGTCGGCTCCAGCGATGGCCGCACCTATCGCGGCCACAAGCGGAATGGCGTGAGCGTATTCGATTTCAGCATGCCGCGCACGCCGGGCAACGGCGATCCGCGCAGCACCCTCATCGGCTATGGCCGGATCCCCGGGGTGCGCGATTGAACCGGTCGCAATCGCTGCGGGAGCCGCCCTTCTTCCTCGTCCATCAGGTCGAGGAAGACCCCGATGTCTTCGCGGTGCGCGAGCCCGGCCGAAGCCGCTTCGCGCCATCCACGCTTGCTCATGCAGCCGTTCCAAATCTCGATCTGCTCGGCCTCGGGCTTGCGGCCTGGCTGAAGGCACCAGTCCAGGATTTCCTCGTCCGTCCCTCCCGGCAGCACGCGCGCGGTCTTGCCGGCGATGGGCGTTTGCACGGTGACGTTGTCGAGCTTGAGTTGGAACGCCTCTTCGTTGATTCCCCCTTTCGCCTCCTCCGCCTCACGGGCATCCCCGGCGATAGTTCCGCGAACGCACCGAGCTGGCCGTTGGCGCGGCGTCCATCAGGGCGGGGCGATTTAGATTTCATGTGCCCGCCCTGCGGGGTAAGGCGAAGCATGACGCTGCGACACCCAGCACGTCCGGCGAAATTTGACCTTCGCACGGAGGCAACGATTCAGACGGCTCGCGCCGGCCTGAACATCGATAACACCGTATGAGATTCACCCGAGGACAGACAGACCGCGCGATGGTGATTGGCTTTTTTCAAAGCCAGGAGACCGGAGACACGGCTTTGAAGAACCTCAGGCGGGATGGCTTTCGCAGGTCTGCGGCGGTGCATTGCTCGGGCAACGGCGAGGTGCGCGTGGATGAGCACGGCATCTCCGCGCGACTCGGCGCCATCGCGTCGGCGCTCATCGGATTGCTCTTCGGGATCGTCGTGTTGCAAATGCGCGGGGCTCTCACGCATTCCGGCGCACTGCTCGGGGTCGCGGCCTTTGCGCTGGGTGGTGCAGGCGTCGGCTGGGGCGTGTTCCGATGGCTCGATTCGCGGGTGGATGCCGCGAAGGTGGCGAGGTTCAAGCGGTGGATTGTCCGCAACGAAACGGTCGTGATGGCCGAGGTGCGGGCCGAGGAGACGGCGCGCGTGGTGGCGAATCTGCGCGCCGTGCAAGGCGAGCCGCCGGTGACGTTCGCTTTTCATGCTCCATCGGCGTTCGATTTCGAGCCGGAGACGACCCTGCTCCGGAACGAGGCTCCATCGAGCCAGCGCCTAGCGGAGAAGGCCGTCCGGCTCGCACAATCCTTCACGGCCGTGCCGGGAGGGAAATCGCGCGGTCCCTCTCTGCTGCACCGATTGCGGGAAACCGGGCGGATTCTCAACTGGGCGGATGCCAGTCTGTCGATGTCGGCCGAGGTGCATCACGCCTTCGCGCTTTCCGCGGAGTGGCTGCTGGATAACGCGTATCTGATCCAGGCGCAGATCGCCGAAATCCGCCGGAGTCTTCCGAAGGAGTATTACGATCAACTGGCGGTCGTTGCGTCCGGCCCGCAGGAGGGGCTGCCGCGCGTTTATCGCATCGCGACGGAGATCGTGGCGGAAAGTGATGGCGCGCTGGACGTCGAGACGATCCGCACGTTTCTCATCGCGTTCCAATCCGTGACCCCGCTCGCCATCGGTGAATTGTGGGCGGTGCCGCTGATGCTGCGGCTGCGGCTGGTCGAATGCGCGCGCACGCTCGCGCTCGAAGTGGAACAGTTGCAGCGCGAGAGCGAGGACGCGGATTTCTGGGCGAACCGGCTCATCACCGGCGCGCGACGCAGTCCTGAGCGCCTGGTCGAATTGATGGCGGAACTCGTCCGGCGCCATCCGGAGCCGAGCGCGCACTTTGCGAGCGAACTCGTCGCGCATCTCTACGACGAGGAGGCGGCGCTGCCGATGGTGAGCATCTGGCTCGACCGTTCGCTGGGATCGCCGATGATCGACGTCGTGCAGCAGGAGCACCGGCGGCAGGTGGTGCAGCAGACCTCGCTCTCGAATGTCATCACCAGTTGCCGGCGTCTCACGCAGATCCAGTGGCAGGAACTCTTCGAGGCTGTCAGCCGGGTGGACGGCGAGTTTGCGAAAGATCCCGCAGCCATTTATCCGCACGTCGATTTTGAGACCCGCAACCTCTACCGCGATGCGGTGGAGAAGATCGCGCTGTGGTCGAAGACTCCGGAGCTGGAAGTCGTCGGCCACGCGCTCGCGCTCGCAGGAGCGGCGACGGACGAAATCGCGCGGCACGTGGGCTACTACCTGATCGACGATGGCAGACGATCGCTCGAAGAGCGGGCCGGTTGCCATGTGCCTTTCGCGGAGCGCGCACGTTGCTGGCTCCGCCGACATTCCTCGGGGATCTACTTCGGCAGCCTGGGCGCAGTCACGGCGGCGTTGATGGCCGCACCGCTCGCATTCACCGCGGCATCCGGTGCGGGTGCGAAGATGCTGACGTTGCTCGGCTTTCTGCTCGTGCTTCCCGCGAGCGAGATGGCCGCGCAGATCGTGAATTACCTCGTCACCCGGCTCCTGCCGCCGCGCGCGCTGCCGAAGATGTCGTTCAAAAAGGACGGCATCCCGGATGAGTGCCGCACGCTGGTCGTGGTGCCGATGATGCTGACGATGCCCGAGGCGATCCGGAACGAACTGGAGCGGCTCGATATTCGTTTCCTCGGAAACACGGACCCGAATCTGCGATTCGCGCTGCTGAGTGATTTCGCCGACGCACCGCGGCAGCACATGCCGGAGGACGCGGAATATCTGGAGATCATCGTGCGCGGCATCGAGGAACTGAACAGCCGGCATGGCGCGGGACGGTTCTTCCTTTTTCATCGCAAGCGCGAGTGGAGCGAGAGCGAGCAGCGCTGGATGGGCTGGGAGCGGAAGCGCGGGAAGCTCGAACAGCTCAACCGTTTTCTCATGGGAGAATCGGCGCCGGAGCTGGACGAACTGCTCTGCACCGGCGACCGCGCGCAGCTCGAGGAAATCCGCTTTGTCATCACGCTCGATGCCGACACGCAGCTCCTGCGCGACACGGCCCGGCGGATGGTCGAGACGCTGGCGCATCCGCTCAATCAGGCGCAACTCTCGCCCGATGGCCGCACGGTGCTGCGCGGCTACACGATCATCCAACCGGGCGTGAGCGCCACTTTGCCGAGCGCGCGCGCGACGTGGTTTTCGCGCATCAGCGCGGACCCGCGCGGGATCGACCCGTACACACATGCGGTGTCGGACGTTTACCAGGACCTCACGGGCGAGGGCAGCTATCACGGCAAGGGCATCTACGATCTGCGCGCGTTTCATCGCGTGCTGTCGGGGCGCTTTCCCGAGGCGCATCTGCTGAGCCACGATTTGATCGAAGGCGTCCACGCGCGCGTCGGGCTGGCGTCCGACATCGAGCTGCTGGATGTTTTTCCGGCGAGCTACATCTCGTGGTGGAATCGCCAGCATCGCTGGATTCGCGGCGACTGGCAGATCATTGACTGGCTGCTGCCGCGCGTTCCCGCCGGTGACGGAGGCAAGTCGCCGAACCCGCTCACCGCATTCAGCCGGTGGAAGATTTTCGACAATCTGCGCCGCAGCCTTGTGCCCGTCGCCACCGTCGTCCTGCTGGTCGTGGGCTGGCTCTGCTCGCCGGTGCCGGCGCTGTGGAGCCTCATCATCGCGGGCCTGCTGCTGTGGCCGGTGTTCGGTTCTGTGCTCGCGCTCGTGCTGCATCCGCCGCCGCCGGGAACGCGCTTCTGGCGCGAGCCGCGGGACTGCCTGCTGCGCTCGTTGCTCGGCGCGATCTTTGTCGTCGATTACGCGGCAATGGCTGCGGGTGCGATCACGCGCGTCGCGTACCGCCGGCTGCGTTCCCATCGGCTGCTGCTCGAGTGGGAGACCGCGCAGGATGCCCATCGGCGCGCGAAAAATCAGGCGCAGCAATTCATCCGGGAGCGACTGTGGATGCCCGCGGCTTCGGCGGTTTTGTTCGTCAGCACGTGGCTCAGTGGCTCTGCGGCCGCGGCGTGGCCGTTTCTTTTTTTGTGGACCATCTACCCGGCAGCGCTGCTGCTGCTCGACCTTCGGGCCATCAGCATCCGCGGCGGCGTTCTCACTCCCGCCGATCGCCGGATGCTGCGCGGCACGGCGCGACGCACGTGGCGATACTTCGATGATTTCGTCGGGCCGCAGACGAACTGGCTGCCGCCGGACAACGTCCAGGAAACGCCGATCCGTGAAATCTTCATGCGCACCTCGCCCACGAACATCGGCCTGTGGATGCTCTCGACGGTTGCGGCGAGCGATTTCGGATACATCACGTTCGACGACGTGGCCGCGCGGAATCTCGCGACACTCGAGACGCTCGACAAACTCGAACGCTTCGAAGGCCACCTGCTGAACTGGTACGACATCGGCACGCTGGAACCGCTGCACCCGCGCTACGTCTCGACGGTGGACAGCGGCAATCTCCTCGCGAGCCTGTGGGCGCTCGATGCGAGCTTTCGCGAAATGATGTCGCGGCCCGTGCTCGATGCGCTCGCAGTCAGCGGACTGGCGGACACGCTCGATGTGCTGCGGCAGATCTCCGGCCCTGCGACGGAGCCGGCGTATCAGCAGTCGATCCTCGCATTGAAAAAGCTGACGATGGCCGCGCCGATGGATCTCGAGGACGTGATTCACCGCATGCGCTCCGCGGTGCGTCCTGCGAAGGCGCTCGTGCAGGCATTGACCGCAGGCACCAGCGATCCGCGGACGTACTGGGCGCGGCAGGTCGCGAAGCAGGTCGAGGAATGGAATCGCATCATCGACCGATATCTTCTGCCGGTGGAAATCCTCGCCACCCCGCCGCCACAGCTCATGTCGCTGGGTGAGTCCACGCACGAATGGCGACGCGAGGTGCTCGCCGCAAACTTCTCGCTGCGGAACATCGCGACGACGAACATTCCACGCCTTGCCGCATTGCTCGCGCTGCGGGTTCGTCGTGACGAACCGAATGTCCCCGAAGCGGTGCGCGTGTGGCTCGACAAACTGGTGGAGGAAGTCGCGCGCGCGCGGCAAAATGCGGTGGGGCAACTCGCGAAGGTGGAGGACGTCATGCGCCGCATCCAGCAGTTGGAACGCGGCACGGGGCTGCGCTTCCTCTACGATGAAAAGCGCCGCGTCTTCGCCATCGGATACCACGTGGGCGAGCGCCGGTTGGACACCTCATTCTACGATCTGCTCGCCAGCGAAGCGCGGCTCACGAGCCTCCTCGCCATCGCGCGCGGCGACGTGCCGCTGGAGCATTGGTGGGCGCTGGGCCGCCCGTTTGGTTCGGCAAATGGACGCCTCCCGCTGCTCTCGTGGAGCGGCACGATGTTCGAATACCTGATGCCGATCCTTTTCACGCGGACGCATGAGAACTCGCTGCTCGATCGCGCCTGCCGCGATGCGGTGCATTGCCAGATCGCGTATGGGAAGGAGCGCGGCGTGCCGTGGGGAATTTCCGAATCGGCGTTCAGTGCGCTGGACCGGCATCACGTCTATCAGTACCGCGCCTTCGGAGTGCCGTCGCTCGCCTTGAAGCGCGGGCAGGAGCGCGATCTCGTCATCGCGCCTTACGCCTCGGCGCTCGCGCTCGGTGTGGAGCCCGTCGCTGCGATCGAAAATTTGCGGCGGCTCGCATCACTCGGCGGCGCCGCGATGGTGGGCGACTGCGGCTACTTTGAATCGATCGATTATGCACGGCAGCGCGAACCCGGCGGCGAAGCGGGCATCGTCGTCCATTGCTACATGGTGCATCATCAGGGCATGTCGTTGCTCGCGTTCGACAACGTGCTGCACGAGGGCGTCATGCGGACGCGATTCCACTCCGACCCGCGCATCCGCGCGAGCGAGGCGCTGCTGCACGAGCACGTCCCGGCCTCGATCTCGCCGAGCACCGGCGAGGCGCGCGACGAACGGCCCACACCACGCGGGACGCCGATCACCGGGGCGGCCGCGGCCCCAGCACACACGCCGGACACCGCAGCGCCGAGGACGCAGTTGCTCTCGAATGGGAGCTGCTCGGTGATGGTGACGAATTCCGGCGGCGGCTATCTCCGCTGGCGCGATCTCGATATCACCCGCTGGCGCGCGGATACGACGTGCGATGCGCCGGGACCGTCCTGCTACATCCGTGATCTGGATGCGGGGACGCTGTGGAGCGTCACGGATCAGCCGGTGCGTTCGTCCGAACTGCGCTACACGTGGAGCTTCGCGCCGGACAAGGCCGACTTCCGGCGTCGCAGCGGACCGTGCGACACGTTCACCGAGATCACCGTGTCCGCGGAAGATGACGCCGAGGTGCGGCGCGTGACGCTGGTGAATGTCTCGCGTCATCCGTGCCGGCTCGAACTGACGAGCTACGCCGAACTCGCGCTCGCCCCGCACAAGGCCGACCGCGCGCATCCCGCGTTCAACAAGCTCTTCATCGAGACGGAATGGCTGCCGCAATGCCAGGCGCTGATCGCCCGGCGCCGTCCGCGTTCGCCGCACGATCAGCCGGTGTGGGCGGCGCACCTCATGGTCATCGAGACGCCGTCCGGCGAGCTGCCGCAGTTTGAGACCGACCGCGCGCGTTTCCTCGGCCGCGGCCGCACGCTGGAAAATCCGGAAGCCATCGGGCGCGCACTTTCCAACACGGCCGGCTCGGTCCTCGATCCGATCTTCAGTCTGCGCCGGCAGGTGACGATCGCGCCGAATCAGCGCTTCCAGTTTTCCATCGTCACGATGGTTGCCGACTCGCGTACAGCGGTGATCGGACTGATCGAGCGCTACTCGGAATTCCGCATCTCCACGCGCGCCTTCGAGACCGCGTGGACGCGCTCGCAGCTCGAGATGCGCCGGCTCCACATCCGTCCCGGCGACGTGCAGCTTTTCCAGCAGCTCGCCGCGCACGTGCTTTTCCCACAGGCACGGTTGCGGCCACCGCCAGGACGCCTGGGGCGCGGCACCGCCGGCCAGCGTGCGCTCTGGGCGCAGGGCATCTCCGGCGACCTGCCGATCGTCGCGGTGACGATTGGCAATGACCGCGACATTGCGCTCGTGCGCGAAGTGCTGACGGCGCACACGTTCTGGCATTTGCGCGGGCTGAAGGTCGATCTCGTGCTCATCTGCGAGGAGGCGGAGGGCTACGAGGAACCGCTCACCGCGCACCTGCGCCGGCTCGCGGAAGCCCATTCGCAAATTACCGGCGTCGATCAGGCCGGTGGCGTTTTCCTGCGTTCGTCGAAGAAGGTTTCCAAGGACGAGCTGACTGTGATCATGGCCTCCGCGCGCGCCGTGCTCGTCGCAGCGCGCGGCACGCTGCGGCAGCAGTTGGCCTCGCCGGTGCCGCTCGGTCCGCAGCCGGTGCCGCGTGCGCCAGGGAAGCGTTATCGCGAGGAAGCGTCGCAGCCGCTGCCGTTCATGGAACTCGACTATTTCAACGGCCTCGGTGGCTTCACCAAGGACGGCAAGGAATACGCCATCTACCTCGGCCCCGGCACGCAGACGCCGGCGCCGTGGGTGAATGTGATGGCGAATCCGACCTTCGGCACGCTCGTCTCGGAATCCGGTTCGGGCTTCACGTGGTACGGCAACAGCCAGAGCCATCGCCTCACGCCGTGGTCGAACGATCCCGTTTCCGATCCGCCCGGTTGCGCGATCTACATTCGCGATGACGATCTCGGCGTCTTCTGGACGCCCACGCCGCAGCCGATCCGCGAGATGGATGCCTACCGCACGCGGCACGGCCCGGGATACTCGATCTGCGAGCACAACAGCCACGCCATCGAGCAGGAGCTGCTCACCTTTGTGCCCGTCGATGCCGCAGGCGGACTCCCCGTGCGCGTGCAGCGTCTCCGGCTGCGCAACCGCTCGTCGCATCGCCGCAAGCTCACCATCACTTCCTACGCCGCGCTCGTGCTCGGCAGCGATCCGGAGGAAACGCGGATGCACGTCGTGACGAAGTGGGATTTGCAAAGCCGCAGTCTGTTTGCGCGCAACTCGTACGAGCCGGAATTCTGCAACCGCGTGACCTTCGCCACGTCGAGCCCGGGCCCGAATTCGTACACTGGCGACCGCGCCGCTTTCATCGGACGCAACCACTCGATGCGCAATCCCGCGGCGATGGAGCACGAGCGTCTCGTGGGCGGCACCAGCGCGGGCCTCGACCCATGCGCCGCCGTGCAGACCACCGTGGAGATCGAGCCGGGCCAGATGATCGAAGTGACTTTCCTGCTCGGACAGGCCGCCGATGAATTCCAGGCGCGCGCGATCGTGCAGCGCTTCCGCAATCCGGCAAACGTCGAGGCCGCGCTCCGCGGGACGCAACGCTGGTGGGACGATCTCCTCGGCACGATCCAGGTCGAGACGCCCGAGTCCTCCGCCGATCTCCTGCTCAACCGCTGGATGCTCTACCAGACACTGAGCTGCCGCATCTGGGGACGCTCGGCATTTTACCAATCCGGCGGGGCCTTCGGATTCCGCGACCAGCTCCAGGATGTGATGTCGCTCGTGCATGCCGCGCCGCTGCTCGCGCGCGAACACATCCTGCGCGCGACCGCGCGGCAATTCACCGAGGGCGACGTGCAGCACTGGTGGCATCCCGAGACCGGTGCGGGCGTGCGCACACGCATGACGGACGACCTGCTCTGGCTCCCCTTCGTCGCCGCGCACTACGTGCGCACCACCGGCGACGCTGCGATTCTCGATGAGGTCGTGCCTTTTCTCGACGGCAGACCGCTCGGGGAAAATGAACACGAGAGCTTCTCCGTCCCCGACATCTCTGCCACGCGTGCGTCGCTGCTCGAACATTGCCGTCGCGCCATCGCCCGCGCTTCGGGCACAGGTCCGCACGGGCTTCCGCTCATCGGCGGTGGCGATTGGAATGACGGGCTCAACCGCGTCGGCATCGGCGGCAAAGGCGAGAGCGTGTGGCTCGCGTGGTTCCAGATCTGTGTGCTGCGCGATTTCGCGGAATTGCTCGAACTGCGGAACGGCACCGCCGAAGCCACGGAGTGTCACGTTCGCGCCGCGCGCATCGCGAAAACGATCGACGCG
>Ga0105046_10006170_pt1 | contig 18920 bp, 13 predicted proteins | sample MAT03_FD_78385 | JGI IMG/M metagenome (GOLD analysis project Ga0105046, IMG submission 78385) | Freshwater microbial communities from Lake Fryxell liftoff mats and glacier meltwater in Antarctica - MAT-03 (megahit assembly) | ecosystem: Environmental > Aquatic > Freshwater > Ice > Liftoff... | reverse complement strand
GCGGGCGATTGCGGAGCAGCTGACGCACCTCACCTGGCTCAACCTGCCGAGCAACCAGATCGGCGAGGCAGTGCAAGCGGAGCTGCGGGAGATGTTACCGGGCCGGATGAAGAAGTTGTATTTATGAGCCGCCAGGCACTCGCCGCGTGTTCCCCTGACCGAACGCGGAAAAGAACCCGCAGTTAGCGCCGTGCGGCTCAGGGACGATTTCTCATTAAAGACCAGATTGGACGGGGCTTGGCCGTGACGCTCCCAGTGGCTGACATTTTGGAACGGTGGGATGCGGACCACAACGACGACCCGGACGACCCGCTGGAGACATCCCTGGGGGAATGGCTGGAGCGATCTGAAGTCGGTGACAGCTTTGCAAATCTCGACGAAACATGGGCTTGACCCGGACCGATTGAACTTTGAAAATCAACGCTCGACATCAATTCCTGGAATGATACATTCGCTACTCCTCATGAATCGCCTCAAGTGGATTGAGCCGCACGGCTCTGACTGCGGGAAGGAGGGCGGCCAGCAGCGAGAGCAGGATCCCCATCATGAAATAGATCGCCAAGGGGCCGGGATTCAGAGCGAAGGCCACTCCGTGATCTGCGACTCCACGGAAACAATTCGTGATCAAGTAAGCCATCAGCACTCCCAGCACTGTTCCCGGCACTAAGGCAATCAGCCCCAGAATGAGCGACTGAATCAGAAACATGCGCACGACTTGCCAGCGAGTCATTCCCACGACTCGCATGAGCCCCAGCTGTCGGGTCTGCTGAATCACACTCATCGTGAGAGTGTTCACGATCGCGAAGCCCGCCATGATCAGTGCGAGCAATAGAATCACCCACAGCCGACTCGTCAGCCCGGAGATCATTTGATGAACCAGTTCCCTGAGATCGGACAGAGATTGAAAGATCAGCCCTCGGTCGCGTGAGACCGCTTGCAAGGCGTGGCCGACTGACTCCCTGGCGGACGGAGAAGCCTGAATGCCGTAGACTTGTGATTCACGGATCGGAAACAGATTCTGGGCGGCGGTCAGGTCCATGATGATCATTAAACCACCCGAGGTGTATTCACGAGCGATTCCTGCGACTCGCACCGATTGCCCGATCCCGGAAAGTTCGATTCCGACCTGATCGCCAATTTGACAACCGATACGCCGTGCCAAAATCGATCCGATGACTGCTTCACCCTGGAGAAGGCTTTCGCGCAGGCGAGATGACTCGCCCTCCAGCAGGTCGATGGGCAACGATTCGTCGGCATTAAACTCTCGGGTCAACAAGGTCGCGGACTCTCCCTCGATCGAGGCCAGGGAAAACGACATGCGGTCGATCGACTCAATTCCAGGAATCGAGCGGATCTGACGATCCAAATCATCCGGCAGCGAGTCGGCTTCAGGCATATCGACCCGCGGACGACTCGCTCGCAACAGAAAATCGGAGGTCAACGTCCGTTCGACCCACGCTTCGACATTGGCCGTGACCGAGAGCGTCGTGAGCCCCACACTAATACTGGTGGCTGAGACGACAAACATGACCATTGTCGTCAGTGATGTCCGTCCGAAGTTGTCCAGAAGCTGACTCTGACTGAGCTGAGACTCCACGGGAAAAGAATGTCCGATGAGGCGAGACAGCAGAATTGTTCCCGGGCGAATCAATACGGGCAGAAGGAGCGTGCTCGCGAAAAACAGGAAGTGAATCCCCGCGAGCGAAGTTACACCAGGTTCTACACCCCTCCACGCACACGTGAACATCGCCACCATCGCCAGCAGCATGGCAATTCCCCACATCGTTGCACCGCGCCCTGAGCGACTGCGTTTCGGAGCGGTGGCCGACTTAAGCACTTGTAGCGGAGGTGCGTCGCAGGCCCTCCGAGCCGGGAACCAGACGGAGACGAACGTCACGAGCGGCCCAAAGCATAGCCCAGCCAGCACAGCCTGCGGATCAATTTTGAGACCGCCAGTCTCAGCCAGACCAAAAACACTCTGCACTCCCTGCGACAACAGACTGCTGCCCGCGATCCCGAGAACGATGCCCAGCACTGTCCCGACAACGCCCAGCAGAAACGCTTCCTGATAGATCGTGGCCCGCACCTGCTCCGTGGTCGCGCCCACGACCCGGAGCAGCGCCATCTGCCGCTGCCGTTCTGTCACGGAAATCTGAAAGGTGTTGATCACAATAAAGATCGCAGCCACAACTGACAGAAAGGCGGCCACATTCAGAGCATCGTTGACGATCTCCTCGGTCGGCCCGCTGAGACTGTCTGACGAGGAGGCAACCACCAGCTTTAAATCACCGGGAAGCAGCGACCGAATCTGTGCTGCAATCCCATCGCTGCTCGCATTCGGCTCCAACATGATCTGGATTGAGGTGGCTGAGTTGTCGGCATTCTCCAGCCGCCCGGCAGCCGATAGAGGCATGAAGAGCGATGCCGTTTCCTCGATCGCCCCCAATCCCGTCGGTCGGACGACCCCAGTGATCGTCTTGGGAATCAACCAGCGCTTCCCGCGGACTCGCATCTGCACATCGTCGCCCACATGGATACCAAGACGTTCCGCCGCGCTCGCTTCGATGCAAGCTTCGTCAGGACCGCTGCAGACTCTCCCTGCCACAATGTCGAAATCGCGAATGCGTCGATACTGCGTCAGGTCGACTCCAGTCGCGATGCCTCGCACATGCTCGCGACCGAAGTACATCAGTGCGAAGACGCGATGGACCGGGACCGCCGCTTGAATGCCCGGCACCTGCTCCCAAGTCGCCAAGTCCTGCAGAGTGAACGTCGAACCGTCCACGGCCACGATCTCCATCGCCATGCGAGACGACAATGTCTCATGCAGCGAGGCCAGTTGGCCGCGAGTCACAGCTGTCGATTGCAGTACTGCCACGACCGCAGCCACTCCGCCAGCGATACTCAGCACCGTCAGCAGAATTCGCAATGGGCGAAGGCGAATGTTATTCCAGCAAAAGCTCCACGGGATCATCCACTGATCTCCAGCTCGAGAGCCGCCATCCACTCCTCGTCCTGTCTCGGATCACCATCGAAGCGAATCTGACCATCCAGCAATACAATTACACGATCGGACTTGGATGCAACTCGCAGATCGTGAGTGACCACGACCACCGTCTGTTGTCCCTGATGTGCGACATCGACCAGCAGTTGGGTAATGTCTCGACCACGGACCGAGTCGAGATTCCCGGTTGGCTCATCAGCCAGGATCAGTGAGGGATGAATCACCAATGCTCGAGCGATCGCGACTCGCTGCTGCTCCCCTCCCGAGAGCTGCGAGGGAAGGTGCCGCAACCGGTGCGACATCGCGACCCGCTCCAGGCATTCTCGCGCTCGCGGTTCGGCATCGCGCGGGGAGATTCCATCAAGGACAAGCGGCAGCGTCACGTTGTCCACAACGCTCAGCGTCGGGACCAGATTGAACGACTGAAAAACAAATCCAATCCGTCGACGTCGCAGGAGAGTTAAGTCGATATCCCGCAGTCCCACTAAGTTCTGACCATCGATCCAGATCTCACCCGCAGTCGGCGGCTCGATTCCTCCGAGGATGTGCAGCAGCGTGCTCTTACCTGACCCGCTGGGCCCCATGATCGCCACCATCTGCCCGCGAAGAATCTGGAGATTGACATCACGAAATGCCTGAACTTCTACCCCTTCGTGGACAAAAGTTTTTGAGAGATTCGCCGTTCGGATGACTGCGTCACTCAGATTCTCGGAAGCAATCAAGTTTGGAACCTCGGCGTGAGATCACTCAGCGGATGACAAGAGCAGAGTGTGGCGGCGTACCAGACTGAATGCAAACCCCCATGATCGAGTGGTTCCTCGGACCTTACCATGCTGGACCTCCGCACAATTCGTGGGGAAGACCACGTCTTTGACTGCCACAAGCGCCCTTGAATGGCAGCTGATCGGGCGGCATCGCGTGACTTTCTCAGGTCGCTTCCACTCTCTCGTCATCTTGTCTTGCCGCATGTTCTGTGATGCATTCTCTGCTGAAATGGCTGTCAAGAGGTGAGGGTCGAGTTGCCAGCTAATGATGTTCGGGAAAGCACCACACAATCAAATTCATCGTTTCCGTCTCGCATTTTCGGTTGAATTACGACCTGAATGTCCTCGCGAATTGCCCTTGGTCAGAAATGATCTCAATGCCTCCACGCCAAATCGAAAGTGGTCCGTGCGCAGGGGTAGGCCGAGTCGGACGATCGGGTTTGTTCTGACGAAACCTGAACGCAAAGGACTCGGCCATGGATGGCAGTGTGAAGATCGCGAAGGCGGATCGCAAGCGATACTGGGCGGTCGCCAAGGGTGACCTGCGGGCCGCGCGCAGCTTGATCTTGTGGTTGCTGGCGGAGGGGGTCACTTATGCAGTGATCGTGTGCGCGCGCTCGACCAGTTCTTCGACGATTTCGCGGCCCAAGAGTTGGTAGGCCGAAGGCGGCGCGAGCGTGGTCTGGGCGGAGCGGCGGGGGCAGCCAGCGGATTATGGCGGGTGTGTCGGCGAGTTCCTGACTGGAATTGCGACGACATTTCCCTCTGGACTTCAAGCGATTTTCCGATGCCGAAAGGCGTGCCGGACTGTAGCCATACCGATCAATCTTCTCCAGATCGATTCTCCAGTGATAACAGGCAGCACAAAACAGTCAGTCGTGAATCGACGCGAGAGCCGGGGGAAGTCGCGCGGTCATACGATAGACTGACATCTACCGCTCGCTACGCTGGCATGAAGGAACTCGCTGCCATGAATCGCCTTGGCCCAACTCCGCCCGTTCTCGCTCGCCCGGGCGACTCTCTGCTCGCTCTGGCATTTATCAGTTTTGTAAGCCTCGGTCTTCCAGACGCTGTCCTCGGCGTGGCCTGGCCATCGGTTCGGGACACATTTCAACGGCGTCAGGGGGCGATCGGCCTGGTGCTCGTGGTCTCCGGGATCGGCTATCTGCTGAGCAGCTTTTTTGCGGGCCGAATGATGCATACCTTTGGCATTGGATGGGTTCTGGCAGCGAGTAACGGTCTCGTCGCAGCTGCCATGTTCGGTTTCGGGTTCTCTCCGATGTGGGCCGTGTTCCTGCTCTGTGCGCTGGTTCACGGTCTGGGTTCGGGTGCGATCGACTCGGGTCTGAATGGGTACGCCGCTCACCACATGTCAGCTCGACAGTTGATCTGGTTACACGCCTGCTACTGCCTCGGGGCGTTGATCGGTCCGGTCTTGATGTCGCACGTGCTCGCCAGTGGTCGTCACTATAGTGTGGGCTATTCGACCGTGGGCGGGACGATGCTGGCGATGTCCCTCCTGTTCCTGATCTCGCATCGTTCCTGGGGAGAGTCGTCGCCCATCACCAGCGAGCAGCGGTCAATCAAGGGAGCCGGTGGGGCACTGCGACACCCTGCTGTGTGGCTGCAGATGATCATCTTCTTCTTATACACCGGTCTGGAGGTCACATTCAGTCAGTGGACTTTTACGGTTCTGACGGAGTCTCGACATGTCCGACCCGATACCGCAGGCTGGGCAGTCGGAGTTTATTGGGGATCGATCGGCGTGGGTCGCGTTGTTTCCGGGGTCATTGCCGACCGCGTGGGAATCGATCGCCTGCTCCGGTATTGCTTGCTGGGAGCCGGGAGCGGAGCGTTGCTGCTCGCGGCTCAGCATTCCGTGGAGGCGGCGTTTCTGGGTCTGACCCTCATTGGTTTTGGACTCGCTCCCGTCTTCCCGGGCCTGATCTCCCGAACGCCACAGCGGCTCGGGCTGGAGTTGTCGCGGCATGCCATCGGGTTGCAGGTCGGAGCCGCGATGATTGGGGCAGCTACCGTACCATGGATGCTCGGCGTCATGGCTGGGATAGGAAGCTTGGAAGCCGTTCCGGTGGGAGCAGTGGTGCTCTTCGGCCTTCTGTCAGTACTGTATGAGGGACTGATCAGGCGTCCCGTTTTTGGTGCGAATTCGACGTGATTGAGGAAGCGTTTGGACAACGTGATTTGATCGGTAGTTCTCCGGAATCGTCCTGTGCAAACTTTTAATCCCGGCCATCGACCTGCCTTAGCCGTTTACTGTCGTGCAATTCCGAGAGGCGATCCGAAAAGCCGCGCTGACTTAATCCCTTGATTTGGTTACGGTTTTGCCGTCAATCCGCAAAGGAGTGTTCAGCCATGACGGAACATTCGATTCAGCAGGCGTCGGACGCGGGGGTGGATCTTCGCGGGGTTTGCGACTCTCTGGAATTGCTGTCTCAGCGTTCAATCGATTCGTGGCCGAGGCAAACCAGAATGCTCAGCGGTGAGCAGGTCTCAAGTTCAAACAGAGTCGCTCATCAAGCGGCTCGCCCGCGCCCGGTCTGCGACGAATATTGAATTGAACGTCGAAGCCCATAAAAATCCACCCGTGCGACTGATTGACAGCCGATCTCCGACCACTTTCGTGTGCGATGAACACTTCTGCGCCGATGGTTCGAACCTTGACAACCGCCGCGTTGATGGTGTGCTGAGTTTTTGTACCGCGCGGGAAGTGCTCTGTCGGGATTGCAATGAGGCTCATTCAACGAAGCTGGATTTCGAGAGATTTTGTCTGTGCATTGACTTGAATCATTGACTGGGAGAATGTCGGGGGGCCGAACGAAGCTCGAATGTTGTTGGTGAAGCCGTACGGCTCGGCGGGCATGCCGATCACGTTCTTGGTCAGGATCCCGTTTCCATCCAGATCCTGAAAGACGCCGATCGCGACCGGATGGTTCTCCAGGAGCGGAAGCGTGAGTTCGAGGAGTGTTTCGGTCGATGGCAGGACGACCGTCTTGGTGTCGCTGGCAGGCTTCGGGAAGTCACTGGCGGATTGATAGACAGCCACGAAGATATTCGACGGCTGGCTCTTCAGTCCAGAGATGCTCAGGGAGACATCTCGCTCGATAGCAGGCGGACTGGAACGTGCATTCGTTTCATCCACAGGACCCTGGTCAGAGGGGATCGTTTCGGGGAGAGTGACTGGCTGTGGCTGAACGCTCTGCCCTTGCTCAGGTTTCCGTCTGTTCTGCGAATCCACATGAACGCGTAGGTTGTCGCCCAAGAGACCGGCCAGAAGCAGCATCGCGCAAATCGTGATCAGACGTTTCATCAAAGCCCCCGGGGACGACTGCGTGACTTCCGGCTACCTTAACAAGCCAGTTCTCAGCCACGTTTCCAACGTCCCGACAACACGAGTGTGACGAACCCCAGAATCACAGCACTGCCGAGCAAGACAGTGACTTCGTCACGTAAGCTCGAGAGCGGCGACTGGTACCAGAACACTTTCTGATAGCCGTCCAGAGCCCACGCGTTAAAGCTCCACCGGCCGATGTCCTTCATGCGGTCGCTCATGACGAAACGAGGGATCATGCTCCCGCCGACCGCCGACATACTCAAGATCAGCACGACCGACACGGCGTTCAGCTGCGACCGTGATTTGCAAATTGTGGCCATGCACATCGCAAAGCTGGCCGTCGCTGCGGCTGTACTGGTTGTCATGATGCAAAAGCCAGCGAAGTGTTTGCCCAATTGAATGTGGAAGACCGCCTCAGCCCAGAGGAACATGATCGTGATTTGCAAACAGCCCATGATAAAAATGCCTAACCACTTCCCGCAGACGATCTGGAACAGTCCAGCCTGGCTGACCAGGATGCGATCGAGCGTTCCGGATTCGGCCTCTTCCAAGAGTGAAGCGGCATGGCCCGTGGCGGAGAAGAGCAGGAACAAAACAGCGATCCCCGCGGCATACATTGCGATGCGTGGGTTCTCTTGCGTGTCGGCTTGAGGGTTCTCGACAAGAATACGGAACGCCTCGGCAGTCGGGCTGTTCGCCTTCTGAGTGACGGTCGCATCCGAGACCAAGGTGTGCGGGTCGGCGAGGCTGACCTCCGCCGTGAATGGCGTGAAGTCGTCTTGAATCGACATAAAGTTCGATCGTTCCTCCTTCGCTGCGAAGACTGCAGAAGGCTCCGTCATTGCCCCGAACACAGATTCGTCACTGGCCAGTGCCTGGCCGTCAGACTGCGATGGCAACCTCGGCGCGAATGCTTCAGGAGTACGGCGTGAGACATCCCCTCTGCCCGCCTGACGCTGTATCCACAGCTGGCTGGCGAAGGCGGCTTGCTTCTGAGCGAAGAAGCCATTGATCATCGAGGTGACCATGCCGACTGCCATCGGGTTCTGCCCGTCAGTCACCAGCGACACCGAGCAGGCGGAATCCCCGCCGATGCTCGAAAGCGCTTCGGGGAACTCAACCGGGAGTTTAACAATCAGGTCATATCGGCCCGATTGCTGCGCTCGTGCCACCCGCGCGGACATTACCTCGCCAGCAAGTCCATCGGCGGTGGTTACCTCCGCAGGGTCTAAGGCGGGAAGTGTCGAACACTCCAGTGAAGAGTTCGCATTGAGAAACTCTCTCAGCTCCATTGCGAGTCCGGTCGACTGAAGACTCACCCAGCCGACTCGCAACTTTTTGTCCGACCCCGAAGAGATTCCGTTGCTGAAGATCGCCGCAAAGATGCTGAAGAAAATCGCCGGCATCACAAAGACGAGCACCAACTCCAAGGGGTTGTTTCTCAATCGCAGGTACAAGATGCGAAGGATCGTCAGAATCATTCCCGAAGACTCCTTCCGGTCAGTTCCAGAAACACGTCCTGGAGACCAAAGCTGCGAACATCGATGTGGCTCGGTTGTTGATCGATCTGTTGCAACACAGCCATCACGACGGGCAATTCCTGCATCGACTGCATCACGCGCGAGGCGCTGGTGCGAGGTTCGTCGAAGACAAACTGCGGCAACGTCATCGGGCAGGGCCGATCGAATCGCAGGTTGACCCGGTGGGGGCGTCCGACCGTTTGCTGCACGAGATCGGCCAGCGTCCCCTGTGCGACAATCAGACCGTGATCCAGCACCACAATCCGATCGCACCGCAACTCGACTTCATCCAGTTGATGCGTGGTCAGCAACAAGGCAGCCCCCTGAGCTGTCAATTCTTCCAGCATCGAGTAGATGCGTTCTCGGCTTTGAGGATCGACACCGACTGTGGGCTCATCCAGCAGCAAGATCCGGGGGCGATGCAGCACGCTGCAGGCGATGTTCAACCGACGTTGCATGCCACCGGATAATGTGCGAGTGAGCGAGCGCGTGCGATCGCTCAATGCGGCCCACTCCAACACTTCCTTGATTCGATCTTTCAGGACTCGACCGGAGACCCCTTCGAGTCGGCCAAAGACCTCCAGGTTTTGCTGAACCGTCAGATCGGGATAGATCGCGAGGTTTTGCGGCACCAGGCCGAGTGGAACGTGACTGGCGTGTGGTGATCCGGGCAACGAATGCCGGGTAATCGTCCCCGAGTCGGGCTTCAGCAGCCCGCTGATGCACCGGATCATGGTCGTCTTGCCCGCTCCATTGGGACCGAAGAATCCCAGCAGCTCTCCGGGAAAAAGCTGGAGCGAAATCCCCTTCAGGGCGTCTCGATTACGGTAGGTCTTCCGCACATTGTCGAGCGTCAAAACGGGAGAGCCGGTGGCTGTGATTCCTGCGGTCATGAGCTGATGACCTCGTAGCGACGCTTCCGCCACTGGACTCCCCGGCCGCGAGACTTTCGCAGGAACGCAGTCCACTGGATGATGAGGAACAGCATGATTGAAATCGGATTCAGCCAACAGGCCAACCACGCTCGGTCATACTTCCCGCAACAGATGAATCGAGGGAGCGAGCAAAGCCCACAGCTGGCAACGATCGGCCATGTGAGTGAACCACTGACTCCGCCCATCAAGTAAGCGAACGCCAAGATCCAAGGCGAAACGAACGCCAGTAACATCAGCAGCGTCATCATGGGAAGCAGCGGCATTTTTGCGAATCCCTCGGTCGCATTCTTTAATAGCCCGGACCATGTCTCTGCAAATGATGTGTACATGCGGCAGGTCGCAATGTCCGAGGCATCAAACAGGTCGGTCTGCAGTCCGGCCATCCGGTACGACCGTGGCAACATGAGCCCGTCATGCAGTGACTGCTTGATCGAGCTGTGGCCCCCGCTCTGATCATACGCCTCTTTCGTCGTCAGGAAAAACTGTCCACATCCCGCAGCGACTGCGACTCTGCGAGTCGTTCTCATCAGGCGAAAGGGGAGGAAGCACAGAAGGATGAGATGGATGAGCGGAATCAGCAGTTGTTCGCCGAAGGTGACAACGCGCTGTTGTGGGAATCCACTGAGCAAGTCGGAATTCGTCCTTCGTCGATGGAGGATGGCCCGCCTTAATCCGTCGGTGGACAGGGCGACATCGGCATCGAGAAACACGAGTTCGCGATAGCGAGCCTGCTGAGCGAGTTGCCAACAGGCAAACTGTTTTCCACTCCACCCGGGCGGAACAGGAACTCCGGGGATCAAGCGGACGTTGGAGTGCTGCTGCGAATACTCACGGACAATCCCATCCGTGCCATCGTCACTCTCGTCATCCAGAACGCACACTTCACAGGTGATGCCCGCGTTGTGCAGCACCGAATCGAGCAACCGACCGATCCTCAATGCCTCATTGCGAGCGGGAATCAGGACCGACACCTGGATGTCATTGTCAGCGGAGTACGCAGCGCTTACTCCGCTGATTGGGGCCCGGCGAAAGAAGGTCAGGTTCCACAGAAACATCGCCGAAACGAACGCAGTGACACACAAGGTGCTCCACACGAGTCCCGTCAGTACGAGAGCGATCATACCTGCTCTCCTGGTCTGGCTCTCTGGGCCGGGACGGGTTCCGGGCTGTGACGCTCTTGAAATCGCTGCCCTCGCAGCCACACCAGCAGGCGCTGAAACGACTGGTAGATCCCGCCCACTCCCGCTCGTCCCAGAGCGAGAGTCGAAAAGGCTGTCGCATCCCGCGCGATTGCCCGCTGTGCCAGAGACTTCTGTGTCAGGGCGAGTGACTCTTGCAGCACGAGTGTCCGCTGCTCTCGGTCATCAGGCAGCGTTCGGCAATTCAGGGGCGCGGCGAACTCCACCAACAGCTCCGGGCAGCGTTCGTTCCAAAATGTGTACTCGATCGCCATCGTCAAGAGCGAGCCCTCGAAGTGACTGTCGATCAGATGGCCCAGTCCGGACATGAACGGTGCCGAGTGACGGGCATCTTCGAAACTGCCAGTGGGGGTGATCCATAGTGTTGAGTCCGGCGACTTCAACAGTTCTCGGCGGGTGCGCAAACAATCTTTCGTTCCCGAGACCGCATCGCGCGCCACAGCGAAAAAGCCCAGGCGTTCCAGGATCGGATATTGCCGCAAGGCCTCGGCATCCATCGGAGCATGAAACGTCCGGCCGGGAAACAACAGGTCTGTCATCAACACGACTGTCATGGGATCCCACCAACCGGGATGGTTGAAGAAGCACACGACTGGTCCCGTCGGCAGTTGCTCCGCGTGCCTCTGACCAGCGACCCGTACCGCATTGAAATTCCGGCGGACGAAACGCCTCACGTAACGACGAAAGCCCCAATTTAGGATGTGAGAAGGAACGCGCGGCATGCGGATCATACTTTCTTGAAGAGAGGCCGGGGCCAGTGCCCGCGCCCACCAGTGACTACGCTGCCGCACTCGGGGCTGACGAAGAGACGGGGGATGCCGAGACGCCCCGCAGATCCTGGTCGACGGTGTCTGCCGCGATCCAACCGGACATCATCACCATTGGCATGCCGGGACCGGGATGGGCCGATCCCCCTGCCAGGTAGAGTCCCTGCATTTCCTTCACTCGGTTGGCAGGTTTGAATGCGCCCAGAAAGCGGCCATGGCTGGCTAAACCGTAGATCGCCCCATTCAATACGTGATACCGATCATGGATGTCCTGCGGGGTCAGGGCGTGCTCCACTTCGATGCGGTCTTCAATGTCCTCCATTCCCGCAGTCGTCTTCAATTTGTTGAGGATCACGTTGCGGTACGCCGGAAGCATCGCCTTCCAGTCATGATGTTTTCGCAGATACGGCGTATGGACCAGGATGTACAGGGCCTCTCCGTTTCCCGGAGCCACTCTGTCTCCCGAAAGGGACGGGGCGCAGACATAGCAGGTCGGATCGGCAGCTGGTTCGCCCTGCTGATAGATCTGCTGGAACTCGACGTGCGGATCCTGACTGAACACAAAATTGTGATGCAACAAGTGCTCGTACTTCTTTCGCAGGCCAAGGTACAGCACAACGCCCGAGCAGGCCGCCTCATACTTTCGCTTCGAGAGAAACTTCGCAGCCACGTTCTTTGGCAACAGCTCCTCACAGGTGCGGACGCAGTCCGAATTCGACACGACTGTCTGTGCCTTGAGAGATTCTCCATTATCGAGCGTAATTCCTGCGACACGCCCGGCTTGGCTGTCAATCGAGATGACTTGGCGTCCCGTGATGTACTTCACTCCCAGTTCTCGCCCCAGCTTCACGAGAGCGTCCGGGATCGCGCGGGTGCCGCCGACGGGGTACCAGATCCCCTCGTTGGTTTGCATGTGAGCAATCCCGCACAGCACAGCCGGTGAAGCTTCCGGCGAAGATCCCACATACTGGGTGAAGTGGTCGATCATTTGTGCGATACGCTGATCCGGAATGTGAGACCGCACCAGTCCGGCCACCGTTCGTCCCATCCGCAAGCTCAACACATCACGCAGGACTTTGAGCGAAAACGATTGCTTGACATCGATCGTATCCGCGATTCCGCCGACGCTTTTCCAGAAGAAGAAACGGTTGGAGACTTCGTCCAGTTGCTTGGAGATCCCCATGAACTTCTCGTAGCCCAGGCTGGTCCGCTCGGAGCCCGTAAATGCCTGCAAGCGGTCCTTCATCTCTGGAAGAGATTCGACCAGGTCAAATTGAGATTTGTCCGAGAAGAAGCAGCGCCACTGGGGATCGAGTCGCACCATCTTGACGTAATCTTCCAGCGATTTCCCCGCCTCCGCAAAGACTCGCCGCAGCACCGAAGGCACCGTCAGAATCGTCGGCCCCATATCGAACCGATAGCCTTTGTCCTCCAGCAGGGCGGCCTTACCGCCCAGCCATTCGTTCTGCTCTACGACGGTCACCGCGTACCCGCGTGCGGCCAGAGTGCAAGCTGTGGCCAAACCTCCGAGACCACTCCCCACGACGATGATGTCCGTTTGAGCCTTCATGAGTCACTCCCTGCTGAGGACTTGCGAAACTTGAGCTGGGCCAGCACGGAACGGATCAGACCCGGAACGATCCTGAGCGAGCTCAGAGCACTTGAGGAGTGTTCCAGCTGAATCAGTTGTGCCAGGACATCGGCGTCCAATGGCGTCGGCGATTGGAGATGTGGCTTGAACCAGTGACGCGTGGAAATGATCGCCTTCAGCTGAGTCATCTCCTGGAGTCCCGCAGCTCCCCGTGTCATTCCGTGGCCGCTTTGGCCTCTGCCGCCAAAGGGGACTCGGGGGTCCGCTGTCGGGACAATCAGATCGTTGATCGTGACGCTGCCCGCGTGAATGCGGCGCGCGAACTTTTGGCATCGCGCCGGAGAACCGAAGACTGACGCACTTAGCACCAAGGGGCACTGGACATGCTCGTGCAGAGCCTGTTCCTCGTCAGCCACTCGCAGAAAGGAGACGACTGGTGCGAAGAGGTCGGTCCGTGCGACGGACATGTCGGAGGTCACCTGGTCGAGGATCGCCACGCCTCTCAGCGTTACTTGATCACCGGGGGGACCCAGAGAACCATGCACAAGTTGAGCCCCGGCCGAAACCGCCTCCTGAATCTTTTCAGCGGCGAGACGCCATGTCCGGTGGCCAGCCTCCCCAAACGGTCCGGCCCTGACAGCGAGATTCACCCTTACATCCAGCTTACGCTTGAGCAGAGGAAGTATTCGATTGGTCATGGCGTCGCTGGCAAAGACGCGACGAGGAGCCATGCAGGTCTGGCTCCCGTTGAAGGTCAGTCCCAATACCAGGCAATCACTCACCAGATCAGGATCGGCGTCGTCCAGTACGAACACCGCATCGCAGCCGGAAAGCTCCATCACTGCGGGAGTCGTCGATGCCGCCAGCTGACGACTGACCGCTTGTCCCGTGGTCGCCGAACCGGTCAGGAACACTTTGTCGACACCCAGGCGGATTGCCGTCGCGGCGGCATCGGGAGATTCCGGCAAGACCTGGATCGCCCCCGCAGGCAAACCCACCGACTCCGCCAGATCAATCAAAGCTTGTATCGCGAGGGAGCAATTCGCAGCCGGCTTCACCAGCACACAGTTTCCAGCTGCGACCGCCTGCAAGGCCTGAATCCCCGGCAGCATCAGTGGGTAATTCGAGGGGCCGATGACCAGCACGACACCCAGCGGTTCAGGAATCAATTCGACCGCGTTTCCCCACAACCAAGTCGGACGAGACCGTCGACTCGCCGTGGTGGCCTTGAGGATTCGTGGGGCTTCATTCTCTAAAAAGCGGCACGCATCGAGCAGGGGTAAGACCTCAGCTGCGAGTGTCTCGGCGATATTCTCGCGGCCTACTGCAGCCGCCAGAGAGCGAGGATCTTGGGTGATTTTGAAACGCAGAGCCGTGAGAATCCGGAGTCGATCACGAATCGCGAGAGCGCTCCAAGCCGCTTGCGCCTGCCGAGCGACTGCCAGTTGAGATCGCACGACGCCTTCGAGAGGCTCGGCCAGGGACGGGCTTGAGACCGAGTCGGAAGTGGATTCGCTCGTGTGCAGACACGACCGCTCGACGAGGACTGCGCGAGGCCGTGACATTTTGGCCACTTCGGATTCGACACGCCCCATCACGCCACCCTCCGCTGCGTCGGGGCCGCTTTCGCGGCAGTCACGGGAGGTGCGGAATGGTCGGGACACTTCAGTTGCAAATGGGCACACATCAAGCGAGCGGAAATCCGAGCCGATTCATAAATGACCGGCAATCCGCTGCCGGGATGAGTCCCTCCACCCACCAGATAGACCTGCTTCAGATCATCAAAATAGTTCCGCGGTCGGGCGTGCAGCATCTGTCCTAGATTGTGAGCCAGGTTGAACGTGGCGCCCCGGTAAATCTGGTAGCTGTGCTGCCAATCATTCGGCGTCACGATTTTCTCGAATCGAATGCGATCTTCGACATCGTGCAATCCGACCTTGGCCAGTTGTTGGATGACGCGGTCGCGGAACATTTTGCTCTGTGCGGGCCAGTCGATCTGCGAACTCTGATTGGCCACTGGGACTAGAACATACAGCGTACTCATCCCCGCCGGGGCCAGCGTGGAATCGGTAACCCCCGCGTTCTGCACATAGAACGATGGATCTGCGGACAGCACTTTCAAGCGATCGATCTCGTCCAGGTTCCGCTCGTAGTCCTTCGCGATGTAAATCGTGTGGTGCTGCAAGTCGTCGTAGCGTCCCTCAATGCCGAGATACATCATGAACGTGGAACAGGAGTACTTGCTCTTCTCGATCCGCTTGTCGGGCCATTGTTTCCGCAAATGATTCGGGACCAGATGTTGCATGGCCTGGGCGAAGTCGGCGTTGATAACCAAAGAGTCGAACATGTGATTGCCCGTTCGAGTCCGCAGGCCGACAACTTTACGGTCCTCAAAATGCAACTGCTCGACAGGTTCGTCGAGCCGCACATCAACCCCCATGTCCCGAGCGATCACCGCCATTTGATCGCTGACCGCAGCACAGCCCCCTGTCGGGTGAAAGACGCCGTACTCGTACTCCAGAAATGCGAGAATCGAGAAGAGGCTGGGACACTGAAACGGAGACATCCCTAGGTACTTCGACTGAAACGAGAAGGCCGTAATCAGCCGGGGGTCCTTAAAGTGGCGCCCCAGGTCACCCGCCACAGACAGCCAAGGTCGCAGCCAAGGGGCTGCCTTCAACACCGAGGGACGCAGCAAATCGAAAAAGCTGTTAAATGGGGACTCCAGAATCGGGCGAAAACGCTCCAGCTTCACCCGATTCTCGTTCATGTAGCGCTCGAAAGAATCGGCATCCTGAGGCGCAATCCGGGAGATCTCCGCGTGCATCCGCTTCAAGTCTGAAGTCGCGTCGATCCGTCCGCCCGCCCCGAACTCCAGCCGATATTGAGGATCGAGCCGAGTCATCGGCACCTCATCCCACAAGTTACGACCGACCGATTGAAAGATTTCTTCGAGGACCCGTGGGTACAGAAAAAAAGTCGGCCCCGTGTCAAATCGGAAGCCCTCAGCTTCGATGGCCGAGCAGCGTCCGCCCACTCGGCCTGCCCGCTCGAACAGCGTGACATCGGCCCCAGCCTGAGCCATGAGTAGGGCATTCGCGAGTCCACCGGGTCCAGCACCGATGATGCCCACACGCTTCCTCTTGCCAATCATCCTTGATGTCCCTGAGCGAGAGCGTGGCCCTGCTGTATCTCGTCCATGAGCGTGGTGGAGACACACCGATTGTTGTGGTGACGGCGAAACCTGTCAATTGCGAGTTGTCAGGGGGCAGTCGCCGTCAGCTTTCCAAACATCAGTCCAGAAAGCGACTGGTAAAATCCTAGACTGCAAAAGGCGACTGCCCAGTCTAAAACGCATCGTCGCAGCGGCACTTTCGGACACGGGTGAACGACTTGTCACTTGGAGCCAATCCTTTTTCGAAGATTGTCTGCGTCGTCCGCATCCCCGAGAGGGAGGCGACTGAAGCTCTACCCCTCCCCGGAACGCCAGGATCGGGTGGAATGGTTCAAGCATGGGGATGTTGCCCAAGGGTGAGTGATCACCGAGATCAACGGCATCCTGGGGCTGCTGACGGAACACGACCGACATGACCGTGTCCAGCGTAATTGCAAAGATCCAGCCAGGCCGGGGTCGATCGACAATTCATCGCGGCGATGGCCTGACAATTTCTCCGCTTGAAATAGTGACCGGTCGTAGACATAGACTGCAGAGAGATCGGGGGACCAACCGCGTCCGAGTTCACGCTGAACTCCGAGCAGAAGCCGCTGATCGAACAGATAGGTTCTTTCGCGATCGTTCTCGCGCTGGGCCAGGAGGAACGTTTCACGGACCGTGCGGTAGCCGCGATGCGAAAGCCATGTGTCGCGGAGTTGAGAGTCGCCCCCACCGCAGCATTGCCTGACTGGCTTGGCGGCACTCGAACTCTCAATCTCTGGATTGCAGGCTGACGACTATGGGCCTGACAGCGACCCGCACGAGACGCCTCACTTTTGCCGTCGGTGGGATTTTGCTCACAGCGTGCACGAACGATGATGAGGTCATCTCCGGTTCATCGCATTTTAGCTCACACCACTCTATCCAGACTCCAGGATGTGATCGCTCGCCGAGCGGTCGCACGTCAGGCACTCAGAAACGACGCCTCTCCTTGACGGAGTTAACCCAGTGGCCAATGCCACCACGGCTGGCCAGTTCTTCACGACCGTGAAGCTGTGACGGCCGCCAGATTTGACGCAAGTCATTACGCGACAATCACGATGTCAAAAACTGGTGCCCACAAAAACTCTGCAGTGTGAATCACTGGCCAGCCGTGCCAATGCACCCAATTCCGGCCACCAACCATATCCCATGATTGCCGAGACCACGACGACGTTGTAAAAGGAGATGCAGCGCCGCGTCGCGTCCCCATTTGTCCCGCCGGTCGGTCCGCGATACCACATCACTCTGGCCCCCTGAGCTCATCTGGGAAGTACGCGAGGCGACCTGGAGCATCAAGTCCCAGGCTGACGATCGCGGGTCCACTCATTGACGGATGATCTGTGTTACCTCTGGAATCTGAGTGGCTGCTGGCATACATCGGACCCGGCGCGGGGATTACGTTTCTCGGGTCGTTTTTGATTCTCTTTGTCGCTCTGGGTCTGTTGCTGCTTTCGATTTTCACCTGGCCGATTCGCTTTCTGGTCCTCGGGTTCAAGCGCCGTCGACTACACCTGAAGCCACTGGCCAGCCGGGTCGTGGTGATCGGACTGGACGGGCTCGATCCGGGAAGGGTCCGCCGACTGCTCAGTGAAGGGCAACTCCCGAATTTCCGAAAGCTCGCCGAGGAGGGGACGCTGTCCGACCTGACCACGACGCTGCCGCCGATTTCCCCGGTGGCCTGGTCGTCCTTCCAAACCGGTGTGAATCCCGGAAAGCACAACATCTACGACTTTCTGAATCGCGATTTGCGGACGTACCTCCCGGAACTGTCGTCGGCCCGGATTGTTGAAGGGACAGCAACCGGCTGGCGGAAATGGTTCGGCGGCAGCGGAGTCGTGCGACTGCTTCGCAAGAGTCAGCCGTTCTGGAAGATCCTGGGCGATCACGGCATCTTCAGTACGATCTTACGAGTGCCCATCACCTTTCCCCCCGAGCGGTTTTTCGGCCTCTCACTCTCGGCCATGTGCGTTCCCGATTTGCGCGGGACACAGGGGTCCTTCACGCTCTTCACCACCGATCCCGAGGAAGCCCAAGCGACGACCGGCGGACTCCGAATCCTCGTCACGAGAACCGGATCACAAATTGAAGCGTCGCTTCCGGGCCCTCCCCTGCCCTCATTGCAAGTGCCTCCCGACGCGCACGCCCCGTTACGTATTCGGATCATGGAGGATCGCCAGCAGATTGAACTGCGGGTCGGCCAAGAACGGATTCTCCTCCCACTGGCGAAAGAATCCGAGTGGGTGCGGGTGGCGTTTCAAGTCCGCCGCTTTTCCAAAGCCCACGGTCTTTGTAAGTTCCGTCTCGAATCGCTTCAGCCGCATTTCCGCCTGTATGTGTCGCCAATTCATCTCGACCCTGAGCGGCCGGTCATGCCGATTTCTCATCCCCTTTACTACTCGACGTATCTCGCCAAGCTGCATGATTCATTTGGCACGTTGGGGTTGGCCGAGGACACCTGGGGCTTAAACTCGGGCGTTGTTGGCGAAGAGGCTTTTCTCGAACAGGCCTGGACCATTCACAGCGAGCGGGAGCGCATGCTGTTCGATGCACTCCGGCGAATGCAGCGAGGACTGACCGTCTGCGTGTTCGATG
>Ga0105046_10006164_pt1 | contig 18937 bp, 17 predicted proteins | sample MAT03_FD_78385 | JGI IMG/M metagenome (GOLD analysis project Ga0105046, IMG submission 78385) | Freshwater microbial communities from Lake Fryxell liftoff mats and glacier meltwater in Antarctica - MAT-03 (megahit assembly) | ecosystem: Environmental > Aquatic > Freshwater > Ice > Liftoff... | reverse complement strand
ACGACGCTCGAGCGACTCCATTCGCAAACGACGGTGAAAGAAACCATGATTGCGCTGACGAGCAAATTTGTCAGGTCGAAAGAAATCGCGGACAATCATAAAGATTATTCCCTATTGACGTATAGCAAAGCAACCTCGCCAAACACCTCAGTGGTATCCACACCCCACCATGAGTGTCGTTCTATCGCATTCGACACGCAAGGGTTGGTGGCAAGATAAAGCTGAATTGTCCTCTTTTCCTGGCTCTTTTGGTCTCCGTTTGACATCAAGCCTTAAACGCCGAGCATGGCGATGGTGTAAAGCCTTTCGACGACTCTCCCGCGTCCGTCCAACGCTACACCATCCAATACATTATAAAATGCTTGCCGCAACACTTCGGCTACTGATCCCGATGTGTAGAACAAGGTGGCTGGAGCCTTGGAGTAATTAAGATCGGTCAGGTCTCTTTGTTTGGAACGAGACCAAGTATCTACCGACGATAGCCCCGCAAGGCTGAAAGAAAGGCTCTTCCGCAGAATCTGTGGGCAAAAGTTGTCAGCTTCGGAGCGCAGAGGCTATTTCAAACAGGGCAATACTCAAAGCGCAGATGAGACGAGTCTAAGAACCTATCCGAAAACCGGAGGAAACAGTGGCTAACGCCATGCGGCTAACGGTTTTCGGATAGGTTCTAAGAAAATGGTAGTTCACGTCACAGGAAGCATTGCTGAAAGTGTTGATTCTGGGGTGAATGCTACTCGTCTAGATTACTTTAGTTTTGCCTGGGATAGCGACTTCGTACTCACTTTTCTCACTTGGCAATAGCGGCGCGATATCGGTCAGCGAGTGCATCGCATCGACATTGGCAAGCGAGACCTTGCTGTTGAAGGCGTCGTCCCATTTCACAACCTTGCCGCTATAGGAAGCCATTCGCCCCATGATCGCGGTCATCGTGCTTACCGCTGCGTATTCAGTTTCATTGGGCAATTGGCCATCACGAAGCGCTGCGAATAGGTCGTGATGCTCTTGTTGCCATCCTTTGCCGTTGACCTCTTTGGCTTCGCTTTCCCAGACCAAGTTGCTCTTTCGATCAAAGATCTTGGCTGCTGAGACGTCACAATAACCGCCGGTGCCGTGGACGTGTTCGGCGACATCGGACCAACATCCAGGGATATGGCGACACTGTGACAACATCTTCACGCCCGAATCATAAGTGAACTCGATCATGTGATGATCGAAGATTTGTCCAGTATTAGAACCCTTGCGGACTTCGCGCCCGCCTTGTCCTTGTGCTTCGACGGGATGCCCCCGCATGACCCAGTTGATGACGTCGATGTTGTGAATGTGTTGCTCATTGATGTGATCGCCGCAGAGCCAGTTGAAGTAATACCAATTGGTAAGCTGGTATTCGAGTTCGGTTTGCTCTTTGCGGCGTGGACGAGTCCAAACGCCTGCTGCGTTCCAATAGGCACGCGCGAAAATAGGGTCGCCGATCGCGCCTTCATGAAGCTTGGCGATGCATTCTTGGTATCGAAGCTCATGGTGTCTCTGCAGACCCACTTGAACGGCTAATCCTTTCGACTGGGCGAGCTTCCCGGCAGCCAAGACACGCCTAACTCCCGGTGCATCGACCGCAACCGGTTTCTCCATGAAAACATGCTTGCCAGCCTCGACGGCCTTCTCGAAATGCAACGGACGAAACCCGGGCGGTGTCGCGAGAATGACGAGGTCGACATCGGTGGCGAGCAGCTCCTGATACGCATCGAGACCAACGAAACGCTTGTCGTCGACCTTATCGCCATGCTCACTCTTGATTGACCGGTAGGCCGTTTGGACATTGTTCGCGAACACGTCGGCCAGTGCGGTCACGCGGACTCCGCCGCCACTTGTATTTAAAGCTTGAACGGCGGCACCGGTTCCACGGCCTCCGCAACCGATTAGGCCAACCTTGATCAAGTCCGAGCCGTACGCATGAGCAACTCGACCCACGTTCAACCCGCCGCCGATCGTTCCACCGGCGATCAGAAGGCTGCCGTCCTTGATGAAGTTCCTGCGCGACCCGTTTGAGTGTGTGTCGGTATTAGGCTTTTTCGCGTGTGTCATATTACTGAGTATACTTCACGTCGTAGCTGTGCGGTCGTTTACGAATCACCTTCATCGAAATGATGCGATCGGGCGGCATCTGGATTGACTTTTCCTTTTTTTCGGTCGGATCGATCCGACGAAAGGTAGAAACCGCTTCCATACCGTCAATGATACGCCCGAAGACGGTTTGTTGGTTGTCCAAGCTTATGTACGGCATCAGCGCGATTGCGAATTGAGAGCTGGCCGAGTTCGGTACATACTTATTTTTGTCGCGTGGATCGGGAATTTTCGCCATCGATAGCGAGCCACGAAAGAATTGTCTTGAATTCGGATTCTGATGTTCGTCAGGAAGAAATCTGCCTGTCGTCGAAGTGCCATCACCAACCGGATCTCCACCCATCGCGATGAAGTCGTCAACGACCTGATAAAAATCGGCCCCGTCGTAGTAGCCGTCTTCGGCCAATTTGATAAAGTTCGCGACGGTGTTGGGTGCCTCGTTTTCAAAGAGCTCAATCGTGACGGGCCCGCGAGTGGTTTCCATCAACACTCTTGGCAAATCATCTGCTTTGGCTTCTGCGTCACGCAGTTCCTGTTCTTTCTTCCAATAGTCCGGATAGACTTCCAGAAAGCTTGCGATGACATTGTCGATCTTGTCTAGTTTTTCGACTCCGTTTAACTCGACGAACGCGTTGTAATGCTTCATCACGCGATCGTATCTACCGTCCAAGAACGCACTTCGCGCTGCAATCTTGTACAGAAACGGGTAAGTCAGCTCGGCTTTCAACAAAGCCTCGGCGGCTTCGAGCGAATTTTCATAGATCGACATCGACTCGCGATACTCCAGCATCGTTGCCATCATCGATCCCGCCTCATAGTCGCCGATGCGAACCTGAAACAGCTCAACGGCTCGATCAAAGGTCTCGTTCATTCGCGTGCGGGCGAGATTTCGAAGCTCTTGAAAGCGAGATTTTGCGGCGTCGGAACGGTCTTCATCATTGCTGTATCGAATGCCGACGGCTTTTAGCTCGGACAGCGTATCGGCCCATCGAGTACGAGATTCGATGAATGCCTCGATGGCAACTTTTTGCTCGGGCGAAAACGGCTCGGGTTCGTGGATCGTCGATTCGGGATTCCCGACCGCGACCGGTTTCTCGGGGTCCATGCCGTCCAAAACGTTCGCCGGCCCGCCGCTTGATGGCTTGACGGGGGATTCGGTCGCAGATTCGGCTGGAGTCTCAGCTGAGGACTTGGCATCTTGGCCAACGGCGAAAGAAACCGTGAAGCCAATGGTCAAAAACGAAAGCAAGATTTGGTGAAACATCAAATTTTGAAGAAAGCCAGAGCGTTCGGGACAGTTTGGGAAGGCAGCATCGTAACTCGTTTTGTGACTCCTTACGTAAGGACGACTTTGAAAAGTTCGCGCCTCAGCCTACTCTTTTAGAGTTATCTTTGATTTCGTTGATCTGAAGGAAGCTGAAAAACTGTGCCAAAAGAACCTCGCCCGCGATTTTCCTTCGACCCTGACGATGGTCGCGAAGGATCGCCTTCTCGTCGTTCTGAACGGGAGCCTCGACCTCGCGACGCTTCGGTGTCGGCGAAGCGTCGCGGTGGCGTTGCCCGCGACCTGGCACCGACCAAGCCCGCCAAGATTAAGCCGACGAAGCTGAGGATCATTGGGGGCCAAATGCGTGGTCGAGGCGTCGTCTACATGGGCGATCGATCCACTCGACCGATGAAGGACAGCCTGCGCGAAACGCTTTTCAACATCCTTGGTAAGGCGATCAAGCAAACCATCGCAATCGACCTGTTCGCCGGCACCGGAGTTCTCGCCATTGAATCGCTCAGTCGCGGTTCCATCAAGGCGGTGGCGATCGAGAAGCTTGGCAATGCCGCCAAGACGATCCGCAGTTCGGCAGATGCGATCGGAGTTGGCGATGAATTGTCCGTACTGACCGGCGACTCGTTCCGTTTGGCACCTGCAACAATGCGCGAGATCGTCGAAGAAGACAAGTCCGTTCCACCGATGCCCTGGATCGTTTACTTCTGTCCGCCGTATGCGATGTGGACAGATATGACGGAGGCAATGTTTGCACTGCTCGAAACAACGGCGTCGCTTGCACCGGTTGGCAGTCAGCTAGTTGCAGAAACCGACAAGTACTTCGATGTGACGACGTTGCCGTTGGAGACCTGGGACATTCGACGCAAAGGGAATGTCACGCTTTCGTTTTTGGAAATCACGGCGAAGTGATACCCGCGAGTTCGCAAAGATGCTCGTTCGCGACCGGTTGTGGACAGCTCCAGACAAGAAAGAACAACGCTTCTCGGCACCAACGGCCCACCGGATGCGTCGCCACATAGCCGGCACCCTTGGCCGCCGTCATCGCGGCTTGAGTTGATCGCATGACGAGTCGATTGGCGCGACCACGAAGCTCACTCGCGTCGCACTGCTCACCATTTGCCGCCGCGATTAACGACTCTGACAACTCAGTCACTTGCGCGTCGAGTTGTTCGGCAACCGTCTTCAATTCGCCTCGCCTGGCGGATTCATTCAGCAGATAATCAACGGCGGCCCGAGATAAACCTGCGGCGAGCGTCGACGTCTGCAAGCCGCCGGTTCCTGCTCCCGTCCCGGACTTCATGACGTGGTTTATCGGTCCGGCGATGATCATTTCAGGCTCGATTCGAACGTTCGAAAGCGTAACGCGGTCGGTACGGCTTGCCGACAATGCGACAAGCTCCGTCCCGGGCCCACACACGATCGCAGGATCATCCGTTGGCACCGCTGCGAGAAGTTCTCGGCCATCTGTCAGCGTTGCCGCAAGCACGATCAGATCGGCTGCCGACGCACCGGTCACCCATGGCGACATGCCATCGAGCCGATAGCCGACGCCCTCACCGTCGGGCGTTGCTCGGAGCGCAGGGGCCCCTAAGTGAAGACTACTTGTCGTCAGGTGGCTAATGCCGACGGTCGCGAAGGCGTTTCCATCGAGTAAACTTCGCAGAAACCGCTGTTTCGGAACAGGATTTTCGCTCGTCGCGATTCGCTTGCACGCGCCCATAAACTGGGTAATGACGAAGGTCGTGGTCAAGTCGGCGGCGGCCAATCGCAAGTAACCGCGAACCTGTTCGGCTTCAGTCCAGCCCATTCCGCCAACCGACTGAGGAAGGAACCAGCGAAAAACACCTGCCCGCGCACAGAGTGCCAATGATTCACTTGGCCAATCTGCCGCCGTCCGGTAGTTCGGTGCCATTCGCGTCAGCATTTCGCAGAGACGGTCCATGGCGTCACCGTTTGGCGACTCGCAAGCCATTGGCATTGCCTGACGGACATCCTCGGAGCCGCTGTTGACGCTACCCGTCGCTTGATCGTTTGATCGGGAAGACTTTGAGGACATGGTGGAGTTGTACGTTTAGAGGGCGTGTGGTGAGTGGCTCGCAACACAGGGAAGAAAAATTTGAAACGAATGCGAAAAACGACTCTGCCAAAGCGCGAAAACCGGTATGCTCTTTTCCCGAGTAAATCGTAGCGGCTTGCTCGATCTTGCCAACCGTCACGGTTTTTGGTGAAGCTGTCTGTTCCGGCCTTTCAATTCATGCCCCACGCCAAGCGAACTTGAGATGTCCATCACGTTGTCTGATACCAATCTGCCCGAATCGGGCGATCCTTCCAATAGCGAATCGAGTGCGATTTATGAAAAGCTTTGGTCGCTCGCGAATAATCTTTGGTGGTCGTGGCATCCCGAATGCGACCAACTGTTTCGCGACATAGATCCCATTCGTTGGCGTCAACTCGACCATAACCCTGTCGCCCTGCTCCGCGAGCTGTCGCCAGATCAACTGGCTCAACGGGCCAGCGAATTGGTGCTTCAAAGCCGAATCAATTACGCGTATCGGCGATTGCAGGAGTATCTCAATAGTACTCAAACATGGGCCGCGACCAATGCCGGTGTACTCGGTGCAAAACCTGTGGCCTACTTCTCGGCCGAGTTTGGTATCCACGAATCGGTGCCGATCTACAGCGGTGGTCTCGGTGTTCTGGCCGGCGATCATATCAAGAGCGCGTCCGGGCTCGGTGTTCCACTTGTGGGAATCGGTTTGTATTACGCACAAGGATACTTTCGTCAGCATCTGGATGACTCGGGGATGCAGCAAGAAGACTACCTTGAAACCAAGATCGAAAACCTCCCCATGCAGCCCGCGCTTGGCGTCGATGGTGAACCGATCACGGTGCATATTGACACGCGCAACGGCACGTTGAATGCCAAGGTATGGTTGATGCATGTCGGACGCGTTCGCTTGTACCTGTTGGACTGCAACGTCGAAGGCAACAAGCCCGAAGACCGCGAACTGACCAGCCGGCTTTATGGTGGCGATCAAAGAACCCGCATTCGCCAAGAATTGGTTCTCGGTGTGGGCGGGGTCAGAGCGCTTGCGGCTCTGGGCATCAATCCTGGCGTTTACCATCTCAATGAAGGGCATAGCGCGTTTGGCGCGATCGAAGTCGTTCGCCAACGGATGCACGACGACGGCCTATCGTTCGATGAAGCCATTCGCCAAACCGCGCGGATGACTTGCTTCACGACGCACACGCCCGTACCCGCGGGACACGACCGCTTCCCGGCTGATCTTGTGGAAGAACACCTCGGACCGCTGCGTGATTCGATGGGGATCTCGCATGAACAATTGATGGCTATGGGCCGCGTCGATCCAAACAACAACAGCGAAACGTTCTGCATGACCGTCATCGGCTTGAAGCTGAGCCACTATGCCAACGCGGTCAGCAATTTGCACGGTGTGATCAGCCGACGAATGTGGTCGTGCATGTGGCCTGACCGTCCGGAAGAGGAAGTGCCGATCGGACATATCACTAACGGCGTCCACGTTCACTCCTGGCTCGCAGGCCAAATGTCACAGTTGTATGACAAGCATTTTCCTGCCAATTGGGCACGTCGAATTCAGTATCCTGAAGTGTGGCAGTTTATCCACGAGGTCGACCCGGGCGAATTGTGGGAAACGCACAACGCGCTCAAGCATAACCTGATCTCGTTCGTCCGACGTCGACTCAGCCGCCAATGCCGGCGCCGCGGGGAAAGCGATGCCGTGATTGAAGCCGCTCGTAACACCCTGGACCCGAACACGTTGACGATCGGATTTGGTCGTCGATTCGCGACCTACAAGCGAGCCAATCTGTTGTTCGCCGAGATCGACATGATTGCAGATTTGCTCGCCAACGAAAGTCGACCGGTTCAGTTGATTTACGCCGGCAAGGCGCACCCCAAGGACGAACCGGGCAAGCGATTCATTAAGGAAATCGCAAACCTACGGCACGATCCTCGGTTCGCCGGCCGTGTTGCGTTCATCGAAGATTACGACATCAACGTTTGTCGCCATATGATTCAAGGCGTAGACGTCTGGTTGAACAATCCTCGCCGACCGCTTGAAGCTTCGGGCACTAGCGGACAAAAGGTGGTACTCAATGGCGGTCTAAATTGCAGCATCCTCGACGGCTGGTGGGCAGAGGCCTACAACGGCGTCAATGGCTTTGCGATTGGCCATGGAACGAGTCACGTTAACGACGAGATAACCGACAAACGAGATGCCGAAGCGTTGATCCATACGCTGACAAAAGAAGTCATCCCGTGTTACTACGACCGCGACTATGACGGCTTACCGAAGGCCTGGATCAAGCGAATGATGCACAGCATCAGCACGCTTGCATGGCGATTTAGTAGCCACCGAATGGTCGCCGATTATAGCAATCACGGTTACTTGTGGGCAGCAGGCGGCGTGACATGTGCGATGAAGCACAGTTAGTAACCTAGGCCTGGACCGCTCAGGCAATGCGTCGGTACCTTTCCATCTCGGACATTAAACATGCCGGGATACTTTGACGTCCAACTCGCGTTGCCTGCCGGACAATATTGACGCCCATTGCTTTCGATCGCAGCAACGCCAGGGATATGTGCGGCAAGCGATGCGCTGTGAAGCAACGAGATTCCGACACAAGTCAGGTCTTGAACGCAGAGATACAGTTTCTCTTGCCGCGCTACGGCTGCCATCAACAGCGCTTCCCCATGCCCCTTGCACGCCTTTAATGCAACGCCACTGTAGCCTTGCTCGACTGCCAATCGAAGGCTCGCCAGATCGACCAGCGATTCATCAATCACAACCGGCAAACGCTTCGCGACCGCGTGCATCACGTTGTAAGGATGCTTTGCAAGATCGCGATGGGTCGGCTGTTCAATGTACTGGATCGCGGCAAACGCTGGTTTCGACTTTCGTTCGATCTCATCGACCATGCGAAGAACGTAGTCAGCCGATTCGCATCGCTCATTGAAGTCCAACGAAAAAGCCCACCGTTGCGATGGCTTCCCAGAGTTGGTGGCGACGCGATGCACTCCAAGTACTCGGTCGACATCCCACTGAAACGCATCACCGGCAAGCTTGATCTTTAGATGGGTCAATCCGTCACGCTCGATCCAGTCTGCCAATGTCTCCGGCAAGCCATCGCCAACCGGTGTCACCACTTCCGAGGAATCAACTGGATCAAGCGCACCGACGAGGTGATACAGCGGCATCGTCGGGGCTGGCGTCGCCGAAATGTACTCGTCCAGATATCGGCCCGAGTAATCAGGACCAAGGTAAACGGACAAATCGCAGTTGACGTGATCGCGACCCAAAAGCGAATAGCTGGAAACGCCAATCGCTTTTCCTTGGGCGTCAAACAACGCGCCCTCCAACGGCGACGTCGCCAACAATACTGCCAATGGCGCTATCGCCTCACCGAGGTTAAAGCGAAGCTGCATTTCGCTTGCCGCTTGAGCGCGCAAGTGGTGCATCTGGCTACAAATTTCAAGCGGATGGCCGGATGGCTGCGCCGCATTGAGCAATTCTGCAACTCGTTCAGCAAGTGCCAAAACGATTTGCAATTTTGCGTCGTCGCCTAGAGTCGGATGTGGCCAAGCCCACGCCACGCCCATGGTCATCGAACCGACGCCCGCGTTATTAATTGCGGTTCGAGAGCCGTCACGAAGTTCCGCAATGCAATCGGCCGTCAGAATCGTCGCCTCATTGACGACCCGTCCGCCGAACTTCATCGGCGTCCGGTAACGAAACGTTTCACTATTGAGATTTAAGTGAAAACCAACGATGTCGGTCGTCTGCATTTGGCCTAAACCAGATTCTTGCGGACCGCCCAAACGGCTGCTTGCGTTCGGTCGGTTACGCCTATCTTGCGAAGGATGTGCTGAACATGTTCTTTGACCGTTTCATAGCTGATGCCGAGCATCTTGGCGATCTCTTTGTTGGTCAGACCCAAAGCCATTTGACGAAGGACTTCGCTTTCACGCTGCGTCAAAGGCACTTCGATGTCGCCCGTCAGTCGTGGTGCAGCCAAAGCACCAGTCACTCGGCGAAGTTCTTCACGGGTCCAAGCCGAATCACCTGCGGCGGCTTTTCGAATCGCGTCAAGTAATCGCTCGCGCGGGGCGTTATTCATTACGAACCCTGCAGCACCCAGTGCGACCGCTCGAGCGATGTAGGTGGGGTTGTCGTATGCCGAGAAGATGACGATTGGCAGCTCAGGAAAATCAAGTTTCAAGCGTCCGAGGGTGTTTAAACCGTCACCGCCTTCCATCCGAATGTCTAAAAGAACAACATCAGGAAGCCTCGTATTGACGGCTTTGATAGCGTCGGTCGCGTTGCTTGCTTCGCCGATAATGTCGATTTCTGTGCCCTGCGCCGCAATCCGAAGACCGAGGAGAACGACCTCGTGATCGTCGACAGTCAATAACTTAATAGCCATTTCAATCTCTTTTTAATTTGTTTACTTGTAAAACCTAACCATTTACATACCTAGGTTAGCTCCCCTCAGCACACCCAATTTACCGAATTGCGTATGAGACTGCATCACCCCCACCATGATTCTTAGTGACCCACCGCAAAAGGGGCAATGTCCACTAATCGAAACGCAATCGCGTATAATGTTAATACGGCACACTGTAGCGCACTATCATCGGCTAGCAAGCCCCAAATCACCTACTTTGGGGAAGTACGCGACAAGCCACCTCCCAGAACTACAGAGCTCCCTTTCGACTACCCATTGCACTTGTTTCGTTCCCCGCGAATTTCAACATTTCCACCGCGGCTTCTACTTGACGATCCCCTCTGGCGAGCGTGACTAACGTAAGTTTTTGTACAATTACTGCGATCTCTGATGCTATTCTCCAGGCGAAGGCAACGAAAACGATCCCATCTAATTGCGGTGGGGCGTCGGGCCCTAGGTGTCCGGTGATTGAAACGGCGATGTCTGCGGAGGAGGTTCGTTGGAGCGCCCCAGAGGCCATTTTTTCAGCCACTTCTTGGCAGACTGCTGTATTCCATCGGATCAGCGCTGGATCGACGCCCAGCCACTGGGTTTTCACTTCGTCAAGGTATGTCACAGCCGATCCACAAAGGCAGTCCGAGACACCCGCAATGGTCGCTAGAGACGCCGAAACTAGACCACCGGTACAGCTTTCCGCGAAAACGACCTTGAGGCTTCGTTCTCGAAGCTTTCGCACCAACTCATTTGCCGCCTCGTCAAGGTTCATTGCCCGTGAGCCCTTCCATCCTGTGAATCAAGACTTGTTCGGTCCGCAGTGGAACGTCGGATCACTAAACGTCTTGAGGTTCCGCATTGGGAATACCTCTCGCAGCCGCTGCCGCAGATGCCGGGACAAGATAAGCCTGATTCTCATGGTCCAAAACGGTCCGTGTCACGATTGCAGAACCTGGCAAGAACGACGGCGGCACCCAGGTATTGGCCGCGTAGTTACACGTGATCTCGACAGCGATTTCGGTGGTTGCTTGATTGAAGACCGCAGGGGTCACGTTGATACTGCTAACGGTAATCCCATGGGCAGCGAGTAGTTGTGTTGCTCGGTTGCGAACATCATTCGCAGTCGCTCCCGCGATCACGCCCGTTCGCGCGGCTTCGTAAGCAACTTGGTCGATCGACTGTCTTACGAACAAATAACGTGATAGTTCAATGCAGGCGAAAATCGTGGTGAACATGACCACCGAACAAAGAGCGAACTCGACGGTATACGCACCCCTTCGATTCGCCCTGTATCGAGTTTGCAACGTTTTGTGATACTGCAATGAGCGATATTTTTGGTTTCGCATGATAAATCGTGATTAGATGATCGTTGGAAAGGGATAAGCTTATTGAGTCAGAACCGCCGGCAGTGTCTTGGCAATCGTACTGAACACGACTGACAATTGTGACGGTGTCGGGGCGTGATAGTGATTGCCACCACCGATCGCTGCGACCTGGGCCATCAACGCCTGGTCCGCTTGACCGCTGAAAGTAATCGTATGAATCGTGATGTTGGCCTGAGCTGCGGCTTGAGCAATGACGAGGGGATCGGTACCTTGGGTTTTCAATCCGTCGGTCAACAGGATCATCGTCTTCTTCGCGGTCAAGCGAGCTTGATTCCCAGTCAAAACGGTTATTGCCGACTGCATTCCTGACGCGATGTTTGTGTTGCCGATAATCTCTTTATTTCCGATCGCGTCCATCGAAGCTCGAACGGAAGAGTAATTGGTCATCAAGTCATCTTCGATCGTGCTTGCGACTGAATTGAACAGACCGAAGACGAAGTTACTGCTATAGCTGACCAGCCCAACTTTACATTGGAAAGGCAATGCTTCGACCTCATTAAGAAAAGTATTTACGGACACTTTGAGGGCCGCCCAGCGACTGTGTGTGGGATGGGGAGGCAAAAAGTAAAACTGGATAATCGGTTGGGCCCCGCTAGGCTGATAATACGACCAGGGTACGTTGGTCGTGTCCCATGCCATCGAGCCGCTTCGATCGACGACCAAGCACAAGTCATGGTCGACGCGAGTTGCGACAGACTCATAGTTGAGCGAAAACTGGGTCGGCGAAAGGGCTCCAAATACGTACGTGCCCATGCCAGCCAACGAACCTTGCTCCATTTTTGTATTGACGCGGACCGCGTTTAGCGGCTGAACATTGAGTCGGAAGTCGTATTTCCCATTGGCCAGAGTCGCGCCGTTTCCAAATTGGATATCTGCGTCGCTGACTCGCATTTGAATGCCGGAAACCGCGTGATTTTGCGCAATGTTTTTAGCTGCGGCCCTTGCCTGGGTGGTCGATTGCGATTGTCCAAGAACGACCGCGCCCGCTTTTGCCGCTGCGTCGCAGGCCAAGCGAATCTCGGTTTTGGCGGTCGCTAGCTGCGTCAAGTTCACGCAAAATGCCGCAACCAGAAGCATCGACATCAAAGCGATTGCGGACAACACAAGAATGCTGCCTTGTCGATCTTTTCTCGTCCTTGAACCTTTGCGAATAGGGGTCTGACCCTCTCCGGCGAGGCCAAGAAACCAGCACAACCGAGACGCCGCGAAAGGGTCAGGACCCTTTTCGGATAGGTTCGTAAGGCGGCTTGTTGCCCGGCCTCGTATCGATGTTGTTATTGCCATGATATTTCTTTCGTGCCCAACTGCTTTTTCGATGTTTCGATTCATTCGCGCAACATAACTGCGGTTGCTCGCACCGTCCCGTTAACCGGCAACACGTAGGAGACCGGGGTATTGCCTTGGGTCGGAATGATGACTTCCACCCTCAGTTCGCCACCCGTAGGTAACGTTGTAAGTCCGTTCCCCGCAGGCGTTACTATCACTTGGCCTCCCGTGATTCTTCTTCCTGTCAAAAGTGCCATCCCTCGCTGCTGTACCTGCGCGACAGAGACGGTTCGCCGCGCGGCAAGTCGAGCTGATTCATAGGCGGCCACGGCGGCCGTCTGACGCAAAAAAAGTCGATTGCAAATCTCAAGTGATCCAAATGTCACGGTCAACAAAACAGGCAGCAACACCGCGAGCTCCACCACAGCAGCGCCGCGTTTTTGCGAGACTGGTTTCTTTCGGCGATCAGCGTTAGCCGATCGAGTCATGGTGTTTGGTTGCGTTGTTCGAATGAACATGGTTGTTACCTTTTTGCGACGATGCATCGTTCAGATTGCAAGACTCAGTTCGGCAGATCCGAGAAGTCTTCAAACAGGTTGGCGGCGTTGGTCTCACCGATGTCAACAACGAACAAGCAGTCGTTGTAGTCCAAGTCACCACCGCCAAAGAGATCTTCAAAACCGATCATCACGTATCGTGAGTTTGGAAGAAGGAACGCAACGACGTGTTGCTTTCCGTCGACGTTCAGCGCAGTGTTGTTGAACCAAGTGTTGATCGGCGTCTTGGCTCCATCGGAGATCAAAAAGAAGTCCATCTGGATCCCAGGTCCGCCCGCGGTCAACTCGACAAAGTCACCGACCAATAGCGGGTTGGATTGATTACGAGTGGTCGAGTTTGGGCTTGAGAAAGAAGCGTTCGGGAAAATCAGGAACCGCTGGCCCGGGTTTGCTTGGCCTGCAGGTGTGAAGCTGAAGCCGAGCGAGTTCCAGTAGCCTGCACCTTCGTGAACGAAATAGATTCGAATCGGCTGGTCGGATGTCGATCGGAGGTAAAGCCGACTCGCATCGAGTTTGTACCCCGAGACGTTGTTGAACACAACCGATTCGGCGAGCGACTCATTGATCAACTGCCTGAAAATCGGTAGGAAGTTGGTTTGGAAGTTTTGAGCGCGAGCGTCCGAGGCTCGGACTTGGACCGGTGCATAGACCGGGAGATTGAAAGGTCGCGCGTTGGACTGAACAGATGCCGGCGTTCCGGCGATCACTGTCGTTTGGATTGCCATTACGGCGCACGCGGCTGCAATGAGCCGATAGGTCGAGAAACACATAGTCGTCCTTAGTTTTTCGTAGATGAGCCAGATAAGAGATTCGCCAGGAGCACGGGTAGTTCCGCCAGATGACCCGCCTCAACAGCAAACCTAGCTCAGGAAAAACGAAGGGGAGAGAAATCTTCCAAAATATTTGATTCGCGGACGGCATTGGATCCCCGACTTTTCTGCCCCTGGGTTGACGCGTCCATGGTGTGGGTCGATGTTGTTAAGGGGGCTCCGCTAGATTCTCTTGTCGATGGTAAACTTGGTGAAACTCTGATGGCTAAATCCGAACCGAGCATAGAAATCTCCGCTGAACTGTTGCAACGATTGCACCGGATCTACCGCCAGCGGACGGACGTTCAGGGCCAAATCGATCGCTGTCCAAGGCAGATTCAGGCTGGACATACCATGGTTGCAGGCGCAAAAAACGCACTCGACGAGTCAATCGCTGGCATCAAACGTGCGAAAATGTCAGCCGATCAGAAGCAACTTCAATTGAAGGAACGAGAAGGCCGAGTCTTGAACCTGCGTGGTAAGTTGAATGAAGCGGCCAGCAACCGAGAATTCGATTCTTTCAAAGAACAAATCGCCGCTGATGAACAAGCCAACAGCGTGCTGAGCGACGAGATCCTCGAAGCCCTCGAACAAATCGATGTGCTGGAAGCCAATCGGTTGGTTTGCCAAAGCGACCTCGCCGCTCGCGAAGCCGAACAAGTCAAATTGATCGCCACCGTCACCGATCGCCTGGTAGTGCTGAAGGAAGATTTTGCTCGCGTCGATGCAGAGCGAATCGAAGCCGAAACGCTGATCCCCGCAGTCGTCAAGGTTGATTACGAACGCTTGATCGCGGCTCGCGGCGAAGAGGCACTTGCGCCGGTCGAAGACGATAACTGCGGCGGCTGTTACCAAACGCTCACGACACAGATCATGAATCAGATCGCTTTGTCGCGGCTGGTGCGATGTCCGTCATGCGGTGCATTCCTGTACCGGCGAGAAAAAGCTCGGATCGGCTAAATTTTTCCTGATTCAAAAACTTTTTTGTGCAAAATCTTTGTTGCCCGTTCGTTGATCAAGTCGTTGAAATCAAAAGCTACCGTTTAGCATTTCGGAAATCATCATTGATATGATCGTCATCGGTGTCGTCGCCGTCCCCGCGGGTGGGAAGTCTACCGTTGCTGGCTACCTAGCGGACCTCGGTGCGACATGGATCAATGCCGACAGAATTGCCCATGATGTCCTTCAAAAACCCGAGATCGCGGCCCAAGCGATCGATCATTTTGGGGAAAAAATTGTCGCAAGCGATGGACGAATCGACCGCACAGCCCTCGGAAGACTGGTTTTCGGGGATGACGAGCATAGCACGCAAGGGCTAAGATACCTTGAATCGATAATCCACCCAGCGACACGAAAAATCATCCTTGAACGTTTGATTGATGCCGATCGCAGCAACTCGATTGCTGCCGTACTGGACGTCCCGCTACTATTTGAGAGTGGCTGGGCGAACCAGTGCGACGAAGTTTGGTTCATCGATACACCAGAATCGATTCAAGCCGCCGAGGCCATACGACGTGGTTGGACGTTGGAGAAGTTGAAACTCCGCCAATCAAGACAGCTTCCCATTGAAGAAAAGCGTAGACTTAGCACACGACTTATCCCGAATGACGGCACACTCGAAAGTCTGAAGACACGAGTCGAAAAAATTTGGACTGATTGTGTGCTGTCGACCGCCGTTGATGCCCCCCAATCAACGTCTGAAAACCATTGTCACCCATCACGAACGCGCGACTATTGAAAGATTCAACGAACCCTTCACGATGAAGGAATGCAACTCTCATCTCATCACATCGTGCGGCCATCGCCCTACCTACATCCTGAGCCTGTAACTCTCGCCAGCCGCCGGATTCTCGTGAATCTTAAGCAGTCTGCCGACCCATTTGCTATTTCGTTTCACCAACTCGCCTCACCCTCATCTGCTTTGAACGTATCAAGGGATTGTTATGCAACCCAATCGGCCTAATCGGCCACGCGACGATTCGCGAAATCGCCGACCATTTGACTCGCGTAGTAACGGCAACGGTTACCACGAAAACCCACGACCGCGTCACCCAGACGCTGAGGTCGATCAACGTATCCGTGAACTCGATGCGGAACGCGATCCGTTGTCGCTGCCTGAGGAAATTGTCAGCGAAGCCAATCGCTCCGGACAACGCGTTGGTATCCCGAAAACCACCGACGACGGCCCAATCCTTAACATCGCGCAGCTTCAAGCTATGTCGACCGAGGAACTCAACTCGCTCGCCATTCAAGAAGGGATTCTTGAGCCCGACACGATTACGCGTCAGGAATTGATCTTCGGCGTTTTGAAGCAACGCATGAAGGCCAACGGTCTCATGTACGGCGAAGGCACCCTCGAAATCCTTCCTGATGGCTTCGGATTCCTTCGCAGTGCGATGTATCACTACCTGTCATGCCCCGATGACATCTACGTTTCGCCAAGTCAAATCCGCCGATTCGGGTTGCAAACGGGAAGCCACGTTGCCGGTCAGATTCGCCCGCCCAAAGAGAACGAACGCTATTTTGCGCTGCTCCGCGTCGAAGCGATCAACCGTAATGACCCAACGGGTCGTGGACGGTCGATCCCGTTCGAAGAACTTACGCCGCTGCATCCCAATAAGCGAATGGTTCTGGAGCACAAATCCGACGAAATGAGCACCCGGGTCGTCGACCTGTTGGTGCCAATCGGCTTCGGCCAACGGGGCTTGATCGTCAGCCCACCTCGCGCCGGCAAAACGGTCTTGATGCAGCAAATGGCCCGCGCGGTCTTGCATAACTATCCAGAGTCATACGTCTTCGTGTTGCTGATCGACGAGCGGCCCGAAGAAGTGACCGACATGGAACGCGAAGTTCGCGGTCCGCAGTGCGAGGTCATCAGCAGTACGTTCGATGAACCCGCCCAGCGACATATCCAAGTCGCGCAGATGGTGATTGAGAAAGCCAAACGCATGGTTGAGTCCGGCGTTGATGCCGTCATCTTCCTCGATTCCATCACGCGACTTGCTCGTGCTCATAACAGCGATGGCGAAACGACCGGCAAACTTCTGTCGGGCGGACTTGATTCGGGAGCACTTCAAAAGCCTAAGGCGTTGTTTGGCTCAGCCCGTAAAGTCGAAGAAGGCGGATCGTTGACGATTATCGCGACCGCTCTTGTCGATACCGGAAGCCGCATGGATGACGTGATCTTTGAAGAGTTCAAGGGCACGGGCAATCTTGAAATCGTTCTCGACCGAATGATGGTTGACAAGCGAATTTGGCCGGCAATCGATCTGGGTCGAAGCGGAACTCGCCGAGAAGAAATGTTGATGGACCCCGAGGAGTATCGCCGCACTTCGCTGCTGCGTCGCGCACTCGCAGAAATGACGCCGGCCGATGCGATGTTGTCACTGTTAGGACAACTTCGTAAAACGCAGAACAATGCCGAATTTCTGATGAGCCTGCGAGAGCCAAAGTGAAGCTAACCGTCGATTTAAACGCCGGTGCCAGCGGATTGCCCGGCGAAATTAATGGACTTACCGGTGCCATTCCGCTTGGGAAAATCGTCGTCGTCGCTTCTCGCTACAACGCAGCGGTGTGTGATGCCTTGGCCTCGGCAGCCGTTGAGACGCTTCTGAATGCCGGCGTGAATCCCGATCACGTCGAAGTGGTTCGCGTGCCCGGCGCATGGGAATTGCCACTTGCCGTCTCGCAGGCGTTTACGCATCCAGACACCATTGCCGCAATCGCGCTAGGTGTTGTCATACGAGGTGATACGAGCCACGACGAGCATATCAATCGCGCGGTAAGCATGGCGCTAATGCAGCTTGGCCTCGAATCCAAGAAGCCTGTCGGATTCGGGTTGTTGACCTGCTACGCACCCGAGCAAGCTCTCGCCCGAGCCGGCGGTTCGGTCGGCAACAAAGGGATCGAAGCTGCCGAAGCGATTATCGAAATGCTACGCTTGGGCGCCAACACACGCTAAAGGATCGCCAGCGGATCTCTTGCCGCTTCCATCGTCCCACGAGTCACGCCGACGCGGTTAGACGCTTTTAACTTGGTCCAAACCTCGCGACCGGTGACGTCTCCCCGGAGCAACGATTTGTAAATTTCCAAAACCGACTTCGTCGCAGCGGCGTCTTCTTCAAGAATCTCGACTCGCAACGCGTTGACTCCATTCTCGATCAACATCGGCACGGCTTCGGAACCACTTTGTGGCACGGCGTTGTAAAGCGTATTGCGACACGCAACATCGGCATGTAGCGGATGGCTCGCCCCAACGCGGTCGCGCAGTTGAACGACGTGTCGATCGCATGGACGGCCGCAGTTTGTCTTATTCGTTCCCGGTGACAACACGCTGCAAAAAACACAGTGCTCCATGTGGAACATCGGCATGTGCTGGTGAATGACCACTTCCAATTGCTCGGCAGGCATCGCTTGAACCAGTTCCATCAACTGGTCACGATTCAAATCGTATGACGCTGTTACCTGTTCGCATCCCTGGTCCATCAACCACTTTGCCGTCAACGGATTGACCACATTCAACGAAAAATCGCCCACCACTCGGCCGCCGTTCCGCTTGAAGTAGTCCAATGCGGCAAGGTTGCGAACCAAGTAACCGTCAGGCTCGTGACGCATCAGCACCTTTAGCAAGCCGCCTTCGCCTGGCTTCTGAATCCGTACCGAAGCGATGAAAATCTGTCGACCAAATTCTCGAGCGATCGATACCGCTTCGCGATACAAACGAATGTCATGAAAGTCGACATAGATTCGACCAATGCCAAACTCGGCCGCCGCTCGGGTCTGCTCAACCGTCCGGCAAAGCACTCGTAATTCTGGTTCGACCGACCGAGCTGAATGATTGGCTGTCGCCGAAGCATGACTTAACAATCGTGGCAACGCAGTATCATCAATCTTTCGCGGCGGCGGTGTCTCAATTATCGAAATCAACCGCTCGACCATGGTCCGTCGAAGCTGGTTCAGCAAGCTGCTGGGGACCATAGGGTCACCATTAAGAACGACTTGAAGGTCACCAAGCTCAAACGGTGTTCCACCGAGGCGATT